>Ga0206860_10007_pt1 | contig 91473 bp, 83 predicted proteins | sample Alteio_BWOrgCont_44_FD_152624 | JGI IMG/M metagenome (GOLD analysis project Ga0206860, IMG submission 152624) | Enriched cells from forest soil in Barre Woods Harvard Forest LTER site, Petersham, Massachusetts, United States -... | ecosystem: Environmental > Terrestrial > Soil > Temperate forest >...
TGAGAAACGTATGGAAAAATTTTTTATGGTGTGCTAGCCTAAATTTTTTGGTTTCTTTATCCCATTTAAATAATTTTTAAGCAAATGTCTGCCTCCAAAAGTCGAGATAATCCAGATTCTTCATCTGATAGTCAGAGTTGTCCGTGGTATCTTTCCACTTATTTTCAGTATGGGGTCGCTTGCTTATTAATTTTATGTATAATTTTTGTGTTTTATCAAGTTGCATTTCTATTAAGTCCTATAGCTAATTTTATTTCAGTACTTTTAACACCAATATTAATTGCCTGCCTTTTTTATTACTTATTGCGGCCATGCATTTATCTCCTTGAAAAATGGCGTATACCACGAGTCTTCAGCATTATCTGTATTTATATTGCCATTGCCTGGGTGATTGTTTTATTTTTTGCCTACCTTGTTCCCGTAATTGCCCAACAGCTCTCTGCTTTAGCAGACATATCGGTGGAAACATTTGAAAAGATAAAAACTACACTTACCTCAATTTTGTTTAGCCTATTTAACATTAATTTAGATCAGGAAATTCAACAACGCTTTATAGGTTTTATTCAACAAATCACCACACTAATTAGCCATAATATGGTTGACATAGTAAGTTTTATCACACGTTTAGCTACTATCTTAGTAGTGATTCCCTTTATTTTATTTTATTTATTAAAGGATGATAGAGATTTTGCTAAAAAGTTTTCTTATTATTTTTCTGAGGAAGTAGGTATTGAGGTAAACAAAATATTGTATAATATCGACGATACCATTTCCAATTATGTCAATGGTATGATGCTGGTGGCCTTTAGCATTGGTGGTATGCTTCTTGTTGGCTATTTAATTATTGGCCTTGATTATGCCTTGATTTTAGCTTTGCTTGCGATGGTTTTTACAACGATTCCATTTTTAGGTGCTTTTTTAGCAATTACACCTGCTATTTTAGTGGCTTTTACGCAAAGTCCTTGGATGGTCTTAAAAGTAATTATAACTTTCTTAATCATTCAACAAACAGAATCTAATATCATTTCACCGCAAATTATTGGGCAGCGCTTAAATATTCATCCTTTAACGCTTATTTTACTTTTAGTGGCGGCAGGGTCGTTATATGGTATTGTAGGATTGATTTTGGCTACCCCTGTTTACGCTATAACCAAAGTATTAGTAGAAAATTTCTATAAAATCTATTTGATACGTAGGAAATAAGTTTATTCAATGTGATGAAAACCATCGGCATAGACGGGGCCATTTTGACCTATTTGTAAATGGCCATTAAAATAGCGTTTATATATTTCTAGCCCTTGTGCTGCTGTTTGTATGCAATAAAAACTATTGCTAACCCATTCAGAGCCTTTGATAGTGCCACTCTCTAAATTAGATTTAAAACGGGGTGTAATTTTTTGACGCCAGTAATCTACAGATCCCACTAATAAAATTGGGGTGATTAAGACTGAACCAACTTTACGGCGCACCTCTTCTAAAGCATATTCAAAATCAGTGCCAATCCCGCCGGGTAGAAAAATGGGAAAATCGAGATTGAATTCAGCCTGTCTCTCTACTAATTGATCAAGTCGATAAGTCATTTTGGCTTCAATATATGAGTTTTGTAATTGTTCGTTAACAAAGCGTTCGGCCTGTTTAGAGCTAAAGTCTACGATATTTGCGCACGATAAGATGTGCAATTCTTTAGCAATGCGATTGCCCATTTCCATTGCCCCCGGCCCCCCTCCGGTTACCAAAGAAAGTGGAATATTTTTATTTAATAGAGGATGATTAACTGTTTGGCTAATTTCTAATACCCCTTGCATTAAAGCATGCACTAACTCTTCAAAATCGCTAGCAAATAAATTGGAGCCATAAATACCAAAAATAGTCGAGTTATAAAAACGATCGACATATTTAAGTGGTACAAAAAGTCCTGAATTGCGCTCTGGTTTCTGTGCATATTGTAAAATTTGTTTACTGGACTGATCTACCCAATAAACAGGAATGGCAAATTTATCTAAATCATGCAATAAAGAGCGGTCTTCAGATGAAAAAAAATTACCATGCGAATAAGAGGGGTATAAAAAATAAATCCCCTTTAAGCAATTTTGTACCTGGTCACTAAGCAACATTCGCTTCATCAATGGCGATGGAAAGTAGCGCGAAAGTAAGACTCCTTGACTTGTGATGAAACCTTGATCTATTTTTTTTAAAAAATAATAGCAAGGCTGTTGCTCAATATAACGCTCAATCATTAAAGCTTGCCGAGTGCTATGTAATAATCCAGGAAATGCTTGTTGATGAGTTTCGCGGGCTACCCAATCTTTTGCAGAAAGTGCGCGCATCTGCGTCCCTTTTACAACAAAAACTGCCGCTCGGTGAGATTCAGGCTGTGGAGCAGTATCAAAGGCAGTAAAAAGAGTACTTTCATTTTCTAAATCAATTTGCAATTGATCGCGATCGGCAAAAAAAACATGTTCGTGGTAAGGTTCTAAAGTATAAAACTCTAATGGAATATCAGAAATTTCTTGTGTGCTTTGGCCATATAATTCGTAAACATCTCCAGAAGCTGCTGTGTCAGGTTGTAAAACAGAGGCTGATGTGTGTCGATATCCATGGGGCAGCAAATCATATACTACCCGTGCAAATACTGTCCGTATATGTAGTGGTAGTGTGCGCACTAGTAATATATCATTATTATCGACGAGCCGCTTTTGGGCACCGTTCCATTCTTGGTGTAGGCGCAATAAGTTGCGCATGGGCATGTCAATAATAAGAGCTTTAGCCAGTGTAGGCAAAAAGCTATAAATTGATTGAGCGTATTTAATACAACCATTTTTGAGTGAAATAAAGGCTACTGTACGCCCATTGATTTTATCGAGAACTAGATCGTTGCTTCCTTGCAATCCTCCTAATGATAGAAGAGGTTTGCCAAAGCGATCGGCTCGTCCAAACATTCTTGAAATATAATCAGGATCGCGGACCTTGCGCGTAGGATCGGCGGCAAAGAGTTTACCAATAAAAGCGCCTACCCCTAATAGTTCTAACATCGCTTTGGCGATTGAGCCAAAAGCTGTTAATTTAATATTTATATTGGCGCAATGTTGCTTGGCATCAATTTCTATGTCTGTGGCGGCACCATCTATCCCTAATTGGGCTAAGGTGCTTTTAATATTAAAAACTATAAATTCCTTAGCGATTTGAAATCCTACAAAGCTGTGGGCTATGTTTTTAATATGCACAACACCTTCCGCTGTGGAATCACCATTAAGTTTTAAGTGGGTGAGGTAGCCATCAGGGGTGATCAGATCGTAGGATTGAAAATTTTCGTATTCATTCATGATAAATTAAATTTAAGTAGCATAATGGTGTAAATTATAACGCTATTCCAATATCGACTTTTTTGCAAAGCTCAGGTTATTACTCACCTTACGCATAATTTAAAGAGTGCCTTCAGTGCCTATCCGCAGCCATCTATAAGGAGACACATTTTGCAAAGAACTTAGGCTATTTGCTGCAACGAGTCTCCTTATATATAGCTCTAGACTATGTCAAAAATCACTTGTTCAAATTATGCTTATGGTGAGTTATTTAAATATGCTATATGCTCACTACTCAGCGCCTTTAAGGTACTTTCTTTATCAATAAATGGATTTAAAACTTTACATTCCTTCAAAAATGATAGCATATGATAGCGGCCTAGATTATGCTCTGAATCTAACCATGAGTCACAATGCTCACCAGACATATGACCAATATGCATTTTGTGTGCTCGCCCTTCTTGCGGATGGTTTTTGGCATAGCTATCTATGATTTCATCTGTCATGCTCTTATCTATATACTCATCAGCAGTAGTCCTCAAGACCAATACATGACCATCACTTTTTTTCATGTGTTCTATAGTATTATAATCAGCAAACACTAGACGTAAAGCGAGATTTAGAATAGGAGTTAGGGAACTTAATATGATTTGTTTTAACATGCTTTTTTGTTCAGGTTTGTAATTAAGCCATTTTTTTATATCGCTTAAAACTTCTCTCAATGCTATTTTGCGTATATCAGTGTAAGTTTGATCTAAAATAACATTGATTTTAGGATGATCAGCAGCTAATTTAGCCACAATTCCACCACTCAAACACAAGCCTCTCACCACTATTTTTTCATCATCAACACCTTGGACTTGTTTCAAATATTGATAAACAGTTTCCATGTCTTCATAGGTGCCACTTTCAGATGGTTTTCCAGTACTTTCTCCCATACCACGATGATTAAAGAGCATAATATTGGTTCCCTGCATCAATAATAACAAAGCCTCACGCTTATATCTTTCGTAAACACCGGCACTTCCTAAACCCAATACGACTACGCCAGATGCAGGTTTTGGCTCTATTGATGTGTAAGTACTATTAGTTTGGATTTCATTTTTAAAACTCAATCCTTCAATTTGTTTGGTAATGATCCCTTCATTGATAAGTTTATCCACCTCAAAATCAGGTAAAATAACTATATTATCACCCATATTTACTTTTGCCCATCCTATCCCTTTTACATCGGAGTTATCAAAGTCTTTAAATATTTTTAAGGCATCAAGTTCGGCTATAAATGCATTAGCTTTTGTATCCTTAGGGAAGATCAATCCGGAAATATTACCTGAAGTTCCTAATGTTAAATTGATAGATTTTCCCCCACAATCACGGCATTTACTTTGAAAATGACAAGCATCTAAATAAAAGCCATCTAATTTAGCTTTATCTTTTGTCTCTAGAACTAAAGGGGTGCCACTTATATTTTCTAATTGAGTGCGTGTGTTTTCAGCTGCTTTTAATCCACCTTCATATTTAGCAACAAAAACTAGTGCTTTTTTTAAGCTCGCTTCTGTTTTCTCTTTTTGTTCAATAAGAGTTTTAGAGGATGGATTTTTTTCAATTTCAGTCGCTAAAGCAGTAATTTTATCTTTTAAAGATTGAATATACTTTTCTGAAGATGCATAACGAAGCTTTTGATCCCACACAAAGAAAATTTGTTTGTTAATAGCTACGCGAATTTTCCCAACAAAAGTATTTATGAACTTGTCTAAAATAGATAATACCTGATCTTTAAAAGTAATCTTTGCGGCAAAATAATTTGGTTTTGAATGATCTATTATTTCTTCCAGGCGTGATAAAACTAGTTGATTAATAGAAGAAGTGGATTTATTAAATTCATTTTTAAACAATTGAATCACTTTAAGTTCTTCTAACGTAGCTGTGTGAGAAAAATATCTTTCTATATCATCAAATGTTTTTTTTAAATCAGCCTTTATTGTTGGATCACTAACATTAGATTGTTTTTCATTAGATAATATCGAGCGCAATCTATCCATCATCGGCAATAAATTAGAATTGTTGTTAATGTCACCTATCATAATATACCTCATTCATAGATATAATATTATTTTAAAAAAAAATTTAATTAACTTCAAATTATATTAACGTGTTTTAATTAAATATTTAATGTTCAATGGCATTAACAGCATAACTATTAATAATTTTGTTAAAGATGGGTATTTTGATAAATTACACTAGAATTCTTTCAAGGTCTTAAATAGAAATTATTGCTAATAAATGGCAAGCAGTAAGTAGCTTATATCGATCATGTTAGCCAACTCTTAAAATTTGGAACCAAATCTACTCAAAAAACATCAATTTTTCCAAGAAAAACCACTTTTTAAAGAAGTCTATTGGGGGTAAAAATTACAGAAGAGTTGTTTTTTATTCACCTCTTGAGTTATGCTGTTTTATTTACGATATGCTGTTGTTCAAGTAATTAACAGCCAACATTTAATTTTGTTTTAAGGAGCTTTGAGCATGAAAGAGAACACTCATCCAGAATATCAGAAAATATTATTTGTCGATTCGGCATCCGGTCATCGTTTTGTATGTGGATCGACCCTTAAACCAAATGCCACTGAAGAATTTGAAGGGACCTCCTATCCTGTTTACTATCTTTCTATTTCTTCAAGTTCGCATCCTTTTTTTACTGGCAGTAAGCAGTTGGTTGACTCTGAAGGGCGTGTGGAAAAATTCAAAAAACGTTTTGGTACAAGAGTGGTTGTCAAAGCCGATGCTGATGCTGATGCCGATACAGGTGAAGGCGAGCAACAATCAGAACAAAAACAAGCAGCTAAAACTACTAAGCCTGCCAAGTCAGACAAAGCGGCACCTGCCAAATCAGACAAGGCAGCACCTGCCAAGTCAGACAAAGCAGCACCTGCCAAATCAGACAAGGCAGCGCCTGCCAAAAAACCTGCTAAAAAATAATTAAAGTAATAAGCTGAGTAAAATCGTAAATAATTTTGCTTAGCTTATTTCTACTAGGCTCATTTTTTAATTTAAAATTGAAATTTTTTGATGGAAAAAAAAATCGCAAAACTTCTGCATCGTTTAGCAGAACTGGAAGAGGTTTTGGGGCAACCTCATATTTATGAGGATCAAAAAAGATATCGTAATCTGACACAAGAACACGCTCATTTATCGCGTTTGCAATCCGTCTATAATCAGCAGAAAACTCTGCAGTCTCAATTATCCGATAATCAAGAAATGTTAAAACAGGAAAGCGATCCAGAGTTTAATGCAGTTTTGCGTGAAGATATTTTAATTTTGGAAAGTCGTTTGCAAGCGCTGCAAGGGGAGTTAGATAACTTATTAGTGCCACCAGATCCTAACGATCATCGTCCTACCATTCTTGAGATACGGGCAGGTACTGGTGGTGATGAGGCAGCGTTATTTGTTGGTGATTGTGTAAGAATGTACAAATTGTACGCAGATAAACACTCCTGGAATTACGAGCTGCTCTCCTGTACACCTAGTGAAATTGGTGGATTTAAAGACTATGTAATGGTTTTTTCAGGGGCTAATGTCCATCGTTATTTACAATATGAAAGTGGCACCCATCGCGTACAACGTGTACCTAAAACAGAAACGCAAGGACGTATACATACCTCGGCTATAACAATAGCAGTCTTATTGGAGCCAGAAGAAAATGAGGCTATTGAGATTGATGAGCGCGAATTACGTATTGATACCTACCGTTCATCAGGCGCTGGTGGACAGCATGTTAATACTACTGATAGTGCTGTTCGTATTACGCACATGCCTTCAGGTATCGTCGTTTATTGTCAGGAAGAGCGTAGCCAACATAAAAATAAAGACAAAGCTTTACGCTTATTACAAGCAAAATTATCAGATTTTAGAGAACAAAAACTGCGCGAAGAGATTGCTAGCACGCGTGCCCTACAAGTAGGTTCAGGCGATCGATCCGAACGAATTCGTACATATAATTTTCCGCAAAATCGATTAACGGATCACCGCATCAATCTTACCAAATATAATCTAGACCAGATTATGAATGGAGATTTAGAAGAGGTCACTTTGGCATTAGTCGCTCATTTTCATCATCAAAAATTAAATGCAGCTGAAACAACATAATCAGATTTAACGACCTTACATGACTAAGCTGCGTGAAATTTTTTCTATAGTTTTAAATCATTTTACGGGCCATTTAGAGCAACCACAACGTCAAGCCGAAGAATTGTTTTGTGATTTATTAAAAAAATCTCGAGCGCAGCTATACGAACACTTTGAGCAAGAATTGAACATGCAACAGTATGAACAGAGCTTGCATTGGATGGAGCGGCGTTTAAATGGCGAACCATTAGCTTATATTTGCGGTCAGGTTAATTTTTATGGGTGCTCGTTAAAGGTCAATGGTTGTGTTCTGATTCCAAGACAAGAGACTGAAATACTTGTAGATGAAATTGTGCAGCAATTAACTGGTGAAGATCTCGATAATAAAATGTTGTGGGATCTATGTTGTGGCTCTGGCTGCATTGGTATTGCGCTTAAAAAAAAATTTCCTTCATTGAAAGTTATTATGAGTGATTATTCGCCTGATGCATTATTGATAGCACGCCAAAATGCATACTTAAATCAGGTGGACGTTAGCTGTTTGGAAGGTGATTTACTTTCAGTATTAGCTGGCGAAAAAGTAAATATGATTGTGTGCAATCCCCCCTACATTTCTACTGAAGAATTTACAAGTTGTGAAAAAGATGTGCGCTGTTACGAGCCAAGAGAGGCTTTAATAGGCGGTAAAACTGGCTTAGAATTTTATAGACGTCTTGCAGGGGATTTGCCAAATTTTCTGCTACCACACGGGCGTGTTTGGTTGGAAATAGGTCATAAGCAGGGTGTTGATATGATGTCAATTTTTGAAAATCCATGCTGGAAATACAAACGATTACAGAAAGATTGGGCAGGGCATGATCGATTTTTTTTTCTTGAAAATGAATGATTTTTCAATTACGCTATCTTTATTTGTGTATAATATTTAAAACACCTTTTTTGTTGGATTTGTGCAAAAAAAGGTAAAAAGGCCATTAATTCATGTTTGATGAACTGACTACAAAATTGCAGGGGCTTTTTTCTAAACTTTCTGGTAAAGGTCGTTTGACGGAAAGCAATATAGCCGAAGCGGTGGATGAAGTGCGTTTAGCGCTATTAGAAGCTGATGTCAATTATGGTATTACTAAAAAATTAATGCAAAACATTAAAAGTAAGGCTCTTGGCACGCAAGTTTTACAGTCGGTGAGCGCTGGGCAGCAATTTATTAAAATTGTGCATGATGAATTAGTGGCATTAATGGGGAGCAATGAAGAGAGTTTACAATTAGAGCATAAGCCAGCAGTAATTTTATTATGTGGTTTGCAAGGCTCCGGTAAAACGACACAATGTGCCAAATTAGCCAAATGGATAAAAAAACATCACTCTAAACGCCCTTTATTAGCAGCCTGTGATCTACAAAGGCCAGCCGCCATTGAACAATTGGAAATTTTAGGAAAGCAAATTGATGTGCCAGTTTTTACTCTTGCAGGTGAGCACAATCCAGTAAAAGTTGCACAGCAAGCTTTGGCGCGTGCAAAACATGAGAATTATGATGTTTTAATTGTCGACACCGCTGGTCGTTTACATATCGATGATGAACTGATGGCACAGCTAGAAAAAATAAAACAGATATTAACGCCTCAGGAAATTTTATTTGTTGCCAATGCCACCACTGGCCAAGATGCGGTAAATGTTGCAAGTGCCTTTAATCAACGTATGGCCATTACTGGCACCATCTTAACTATGTTGGATGGTAACACACGTGGTGGTGCCGCCATTTCGATTCGCGAAGTGACTGGTAAGCCTTTAAAATTCGAAGGTGTGGGCGAACGATTAGACGATCTGCAAATATTTAATCCCAATTCTATGGCTGATCGAATTTTAGGTATGGGTGATGCGATTAATTTGGTAAAAAAAGCTAAAGAGCATTTTGATGAAGCGGAAGCTAAGAAGCTTGAAGAAAAAATGCGCAAAGCCACTTTTACTTACAGTGATTATCTTAATCAAATGCAGACGATTAAGAAAATGGGGCCCATTAAGAATATTTTGGGTATGTTGCCGGGTATTTCAAAAATGCCCATGATGGACTTCGATGAAAAAGAGTTTTTTAAAGTAGAGGCAATTATTTTATCGATGACCCCAGAAGAGCGTGCAGAAAAAGATGAGTTATCAAATCCTAGGCGTAAACGAATTGCGACTGGTAGCGGTACCACACTTGATGACGTTAACAAATTAGTAAAGTTATTTAAACAAGCTAAACAGCTATTTAAAAATATGCCGAATATGAAACAATTAGAGAAAATGATGGGAGGATCGCTATGGCGTTAAAAATTAGGCTGCGACAACAGGGTCGCAAAAATCGGACTTCGTATCGATTGGTAGTGGCCGATGCGCGTTCACCACGCGATGGTAAATATGTTGAGATGTTGGGTTGGTATAATCCAGTTGAAGCAACAGCAGAAAAATCATTGCATATTAAAGCTGAAAGAGTTCAACACTGGTTAAGTGTAGGTGCTCAAATGACAGATAATGCAAGAGCTTTGGTTTGCAAATGTACACCACATCTTACACAAGCACAAACTGCCCAAAAATTAGATAACCGTGCCAAAAAAAACAATAAAAAACGTGCTGATAAGTCAGAGTGAGTGAGTGTAAAGTTTCGCAAAAGACTATACATATTGATATCCTTTCACTTTTTCCAAACTATTTTCACGGTCCTTTTGATGAAAGCATTGTTGGGCGAGCTAAGCGAAAAGGGATAGTCGATATCAAGTTGCACAATATTCGCGATTTTACCAAAGCTGCGGATGGAAGAGTAGATGATCGTCCATATGGCGGGGGACCTGGCATGGTAATGCAGCCTCAACCAGTTGAGGATGCTATCATGCATGTGCACAGGCCTGATGCTTGGGTGATTTATTTGACTCCACAAGGAGAGCGTTTAACAGCGTCTTTATGTCGTAGTTTAGCGCAAAAACAGCATTTGATTTTACTTTGTGGTCATTATGAAGGAATAGATCAGCGAGTGTTAGATCGTCATGTGCAGCAGGAGATTAGCATTGGTGATTATGTACTCACTAATGGTGGCTTAGCAGCAATAGTATTAGTAGATGCTGTATTGCGCTTTGTACCTAATGTATTGGGGCATGAGCTGTCAGCTGCGGAAGATTCATTTGAACAACATTGTTTTGATTGTCCGCAATACACGCGGCCTGAAAATTTTAAAGGCGCACATGTGCCAGCAGTTTTATTAAGTGGAGATCATCAAAAAATTGCAGCATGGCGTAAACAAGAAGCATTAAAAAAAACAGCAAAGGTTAGACCAGACCTTTGTAATATATTATAAAAGGTTACACCCCTGAGGAGTGATTCGTTATGAAGCGATCGGCACTTATTGATAAGCTAGAAAGCGATCAATTAAAAAAAGATATTCCACCTTTTCAAGTGGGTGATACAGTACGCGTTCATATGCGTATTATTGAGGGCGATAAAGAGCGTGTGCAGATGTTTACCGGTACTGTTATTGCTCGTAAAGGAAGTGGTTTGTCAGAAACATTCTCAATGCATCGCGTGGCGTATGGTGAGGGGATGGAGCGGGTGTTTATGTTGCACAGTCCACGTATTGCCAAGATCGAAGTTACCAAAGAAGGGCATGTACGTCGTAGTAAACTTTATTATTTACGTGGAACCTCTGGTAAAGCTTCTAAAGTAAAAGGTCGTTTCATGAATCGATCTTCTACTAATACAAGCGAAGCTCAAAAAAATACAGTCCAAGAGAGCGTAACTAACGCTTCAAGTGCAGAATAAATAAATTTCTATGTTTGAGCTAGATGACTGTGAACGATTGCGCTTAAAACAGATGCTGCGATATGAAGAACTGTCATATAGCCAAGGTTATCGCTTAGTAGCAGGTGTTGATGAGGCAGGCCGTGGTCCTTTGGCTGGACCGGTAGTGGCAGCGGCTTGCGTTATTCCACTAGGTGTATTGATAGCAGGGATCAATGATAGCAAACTGCTTTCACGTAAAGGGCGGCAGTATCTTTTTGATCGTTTGACGACTGATAAGCGTATTGTTTATGGCATTGGTATGGCAGACGCACAAGAAATTGATCAGATAAACATTTTGCAAGCTACAATACAAGCTATGTGGAGAGCTGTGCAACAGTTAGCCTGCCCGCCGGATTGTCTTTTGATTGATGGTAAACACATACAGCACGCCACAATTCCTAGCATGGGGATTGTGCGTGGTGATCAACTTTCACAATCTATCGCTGCAGCATCTATCATCGCAAAAGAAAGCCGTGATCGCCTTATGTTGCAATATCACAATCAGTGGCCACTTTATGGCTTTAATATGAATCAAGGATATGGAACAGCTGTACATCTTGAGCGCATAAAAACGTATGGAGTCTGTCCGATTCATCGTCTTTCTTTTGCCCCTATGAAATCGCTTACCAATGTGAATTAATTAAATTAACTTATTATGTCATTTTTTGTTTCTTTTGCAGCTAAATTGCTGCCACTTTATTTGTATATAATTCTCGGTATTATAGCCGGTCGTAAACTGAGCTCCAATTCAGAAAGTATTGCCAAAATAATTTTTTATATCATTAGTCCATTAGTTATTCTCAATGGTGTCATAAACACAAAGCTTGACGCCGCCGTACTCAGTGTCCCTTTTATATCATTTATAATCGCCTCTATATTGTGTCTTGCATTTTATCGTTTTTCAAAAAAATTATGGCAAGATGCTTCAAGAAATATTATGGCTTTCAGTGCTGGCTCGGGGGCCACAGGGTTTTTTGGATTGCCTATAGCCATGATACTATTTGATACACAAACAGAAGGGGTTTACATTATGGCTTTATTAGGTATGACCTTATATGAAAATTCTTTAGGTTATTACATGATGATGCGTGGCACTTTTACCAATGTACAATGTGCTAAAAAAATCTTAGCATTACCGACGCTTTATGCTTTCTTAGGTGGTATTATCATCAATATCTGCCATTTGCCGTTGCCCAATGTATATTATGAATTTATGGATCAAATGAAAAGCGTTTATGTGGTTTTAGGGATGATGATCATAGGATTGGGTTTATCTAGTATTGCTAGAATAAAATTAGATCCTAAATTTATTTCCATGGCTTTTTTGGCTAAGTTTATAGTGTGGCCAGTAGTAGTATTGGCTATTATTGCCATTGATGGTGCATTGTTTGGCATTTATGACATACATGCGCAAGAAGCGCTCATTTTACTTTCCATCGTCCCCTTAGCAGTTAATTCTATAGTGATGGCCTCAATGATTAATTTTCAGCCAGAAAAAATAGCTATCACTGTATTATTGAGTGCCATTTTTGCTTTTTTCTATATACCATTAATGAGTTTTTTATTTTTAGAAAGTGTGCACGATAAATTCCAATTTTAACTAAATTTTTTGGCGAGGAGTGTTTAAGGCATGGACCATTCAATCTCAACCCCCAACTCGATCACACCTATTTTATTAATTTTGTTAGGCCCACCAGGTTCAGGTAAAGGGACACAAGCTAAAAGAATAACACAAGAATTTAATCTGCCCCATATTTCTACTGGTGATCTTCTGCGTTCACATATTTCTAATAATAGCTCAATTGGACAGAAAGCTTCTAAGTTTATGCAACAAGGATTGTTAGTGCCTGATGAAATAGTCATGGCCATGTTATTTGATCGAATTGCACAAGATGATTGTAAAAAAGGTTTTTTATTAGATGGTTTTCCGCGCACTTTGGAGCAAGCGCAGCAATTGGCTGCATATCCATTTTGCAGTATGGCGCAATTGATTGTACTGAGTTTAGAAGTACCAGATGAAGAAATCATAGAAAGAGTAACTGGAAGATTAACCTGTCAAGCATGCGGAGCGATTTACCATCGCCGTATGTTAGCGCCCAACGCTCATAATAGTTGTCAAGCTTGTGGTGGGAAACTTGTGACGCGCAATGATGATAGTGTATCCATTATCAGCGAAAGGTTAAAAGTTTATTACGCACAAACCAGCCCATTAATTCAATATTACGATCAGTTGGGAGTACTGACTACTTTTGATGGCACACAACCACCTATGGCTGTTTATGATGAGTTAAAAAAATATCTCTATAATAGACTTTTTTCAAAATAAGTCTAATCTTACTCACCTTATCTATAATTTGAAGAGTGTCTTTAGTGCCTATCCGCAGCCATCTATAAAGGAGACACATTTTGCAAAGAGCTTAGTCTATTTGCTACAATGTGTATCCTTATATATAGCTCTAGGCTATCTCAAAAATCACTTGTTCAAATTATGCCTAAGGTGAGTAATCTTATTCGTCATATATCGATTCGTCATCAAATTCATCATCATCAAATGTTTCGTCCATTTCTTTTGCTGCTGCGTGCTCTTGTACGTAGTCATGCTTTGGCTTGGCTGGTTCAGGTCGTTCTCTTTTTACTTTGCCACGCAAAAATAATAACAAGGGGACGCCACCAAAATCAAAAGTTTGGCGCATTTGGTTATAGAGGTACTTTTTGTAACTCTCGATCATCAAATTAGGGGAGTTGACAAAGAGAATAAATTTAGGTGGTGAAATGCCAACTTGTGCCATATAATAGATGCGCAAGCGTTTGCCATTGAGCATCGTGGGATGATTTTTTTGTAGAGCTAAGGCGATGAATTTATTTAATTCAGGAGTACTAATACGTTTGGCAGCATTAACATGTACCATTTGCACAGCTGGAAAAATTTTGTCAATATTGCGTCCCTCGGCCACAGAGATAAATATCTTAGGGCAATGTTTTAAAAATGGGACGTTTTCTTCCAAATTTTTTAAGCAATGTTCCATGCGGCAACCTTTGATCAGGTCCCACTTATTTAGTAAAATGATACATCCTTTGCCAGCTTCTTCGATCCTGTTAGCGATTTTTTTATCTTGTGCCGTAATGCCCTCGCGTGCATCGAGCATTAGCAGGCACAAATCGGCCCGCTCGATCGCTCGCTCAGTGCGAATGGCGGCAAATTTATCGACCACTTCATGTTCAGCCCCTTTACGGCGAATACCAGCAGTATCAATTAACAGGCATGGCTGTCCTTCGTATTCAAACGCTACATCAATGCTATCACGTGTTGTGCCGGGAATGGGGCTAACGATACACCGTTCTTCATCAAGTATGTAATTGACTAGAGAGGATTTACCAACATTAGCGCGCCCTACTACGGCGATTTTAAGAGTGTCGTCGTAGGCTTCATTGTTATTCTCATTTTTAGAGATATTGGCAAATGCCGTTTCCAATAATTCAGCAATTTGCCAACCTTGTGCTGCTGAAACTGGTACTAGCGGTGCAATTCCTAAAGCATAAAATTGATTGAGGAGATGGGCTTGCTCTAAATTATCAATCTTATTGACGGCTAAACAGACTGGTTTGCGCGTGCGCAACAACATTTTAGAAACTTCTTTATCAAGTAATGTTATGCCAATATGGGCATCAACCACTTGTATTATAGTATCGGCTTCTTCGATGGCAATTTCAGCTTGACGTTTAACTTCTTCATTAAAAGGTAATGGTGAATTGGCATGAATGCCCCCTGTATCAATTACTTCAAATTGCAATCCAAATAATTCAGCTTTAGCATATAAACGATCACGTGTAATCCCTTCAGCTTCATCCACAATGGCAATTTTGCGTTGGCAAATGCGGTTAAATAGTGCAGATTTCCCTACATTTGGTCGACCTACAATCGCTAGTTTTGGTAATTTAGCCACTAATTTCCCCTTATATTGTGTATGGCAAAGAAACTCTCGCTTCCAAATTAGAAAGGCAAGGTATACTGAAAGGATAGATTCTAAATTAACAAAGAATAAAAATACAGAATTTTAAATCAATTTTACTACTTATCAATGTAGTTTTAATCATAATGTTGCTATAATAGATTTCTCACCAAAGCTGCTTTGGTTGGAAAAATCTGTATTTTTATAATAATATTTTATTGCTCGTAGTAATCCTTTATGCCATATAATCATAGTGTTGATGAAGTATCATTAACCTGCTTTAAAAAAGATTTTGAACGCTATTCTTGGGCGATGTTTCGCACTGATATTTTGTCAGGCTTATCGGTTGCGATGCTGACATTACCACAAGCGCTCGCTTACGCTTTAGTAGCCGGTCTACCAGTCTCATCTGGTTTGTATGCTGCCATTTTTTCAGCCATGATCGTGGCTTGGTTTGGTTCTTCTAGGCATATGATCGTAGGACCTAGTAACGCTATTGCTATTCTAATTCAAGGGGGCATTAGTACTGTACTATTAACTTATTATCGTGGTCAAGAAGGGGCGCCTAGCGAAGCATTAGTTTTACAAATTTTAACACAACTAATGCTATTAGTAGGTGGCATTCAAATATTAGCCGCTTTTCTTAAATTAGGGCGTCTGACTCATTTTGTCAGTCATACTGTCATTATTGGTTATGTGACCGGTGTGGCCCTTGCATTAATCATAAATCAATTATTTACACTCCTGGGTGTTGCTACGCCGGTAGAATTTACTTCCCTATATGAGCGAGGTAAATATATTATTACACATTTGTCTCTAATAGACTGGCCAACTGCCTTTATTGGCATCAGTTGTTGGTTATTTTTAATAGGATTAAAGCGCATTGATCGCAAAATACCCGCCGGTGCCATTATGTTGGCAATTATTGCAGTGTTAGCTTACTGTTGCGATTATTTTTCCACATATTTATTTGCAATGAAGTATTCATTTTTTAATTGGGAAAGTTTGCACGCTTTTGTGGCCCATGTGGCTATAGTTGGCGATACACATTTTGATGGCCTGCTTCCACAGTTAGCTTGGCCTGATTTTACCTTGGGCTTTGTCAATAGTTTATTACCGGTAGCTTTTGCGATTGCATTATTGAGTGTAATGGAGTCGATTTCGACCTCTAAAGCTGTGGCTGCAAATTCTGGGCAACATTTGTCAACTAATCAAGAAATTTTTGCGCTGGGTTTAGGTAATTTTTGTGCCGCTTTTATGGGAGCAATGCCAGTATCTGGCAGCCCTTCACGTTCAACTTTAAGTTATGAAAATGGCGCCAAAACACGTCTTGCAGCGGTTTTTAATTCATTGTTTGTGGCCGTTATTTTGCTTGCCTGTGGATTTTTAATTCACCACATTCCAGTTGCGGCTTTTGCAGCCCTCCTTGTGTATTCAGCTGGTAGTATTGTCAATTATAAGCAGTTACTTATGTGTATAAAAGCAACTCGCTCTGATGCCTGTGTGCTTATTCTCACCATAATTTCTTGCATATTTTTGAGTCTGGATACTGCTTTTTATATAGGTGTTATTATGTCTATCAGCCTATATCTTAAAAAAGCGGCAATACCAGAACTAATAGAATTTACCTTAGATGAAGAAGGTGGTTTGCACGCCGTTGATGTCAATCATCATGAATCGCGTCAAGTCCGACTTATTAAAGTAGAAGGAGAGTTGTTTTTTGGTGCAGCCGATTTGTTTCAAAGTGCTCTAAAGGCTATTACAGAAGATGATCGAACCACTCGTGTGCTTATTTTACAACTTAAAAATACGCGCGATATCGATGCCACTGCCTGCTTGGCTCTACAGCGTCTTTATAATTACTTGACAAGTTCGGGCAGACATCTTATTGCTTGCGGCATTACACGCCCCATTTGGGATGTTTTAAGCGATTCAGGTATGATAGAGGTTATCGGTAAAGCAAATTTATTTATTTTTGATGAGCATCACCCTCAATTATCATATCAACGTGCTTTTTTACGCTCACATGCCATCGTCACTGGCCAGATAAATAGTCAGGTTAATGCGCCGGTGGCAGTACCAGTATTTAATCATGGAGTTGAAGCGGGCGAGCTTTATAAAGAAAAGCCATTAAATGCGGCTACTTGATTCATTAGACTTCTTTCGAAAGAAGTCTATTGTGTTTTATCTTGTGGAACCGGGTCATACTTCATAATTTGGCCAGCACCATCACAAGTCTTGCGATAAACCCAATCCTCTGAATTTTCGCGCATTAGCCGATCACAGCCCATGCAAAAACCTTGAAAAAAGCCATATTTTCGCATAGCCTCTAAAGTGTATTGAGAGCTGCTTGGAATGTAGTGGCTACGTGGGCCATCTGCGGGAGAAATAACTGTTTGGTGAAAGCGGATAGCCTTGATGCCAAATTCAGATAAAGGTGAACAATTTTTTATACAAGTAATCTTATGTTCAGTTTTGCAGTTGGCAAGGTCCGCATCTTTGCCCCAAGGATCAGCCTGACAGGAAAATGTGGTAAGAATGGCTATCATCGAAAAGAAGCCTAATGAACGCATTTAAACCCCTGATTGCCTTAAAGCACTCTTCAAATTATGCGGTAAGGTGAGTTATAATTACAAAAGAAGTCTATTTTAACAAGCGTAGCAAATAGCTATTAAAATCCAGTTTCAAACATCAATACTGGGAAAAAACAGTGATCCATAAGCATTGGCGTAGTAACACTATCATAAAGGCGAGCATTATATTCTTGGGCAGCAAGTCCCGCGCCATTAATACCTCCTAAATACCAGCCTGTCTCCAAGCTTGCGGTGACTAATCCAGCCGCTGGGTATCCATGATGAAAGAATTGATAAGCTGCTATGGTGAAAAGGGCATTGATGATAAACGAAGTAATGGCAGATCGTTTTTGTCCCACATAATAATAGCCGGCGCCTGGTAATAGGGCATTAAGTGCACGGGCACGCGCTGGCGATTTTGCGCACTGATCATACAAAGCCATATTTGCCAGTAACTCTTGTGCATCTTTGTGCTGGGAGATTTGTGTGTGCAACATAGATAAATTGCCATCCTGAGCACTTTCAAATACTAATAAATCAGCAGCTGTTTCGGGTGAATATTTGGAAATAGCAAGCCAGACGCAATTGGCTTTATCAGGTTGGTTGGTTTGCATATATGCATCGTAAAGCATAATTAAAAGATTATTAAAGGCTGCAAATTTTACATCGGCCTGTGCCAAGCAGCTTGTTTCAAAAAAATTGATCATCTCTTGAAATTTACTGCCCAAATAATAACATAGCATAATGTCGTATGATATTTGTGTGCAGCGCTCTATGTTTTCACAAGGAATAAGCAGTAAAGCCCGTTTATAGCAAGTAATAGCGCGATACAAATCATCTTCACAAGCAAAAGCATTACCCATACGCAATTCTTTTGACCAATCTTCTTGTTGCTCCTCTAAAGAAAGTGGAACAAACGGGCTTGAAAGGTGATCTATGCCGTGTCGTGCTGGTATGCTAGTGATACCAGTAGCAATTACCTCATCTACCTCATCATTACAATTAAATTGACAACCCGACAATAATAGCCACATTAAGCTCAATAAAGGAACAGTTTTTAGCCATTTAAAACAACTATTATAAACAGATTTTATCATCCTTCATCACAACCAATTTCATCTGGATCGGTTGGCTTGAGGGCAAATTGATCTAATGCTTCATCTATTTCATAATTCCACAAGCGACGAAACTTGGATTTTTCACGGAAAACATCTTGTTGACGTTTTGTGATATCTTCTAGTTCCTTTTCAGTATCTACAATAAGAGGGCGAATAAAAAGCATTAAATTGCGTTTATTATCACCATTAGCTTTAGAGTTAGCTGCTCCCCCAATAATCGGAATACCACCCAAACATGGAATGCGATCGATGGCTCGTATCTCTTGATCTTCAATCATGCCACTTAAAATTACAAAAAAGCCATTGGGAACGTGTACTTTCGTAACGGTGCGCGTTTTAGATAATACGCGTACTAAATTGACATCTACCTGATTGATATTGCCTGTATTGGCTGTTGGTTCCTGATTAGTCGTTTCTTGCAAGATATCAAGAGTAATTACACCGTCGTTGCTAATTAGTGGGGTGACGCGCAGCAATGTGCCGACATCCATGAATTGAAAATTATTCGTAATGATCGAGCCAAGATCATTTGAAAGCGATTGTGTTTTATAGCGATCAACACCACCAACAAATACTTCAGCAGTTGTGTTGTCTTCCACAACTATTTTAGGATTCATCAAAATACGCGTTTTGGAATTGGTATGGATGGCTTTAATCAAAGCCCCAATCGAATTAAAACGAGTACCATGATGTGTGAGGTGTGTACCAATGATATTAGCCGTATAACCGCTATTACCAAATAAAAGTTGAGGAGTTTGTGCCGGAACACTGGAGGCATCGGCAATAATGTTAGCAACATCTGCTCCTGCGCCCACATCTGTATTTGCAATAGCGTTGGCAGCAGTCGTTAATAAGCCACCTAAACCGGCATAATTTTGTGCGCCAATGACAGATCCGCCACCAAAAATGGTGTCCCATTCTACACCGTATGATAAGGCATCGACGACATTAGCTTCCAGAATCAACATTTCAATAAACACTTGACGTAATGGAGTGTCAAGCTCGGTGACTAAATGTTTTACCTGCCCAATAGCACTAGCTGTGCCAGTAAAGATTAAAGCATTACTGGATTCGATCCATTGGGTGCTATTAATAGCAGAGACCAGGTCAACATTAGCAGACCCGGTCAAACGGAGGCTATTGGCGATTTTGCGTAGGGCGATTTCAATTTGGTCGCCGCGGCGATAATGTAATTTATATATTTCAAAAAGTGTCCGTTCCACTCTACCAAGTGGGATACCCTCTGACCATTGTGAGGCTGGCGAAAGCTCACCGGGCATAAAATTGTGGCTTTCATCGAATATATCGGGAGAGAAGGGGGCGTCAGATGATTCTAAAGTGCCAGGTCTACCGGGTCTACCTGGTAGATTTTCTAAGTTAGGTCTTTGTGGTAAGTTTTCAAAGCCCTCTCCTGGTTCTCCATTTGGACCCACACCAGAGGCTCTAAAAGGTTTATTAGAAGGGCGTAAATTTTCAATTGAAATTGTTTGATTGGTGGCAGTATTTGAATCAATATTCTCTAAAATGGCCAGTGCTTTTTCGACGATAAATGGGTTAGAGACAATGAAAATACTATTAGTTGGTGAATTTGGCACTAGTGTAAATGGATTGCCTTGTGCAATTGGTTGCAATAAACGTACCACTACGTCAATGAGCGAATCAGCAAAGCCATTGCGAACAACATACTGCCCCATAGTTACACCACTATTAGGTGCATCTAATGATGATATTAATTGGGCGATTTTGTTTATGGTAGTGACTAAATCGGTGATTACTATTGTATTGGTATTGCGTAAAACTTCCACCAAAGCACTGTCTGATAAAAGTGGTTTGATAATTTCACTGGCTTGCTGCGGATCTAATGCATTTAAACGGAAAATGCGTGTCACTAACTCTGATTCGCGCGATGAGATGACACCTTCACCTTCACTAACAATGCGTGCGGGAGCCCTAACAGCTGCGTTGCGGTGAATGATTATATTGTTGCCTTGTTCGATTAACGATAAATCGCGTATCCGCAGCTCTTGTAATAAAGCTGACATTAAATTTGCAATGGAGGTGGCTTCTTCCGTAACTATTGTTACGTTGAATTGCAAATCTTGATCATCAAAAATAAAATTTTTGCCTGAAATGCGGCTAATGAAGCGAATGTACTCTATGATAGCTACATTGTTGAAGCTGATGGAGACATCATTGGCGCTATAATTATTTGCTGTCTTATTGCTCTCAGCTGAGGAAGGGGGACTATTCTGAGCCATTAGCGCTGGGGTGGGCAAATAGGTCAAGAATAAGGTTAAAATAATATAGCGACAATAATTAAGTGCACAGTATCTTTTCATGTATTATATACTAGTTGTGGTCATAAATTGGTAATCACACTTACACATCGAGTCTTGTTTTATTTCAAAGTCTGCTATTTATTACCAGAAAAAAATCATTTTAACACTAGTTTTTAGTTTTTTTTGTTTTAATCGTCATATGTTTTTACATATTGCCTCTAAAAATTTACCAATAAATCTGCTCCAAAATTATCAATTTTTCCAAAAAAGCTAATTTCGAAAAAGTCTATTGTAAAAAAATGTAAGATTTCATATAAGTTTTGGTACTGCTAAATAATCGGAGCATAGCGCAGCTTGGCTAGCGCGGCTGCTTTGGGAGCAGTAGGTCGGGGGTTCGAATCCCTCTGCTCCGATAGAGTACCCTATCTTTGTAAAAAGATAGGGTTTTTTTTATCTGATAGGAAAATGATCGTGAGTGCTTTTTCAAATTGTATTGCTTGGATTTATTGGGATCCGCCACGCGAAGTTTTCGTTATTCCTTTTCTTGAGCGACCAATCTTTTGGTATGGCATCTTATTTGTAACAGGTTTTATCTTGGGCTATTTTTTGTTAATAGCCATTTTTACCCGTTTCATCGATCGTTGTACTCATATTTCTAGCTTAGATGTACCTAATTGGCCAGCTTTAATGTGCACATTAAAGGTTAAAATTGAAACTGACATTTTTAAAAAAAATATGCCGCTGCATACCTCAAAGCAAATTCTGCAATCCAATCAGGGAACTGGAGAGCAACCTTCAGAACAATTGTGCAATGATATTATCGATGGACTAAATTCAATCTTAAAAAAGAAAATTGTTTCTCGATCACAGCTTTTAGAATTATTAGATAACAAGATAATGAGTATCAAAAATAGTGCCTATGCCTTAAATGATAGACTATGTTGGTTTTTAGTAATCGGCACTTTATTAGGTGCGCGCTTAGGAGAATTATTCTTTTATGATTGGCACTATTTCATTAAGCATCCTGCCGAAATTTTTAAAACCTGGCATGGAGGATTAGCTAGTCATGGCGGGGTATTGGGTGTTATTGTGGCTGTGCGTTTATTTCAGTGGCATGCCCAGCGCTACTACCCTTCGTTATCCTTTTTGCACCTGCTGGATTTTGTGGCAATTCCAGGGGCTTTAGTGGCCTGCTTCATTAGAATCGGAAATTTTATGAACCAGGAAATCATTGGTTTGCCCAGCGAGCAACCTTGGGCCGTTGTTTTTGGCCATCCTATGGATGGGTCTGTCCCATTTCCTAGTCATCCAGTTCAGTTGTATGAAGCTTTGGCTTATTTGAGTACTTTTATAGTTTTATGGATTTTGTGGAAAAAAGAGATAATGATAAATAGACCTGGTGGGATTATAGGCCTGCTTTTTATCTTGATATTTAGCAGCCGTTTTATATTAGAGTATTGGAAAGCACCTATTCCTTCCATTTTTTCAAATTCTTTTTTACAGACCGGACAGCTGTTAAGTATTCCTTTTATTGTTTTGGGAATACTTTTTGTAACAGGATGTTACAAGCGCATATCAAGTAAACATAGTCATCATTTTAGCTAAAATTCGGAATCATTCTTTTTTCTAAAGCAACTGTGTAAAAAACAATTCTTTGGCTATGACAAAAAAAATAAAAATTCAGATTATTAGGTTGATACAAATAGACCAATATAATAGTATCATAGGTAATTATAACTGAATTAGTTTTAATGGTGTAGTTGTTATTTTGGTAGCAATTTTATTTGGTTTAAAAGTTTTAGGAGGATATCGGTATGGCAACATTATTTTTTGAAAATACAGAGGAAGAAGTAGAATTGCCAGATAATTCTTCTATTGCAGAAGCATGCGAAGAAGCTGGAGTCCCTTTTGCTTGTACAGAGGGAGTGTGTGGAACATGTGTAATTGAGGTCAAAGAAGGTCAATTATCGCCTATGACAAAAGAAGAAGAAGATTTCTTGGGTACCGGCTCACATTGTGAACGTCTGGCATGTCAATGTCGCATTTTAAAAGGTCGTGTAAGAATAAGCTTTTAACCTGAATTTTGAGTTTTTAGGTTAACATTTAGACTTTAAATTCATGTTAAAATCAATCTAATAAGAGGGAGACATTATGTCTTGTTGTTCACCAAAAAAAAATAATCAAGAACCATCATCATGCTGTGCATCAAAAGAAGAAAAGCAGCAATCACAGACATCTAGCTGTTGCGCCAATCCGCAAAATCCAAAGCGTGTCGATCGTCAGATGACGATTAAAGATATTTTAGAAATGTTCCCTTACAAAGCTCAACGCTTAGCGCATGAAATTACTAGTGCTGGTTTACACTGTATTGGTTGTCACGCATCCGTGTACGAAACGCTTGAAGGCGGTATGTTTGGTCATGGCAAAACAGAAGCGCAAATTAATGAATTGGTAGATAGACTTAATGCGTTGCTTGATGAAAAATTAGATCTTAGCACCATTTCTATGACCGCTTGTGCTGCTGAAAAATTTTCAGAAATTTTGGCTGAAGAGGGGAAAACGGGTTGGGGAATGCGATTTGCCGAAGAATTAGCCGGCTGCAGTGGTTTTGAATATGTATTAGATTTTTCTGAAAAAGCAGAAGAGGATGATCAAATATTTCTTTCGCATGGTATCGAAATTCATGTTAAAAAAAATCAAGTACTTCATTTGCTTGGCTCGGAGATCGATTATGTGAAAGGTATGCGCGGAGCAGGTTTTAAAATTTCAAATCCAAATTCCCGCTCTTCGTGTGGTTGTGGTAATTCCCATAATTACGATTAAATACTCACTTTACGCATAAAAAGACAAAGACTTGTCAGATTGGAAGCGAACATTTCTGACAGTCTCGTCTTGAAATTTGAAGAGCTTAAGCTCCTAAAGCTTTCTTAGTCAAAGCTAGGATGTCATCATTACAAGTCTTCCCTATAGGGCTTTCTCCTACTCGATTAAAAACTTATGGTGATAGTCTATTTATTGTGGTTTATCATGGTTTATCATGGTTTAAAATTAATGTTTGTCGCAAAACTATCCTCATGATATAAGTCGAATAAAAAGGAGCTTATATGGATTGGGTTAGAAATCATCGCACATTACTGCTAATAGAAGGGATTCTCTTTATCTTGATGGGTGGTGTGGCCATTATACTACCTGTAGTATCGACATTGAGTTTAGAAATGTTTATTGGTTTTTTATTAATTTTTTCGGGAGCAGTGCAATTATTTCGAGCTTTTAAGCTGCACCGCGCACCGCCGTTTGTCATTTCTTTATTGATGGGACTGATAGGGGTTGTTTGTGGTATTTTAATGCTTTTATATCCTGTTGCCGGTGTTATGTCATTAACTATACTCTTAACAATATTTTTTTTACTCGATGGCATTATGAAAATTGTATTGGGTTTTCAATCCCGCCCTACCCATTATTGGGGATGGTTGGTTTTTAATGGTCTGCTATCACTTATCATAGCTTATATAATATGGCATAGTTGGCCCTCTTCTGCATTTTGGGTGTTAGGATTATTGTTTGGTATTAACATGATCTTCTTTGGTGTCTCTTTAATTTCTTTATCTGCCGGTGTGGCTCGTACACCACCTCCCTCCAACCCATAATTAAATAAATTAACCTTCTTTACCAAATTAAACTGAAAAGTTCTATAGTGCGTTAAGAGGTTTGGTAAAGAGGTCTAGAAAAATCCAAAAATTTAGGTTAATAGGTAAATAATTTATGAAGTCAATAATTGTAGCTTTTTGTGCTTTAATGTTCTGTGGCACACTGTTTGCCGTTGCAAGCAAGCCTAACTGTGGTTGCGTTAACTGCAAATGTACAGCAAAATCACATTGTGGCTGTATGGCCGCAAAATCAGAACCTACATCGTCAGTGGCAGAGACTAAATCAGCCTTGGCATCACCTAACTTGAGTGCTGTTGACAAAAAATAATTAAATCATTGCCACAAATTTTAATAGACTTCTTTCGAAAGAAGTCTATTAAAATTTGGGAAAAGATACTATTTAAAAAAATTAAGAGGTTTATTTTTACTATTTAAGCTTTTTATGAAAAAATCAAATTCAAACCACTATAAATACTTTTGTGCAATAACATCATACATCTGTCCATCATCTGTCACCTGTTCATCATCTTTTTTTATAAATACAAGAAAAGAAAAGGTAGGCCCAGCATAGTTTGGTTGACTAATAGCTTCTCTTAAATTTTCCAATACCTTTTCCGATAAGTCGCTGAATTCTACTGTACATTTTTTAGGTAATCTTAAAATTTCAGTAAGACCTGTTAAGGATCCATTGTTCTTAAGATACAATTTACTTAACATAGTTAGCTTACTAATTTCGGCTGGTAAATTAGTCAACTGATTTCCATCAAGATTTAATTCCTGCAAATTAGTTAGCTTACCAATTTCGGCTGGTAAATTAGTCAACTGATTTCCATCAAGATTTAATTCCTGCAAATTAGTTAGCTTGCCAATTTCGGCTGGTAAATTAGTCAACTGATTTCCATTAAGATTTAATTCCTGCAAGTTAGTTAGATTGCTAATTTGGATTGGCAAAGTAGTAAATCTATTTGCACGAAGATGTAAATTATTCAAATTAGTCAGCTTATCAATTTCGGCTGGCAAAGTAGTCAATTCATTTGCATGAAGATATAATCCTCGCAAGTTAGTCAACTTACAAATTTGGGCTGGCAAAGTAATAAACCTATTTGCACCAAGCATTAATTCTTGCAAATCAGTCAGTCTAGATATTTCTTCTGGCAAAGCAGTTAATTCATTTCCACCAAGCTCTAATCTCTGCAAATTAGTCAGGCTGCCAATTTCGGCTGGCAAAGTAGTCAATTTATTTCCACCAAAATCTAATCTCTGCAAATTAGTCAGGTTGCCAATTTCGGCTGGCAAAGTAGTCAATCTATTTAAACAAAGATTTAATTCTTGCAAGTTAGTCAGCTTACTAATTTCGGCTGGCAAAGTAGTCAATTTATTTCCAGAAAGATCTAGTGTCTTAAGATGGGAAAAAGCCGGATGGGTAAATATGATAGTCGGTATTTTATTTAAATAAAGATTTTTAAGTGAAAAGGAATCATCAGGTTTCCTGATAAAATCTAAAATCTTCGTGATTGTTTCCCCACCAAAACCTTCGGCTTGTAAATTTTCTATTACCTGCTCATCTATGAAACTGTCGATTATGTGAGTGTCACAAATTTTAAGATTGGCAAAAAAATTATACTTATCCAGGCCAAATTCACTAATCAGAGCATCCAAGCCTAGCCGATTAGCCAACTTAACATACCAAACATTATTGTGTTTATCGATCTTTGTTTTAATAAATTTCAGATTATGTTGTAGTATCTTGTATTGACCATCTTCTAGTTTTGTTTGTTTTAACTCAGTAAATATGTTTTTTGCCACATAATCTGTAATAGATGTTATGCCAATTTCTTTGCTGCTAGCAATAGTTAGTTTATTACCTTCGATATTAAAGAACTGGTTATCTGCAATTTTTTTATTTATCAAACTATTCATACAAAACCTCCACATACCTTTATATTTATTATAAAAAACAACTCAAAATAAATCAAATTAATTAAACTTGTATTTATAAAATTTTTAATTAGGATTTTTTGATGAAATTCAAAAAGCAAAGACTTGTCAGATTGGAAGCAAACCTTTCTGGCACTCTCATCTTAAAATTTGAAGAGCTTAAGCTCCTAAAGCCTTCTTAGTCGAAGCTAGCGTGCAATCATTAAAAGTGGCTCCTCTTACTCGATAAAAACTCGTGGTGATAGTCTATTTATCATGATTTATCGGGGTTTATCAGGGTTGTCATTAACTATACTATTAACAGTATTTTTTTACTCGATGGCATTATGAAAATTGTATTGGGTTTTCAATCCCACCCTATCCACAAATTAAAAAAAATTGAGGAGATTTACTTTTCTTTTGCAATGTTTGCTTTATGATTAACACCAGATTTGATCAAACCACCCTCGGCAATTTTGGTTAACTTTTTATCGGCATGCCCCTCTTCATCCAAAGTTGCTTGTAGTAATTCGGGGATCTCTTCCAAATTTAACTCTTTGGCAAAGGTACGCATCGATCCATAAGCGGATATTTCATAATGCTCGATGCGCTGTGCTCTGGCAATAATGGCAGCATCACGCGCCGGCGATGCATTGTACTTTTTTATTACTTCCTTACCTTCATCAATAAGAGCTTTAGTAGCTTTGCACAGCTTTTCTGTTTTTTCAATGTCTAATAATTTAAAAATTTTTAAAAGTCGTTCTACTTGTCCCTTAGTTTCTTTTAAATGGGACTCAAAGGCATTTTTAAGATCTGTAGATTCGGAAGCTTTTACCATATCTGGTAGGGCCTCGATAATTTGCTCTTCTGCGCTGAGCATGTTTTGCAATTCATCAATGAAGACATCTTTAATGGTTTTTTCCAAATTTGCTTCTCCTTTTTTATGCTTAAACTTTTTAAAAGCGTCCTTTTAAATCACGCCAAAAAGTTTTAATAAGATAATTACAAGTACTGGGACTCCCAATAACCATAAACCAATCGCTTTACTCATAGATCACTCCTTTTTTGTTCCATTTGAGGGTACACGCGACGCAGAATTTGAAAATGAGCATTTACACAAAATATAAAAGTACATTTGTTCAAATTCTGCGTTACGTGCGTTAAGAAATATTACTTTCGTGTTTCACTTGTTGAAGAAATGTCTTTAACACCTTCCGCTTTTAAAATTTCTTTAACACGTGTAATTTCTTCATCACTATCAGCATGTACAGAAAGTAAAATATTACCTGCTTTTAAACCAGCCTCATATTTTTTGGCTTCATATTCAGGGATACCAGCACCAACTAATAGCCCTAAGCCGCCACCAACTATACCTCCAATAGCTGATCCACTCAATGCAGCCATAATTGGACCGGCGGCAATAAAAGGGCCTAGACCTGGAATAGCTAAAGCACCAATACCTGCTAATAGTCCTAAAGAACCACCAAGAAGTCCTCCCGCTGTAGCTCCAGCCACTCCTCCCTCAGGTGCTTTAGTGTTTTTTTCAGTACCGAGGTTGCCTTTGTGAATATTGTGCGGTATCGTGCCATGTACTGTATCATCACGTGCAGCACTACCATTACGTCGATCTGGATAAAGGATTGAAATATCAGAGTTAGAAAATCCAGAAGCTAGTAAGCGATCTACTACACGACGCGCTTGCTCTTCATTACCAATTAATCCAAAAACAGCTTTTTTCATATATGTATCTCCTTAAGTTGATTACTTCTGTATAATTTCAAGTTGATTGTCAACTTTTGTTATACCTTGGACTTGCTGGACTTTCTGGGCGATGATTTCTTTTTCTTTTTCGCTGTTGACTGGTCCACGTAAGGTTACAACGCCATTAATAGTAATAATTTTGATGTTTTTGGCATTTGTTGATAACACATCATCACCCATAAGCGCTTTTCTAATATGTTGTGTAATAGTTCTATCAATCTCATTTTCCGATTGATCAAAAGGAGTTTTTGTCATTTTATCGCGATCGCGCATATTTTTCTCGGTATTGTCATTGGCGATTACGTTGGGTGTAGATTGATTGGCAGAAGCCTGAGGAGTATGTTGTCGATCGCAAGCCGTACAAGTTAAAGCAAGCGTAGCCATCAAAATTAAATTCTTCATAATAACCTCCCATTTAAAAACTTTGTCTATCTTTAGATATAGATAAAAAAAATTTATATAAACAGTAAATTTTTATGTTTTTTACATTAAGCTCGAGGATGGGTGGCGTCGTAAACTTTTTTCTTAAGCTTCGGCGATACCTGTGTGTAAATAGTGGTGGTTGATAAGGAGCTATGTCCTAGGAGAGTTTGAATATTTTTTAAGTTCATTCCATTCTCTAGCCAATGTGTGGCAATAGTATGTCGAATGGTATGTGGCGTCACTTTACCGGCTAGCCCGCTTTCATTTAAATATCCTTCAAATTTGCGATCGACAGATCGGGCTGTTAGGCGATGCCCATATTTATTTAAAAAAAGGGCGTTTTCATCTTCAATAACAGCCCTTTCAGGGTGCGTGAGATATTCTTTGATCCATTCCCGCACATTATTGGTAATGGGTACCAGTCGTTCTTTTTTCCCTTTACCACGTAATTTAACAGTTAAATTGGCAAAATCAAAATCTTGTTTGTTTAAACCGACCAATTCACTAATGCGCAATCCAGAACTATAGAATAATTCCATAATGGTCCGATCGCGCAATCCCAAATAAGTGGTTAAATCCGGTTGCTCAAATAAATGCAAAATTTGCGCATAATTCAGGGCCACCGGTATTTTTTTATCTAATTTGAGACTGTCTAATTCCTCGGTGGGATTGACCGCTATCCATGATTGTGTTTGCGCATATTTAAAAAAACTACGCAAAGACGAAAGACGCCGTGCAATAGTGCGTTTATTTTGTCCCTGGGTGTGTAACCAGGCCAAAAAACGACGAATATTTTTGCGATCGATGCGCGCTATAGGCAATTTTTCATCAAATGAACAAGAATGCTCTGGTTGTTGTACTTTATAATCTATTTTGGTAGGTATTTCATCGTCTTTTGCCTCTGGCTGCCATTCTCTTATTAAATGTCCCAAAAAAGCATTTAAATCGATGGCATAATTTCGAACCGTGTGTTCAGATGCGTTTTTAATAACGCGCAGGTGTTCCAAGAATTTGTTTGCTACTAAAATAAACATAAATAACTAACTATCTGAGTTTGTAATCAAATCTACTCAAAAAATAGACTTATTTCGAAAAAAAGCCTATTGATTCAAATTTAGAATTTAAATTACACGTAAAGCTGTGCCAACTTTTTTAAAGGCCGCAATCGCCATGTCCAAGTCCTCTCGTGTATGATTAGCACACATTTGTGTGCGAATACGCGCTTGATTCATCGGTACGACCGGATAGGAAAAACTAACTACATAGATCCCTTCTTCCAGCATGCGCGCAGCAAACTCTTGGGCTAAAGTTGCCTCTCCTAACATTACTGGAATGATGGGGTGATGGCCACGAATTAAATTAAAGCCCAAGGCAGACATTTGTGCGCGAAAATATTGACTATTAGCATGTAAGCGTTGACGGCGATCATGAGAATTAGCTATGAGCTCCAAGACTTTTAAGGATGCAGCTGCAATGCTGGGAGCTAAAGCATTAGAAAATAAATAGGGGCGTGAACGTTGACGTAGCCAATCAATCAATGGCTTGCGCCCAGAAGTATAACCACCTAAGGCTCCGCCAAGCGCTTTACCCAATGTGCCTGTAATAATGTCTACTCGTTGCATAACGTTGCAGTATTCATGAGAGCCACGTCCGTTTTCTCCTAAAAAACCGACAGCATGGCAATCATCAACCATTACAATGGCTCGATATTTATCAGCCAAATCGCAAATCGCCGGTAGATTAGCTATGGTACCATCCATCGAAAAAACTCCATCGGTAGCAATTAACCGAAAGCGTGCACTTTGTGCCTCTTTTAGTTGCTCTTCTAGACTTTGCATATTATTGTTTTCATAACGCAGTCGTTTTGCTTTCGATAAGCGAATACCATCGATAATGCTTGCATGATTTAGAGCGTCGCTAATTATCGCATCTTCTGCACCAAGTATAGTCTCAAAAAGACCGCCATTGGCATCAAAACACGAACAATATAAAATGGTTTCCTCCATTCCTAAAAAAGTAGAAAGTTGCTTTTCTAGTTGTTTATGTACAGTTTGTGTACCACAAATGAATCTTACTGAAGATAAACCAAAACCATAGCGCTGGTAACTTTCTTTGGCGGCTGCTATCACGTCGCTGTTATTTGACAAACCCAAGTAATTGTTAGCACAAAAGTTGAGTACATGACGACCACCTGCGATCACGATATTGCCATCCTGAGGAGATATAATTTCCCGTTCGCGTTTATAAAGACCTTGTGTTTTTAAACTTTCTAATTGCGCTTCTAAATGATTAAAAAATGTTTCGTCCATAAAAAATTACCTGAATTACCTGAAAGTTGTTTTTTTTTGTTTTACATGCTTGACGCATGATCCATACGTTTTGTAAAGGGAAATACTTTTAAATCATCGGCGATATAAGTAGATGGAAAAATCGCACGAGCTTCTAATTCAAATAAATGTAAATTTTGATAACGAGCCGAAAAATGTGTCAAAATCAATTGCTTTACACCAGCTTGTTTGGCAATCTGCGCTGCTTGCGAGGCAGTTAAATGGTGATGTGTGAAGGCTAAGTCTTGGTGCTCTTTCAAATAGGTGCTTTCACATAAAAATAAAGTGGCACCCCGGGCAATGTCGATGGCTTGCTGACATGGCAATGTATCAATTACCACAGCAAAACTATCACCCTGCCTTATCCAACTGACATCTTCTAAGCCAATGCGTTCACCTTGTGGTGAAATTATAAAGCCGTTTTTTTCTAGTTCTTTGACCTGTAAACCTTTAATTCCATAATCAGTTAATTTATTAGCGTCAAATTTGCGCGTATTTGCTTCAGTTATACGCCAACCAATGTTTTCAACGCCATGTTTTAAAAATACTGCTTCGATGCAGAAACGTCCATCATCTTCCACTATACCAGCTTGAGTGACTGGATGCTCCACTACATGGATCATTTCATGATACATGGCACTGTAACGTAAACGATCAAAATATTTTTTTCCACTAGCTGGATAATAGCAATGAATGGGGTGTGTTACTTTATCTAAGTTCATGCGCATGAGCATTGAACCAAATCCGAGGCAATGATCTCCATGAAAATGAGAAATAAAAATGCGTGTAACGCAGGTGGGAGCAATATTTGCAAAAATAAACTGTCTTTGGGTACCCTCTCCTGGATCAAATAGCAAACCCTCTTCATTCCAACGCAATAAATAGGCGCCATGATTGCGGAAACGTGTCGGTTGTTGACTAGAACACCCTAAAATGATTAAGTCGCGCACCGACATATTTAAACTGGCCTCCACTTAAAAAAAGATAAACGACCTAGTGCCACACCTGTAATGCCGCCACTGATATGAGCCATGTTTGCTATATTTAAGTAAAAAGTCAGATTAAAGTAGCTTTGCAAAATAAATAAGAGAGTTTGCACACCTGCCAATCCCACTACGAAAATAAACATAAACATAAAGGTGCGCTGATCCATTTGATATCCTTCCCATGGCGCGAGCCTTTGTCTCATCCATATAAAGGCTAGCATGCCACATAAAACACCGGAAAAACCGATAAAATTCGCACCACTCACTAAATATTGCGCAGTATTAGAGATGCTACCACATAACAAAATAAAAAAAATATACCGCCATGGACTTAAACATGCTTCCATTTCTTTGCCCAACACAAATAACCAGGTCATGTTAAAAAACAGATGTAAAATATCACCATGTAATAAGCAAGGTGAAAACAGGCGCCAATATTGCCCAGAGCGAATCTTCTCAAAAACTGGCACACTATGCCAGGCCTCTTCAAGGGCCACTAAACCACCCTTAATAAGGATTGGATAAGCACCTTGCCAAAATGCTGTTTTTTTTATTTGTTCCAATAAATCAATGGCGCTACTGGGCAGATTAGTTTGCTCTTCCAAAGCTTCAAAACCATATAGCTTAATAAAATTTTCTAACCGTTCATAAAAACTTGGATAATCATACAATAAAGCTTGGTCGATAGGTGAAGTAATTAGATTTAGATTAGCATAACCATGTGGCAAAGTGACAGTAGGGGGGATAAATTCGGAGAGCAAAAAAAAGGCACAGCACAAATAAATAAATATACTTGTTATAGTACCCAATTTTTTTTGGTGCTGATGTTTATTGATAATAGTTGACAAGTTCATCCTTAAAAGTATAGCTCAAATTATGCACAAGCTGATTTACTCAGATTTAATTTTATTAATAATGGCAGAGGTGGATAAGCCTGGTATTTTGGAAGCTAAATGAATTATCCCTCCGTTGGCGCGCACTATATCAGCTTCAATACAATTTTCGCCATATTCTATCCCATTTACATGCACGTCAGGTTTGATTAGTGAGAGAATATGGCGTGGGTCCAATTCTTCAAACCATGTGACATAGTTTACAAATTCTAAAGCGGCCATCATTTGTAAACGGTCTACTAAAGAAACCAGAGGCCTTTTTGGACTCTTGTATTGTTTTATTGAATCATCTGAGTTTAAGGCCACGATTAAAACATCTGCTACTTGCGAAGCTTCAAAAATGATGTGCAGATGCCCTGCGTGCAATAAATCAAAAGAGCCATTTAAAGTAGCTAAGCGCAGTTTTTTTGCACGTATTTGTGCTGCCCATTCTTCCAGATTCTGCGGTTGAATGATTTTTTTTTTATAAACTTGCTGCCATGGAACGTATTGCTTGGCTTGCATTTGTATTTCTCAAATATTTAAAAAATTAAATTTGCATTCTATTTTATTTTGATTTGTATCATGTGCATGATATTGTGCAAGGCCATTTTTATCAATACTTAAGATTATCTATAATCAATTAATAGCCGTTCTAAAAAATGTCTAATTTTAAAAATATAGTTTTTATTTTAAATTAATTTAATAATAGTAATAAATTAGTTTAAATATTTGAAAATAATTAAATAATTAATTATAATTAAGTTGTAGAGGGAATGAACAAAGGAGGATAGATGAAGTTGACCATCAACTTGCCACAACCAGTTGAACATTACCAAGTAATGCTATTTGATATGACGGTTAATGCTTCAGTTGCGACAGTTGGTGCAATTAGTTTGGGTGCAGTCGCGTCTTGTGCTCTAAGTGCTTTGGGTTTGGTCAAAACCGGGGCAGTAGTTGGTACGCTAACGGCATCTGTTACTGCTGTAGCTATTGGTAGTTGTGCAGCAGGCGGTGTGTTTGTAGGAATACTAAGCATATCGTGTCTATGTGTGTACGGTGTAGTTAATCGATTGCAACCCGTAACAATTGAAGTGGTACATAGTCCAGGATTGGTACAGCACTCTGAATAGTTTCTGTGCTCCTGCGCTAATTTGACATAGCTTTAAATTAATGTTGCTTTTTAGTAGTGAGATCAGTCTCACGTTGGCAATTTATTGAAGTGTTTGTTTAGTTTTAGCACTTTCAATACGAAGTGTTTGTTTAGTTTTAGCACTTTCAATACATTGTATCAAATTTAGCAACGAGGCTTTGTTGATGATTTTTGTATGCTTTAGAAGAAGCAAAAAAGAGCTAGGGACGTTAAATAGCTTAGAAGATACTAATTAGTGGCTAATGCTAATTAATTTACAGAATGTGGAGTGTATATTGGATATTAACCTGGTTATTACCACAGCTCTCGGGTAAAGCCAAATGTTTATATAATCTTTGAGGTTTAAACAACTTGGCTTTCCCGAGATTTTTTATTAAAATTCTTTCGAAACTGCAATCCCGTGCCTCTGGCCCCTTTTTCAGATTAATTTGATCTATTTGCTGCCATTCAAAATATGCAAAATATCTTTTTCCATTGCTTGCGGAGTTTTGTAGCTAAGTAGTGGTAATTTTCGCGTTATATTTTTACCGGTACTTGTTTCAATTATCAAACCCGATTTATCCTGTTTTATTAATGTAATTTGTTGCAATGAGGCCAGCACACGAATGCGTGTTAAATGATATAACCACAAAGTCGGCTGTGGCGGCGGGCCAAATCGGTCTATTAATTCATGCCAGATGGCATCGACCTCTTCTAAAGAAGAGCTTTCACCTAAGCGTTGATAAATTTCCATGCGCAATGTTACTTCATTGACATAATTTTCAGGTAAACGCGCTTCAATAGGTAGTTCAATGCGTGTATCAAAGGCTGCATTATGAGATTGACCTTGCAACGTGCGCATGGCTCTTTTGAGTAATTTACAATATAGATAAAAACCAATGGAGCGCACATGTCCGGACTGTTTTTCACCAAGTATGTCACCAGCTCCACGTAATTCAAGATCAAGCATAGCGATGCGCATGCCTCCACCATAGCTACTACAATTGGCAAGGGCATGTAAACGTTTTTGAGCGCTCTCTGAGAGGGTGCTGGAATTTGATACCAAAAAATAAGCATATGCGCGCCGATTCCATCTTCCCACTCGTCCACGCATTTGATAGAGTGTGGCTAACCCATATTGATCAGCGCGATCAATAATAATAGTATTGGCATTGGGGATATCGATCCCGTTTTCAATAATCGTCGTAGCTACTAAAATATCAGCTCGCCCATTTTTAAAAGCATGGAAAGCTGAATCAATCTCGTCATTTTGCATCTGTCCATGGGCCACTAAAACGCGTGCTTGTGGTAGTAACGTTTTAATGCGATCCGCTAGATCATAAATAGTGTCGACACGATTATGAACAACAAAAGCTTGACCATCGCGTGCAAGTTCACGCAACAATGCATTTTTTAAAACCTGATCATGTTTTTGAGCGATCACAGATTTGATTGGCAAGCGATCTTGTGGAGGGGTATTAATTAAGGACATATCTTTGGCCCCCATCAATGACATATATAATGTGCGAGGTATTGGAGTAGCTGAAAGTGCTATGCAATCGGCTCCTTGCTTAAGGGTGCGCAGATGTTCCTTTGCTTTTACTCCAAAACGTTGTTCTTCATCGATAATTATTAATCCTAAATTATTAAATTTGACATCGGCGCTAATTAACCGATGCGTGCCAATCACAATATTAATTGTACCTTGTGCAACACCTTCCAGAGTAGTTTTAATTTCCTTGGCACTTTGAAATCGAGATAAAATGCCAATAGAGATGGGAAAGCCATCCATCCTTTCTAAAAAACTTTCATAATGTTGCATGGCAAGTACGGTGGTGGGCGCTAAAACCGCTACTTGTTTATTACCATCCATGACTGCTTTAAAAGCTGCCCGCATAGCTACTTCTGTTTTTCCATAACCAACATCACCGCAAATTAAGCGGTCCATGGCTTTAGAAGAACATAGATCATTTTTAATATTAGCAATGGCCATCAATTGATCTTCAGTCTCTTCAAAAGGGAAGTTTTCTTCAAAAGCTTTTTGCCATGCGCTATCTCCGGGATATGGTGTTCTATTTTGCATAGAACGCTGTGCATAATTTTGTAATAATTCTGAGGCATATCCCACAATAGCCTGTTCTGTTTGTTGGCGCATTTTTTTCCAGCGCGGGCTTCCTAAAGTGTGGAGCTTTGGTATGATCTCATTGGCACCCACATATTTAGTGATCAGGTGCATCTGACTCAATGGCACAAATAGTTTAGAGCCTTCGGCATACTCAATGACAAAAAATTCGCTACTAATACCCAAATGATTAGTTTGTTTTTCCATTTTCAAATAGCGTCCAATACCATGCTGTATATGTACTACAAACTCACCAGGCAATAGTTCATAGTTTTCATAAGGGGTTGTGTGGTAGGTGCTACGTAATTTTTGTCGACGAATTTTATAACGGTGCGTGATCTCAGTGAAAGGCATAAGCATGCATTCTAAATCCTCAATCATCATTCCATTGGAAAGGTAACCACGATGATAAAAGGTGTGGTGAGGTAGTTTTATTTGACCATCTGCCAATCGTTTGCGCAAATTACTCTCATCCAATTCATTGGCGCTTAAAAAATGTAGTTGCATGTCGGGCTTTGCAGATAAATTGCTCAAACTTGCTAATAACTCAGCTCCAGTGGCCTGTTCGATTTCCGGTTGTAGACATTGCATAACAGTTTGAAAAGGATGACGCCAACGTTGCACACGCCAGTTTGTTTGAAATAGTTCAAATCCAATGTCATGTAAAATTGTTTTTTGCGAATAAAATGCTTTGTTAGCATCATCAAAAACTTCAATGGCACTTAAATTTTCAATGGGTTGCTGACTGAGCAGTATCTTTTGTAAAGGCTTAACCATATCTTGCCAGTGCGCAAAAGAGCTAAATGTGCGACTAGGAGCAGCTAAAGTGGTTAAAGAAACAGAGCGATCTTCTAAAGCTGCAATATCATCAAAAATAACGATAGTATTTGAGCTTAAATAATCTAAAATAGAAGCATGCTTGGCATAGCGAGAGAGTAATTCTAATTCACAGGCTGGCGTTATATGCACAGTTGTAGCTGGGCTTATCGATATTTGTCCGATAGGGTCATAAATGCGTATCATTTCTACTATATTATCGCGAAATTCTATCCGATATGGATCAGGCGATGTGACAGGAAATATGTCGATAAGCCCTTGACGTAGGGCAAATTCTCCTTTATCAGCGGCAATACTACGTTGTTGATATCCCATTAGTAACAATTTATCAGTTAATTCTTCTAAGAGTATATTGTCACCAGGTTTTAAAGATAAACAAAGCTCTTTAAAATCTTGAGGGGTTATGAGATGTTGTAGGCAAGCTTGTAAGCCGGTTAAAATAATCAAAGGATCTTTTGAATTAGCTAGAGTACGCAAAACACCGTAGCGTTCGCCAACAATATCGGGGCTAGGGGCTATATTTTCTGAGGGTAATGTTTCCCAAGCAGGGAAGTCAAAAACAGGGCAGGCCGTGAAAAAAGGAAAATCGTGAAAAAGCCGAGCTTCTTCTTGACTGGCACCTGTGATTATTAAAACGTTTTTGCCAGTCACCTGTTGAGCTAGTGCAGCTATGAGGGCTTTAGGAGAGTTCCAGAGCCCTTCTATTAGTACAGTCTGTTGATTAAGATGTAGTAATTGCTCTAATACTTGTAGTCTCTGGCTGTGCAATAATTCTTTTAACATTACAATTACTTAATCTTTTTCCGTAAATATGTAAAAAATCACTTATTCAAATTATGCGTAAGGTGAGTTTTTAAATATTCTTGTATATTTTGCAAACCTTGCGGCAAATTATATAAATTTTTGCCACATCCTTGCGCTAAACCTGCTTTACCACCACCCTTGCCATCAATAACTGACATGGCCACATTGATTAATTCTGCTGCAGAAATTCCCAGTTTAATTAAATCATCGCTAACTTTGGCAATGATATGCACTTTATCACTTATGGTAGTAGCCAGCACAATAATACCTGATTTTAATTGCTCTAGCACTAATTCAGCTAGAGGGCGTAGTTCATCAAGAGCTGTGTCGATAGTGGCAATGACAACTTTTACCTTATTTATCGTTATACCTTTATGTAATAGCTCTGGAATGCTGCCAAGCATTTGTTCACGACGCATTTGTTTTAATTGCAGCGCATAAGATTGGTTTTCTTGTTGCAACTTCAGCACTTTTTCAGATAACTGCGTTAGAGGGGTTTGTAAACTTTCAGCCAAACCACTTAGTAAATCTTCAATTGCCTGCTGATATTGTTCAGCGGATTGACCGGTGACAGCTTCAATACGCCGCACACCTGCAGCAATACTACCTTCTTTAGTAATTCTAAATAGCCCAATATTGCCAGTACGTTGTGTATGCGTGCCACCACAAAGTTCTTTAGAATAGGCACCGATATCGATTACACGCACTTGTGTATCATATTTTTCGCCAAAAAATTGTTTTATATCGCTACATTTTTGAGCCTCTTCGTATTTGATCTCATAAGAAGAAACATCTTGATTGTCTCTGATTTTGCCATTAACTATATCTTCTAATTGTCGTATTTGTCTAGCAGTGAGGGGTTTGTGATGATTAAAGTCAAAGCGAAAATGGTCTGCATCGACCAAAGAACCAGCTTGTTTGATGTGCTCACCCAATAGTTGATGCAACGCATAATGTAATAGATGTGTGGCGGTGTGATTATTTGCAATGCGTTGACGCCTTGAGGTATCAATAGAGGCTGTAATTACATCGCCAAGCTGTAAAAAGCCTTTTTTTAAGGATCCTATATGGGCGATTACTCCTGGATAGGGGGTTGTAGAGTTGGCAATGGCAAATAAACTATGCTTGTTTTCTAAAACGCCTCGATCGCCTAATTGACCACCCATTTCAGCATAAAAAGGGGTTTGTGAAAGTAATATTAATGCCTCCACATCTTCTGAAAGAGTTTTTACAAATGTACCATTTACGACAATACCTGTAATGGTAGTTTCTAATGAATTTTTGGTATAGCCAGCAAATTTACTAGGGCCATGTGTGCTGGCAAATTCAGCAAAGAGATTAACATTGGCTATTTGCGAACTACTTTTGTGTGTTGCGCGTGAACGCTCTTTAGCCTCAGCTTCCAGTTCGCCATAACGATCTTGGTCAACTGTTAGAGCGTAATCTTTGGCAAGTAATAAAATTTCTTCAATGGGCAACCCATAAGTGTCCTTGAGTTTAAAAGCATCGGCCCCATTAATTACGCCATCTGCACGTGAACTCTCCATCACTTGATTAAGGAGGTTACCACCGCGCTTTAGTGTGCGCATAAAAGCTTCTTCTTCTGCACTCACCACTTCTGTGATCAAAGTTTTACTTTTTTGTAATTCTGGATAGGCCTCTCCCATGCTGGTAATAAGAGGTGGTAAAAGTTTGGCTAAAAATGGTTCATTCATACCTAATTGTCTACCATAGCGGACAGCACGTCGCAATACTTTGCGCAATACATATCCACGATCAACATTGCTTGGCAATGCTCCATCAGCAATTGCAAAGGCCAAGCAACGCCAATGGTCAGCTATCACACGAAAAGCAGGTGCTTTACTATCGCCAATAATGTATGGAATGCCACTTAAATCTTCCATGCTGGCAATTAAACCCCGCAAAATATCAGTTTCAAAGACACTAGAGGTGTTCATTTTAAGTGCCATAATACGCTCAAGTCCGGCACCAGTATCAATAGAGGGCTTAGGTAAATTTTCTTTAATGCCATTTGCTTGCCGATTGTATTGCATAAAGACTAGGTTCCAAAATTCTAAGAAACGTTTGCCAGTCTTGTCATCAAGCAGACAAGTAGCGGAGCCAAACTCGATTCCACGATCATAGTATAATTCAGAACAAGGTCCACAAGGTCCCGTGTTGCCCATTTCCCAAAAATTATCTTGTTCATTGAGGCGCGTAATGCGCTCAGCTGGAACGTATTTGGTCCACATTTCAAATGCTTCGTCATCTTCACGGAAAACCGAAGGCCAAATGCGCTCAGGTTCAAAACCAAAAATGTTCACCGAGACATCCCATGCAAATTTAATGGCCTGCTCTTTAAAATAGTCGCCAAAAGAAAAATTCCCCAACATTTCAAAAAAGGTCAAATGGCGATCAGTATGTCCGACATTTTCTAAGTCATTATGTTTACCACCGACCCGAATGCATTTTTGTGAGCTGGCAGCCCGCGCGTAATCGCGTTGACTTTTTCCTAAAAACACATCCTTGAATTGATTCATGCCGGCATTGTTAAAGAGTAGAGTAGGATCATCGTGAGGGAGTACGGAGGAAGAGGGTACCACGACATGTTGCTGCTGTTGCTTGAAGTATTGTAAAAATTGACTACGAACGTTTTGTGTTAGCATGGTTTTCCAATAATATTGGCTAAAAGATTATAGTTGTACAAATGCTCTTTAGATCTTTAGTGATCATTGCTGTGATATATTTTTCCTTCCATCTACTGTAATCATAAAGAGCAGTAAATTTCAACATGTGTTAAATAAAATACTCACATTATGCATAATTTGAACAAGTGATTTTTTTTAATAATTTGGATTGTATAGTTTTGTTGACAAAAAACAATTTATATAATATAACTTATTCTTAATTAATGGATTAATTTTATAACTAATATAGGAGATTTTTAAATGGCAGCAGCATTACCTATTGTTCAAAGATGTGCGAGTTCTTCCATTAATCAATATAATCAAATTATTGGTAATGGAGCTAACACTACACGTTTTTGTTTGCTTAATGACGATGACCGTTTTTTTATTGCGATAAATATTATAAATGATAGTAATAATAATTTAGTGGATAAGGCCGTTATCTTTTTCCAAGAATGGTTGGGTTTGATTGTCGAAATTAAATCAAATAATAGCGATAGACTATTCATTAATGTTAATAGCGTAGCTTCACGCTTGCATTATACTTATGATGAAGTGGCACAAATAGCAAAAAAACAAAACGTCATTGAGCTATTGAAAGCCAAAGCTAATGAGGTTAAGACTCTTATAGATGGATCATCTTTTAGTTTAGAAACAGGCGTTACAGATCTCGCTTATAGAACTTTTATCCATTGCGCTAATAGAATAAAATTTTTTATTTCCCAAAATTTTTATGAAAATTCAATTTTATTAGCTTTAAGTAATCAAGAAATTGCCAAACGTCAAGAAGAGTACCAAGATTATACTTGGCAGCAAAGATTTAGTTTAGGTGTATGCCATGGTTTTAACTATGTTGTGGCTGGTAATATATTAATGATGGGATATATGGCAATTACTGGCGAGCCATTTACTGGTAAGAGAAGATATGATTTTATTACTTCTGTTATAATTTCATCCATATTTGAAGAAATGATTGTAAGAGGTATAATGCAAAATGGTTTGGCCGCTACTCAGCATTTGATTAACGCATTTGTACCTGAATTACATGATAATCATCTCTTTAAATGGATTGTTTCACCATCGGCTAGAATTATTGCGATAAACTATTTTGTCTCTTCCAATAATGATGTATTTAATGCAGGCAAAATATTATTAATGCCTGATCACAGCATTTTACACGAGACTACCGGCGATATTGTAGCCTCTATTGGCTCACGTATGGTTTATAATCTATCATCTTACTTCCTTTGTAATCTGTAAAAAGCTAAACAATCAATGGCTGCTTGCAATCGAAGCTGCCATTGATTATAGCAGCTGTTGGTTTCTGCATGGCTGATATAAATAGCGGTATAAAGTTGTGTATTAACCTTTTTTATCATATCATTAGGTGAATTTATCGGATTTTAATTCACTTATGAACAAACATATTGCCAATATAGAATGGACTAAACTAGGAAAAAGACTAGAAAGTACCTGTCGTCGTGCTTTGTTTGATTTTAAAATGCTTGAGCATGTGGATAAATTAGCCGTTGCCTTGAGTGGTGGTAAAGATAGTTTAACTTTGCTGTTTCTCTTACATGCTATTAATGGCCGCGGTTTTCCACGCATGGAGTTATCGGCGATCCATGTCGATGGCGAATTCTCGTGTGGGGCTGGTGTTAATCAGGAATATTTGGGTGCCATTTGCAACGCTCTCAATATACCATTTATTACACGTCACTCTACACAAAAACTATCAGAATTAGAATGTTATAGTTGCTCGCGCGAGCGCCGACGTTTGCTTTTCTCAGCTGCAAAAGAAGTGGGCGCTACTACCATCGCTTTTGGACATCATCGCGATGATCATGCACAAACAGTATTAATGAACTTATTACACAAAGCTGAATTTGCCGGTCATTTGCCAAAAATTCATATGCATGAATATGGGATCACTATTATACGTCCTTTAATTTATATTGTTGAGCAAGATATTCGCACCTTTGCCCAGCAGCAGGGTTTTGCCCGCGTACTATGTCGTTGTCCAGTGGGACAAAATTCAATGCGCAAACAAGTAGATACTCTCTTAGATGAGCTATCGATTAACTTTCCCAATGCTCGTGAAAACATTTCTAAAGCCGGATTAATATATGGATCACAAAAAGCAGCCAACCCATAAACCAATAAAGAGTGCTTCTAAACCTTTAATATTGATTACCAATGACGATGGCATTTATGCTCCCGGCATTAAACATTTATGGCAAGTGCTCAATCAATTTGCCGACTGCTATGTTGTGGCACCTTCTTTAGAGCAATCAGCTGTCAGCTTATCGATCACAATCCGCCAACCTCTATTGATTGAAAAAGTGGAGTGGGTAGGCTTGCATGCCAAAACTTGGAGTGTCAATGGGACACCTGCGGATTGTGTCAAACTGGCATTGCATTCAATTCTACCTGAGCGGCCAACTTTAGTGGTTTCAGGTATCAATCGAGGCTCTAACGCCGGGCGCAATGTGCTTTATAGCGGTACAGTGGCTGGTGCCATTGAAGGGGTTATGCATGATATCCCAGGTATTGCTTTTTCAGCGCTTGATCTTGTTAGCCCTTCGTGTAGTGCCGTGGCGCAACCAATTACTACTATTATTGATTATGTGCTTGCGCATTCATTACCACAAGGCACTTTATTGAACGTTAATTTCCCTAAAGATACTGAAAAAGGGATTAAAGGGCTGCGTCTGGCTAAACAAGGTTGTCAATATTGGCAAGAGAATATTGAACGTCGTTATCACCCCGCAGAGCACACCTCTTACTATTGGTTGGGGGCACAATTAGCAGCTTATGAAGAAGAAAAAGATAGCGATGTAAGTTATCTTGAAGAAGGCTATGCAACAGTGGTACCAATTAAAATTATTGATTTAACTAATCAAAGTTACTTAAAAAATCACGCACATGCTTTTACTAATATTAGTAAATAAATTTTAATTGATTTTTTTATTTATAATAGATTTCTTTTGACAATTTTAACAAATAAATGTAGTTTAGAAAGAAGTTTAATTAATAATTTTAAAATTAAATAATAATAATAAGAAAAGTGTTTATATGCAAATTTTAAATGATTTATTGCCAACCTATACATATAATTATTTTAAAGAAGATGGTAGCCTTGGTGAGCAAAAATTAAATATTATTCAATGTTTTATAAGAAAATTTTTTGGAAAATATTTAGGTTGGTATGAAGAAACCTATCTCTCAAATGTTGTGCAACAGTGTTATAGAGCTACTATCAACGCCGCATATATTATGAAAAAAGATGATCATGCCATTTTCTTGCAATTATTTAAAAAAGCTAATCAAAAGGCTGTTTACGAATCATCCAGTGCCTATTATTTTAATTTAACTGAATGTGATCCGAAATATAAAGAATTAAAAATAGGTCTATCCTATGAGATTTGTACTGCCAGAAGTGAGCGTGAGGATTCAGCGTTGCCAACTTACTTAATTAACTCGATTAATTTTAAAATTGCAGAGCCTGATAGATCTTGCATTGTGCGCATTAAATCCTATAACAAACCTAAAGTTTTAGCAGTAGACCTCTCCAATACTGATTTTAATGTAGCTGATAATTTATCAGAAAGTGAGTTGACAGAACAGCTGAATGGTTTGCAAGCTTCGGCTATAAATCAAATTTTAAAAAAATGCTTAATTGATTCAAATATTACAGAATTTGAATATATAGCACACGACTATGAATATCTTAGAGGGTGCAGTAGTGGCTCTTGTTGCGCTAGCGGTGTTGAATACACTCCTCCAAAAGGCAACGGTGCGTTAAATACTGTTTATTTAGAGATAATGAATAACTTTTCGTGGCAATTAAAAGAATTACAGAGAGATTTACACGCACGACTATTTGTGCTAAATAAAAAACAATTAGAAACAAATCTAAAAGATAGACCGGTGCAAAAAATTTCTCTGGATTTTGCCTACAAATACATGGCACAAATTTAATCCTTCTTATAACGCGCTTAAACCTTGCTAATAACAATGAGCGCTTGTTCGCCATTTAAATTGCATTCAGTACCTTGACAAGGGCCAAATTGTACTTCACTTGCTAGTACTTCGCCACTAATGTATTCTTGAAATTGATGATAACACTCTTGTACGCGCGCTGTTGTCTGTATGGCGATTTTTATCCGATCAGTGACAGCAAGGCCAGCTTCGCGGCGCATGGTGTTAATTTTATTGACTATCTCTCTTGCCAAACCTTCTATTAATAATGACTCGTTAAGTTCGGTATTTAAAACAATCGTTATCGCCCCTTGATTGGCAGCGATTAAGCCTGCATGCACCATTCTTTCCACCTCAACATCTTCTGGTGTCAAAGTGAGGGGATGTCCCTCTACTAAAATCACCACAGATCGCTGGTGTAACAAATCCAACAAGTTTTGATGTGTTAAATCAGCAATGGCTGTTTTTACCGCTGGCATTAGCTTGCCCACTTTCTTTCCTAATGTACGAAAATTTGCTTTGGCTACTAATTGTACAAATTCGCGCTCATTGTCATTAAAAAAGATGTTTTTAACATTTAACTCTTCAGCCACCAGGTGTTGCTGTTCTTTTAAAAAGGCCAATACACGCTGATCGGAACTAGCTACATGTGCACAAGATAATGGTTGGCGTACTTTCAGTTTGTGTTCTTTGCGTAAAGCATGCCCTAAGTTAACAGCAATGTGTACTGCATTCATCTCTTCTTCTAATTGGCCTGATTGCCGTTTTGCCTCATAAGTAGGAAAGTTTGTTAAATGTACTGAGGCAGGCATATTGGCGGTACGGAGGTTTTGATAAATAGCTTCACTAATAAAAGGAATGTAGGGGGCGGCAATCTTTACTAGCTCTAAAAGTACATAATAAAGAGTAGCAAAAGCCTGTGCTCGATCGGGTGTATCTTTATCATCCCAAAAACGGCGTCGTGAACGGCGGATATACCAATTGGTTAGTTGATCGACAAAATTTACAAAAGGTTCGACGGCTTTAGCTAGGTCATACTCGTCCATTCCTTTTTCGACATCGCAAATTAAGGTGTGTAGCACTGAGACGATCCATTGGTCAATGACTTGATCCAGTTTTTCAGGCAGGGGTGTTGGTTGCCAAACATAGATGCGCGCATAAGTAATGAAAAAATTATAAGCGTGCCAAAGTGGGATGATAATTTGGCGCAGCACAAGCTCGATGCCAGCTGTTGAAAATGATAAGTCCTCAGCTTTCACCGCCGCACTATGTAATAAATATAGTCTAATGGCATCCGCACCATACTGGTGGATAACGGCGGAGGGATCAGGATAATTTTTTAACCGTTTGGACATTTTAGCACCATTTTCGGCTAATATCAGTCCATTGACAATGACATGTTTAAAAGCTGGTTTATTGAATAAAGCAGTCGATAAGACTACTAGCGTGTAAAACCAACCACGGGTTTGATCAAGACCTTCGGCAATAAAATCAGCAGGAAAGTTCTTTTCAAACAAAGCTCTATTTTCAAAAGGATAATGATTTTGTGCATAGGGCATGGAACCAGATTCAAACCAACAATCAAATACTTCAGGGATGCGCCGAAATGTTTTGCCATTTTTATGAATCGTTAGCTCGTCAATAAAATGGCGATGTAAATCTTCAATTGGTTTCTGCGTTAGCTCTTCTAGCTCTTTAATGCTACCAATAACGATAATTTCACCATCTTCCGCCCGCCATAATGGTATAGGTGTTCCCCAATAGCGATTACGGCTGATGGCCCAATCACGTGCGCCTGCTAACCATTTACCAAAACGTCCATATTGTATGTGCGATGGGGCCCAATGAATTTGATCATTAACGGCTAACATTTTTTCTTTAATTTTCTCAACTGCCACAAACCAAGTGCGAATAGCTTTATAGATTAGGGGTGTATCAGAGCGTGGGCAAAAAGGATAACGGTGATGACAAGTGGCTTGTCTGAATACTTTTCCCTCTTCTTTAAGACGATGCATAATGCTCTTATCAGCATCCTTAACAAATAACCCCTGATATTGGGGAATCTGGGCAGTAAAACGTCCATTGTTATCAACTGGGCAAACTGGTTCAATTTCAGCCCGTTGGCAAGCATAAAAGTCAACATCACCAAAAGCGGGGGCCGTTTGCACAATACCAGTTCCCTCATCAATAGAGATGGAATCATCTAAAATAATGCGAAAAGCACCTTGTTTTCGATGATCACTAAAGTAATCAAATAATGGCCAATATTGTTGCCCTTCCAACTCAGTACCAGGAAAAGTACGCACAATAGTGTACTCTTCCACATCGACCCCCTTAAAATAAGCACTAAGGCGAGCCGAAGCTAAAATGTAATGCCGTTTAGAAGAATGCTCGATAATCTCCACATATTCAATCGATCCATGCACCATTAGCGCTAAATTAGAGACTAGTGTCCAAGGTGTGGTAGTCCAGGCTAAGTAATAGGTATTTTCTGCTTCCAGCGAACTGAAGGCCACGGTTAATGAAGGATCGTCCACTTCTTTGTAATTTTCAGATGCTTCAAAGTTTGATAGGGGAGTGCCTAATTTGGCTGAAAAAGGCATAACCTTTAGCCCTTCATAAACTAAATCTTTATCGTAAAGTTCTTTGAATACCCACCACACCGATTCCATAAAAGTGCGATCCATGGTGCGATAGGTATGATTAAAATCGACCCAACGACCCATGCGATTGACAGTATTTTTCCATTCCTGGGTATAACGCAAGACAATTTTACGACACTCTTCGTTAAAGCGAGCAATACCAAATGCTTCAATTGAGGCGGCACCACTAAGTTCAAAAGCTTTTTCAATCTCGTTTTCTACTGGTAAGCCATGGCAATCCCATCCAAAACGACGCGGTACATAGAAACCTTTCATAGTCTTATAACGAAGTACCACATCTTTAATAGTACCGGCTAAGAGATGACCATAATGGGGTAAGCCGGTGGCAAATGGTGGTCCATCATAAAAAGTAAAAAGCTCAGCATTGGCGCGTTCAGAAACTGATTTTTCAAAAATCTGTTCTTTTTCCCAAAACTTTAATATTTTATTTTCGCGCTCATCAAATGATTCGTGTTGGACTTCATCGAACATAAACAAATCTCATAAATAATAGCTTAGTGTGCAAGGATATCAATTGGTGGAAAATAAGTCTAATGCATATTGTAATTCAAGTGATTGATAATCCATATGGAGAAATAAACGATAATAAAAATTATGCCCACCGTCGATACGAACACAGCTAAGTTCCACCAGAGTTCTTTTTTTTCCCAAACGTCGATAAAACAAATCAATTGTACCAACGCTTGTATTAGTGCAATGCTAAAAATAACAGTGATAGCAGCTCTAACTGACAAATCAAGGAAAGTAGGATCGATTATGATATAGTAAGAGGCCAGTGTTAATAGCACAGAAATGATAAAACCTGTAACACGTAGCGCTAGGGCGTGATTCATAGAATAGTCCTACAGTAAATAGCCAATGCCATAGACAACGGTAAAGATGAAAATCCACACAAAATCTAAAAAATGCCAAAACAGTGCCATGCGCATAATTTTCGATATACTATGCTGATCAAGGGGGCGCAAGACAATGCGAAACATCATCACAATCATCCATAGTAATCCAAAAAAAATATGCAAACCATGCGTGCCCACTAATGTAAAAAAAGAAGAGAGAAACGCACTACGCTGCCAGCTGGCACCTCTTTGTACAAAATTGGCAAACTCATCAATTTCAAGAAATAGAAAAGCTACCCCTAAAAGCGCCGTCGCTATAAACCACATAATAGCCCACCCTTTTAGCTGACGATGGACAGCCAGCATGCCCAGCGAGCAGGTGAAGCTACTAGTGAGAAGGAGCATGGTTTCTAAAAGGACAGGTGGCAAATGAAACAATTCTTTAGCTGTCGGTCCTCCAAAAGTATTGTCATGCAAAACCACATAACATGCAAAAAGTGTGGCAAAAATAATTAAGTCGGTCATCAAATAAATCCAAAAGCCAAAAACTCGAGTATCGCTTGTTTCTGTGTGCATAACGTTTTAACTCTTAATATAAGATCTTTCAATTTTGGCAACTTGCTCAGCTGGCAATATATATTCCAAGTGATCATCAAAAGAAATAGCAATAAGGCAACCAATTACGCCAATCAGTCCAAGTAGAGCTAACCAAATAATATGCCATACGATGGCAAAACCTGCTAAAAAGGCAAAAATTGATATGTAAACACCCATGCCGGTGTTTTTAAAACATTCAATATCGCTATATTTTTTTTCCATGTGCCAATTGTTTTTTTTCATATCCCAAAAAACTTCATTGCTAGTTATGGGGGGGAGAATGGCAAAATTATAGAAGGGTGGAGGAGAGTGGGCAAACCATTCCAGCGTTCTACCATTCCAGGGGTCGCTCGAGTGGGTGGTATATTGTTTTCGCATTCTGATACTTTTGATTATCATGTAAACCTGAATAGCAATGCCGCAAGAAATGACAATAAATCCTATTAAAGCAGTGATATATAATGGTTGCCAGCCAGTGGAGGCATCATAATGATCGATGCGGCGTGGTGCTCCCATAAAGCCCAGCAAGTAAAGAGGGGTAAAAGCAATAAAAAAGCCGATGTACCAGAACCAAAATGCTAATTTGTCAAGTTTTTGATCGAGTGTAAAGCCAAAAATTTTAGGGAACCAAAAGGTAGTGCCGGCAAAAATGCCAAAAAGTGCTACTCCGACGATCATAGTGTGAAAATGGGCTACCAAAAATAAGCTGTTATGTACTTGAAAATCTGCTGGTGGGGCCGCCATAAATATTCCCGACATACCGCCGATCATAAAAATCGTTAAAAAGCCTATAAACCAATACATGGGAGGAGCCATATTGACTTTCCCTTTATACATAGTCAAAATCCAGTTAAATACTTGTACACCTGCTGGTATGGCTATAAACATAGTTACAATGCCAAAGAAAGAATTAACAGTGGGTCCGGCTCCCATCACAAAGAAGTGATGCAACCACACTAGATACGATAAAGCCGTAATCGTCAATGCTGCCCATACCATCGAGGTGTAGCCGGTAATTTTCTTTTGTGAAAAAGTAGAGACAATTTCCGAGAATGCCCCAAATGCGGGAATTACCAGAATATATACTTCCGGATGGCCCCACATCCAGATTAAATTCCAGTACATCATTTGATTGCCCCCAAAGCTGGTGGTAAAAAAATGCATCTCAAAGGTACGATCAAGCCATAACAGTAAGGTGGCCGCCGTTAATACCGGAAAGGCTGAAACAACTAATATCATTGCGCATAATGAATTCCAGGTGAAAAGTGGCATTTTCATTAATGTCATGCCAGGAGCCCGTTTTTTGATGATGGTGACAAGAAAATTAATACCGGCAAGCAGACTCCCCAGGCCCGATAACTGCAAGCTCCAAATAAGGTAATCTACACCTACGGAAGGATTAAATTGAAGTTCTGAAAAGGGAGCCAAGGCCAACCAACCGGTGTTGGCAAAATCGCCACCAATAATAAAGAATAAATTTATCAGTATCCCCCCTGCAACAGTGAGCCATAATCCTAAAGAATTAACAAAGGGAAAGGCCAGATCGCGCGCGCCAATCTGCAATGGAATAATCCAATTCATCAGCCCAAAGAAAAATCCCATCGTTACAAAAAAGACCATTATATCGCCATGCGATGTGAAAATTTGTTGAAAATGATCCGGTGTCAAATAACCAGGGTTGTTTGCAGCAATAGATTGTTGCACCCATACCATTCCAGCATCAATCATGCCGCGAAAAAACATCAGCGAGGCAAAGATCATATACATAGTGCCGATTTTTTTAGGATCAGTCGAGGTTAGCCAATCATGCCAAAGCCAATGCCAACGGTTTGTTTTGGTGAGGTAGATAGTGGTGGCAATAAACATGAGGAGAATAAAAAAAGTGGCGCTTATGGTATACCAAACATGCGGTAAGGCGTCGAGGGATAATTTACCAAAAAGAAATTCTTTCATAATACTGGTTTAATTGGGTACATGTATTTGTGAACTATTTTGTGATAAAGATCTTTTTCAACGTCTCCAAAAAAAATCACCGATTTGTTTATGGCAGGTTTGAGGAGTTCTTCATAATTTTTTTCAGTTAAGTTTTGCGCCGCTGTTGTTTTGATCTCTTTGCTCCACTTCTCAAAGTCAGCCTGGGAGGTTGATTTTACGGCAAAGGTCATGTCGGCATAACCATCACCATTGATTTCTACCGCTTTTCCCACATAATCACCAATTCCATTGGCCATTAGATGCAATTCAGTAGACATGCCAGTCATAGAATAAATTTGACCACTTAGTTGCGGAATCCAAAAAGAATTCATTGGCGAACCATCGGCAGTTAATCTCAAACGAATGGGAGTATTTTCGGGAATTTCTAGATAATTTAAAGTAGCAATGCCTAAATCTGGATAGATAAATAACCACTTCCAGTCAAGTGCCACCACTTGTATTGTCAATGTTTCATTAACACTGTCAATGGGTTTGCGTGGATCTAATTGGTGTGTCGCCCGCCAGGTAACAATGGCCATGGCAACAACAATTAAAGTGGGCAAGAGCCACATTATTAGTTGACCAACGCTGCCAAAGCTATGTTCAGGGTCGTATTTAGCGTTTTTATTTTTTATGCAATATTTCCAGACTACCACAAATAAAAGGATATAGGTGGGAACGATAATTAGTAATTTGAGAAAAGCGTTGGTCAGAATTAATTGTAATTCTTGCGTAGCAATAATCCCTTTAGTGTTAACAACGGCAGTTTTCTCGCTGTTCAACACCAAAACTATGCCTACAATAGCTAGCGTAATAGCGATTAGAGTTATTAAAAATTTTATTCTCATAATGCGCATTAAAATAGATGTGCATGGTTTAAATCAAATAAAATTTTTTAGTTGGAACGTGTATGCTAAAAATTGCACCATCTGATTAGAAAGGCAAATCAATAAAATGTTTGCTACTTATTTCTTTATCTTCACGCCATTGATCGGATAATCTGATCGCCGATCTGCCAGAGTTATCCTTAATATTAGCATCGGCACCTTCTTTGTGTAAAAAATCAATTAATTTGCGCGCTTGTGGTTCTTTTTCCTTATCAGACATAAGTTTGACAGCTAATATTAATGCAGTTTCTCCCGTTCTCGTATCTTTGGCATTGATATTGGCCCCTTCAATGATTAGGTTTTCGACTTCCGATAAGTTACCTTCAGCAACTGCGCGCATTAATGCTGTTTTACCATGCTCATCACGTACTTCAAGATCTGTCCCTAAAGGTTGTATTGCAAATTCATTTTTGCTGTATTTTGTCTCTAAAGGTTGCGTTCTAACCTCATTTTTGACATATCTGATTTCATCATTGGAGTAAGATGGTTTAGTAAATAATAGAGCTAAGAATTCTTTGATTTTGGCAATGAGTGCGCTTAGGGTAAAATTTGTCGAGCTAACTTCTTCCGCGCTCTTAGCTGAAGCAGTTAGTGTAGTAGGAGGGTAAACATTTACTTTAGGAAAGGTGTTTTTGGAGATTTGTGCTGTGGCTCCTTCAACACGCGGTAGTGAAGCTGCTGGAATAGCTGAATTAGCTGCCCTTGCCGCGCTGTCATGAACGCCACTTAAACCTACTTGTCCCATATGATCCTCACTTTTAATAAAGTAAGTGGGCAAAAAAACTCAAAACTCAGGTCACAAAGTAGGTCTTGTTTGTGTTGGCAATGTTGCTGGCATAAACATAGAATTTCTTGTTTTACTTGCATACCATCGATCGGACAAAATAGCGGCCGAATTTCCATCGTTGTCTTTTATGTTCTTGTTTGCACCATTTTGCATTAGGTAAGAAAGCATCTCTCTCCCTAGCATTTCATCATGCCCACTAGTCACTAATTTGACGGCTAAAATTAAAGCTGTTTCTCCATTTGTTGCCTGGGTATTGGGATCTGCACCAGCTTCCACTAATGTTTTCATTAGAGCAACGTCCTTTTTTTCTATCGCTAACATCAGCGCAGTTTTACCCTCTCTATCGCCTGTTTCAAGATGTACACCGTTTGCAATTAATGCTTTGGTGACCTCTGAGCGGTCATTAAGAATTGATAGGTGCAGTGGTGTGACTATATTTGAGTAATTTAATACATTATCATCTAGAACCATTCTTTGATCCAAAACTTCAGCCCCGAGTGATGATAAATTACCTAAGATAACATTATCTGTATAGTTGTTATCACCAATTTTAGCCCTAAACGATTTCAATACACTCTCTTCGTTTGCTGTAAGATTGAGATCATCGCGTGGTACTGGAATATTTTTTCGGGCTTCTCGTATTTGAGAGAGCTCTCCTGATTTTAGTGCTTCCATCAATACAGTTTGGTTTTTTTGGCCCGTTTCTTGTGAAGCCGCTTGCTTGAGTTCATCAGCTTTGGTTACACCATTCAATTCGCGAATAAGTTCGTCGAATCTATTCATGCCTTCATTGATGGCGCTACCTATGGTGCTACCTACAAATCCAAATGTTAGGTCGATAAAAAAACCAATGGTATTAATAAAAGATTCGATTTTTGATATGAGCGCGCTAAGCATGGGGTTTGATTGAGCAACTTCTTGTTCAGTTTTAGCTTCTGAAATAGGAGGCGGGGCTTGCGCGTCTGTACTAGGCGTTTGTTTTAGTACTTCAGTAGCTAATATACCTGTTTCCTTATCAACAGCACTTTCATCTTTGTGGGATACGGGAGGAGGTAATTCACCGCCACCGCTGATACCTGATACACCTTTCATAAAATGTCCTCCTTTTTAAGGAAATCATTAAATTATACGATATAATCTCTACATCTATTATTATATATTTAATTTGAAATTAAATTACAGCATTTTATTTTTACAAATTTTAAAAACTATAAATTTTTTAGATTAATTACTGATAATATGGCTGTTTCTAATTTAGAGTTGCTGGGATGGCCTATGGATAGACTCCTATGGATAGACTATTAATCCACTCTAGTGTATTTAGCTAAAAATTCATCGATCTCTTGACGAAATTTATTTTCTTTATCTACATCGATAGGTTGTGCAAAGGCGTGTTCATCCTTAGAGAAACGTAAATATTGAACTAAGTAAGAAAACAGCTGCGTGCCTAGCTTTTTATTTTGGCCACTAGTCATTAATTTGGCTGCTAAAATTAAAGCTGTTTCTCCATTTGCTGCTTGGGTATTGGGATTTGCGCCAGCTTCCATTAGTGTATTGATTAGAGCAAGGTCCCCTTTTTGTACTGCTAACATCAGCGCGGTTTTACCCTCTCTATCGCCTGTTTCAAGATGTACACCTTTTGCAATTAATGCTTTGGTGATTTCTAAGCGGTCATTAAGAATTGATAGGTGCAGTGGTGTGACTGTCTTTGTGTTATCATCTAGAGCCATGCTTTGATCCAAAACTTCAGCTCGGAGTGGTGATAAATTATCTAAGATATCACTATCTGAACAATGTTTATTACCAATTTGAGTCTTAAACGATTTCAGTATACTCTCTTCATTTTCTGTAAGATTGAGATTAGCGCTTGGTACTGGAATATTTTTTCGGGCTTCTCGTATTTGAAAAAAGTTTCCTGAATGAAGTGCAATCATTAATTTATCTTTATTTTTTTTGGCTGTTTCTTGCTTGAGTTCATCGGGTGTAGTTGCATCATTCAACTCGCGAATAAGTTTGTCGAATCTATTCATACCTTCATTGATGGAACTCCCAATGGCCCTACTTATGCTGCTAGTTACAAATTCAAGTGCTAAGTCGATAAAAAAAGCAATGCTATCAATAAAAGATTCGATTTTTGATATGAGTGTGCTGAGCATGGGGTTTGATTTAGCAATTTCTTGTCTGGTTTTAGCAGTAATAGGAGGCGCGGCTTGCGTGTCTGTACGAGACACTTTTTGTTTTTTTAGTGTTTTATTAGCTATACCAGTTTCCTTATCTACAGTTGGACTTGGATGGGATGCAGGAGTATGTAATTCACCGCCACCGCCGACACCTAATATGTTTTTCATAAAATGTCCCCCTTTTTAAGGAAATCATTAAATTATATGATATAATGTCTACACCTATTATTATATATTTAATTTAAAATTGAATTGTACTATTTTATTTTTACAAACTTTAAAAGCTATAGTTTTCTTGGATTAATTACGGATAATAAGATTGATAAGAACAGAATTAGAATAATTATTCCTAATGATAACAAAATTGGAATAGTTATGTATCCAGATATGAGCATCTTACATCCAATAAATACTAAAATGAGTGCTAATCCATAATGCAAGTAATGAAATAGGGCGAGAATATGCGAAAGTGCAAAGTACAGCGAGCGCAAACCCAAAATCGCTAAAATATTGGAGGTGTAGACAATAAAAGGATCTTCGGTAATACCTATAATAGCAGGAATAGAGTCGATAGCAAAAATTACATCTGTTGTCTCAATGGCCAATAATACGATAAATAATGGTGTAGCTAAGTAGCGTCCATTTTGTTTAATAAAAAACTTATCTTCTACAAAATGTGGAGAGACAGAAAAAAATTTTTCAAAATTTCTAATAATGAAATTTTTTTCCGGATGAATCTCTTTCCCTTTTTCCAAAGCCAGCTTTATGCCAGTAATCACTAAAAAGAGGCCAAAAATATAAATGACCCAATGGAAGTTTTGTATTAAGGCAATGCCGAACAAAATAAAAATGGCCCGCATGATAATGGCACCAAAGATGCCCCAAAAAAGTACTTTGTGTAAAAGATGGCCAGGTACACGGAAATAAGAAAAAATGAGAAGAAAGACAAATAAATTATCAACACTTAATGCTTTTTCAACTAAATAGCCTGTTAGGAAATTTAAAGCGCCTTCCGAGCCTTTAAAATAATAAACAAATAAATTAAAGATCATTGCAAAAACAATCCAAAAAGCGCTGCTCCACAAGGCTTCTTTGATTGAGACGACGTGTGATTTGCGATGGAAAACAAGTAAGTCCAAAGCAATAATAATCGCTATGCAGAGGTTGAAAATCCAAAACCAATTCTGCTCAAACATACTACCACTCAAATAAAAGCAACTAATTGTTAAACCTAGAAGAAAAATGTCAATCTAGCGCATAAGATGTAGATATGCAATAGACTTCTTTCGAAATAAGTCGAATAGACTTCCTTGTAAACTATGTTATTAACCAGACTTAGTGTAGTAATCGTTAATCAAAGAATTTTTTAATCTACGATTTTGCCCTTCTGCACAAACTATAATATGATTATTTTTAGTTATTCCAATATCAAAACTCGGTTCAAAAAATAAATTTTTATTGGCGTAAAAACGGTCTTGTTCTTGGGCTATGTTAAGTGCAAAATGCACTACCTGCACACGTTGGTAGAAAGAGGCAATTTTGTATAGATTGGCTAAGAAGCTGCATTTTTTTTGATATTCACTAATACCAAAAACATACATTTCAATGCGCACTATAGTTGGACCAATCATTTCATTTAAAAAATTATGGTGATCGATCAATCCATAATCATGGGCCAAGCCAATATTTAGTAAATTAAAACGATTATCACTGCTCGACTGCCCATAATATTTTGTAACAATGCCAAGGGCCGAAGTAATATTTTTAGTATAAAGTTTGGCCCCCGTTGACCAAACTTCAAAAGTATCGGCTTGGACATAGGCTGATTCAGTAGAAAAATTTTTGCTAAATTCAGTAGCGGAGACAAACAAAATAGATGGTTTATTTGTTTGTGCACTATTCCAATTAGTTGGACTAGTGTGGATTGTCCGCAAAGCGCACGGGGCGACCCGTGCTACTTTATTTGATAAGGTCGAGAAATTTTTAAATGATCTCTCCAGCCCCCACAATGATTGACAAAAGGCTGTTCCTAATTTGCTAATCATAATTTAGGGCTCCTGTGCTGGCGTATGGATAGGCTCTTGACGCCCCCCAGCATATTTTGCTAAAAATTCTTCGGCTTTTTGATAAAATTTAAGGCGATTGACAGGTTGTGCAAAGCCGTGTCCCTCATCAGGAAAAAGTAAATATTCGACGGGAAGTTGTTTTTCTCTCATAGCTGCCACAATTTGATCACTCTCGCTTTGTTTTACACGAGGATCGTTAGCACCTTGTGCAATTAACAATGGCTTAATAATCTCTTGTGCTTTAAATAGAGGTGAGCGTGCTTTTAAAAATTCTGGTTCGGTTTCAAGATTGCCAACGCGCAAATCCATGGTTGGTTTTAGCGGATTCCAATAGGGCGGGAGAGTTTGAATAAGGGTAACTAAATTGGAAGGACCCACAATGTCTACTCCGCAACAAAAAGCCTCGGGTGTAAACGTTAAACCTACTAAAGTGGCATAACCACCATAGCTTCCACCAAAGATGGCTACTTTTTGTGGATCGGCCACTCCCTTGCTAATCAACCATTCTTTTCCATCTAATAAATCATCGTGCATTTTTCCGGCCCATTCGCGATTGCCTGCATTCATGTATTGTTTGCCATAGCCCGTAGAACCACGATAATTTATTTGTAGAACAGCATAACCACGATTAGCAAGCCACTGTACAATCGGTTGCCATCCCCAAGAGTCGCGCACCCACGGTCCACCATGCACTAATAGTACTGTAGGTAGATTTTGAGGTTGTGCATTTTGGGGCAAAGTTAAATAACCATGCAAAGTCATTTTGTCGCGGCTCTGAAAAGTAATCGGTAAAATCGGACTTAATTGATATTGTTCCAAATCTGGTTGCTGGCTAAAAAGAAAATGCAATTGCCTTGCTATCCGATTATATAAATAATAGGCGATGGGGTGTTGATCTGACTCAGCTGCTAATATCCATTGTTGGTCATTTAATTGACGACTGACTAAAGTAAGGGCAGTATTGGGAAGTTTTTGCTGCAGGTATTTAAAATCATCAGCCATATCCTTATCGAGAAAAATTAATTCTGGATATTTTCGATCCACACCCAATGCTTCAATCTTGTGAGTCACTGGGTGAGCTATGGCATAAGCTAAATCGTAGTTGGCATCCTGTGCCACTTCTTCCCACTGATCAGTATGAAGATTGATTTTCAATAAACGTTCAGTATTAACGCCTTGATTGGTAAGGGCATATAAAGATTGATTTTCAGGGGAAAAGGCAACGACCTCGCCAGACTCATCAGGGGCGATCTTCCACCACTGGCGCCAAGGGTCATTAGCGTCATTGCGTATGTGAGTGATTGTATGTCCATCGGCAGAGTAAGATTGTGCTACGCGGACTACCATGTTATGATCGGCAAGCCAGTGAAATACTTGACCAGGATTTTCAGTATCGATTTTCCATTGGCCAGTTTGTAGATTGAGACGATAAACATCAAAAAGGGTGGCGTTGCGTTGATTGGCGTTAATTAACATCTCGTCAGGGTGCGTTGGTGTGTAGGCTAAAATATTTACTTTAACACCTTCATATGGAGTCAAATCTTTTACTAATTTGCTGTGTACATCCACTTGATAAAGGTGATCGTTTTCATCGCCTTCTTTGTCTTGTATATATAAAAGATGGTTGTTATCAAATTGCCATAAAAAGCGACGAATACCCTGACGTTTATCAAAAGTAATTTGTTCAGAAGTACTTTCAATCGCCTGTGGCTGGGCTATCCAGATATTTAATATGCCGTTTGCATCAGGGGCTAAATAAGCTAATAGTTTGCCATCAGGTGATAATTTAGGTGCTGTTTTAGCAGGATTTCCAAATAAAAGCTGGCGGGGAATAAGATTGTGTTCAATAGGAGCAGTAGTTTGGGCTGATAAAGATCCTGATAAAGATAAAATCATATTTAAAATTGAGGCAATATAGCTAATTAGAAGATTTTTTTTTAAAAATTTCATTTCCACTCCACATCATAGATTACAGACATCTAGCTCTACATAAGCCATCTATGTATGCCCCTAAAGTTAATTTTATTGCAATCTTTTTCTTTAATTAGCAATCTGTTACATTGATCGCAAATATTGAAAATATTGGTTTTTTATGCCTTCATACACTAGTCTTGCTAGCTCTTCTGTTATAACACAGGTTGCTTCACAAGCAGCATCATTAAATTCTTTTGGTGCAAGAGATCGTCCAAATGTTGTTAGTGTTGTTTTGGGTGGTGGAGAAGGAAAGCGACTATATCCTTTGACTCTTACTTGCAGCAAGCCGGCAATCAATTTTGCCGGTAAATATCGACTAGTTGATATACCCGTTTCTAATTCAATTCATGCCGGTTTTCGTACTTTTGTCCTCACACAATTTCTGGCCTCCTCACTGCATCATCATCTTTTTCAGACCTATATTCAGAATGGAAAATTTGGTACTACTCTTGAAATTCTAACTGCCGAGCAAAAACCTACCCAAAAAAGTTGGTACTTAGGTACTGCTGATGCTGTCAGGCAAAATATTGATTATTTGTTGGAGACTCAAGCAGAATATTTTTTAATTTTATCTGGTGATCAGATCTACAACATGGATTTACAACAAATGGTGAATTTTGCCATTGTCTCCGATGTTGATGCTGTAGTTGCAACATTACCAGTAAATGTTCATGATGCATCTAGAATGGGTGTTTTAAAAATAAATCAACAGCAACACATTACAGAATTTCACGAAAAGCCCCAAGATGCTGCATTATTGCGTAGCTTAAGATGTGCTGTGAGAGGCCCTGAAAAGGGCGATGAGGGCTGTTATTTAGCTTCTATGGGCATTTATTTGTTTAAGCGGCGTGCTTTAGTGGATTTACTACAAAAAGATCCACGTGAAGATTTTGGTAAACACTTGATTCCAACGCAAGTGGCCCATGGTAAAATAGCTGCGTTTTTGCATGATGGCTATTGGGAAGATATCGGGACTATTGCCACTTTTTATGCCGCCAATATGGCTATGACAAGTCCCACAGCTCCTTTTAATCTTTATGATAAAAAGCGCCCTATTTTTAGTTGTCGTTATGAGGTACCACCCACACAAATAACACAAACGGACATCAAAGCGGCATTGTTATGCGAAGGGGGGGTGATTGAAGCTGATTCTATTAATCACAGCATTATTGGGCCTCGTTCAGTAATACATAAAGGAGCTATCATTGCCGATTCCTATCTGATGGGTAATGATTACTATGAAATGCCTACCCATGATTATCATCGTTTACCACCCATCCCCCATATTGGTGAGGAGACCATTATTCGCAATGCCATTATTGATAAGAATGTAGTGATTGGCAAACATGTGCAATTGATTAATAAGCAAAAATTAAGCAATTATGATGGACCAGTATTTATTCGCGATGGCATTATTATCGTACCACGTGGGGCAGTCATTCCCGACGGTTTTATTTTATAGGATTAAAGTGTAATTTTCATGGCTGTATGGGCAATTGGTGATTTACATTTATCTTTTGGCATTCCAAATAAAAGCATGGATGTATTTGGAGCGCGTTGGCACAATCATGCTCACCGTATTAAAGAAGCTTGGCAAGCAGTTGTAGCCAGCGATGATCTAGTTTTAATACCTGGAGATATTTGTTGGGCGACTAATTTAACTCAAGCCCGCGAAAATTTAATGTGGATTGACAGTTTGCCGGGTACTAAAGTTTTACTTAAAGGTAATCATGATTATTGGTGGCCTAGTTCTATAACTAAGTTAATGGCGCTAGCGCCACCAACATGTCATTTTATTCACAATAATAGTTTTTTATGGCATGAAATTGTCATTGCTGGTGCTCGTCTTTGGGATATTCCAAACATTAGCTTTGATGCCGCTATCGATTTTAATCCGCAATTTGATTCACAAAAAGAAGTGCAGAGTATAGTCGAAAGTGATAAGATTTACCGTCGAGATCTAATTCGCTTAGAAACAAGCCTTAAAAGTATGCCTAGTTCTGCACAAGTTCGTATTGCTATGACCCACTATCCACCGATAGGGTTGCATTTTGAGGAGACAGAGGCCTCGCGCTTGCTTGAAAAATTTGACATCAATATTTGTGTGTTTGGCCATCTACATCAAACCAAACCGCACATAAAATTATTTGGTCAACATAACGGAGTGCACTACTATATGGTGGCTTGTGATGCTTTAGATAATTTTACACCATTAAAAATCCTATAACTATTGTTAGATCATTATGGCTGAAACTGGCATCAAAATAAAAACAGCGCCACACTCTAAAGAAGCGGAAATGATGGTGCTCGGTTGCATGTTGACAAGTGTTAACAGCCTGAATATTTCATCAGATGCCTTAGATGATGTCGATTTCTATTTTACCGAACACAAAATCATTTTCCACGCTCTGAAAACCGCCTATAAACAAGATCGTCCTGTCGATATTCATTTGATTTCAGAGGAATTAAAGCGACAAGATAAACTAGTAACAGTGGGTGGTTTAGTTTATTTAACTACCCTGGCGCAATATGCTGGTACCTCGGCTTTTATCGAGGAATATGTCAAATTAGTTCGTCAAAAGTCTTTATTGCGCAAAATGATTAATACTGCGCAATTGATAGAAAAAACGGCTTTAGAAGAGCCTCAAGATGTTTATACAGCTTTAGATGATGCTCAACAGCGTTTTTTTCAAATTTCACAAACAGCACACTCCTCTAGCGGCGTATTAATTTCGGAATTATTTTCCGGCGTCCGTTCAACATCAGGTATCCCCTATATAAAAGAACTGCAAGCTCGCCAAGAGCGTTACGCACAACGCAAACCTGGTGAAAATGAAATTGCCGGTATCGCCTCTCATTTCATTGATTTTGATAAGATGATCAATGGACTTAACAACTCTAACTTAATGATATTAGCGGCACGGCCAGCGATGGGGAAAACCTCATTTGCTTTAAATATTGCTGAGAATGTTTGTTTTGATAATAACATGCCTGTGGGCATTTTTTCGCTGGAAATGTCCGCTGAACAATTATTGCATCGCATTATTTGCTCACAATCCAAAGTTAAATCTGATCAAATTACTACCGGCGCCTTGAATGGATCAGAGTATCAACGTATTGTGACCTCCGTAGATAAGATGCAGCGCCATGTAATGGTAATTGATGATCAGGCCGGTTTAAAAATTACTGACTTGCGAGCGCGAGCGCGCCGCATGAAAGAAATTTATGGCATTCGTCTATTGATTATAGATTACTTGCAGTTGATTTCCGGATCCGGATCAAGCCGCATGGCTGAGAATCGGCAGCATGAGATTTCAGAGATTTCGCGCATGTTAAAAAATTTAGCACGCGAATTAGATATTCCCATTATTTGTTTATCGCAGTTGTCGCGGCGTGTCGAAGAGCGTCCTGATCATCGGCCTGTAATGAGCGACTTGCGCGAAAGCGGTAGTATTGAGCAAGATGCTGATATTGTGATGTTTTTATTGCGCCGCGAATATTACAATAAAGATGATAAACCGGGTTTGGCAGAATTAATCATTGCCAAAAATCGACATGGTAAAATCGGTACTGTCAATTTATTCTTCCAAAAAGATTACGCGCAATTTGCTAATTATAGTTCATTGAAAAGTGATGATGAAACAGTTAGTTTAAAGCATATGGATTCAGAAACTAAGGCAGCTTTTGCCTACTTTTCTTAAAGATTGATCGCTTGCTATCATTTTTTTATTTGCAAGATCGCTCACATTTGCTAGCCTGGCTTCATATGATAATGTAGTAACTACAAGGTGAAAGTATGCTGCGCAGAATACTCGATTATCAACTATCTTTAACCGCCAAAGGAAAACCATTAGCGCGTCTGCGCCCTTTAGTTGAAGCCGTTGATACTTTTCTTTATGAAGCCCCACTCAATACGAAAAAACATCCTCATATTAGAGATGCTCTGGATGTCAAACGATTGATGATGATCGTGGTCTTTGCATTAATTCCATGTACGTTTATGGCAGTATGGAATACTGGTTTGCAAAGTTTTGTATATAGCAGTGGTGACTATAAACTAATGGATGAATATTTAGCTGGTTCACAGTCTATAGTTGGCTATTTTAATTTTGCCCTCAAAGATGCTCGTTATTTGGATATTTTAAAACTGGGATTGATCGCCTTTTTACCAGTCATGTTGATCTCTTATGCTGTTGGCGGATTGTGCGAAGCTTTATTTGCTGTAGTGCGTCAGCATGAAATATCAGAAGGTTTTTTAGTGACTGGTATTTTATACGCTCTAATATTACCGCCCACTATTCCCTATTGGATGGTGGCTGTGGGCGTAGCTATTGGAGTAGCGCTTGCTAAAGAAGTTTTTGGTGGATCGGGGATGAACATCGTTAATCCAGCATTAGCCTGCCGAGCGTTTCTTTTTTTTACTTTTCCTGGAAAAATGTCCGGCGATGTCTGGGTAGGTACTAATCCCACTACCATACGCGAAAGCTTGTTGAAGATGAACAAAGAGGCTGGTACCAATAGTTTAGATGGATATAGTCAAGCTACTTTCCTCTCACAGTTTAATGTTCCTGTTGAGGTTAAACGTATTCATGTCGATGCCATTGCCGCTCAAAAAATAGGCCCAGCGGTAAATACCTATCCGGCTGTGGAAAAACAATTTCATAAGTGGCAAGCGGCGGTTGCATCTGAGCCATCCACTTTAACACAGCTTAATAACGATCAATTACAAACGTTTGTCACAGCTCCTTTGCAAGAAGGAGGATTAGGATTGTCTTCGGATAACTATGCCAATGCCTACCATTTTGCATCGCTAAATTATGGCTTAGGGGCACACGGTGACTGGAATTATTTTTTTGGCGATAGACTTGGATCCATGGGGGAAACATCTGTATTTGCTTGTTTATTAGGGGCTATATTTTTGATTTGGACAAAAATTGGTTCGTGGCGCACCATGTGTGGAATGTTGTTAGGTGCCTTTATCACTGCTTTACTTTTTGAATGGGGCGCACATTGGCTTGGTGAAGATGGTGGTGCTTGGTTTCCTGCTACATTAGCCTTTCCGGCTTATAAACATTTATTGCTTGGTGGTTTATCTTTTGGAATAGTGTTTATGATTACCGATCCGGTTTCTTCACCTTCCATGAATGGAGCGCGCTGGTTATACGGAGCGTTTGCCGGTATTGTTACTATTATTATCCGTATTATCAATCCAGCTTATCCTGAAGGAGTAATGTTGGCAATATTAATGGCTAATGTATTTGCCCCACTCTTTGATCATTATGTGGTACATTATTATAGAAAGAGGAGTCTGCGCCGTGTCGAAGCTTAGCAATCTATTAGCAAGTAGGCGTCAAGAATATTCCTATACTTTGTGGTTTATGGTGTTGCTAAGTTTGGTGTGTGCCATTATTTTGGCATCACTAGCTAGTGCTTTGAAAGAACCACAAGAGTTAGCGCGCGAACTTGATCGTAGCAAACAGATGTTGATTGCCGCTCGAATCATCAATCCAGATGGTTATTTTCAAGTTCAAAAAGATGATGGTACCTTTGTACCGGCTTATGCTGCTACTAATGGCATTCTACAACCCTCTGAGCAAAAAATAACTGCTGATAACACACAGATAGCTGCAGTGTATAAAGCACGTATTGGTACTTTTTTAGTTAATAATGAGGGCAAAATAAGTACTTTTCATGAGGCTGGATTAAGTGATGATAAGTACTTACAAGAGTATTTTAAGACTGGTTATTATCGCCAACCTTGGAAATTGCTCTATAAGATTTATGGAAACATACCTCCAGAGGGCAATAAAGAAAGAGATGCTATTGGCTATGTATTTCCAGTTAATGGTATGGGGCTGTGGGATGCCATTTACGGCTATTTAGCCATAAAAACTGATGCTAATACGGTAATTGGCATTTCATGGTACGATCAAAAAGAAACTCCCGGTTTAGGTGGTAACATTTCAGAACCCTCTTGGCAAAATCAATTTCATGGCAAACATATTTTTCAAGAATCTCCTGATGGCAAAACTAATTTTAAAAGTGCGCCTCTTGGTATAACGGTAGTAAAAGGAAAAGTTAGTGAGTTACTTGGTGATTCGCCAAAAGCATTGAGTGCAGTAGATGGTATGGCGGGGGCTACTTTGACTGGTAATGGAGTGAGTAGCGCTTATCAAGATGTTTTGGCGGCTTATCGACCATTTTTAGAGCATGTGCATAATGAATATGTGCAGTCACATTAATTAATAGTTTGAATTAGCTACTAAGGGGGTGGATTTTATGGCCGGTTCTAATCAACCAGTATCAAAGTACTTTACATCGCAAGTTTGGTCAGAAAATCAGGTTTTAGTAGCAGTATTAGGTATTTGTTCAGCTTTAGCTATCACTAATCGTTTGAGTGTGGCTATTACCATGGGTCTATCAGTTTCGTTTGTAACTGCCTTTTCTAGTTTTTTCGTGTCACTGTTGCGTAAAATTACCCCTGACAGCGTGCGCATTATTACACAATTAGCCATCATTTCAGTTTTTGTTACTATCATCGATCAGGTACTGCAGGCCTATTTTTTTGACATCGCTAAGGTACTTAGTGTTTTTGTAGGTTTGATTATTACTAACTGTATTGTGATGGGTCGTACCGAAGGAATGGCTAAAAATGTAGAGCCTATACCAGCTTTTTTAGATGGTTTGGGTGCTGGTATGGGCTATGCTCTGGTACTTTTTATAGTGGCTTTTTTGCGTGAGTTATTTGGTTTTGGGCAATTATTTGGCTATCAAGTTATTCCACTCTCTTGGTATGCTTCAGCGGCCAATCCCGATGGTTATGACAATTTTATCTTGATGGTTAGTCCTCCCGCCGCTTTTTTTATTATCGGCGGTCTCATTTATTTATCTAATAAATTGCACAATAAACAATAGACTTCTAAGGTGATTTATTAACCTGATAGCATTTTGATAATTTGCTCATATTTATGTCGTTCTGGAGTTCCTTCTTGTTCATATCCTATAAGCTCATTAGCAATAGATAGCCCACTACGCCACCTCTTACACATTGCACTTTTGTTAGCCCCTGCTTTAATTAAAGCTTTTACTATTTCTTCATCATTATGATAGATAGCCGTTATTAAAGCGCAGTTATGTTCAGTAGGAGAATGGTTTATGTTTGGATCGGCAGCCGCATCAAGTAGCGTTTGCACTATCTTTGTTTGAAGCTCATGATATATAGCTGCCATTAAGGGTGTTTGACCACCAGACGGTGCGTTTACATCTACTCCAGCGGCAATTAAGAGCTTTATTGCACTCAATTTCATATCACGGCTACATTGTAAAATTGCTAGCATCATTAAATTGGGGTTATCATCACCAGGCCTTTCTGATTTTTGAATGATGCGGCTTTTAATAGATATATCTTCTTTAATGAGTTGATCGATCTTTGATTGAGTAACGTGAGAAGCATTGCCTATCAATTGCCATAAAAGTTTAGGATGTAGATATTTTGCCAGTAGCTGCTCTATTTCTTGCAAAATTTTATTAGCCTGCCATTGATCATATAACTTTAAAAATAAATATGAGACACCTAATGTGATTATATGAAAATACCATGTTCTCTCAGGCAGCAAAGCATCTTGAGTGATTGTATTTAAAATGCTCACTCTTTTATGCAATTGTTCTAAGGAAAGTTCAGTTTTGTCATTGCTCATTTGTTGGAGTTGAGTTTTCAATACTCTTACTTGTATCGAATCTAATTTTTGTATTGTAGGCGCCTCTTCATCGAAATCAAGCACAGCGCTATTTGGAATTGGCCAAAAATAATTGGATATATTCTCATATGAGGAAAAAATTGTATTCATTCTAAATCCTTTTACTAGCACTTATTATTTTGAGATTCTAATAATTCTACAATACAATTGTACTTAGCTTGCATTTCACAATCATTACCATAACTGGCATACTTTTTAGCGTAATCCAGGATTGTAGGTGACTGATAAAATCTACCAAAATAAGGTTTTTTTGATTTGTCGGCGCCAGCCTTTAATAAAATTTCTACGATTTCTGGTTGAGGATCAGTATGAACAGCTCTAACTAAAGGTGTTTCTCCACAATAGTCTTGTTGTTCTGCTTCTATGTCTGCTTTGGCAGCAATTAATAATTCCACCATCTGAGGCTGTTTTAAATACACGGCATTTAATAGCGGCGTAGAACAAGCTGATTGAGGTGCTTCCGTATTTGGATTTGCTCCAGCTGCAATTAAAAAAGATACAATAGATTGTCTTTGTTGCTCATCTATATTTCTATTATAAAGTACTTCGATCAATATTGTATTGGGCACGGAATCAATGCCAAAGCAGAATAAATCATCAATACCGAGGATTTGTGGATGTTTTGCGATCCGCTCCATTACGGTTTTATCAAACTTACAAGCATCGCCTATCAAATGCCAAAAACGTTCAGACACAAAATGAAAACAATAGGCACGAAATTGCTCTATTTCTTGCAAAATTTTATTAGCCTGCCATTGATCATATAATTTTAAAAACAAATATGAGACACCTAATGTGATTATATGAAAATACCATGTTCTCTCTTCCAGCACAATATTTTGAGTGATTGTATTTAAAATGCGCACTCTATTGTGAAATTCTTCTAAGGAAAATTCAGTTTTATCGCTATTTATTTTTTGAAGTTGAGATTGCAATACTCTTACTTGTATCGAATCTAATTTTTGTATCGTAGGCGCCTCTTCATCGAAATCAAGAATAGGAGTATTTGGAATTGGCCAAAAATAATCTGATATATTCTCATATATGGAAAAAATTGTATTCACTATAAATCCTTTTACTAGCACTTATCTATTTTGAGATTCTAATAATGCTACAATATTTTTGTATTTAGTTTGTCTTTCAGTATTATCACCATAAGTGCTACCCCTTTTAGCGAGGCTCAGGACTGTATCTTGTAACTGACCAAAATTCTGTTTTTTTGATTTGTCAGCGCCAGCATCTAATAAAATTTTTACGATGTCTGGTTGAGCATCACTCACAGCTTTAAATAAAGCTGTTTCTCCAGCAGGATACCCTTCTGGTTCTGCTTCTATGTCTGCTTTGGCAGCAATTAATAATCCCACCATCTGAGGCTGTTTTAAATACACGGCATTTAATAGCGGCGTAGAATAAGCTGATAGAGGTGCTTTTATATTTGGATTTGCCCCAGCTGCAATTAAAAAAGATACAATAGATTGTCTTTCTTGCTCATCTATATTTCTATTATAAAGTACTTGGATCAATATTGTCTTGGGCACGGAATCAATGTCAAAGTAGAATAAATCATCAATACCGAGGATTTGTGGATGTTTTGCGATCCGCTCTATTACGGTTCTATCAAACTTACAAGCGTCGCCTATTAAATGCCAAAAACGTTCAGAATGAAGATAATAGTCACGAAATTGTTCTATTTCTTGCAAAATTTTATTAGCCTGCCATTGATCATATAACTTTAAAAATAAATATGAGATACCTAATGTGACTATATGGAAATACCATGTTCTCTCTGGCAGCAAAGCATCTTGAGTGATTGTATTTAAAATACGCACTCTTTTATGCAATTGTTCTAAGGAAAATTCAGTTTTATCGCTATTTATTTTTTGAAGTTGAGGTTGTAATACTCTTACTTGTATCGAATCTAATTTTTGTATCGTAGTGGTCTCTTTATCGAAATCAAGAATAGGAGTATTTGGAATTGGGCAAAAATAGTCGGATATATTCTCATATGCGGAAAAAATTGTATTCATTTTAATTGCCTTTAAAGTTTTTGTTTAACTTTTTAGGTTACTAACTATTAATAGACTTCTTTCGAAATTGGCTTTTTTTGGAAAAATTGATGTTTTTTGAGCAGATTTGATTCCAAATTTTAAGAGAATATTGGCAATATGGTCGAAAAATTTGGGATTAAAGATGCCAAAAAAGACAATTTTAACAAATAAATGTAATTTCGAAAGAAGTCTAATATATAAGTGTAATTAAAAGTTAGATTTTTTACAATGAATTTTATAAATTAATTCGATTACAAACTCATCTTACCGCATAATTTGAAGAGTGCCTTTAGTACATATCCGCAGTCATCAAAAATCACTTGTTCAAATTATGCGGTAAGGTGAGTTACAAAGATTTTCGAATTGCAGTAAAGTGATTGTTTTAGCATCTTTTTGATTAAAGCCCGCTTGCTTGCGCTGAGATTTAATTGCTATAAAAGCTTGTGCTGCGCTTAAAGCATGATATTTGATTAAATAACACATCGCCATTAAGGCACTGCGACCCCGTCCTGCTTTGCAATGCACGTAGACAGAGCGTCCATGTTGCAAATTCCAGGCAATAAACTCTACCCCTTGGTGGATTGTAGCCATTGGTATAGTGGCAAAATCAGGTGTAGGCAATTGCAATTGCTTAAGACCGGCTTTTCTCCATTGTTCTGGCCTAATGGTCGCTGTAATAAGACCATTATAGCGATTTTCAAAGACCTCCACGACACTTAATACTGCTCCGATCCCTTCTTTTTGCAAAGCAAGCAAATCATCGCGATACTTTATTCTGAAAAAACTTTTCTGCAAGGGAATAGCACCTAAATAGAGCGAGGCCCCGTTATTGGTAGTGTAGATTTTATCCCACCAATTCCAATGCCGTTTATAAGCTAGGCCGATTTTTTTTGCTGCTAATCCTGTATAGTAATCAAGAGTATGCCTGATTTGATTGTAGTTACGTGTGATGATATGCTTACAATATTTGATTGGATTTATTTTTTCATTTTCTAACTGTTGGCTATTTGTGATAATCTGCTCCCACTGCGCGTCAGTAGGTTTTGTTTCTTTAGGAATAAATTTGTCCTCAGCCATTTTAAACCCAACTTTAGGGCATTTCGCCGGTGGCACCATCTTCTGCCCATAGACGTAGATTATTCAAACTTTCTTGCAATTGTTGTAAACATTGTTCTTGCCGTTTTTTTTTATGATCATCCGGATTATCAGAGATGTAAATTGGTTTTCCAAAAACACAAGTAATGGCAGAGCGCAAACTGGGCCAGCGTTGATTACGTGGCCACACGGCAAAAGTTCCTTGCAGGTAGACTGGAATGATCGGACAAGGAGCGCGCATAGCCAACATAGCTACTCCCGATTTAATCGGCTGCAAATCACCCGTGGCTGAACGCATTCCTTCGGGGAATATAAGTACTTTGTTACCATCTTGTAGTAATTGGCAAATCATGCGCAATGAGTTTCTATCTTGTACTGTTCCTTCAATAGGGTGGGCATTAAGTTTTGGTAAAAGCCATTGTGCAAATTTACTTTTAAATAATGAGGCGCGCGCTAAAAAATGAAGATCTTCTGGGCAAACGGCAGCAATAAGTGGTGGATCAAAAAAAGAAGCGTGATTGGCCGCTAAAATAGCAGCGCCTGGCGGTAACCCTTGCGCTCCGTAAACACGGAACTTATAAAAAATATGAAAGTATCCCTTAAATAAGAGAGTAGTCAATTTATAAAGAAATTTCATGCATGCGTTTCCGTACTACGGTGTGCTGATTTAGTCCTAATGGTTTCTTTGTGCTCTAAAATGCTGTTTATTACCTCTTCGATAGTTTTGTCGGAAGTGTCAATAACAAAAGCATCGCTAGCTTGTACCAAAGGAGCATATTGCCGCGTCGAATCACTTCTATCGCGCTCATTAATCTCATCTAGACATTGTTCGAAAGTTAGTGTTTGATTTTCCGCTAGATACTTTGTTTTTAATTCATTATAGCGACGTTGAGCACGCACTTCATTGCGTCCAGTCAAGAAAATTTTAAGATCAGCGTCAGGGAAGACAACTGTAGCCATATCGCGTCCTTCAAAAACAGCATTAACCCCTATTGCAAAGGTACGTTGCAAGGCTGTTAATTTATCGCGCACACTCTTTATACTAGCTATGGCAGATACGGCGGCTGTTACCTCTTTGCCACGAATTTTTTCGCTGATGTCTTCACCTTCAAAGAAATAATGCTTTTCATGCTTTATTATTTTAAAATCTACTTTAAAGTCTTTTAAAAAATCTTCTAACAGCGCGGTCTGCGATAAATCGATGTGATGTTTAAGTAAGCCGTAAGTTAAAATTCGATACATGGCGCCTGTATCAAAAAAAATAAAGCCAATAGCATGCGCTAATTTTTTGGCAACAGTGCTTTTGCCAGTACCTACTGGGCCGTCAATAGTGATAATCATATATTTTTCTTTCTTTTAATTGTTATCCTATAATGTGCATGCGCAATAAAAAGTAAGTTAGGGGAAGCGTAAAAATTAACGAATCTACCATATCTAAAATCCCACCTAAACCAGGCAGATGGCTACTGTTTTTGACACCGGCATCGCGTTTAAAGAGCGATTCTGTTAAATCACCAAATTGTGCCAATATACTCAAAACCGCTCCCAACCATAGACTATCAAGGATTGCAAGATGAAAATGAGCGGAACCGGAAAAAAATAGACTAAATAAAAGACTGTAGACTATGGCAAGCAAAGTACCGCCTAGTGCACCTTCAATAGTTTTATTTGGACTAATATAAGGCGATAGGGGATGTTTGCCTAATACCTTACCTGAAAAATAAGCGCCCATGTCAGTAGCTTTACTTGTAATCAATACATAACTGAGCCATAGACGACCATCTGTCACTAAACTATCATTTAAAAAATAATTGATGCGCACAACAAAACTTAAAGGAAGTACGATATATACTAAACCAAACATGGTAATAGCTAAGTTTACTAAGGGTAATGCGCGCCGGTTAAAAAATAACAGACAACTGAGCAGAAGAGTGCCCCATAGAACTATAGCAGGAAGTTCTCTCAATAAAGGATTGTGTATGCTTATGGCCACAGCAATTACATAACTTATGCCACTTACAATACCTAAGGACGATAAAGGAGTCCAACCCTTAAAAATAGCTAAGTTATAATACTCTAATAGTGAAAAGCCTATTGTGGCAGAAGTCAACATGATAAAAACTGGTTGGAATGAGTCTATTTGTGAGTAATATATTACTAGTATCAAAATCAATGTAATGATTGTACCAATAGAGAGCCGTTGTTTTAGTTGTTCTGAAAGCATTTTTCAACCCCCTCCCCAGCGTCTTTTGCGATTTTGAAAATCAATTATCGCCTCATATAAATGTTGTGGAGTGAAATCAGGCCATAACACAGAAGAGACGTGAATTTCACTATAAGAAAGTTGCCATAATAAAAAGTTGCTCACCCTTAATTCTCCACTGGTACGAATCAATAAATCAGGGTCACTCCAAGCATGCGTATCTAAGTAGCGGCCAACAAGTGTTTCATTAATTTCCTCTACTTGTAATTTTTTCTGATCATAATCTTGTAACATGGCACGAAAAGCGCGACAAATTTCATTGCGCGCACCATAGTTTAAGGCCATAATCAAGCGCATGCTGCTACAGTTTTGGGTGACGTGTTTGGTTTGTTTTATAGTATCTAGAAGGTATTGCGGTAAACCACCCGGTTCGCCAATAGTTTCAAATTTCACCCCATCTTCAACCATATTGGCGGTTTGATTAACTAAATACGAATGAATCAAGCTAATTAAAGCTTGTACTTCTAATTGTGGGCGGTGCCAATTTTCTGTCGAAAAACCATAAATAGTAATTTCTTTTATCTGCATTTGTTTGGCGGCCTTAATAATCTGAATTAAAGCATCGACCCCTTTGCTATGACCCTCATAAATTCGCAATAGATTTTTTTTGGCCCAGCGCCGATTACCATCTGGAATGATGGCAATATGACGCGGCATGCGGTTGGCATCTAGACAAGCCAGTTGGTTCGGCGACAAACATTTATTAGAGTTGGTTTGGCTCGATGTAGTCAAATTAAAATTACTCATCAGCTGTCAATACTTTCATAAAAGCACTTTGAGGAATGTTTACCTGACCAATTTGTTTCATCCGCTTTTTACCCTTCTTTTGTTTCTCCCACAATTTTCGTTTACGTGATATATCGCCACCATAACATTTAGCCGTAACGTTTTTAGTAATGGCTTTAATGGTTTCACGCGCTACAATTTTTCCACCTATGGCCGCTTGTATAGGTACTTTAAATAATTGCATGGGGATGACCTCTACCAATTTGGCACAGATGGCGCGTCCTTTGCTCTCAGCCTTACTGCGATGTACTAAACAGGAAAAAGCATCCACAGGCTCCTCATTGACGCGAATCTCAAGCTTGATAATATCACCCACTTCGTATGAATCAAATTCATAATCAAAAGAGCCATAACCTTTGGTAATAGATTTAAGTTTATCATTAAAATTGGTGATAATTTCATTTAGCGGAAAGCGATAGGTCAATAATAGGCGACGTGCATCGATAGTTTCTGTTTTTAGACACACACCTCGTTTATCCATTCCCAAATTCATAATAGCTCCTAGATATTCGGAAGGAATCATGATATGACACTTTACCCATGGCTCTTCGGCAGCATCAATATAGGCTGGATCGGGGTAATGAGCGGGGTTGTCGACTTCTTTTAGCGTGCCATCATTTAGAATAAAGCGATACATTACAGAGGGTGCTGTTGAGATAATATCAATATCAAATTCGCGCTGAATGCGTTCAAAGACAATTTCAAGATGTAATAGTCCTAAAAAACCACATCTAAAACCAAATCCTAGCGCTGTACTGCTTTCTTGCTCAATGTGTAAGGCTGAGTCATTAAGTTGCAATTTTACTAGTGCATCGCGTAGCGCTTCAAAGTCGGTGGCATCAATTGGATAGATTCCAGCATAGACAACTGGAGTGATTAGACGAAATCCAGGGAGTGGTTCCTGCGCACGATATTTTTGATTTGTGATAGTATCGCCAATTTTAACATCACTAGTATTTTTAATGTTGGCGATCATATAGCCAACTTCACCAGGTCGCAGAATTTCAAGCGGGGTGGCTTTAGGTGTAAAAGTGCCTACCTCTAAGACTTCAAAAGATTTGTTTGTGGCCATCATATGGATAAGCGAGCCTTTTTTGATCTCACCACTCATTATCCTAACATATACCATAACCCCACGATAAACATCGTAGTGCGAGTCAAACACCAGTGCACGCAAAATATCATCATCGGGAGCGACGGGCGGTGGAATGGCGGTGATGATTTTCTCAAGTACTTTATCCACACCTATGCCAGATTTTGCCGAGCAACTAATTGCATCGGAGGCATCTAAACCAATTGCTTCCTCAATTTGTTTGCGGACACCTTCGACATCGGCGGCTGGTAAATCAATTTTGTTGATAACTATTAAAATTTCTAAATCACGCTCTAATGCTAAGTGCACATTGGCCAAACTCTGCGCCTGCACACCTTGTACAGCATCTACTACCAGCAAGGCCCCTTCACATGCGGAGAGTGAGCGCGAGACCTCGTAACTAAAGTCGACATGTCCAGGTGTGTCGATAAAATTAATTTGATATGATTCACCATTATGTGCTTGGTAGTACATAGTGACAGGATGTGCTTTTATAGTAATCCCGCGCTCGCGCTCAAGATCCATATCATCGAGTAATTGTTCTTGCATATCGCGTGCAGCGACAGTATGGGTAAGTTCAAGTAAGCGATCAGCTAAAGTCGATTTTCCATGATCTATATGTGCGATAATAGAAAAATTACGGATGTTTTTTATATTATATTTATTCATAAAATAGCTTGTTCAAAGTAAGTGATTATTTAATCTAAATGATTAAGTGAAAGATTTCAAGTTTTCTCTTAGACTATTAAATTAAGGTTATTAGTTCTCCGGATGTAATAATTTTTACACCAGTTTGTTGTATGACTTGATAAGCTTTAGCAGTGTCCCCGGGATGGACATTAACTCCTCGGCAAGCGTCGGATATAACGTAGGTTTGAAAACCAAACTTCATCGCATCTAAAGCCGAATATTTCACGCAGTAATCAGTGGTTAATCCCGCAATGAACAGATGTTTAATCTTATGTGCTTCAAGAAAATCACCTAAACCAGTCGATTTTGTGTGTTGATTGTCAAAAAAGGCGCTATAGCTATCGATGTGTGGGTCCATCCCTTTATAGAAAATATGATCAATCTGCTTATAATCCCATCCTGGAGCAAACTCAGCGCCTTTGGTGTTTTGTATACAATGTACTGGCCACAGTTGTTGTACTTCATTTTTTAACGAAATATATGAGCCTGGTTCTTGCTGATGGGTGGTGGCAAAGCTAACATGTTGTAGAGGATGCCAATCTTTACTGGCAAGTTTAAAGTTAAATGGCAAGTGTACTAGGCGCTCAACTACCGGAATAATTTGCTCACCACCAGGTACAGCTAAAGTTCCGCCTCGAATAAAGTCTACTTGTAAATCAACAATTAATAAAGCACTATTGACGGGAATGGCAGAAGGACTTTGCATGTTCATGTTTAGGTCTCAATATTTAAAAAATAGACTTAATAACTATGAGGATCAATTTTTACTTTTCCTCTAAAAATATAATAAATTGCTGTAGTATAGCTAATAACCAGTGGCAAGCCAATTAAAGCAAAAGTAAACAATATGCGTAGCGTTAGTGATGATGAGGCCGAGTTATAAATTGTCAGACTCAATCGGTCCGGCTCATCTATTGATCGAATGACATTAGGATAAGTGCCAATGGCATATAATACAAGTAGGCAAATGATATTTGCGCAAGAAGAAATAAAAGCCCAGCCATCTTTTTTTAAGCGAATGGTGCGATGTATATTGGCGACTACTAAGATATTAACAATAGCGATTAAGAAAAAAAATGGTCGCTCACGTAGAGCTTCAATCATGTGTGGCATATAAATAATTGTTGATAAAGTGCTTATGGCATACATAATCACAAAAATAATTAAGGTGTGATTAGTCCAAGCCCTTATTTTATCGTGTAACACCCCTTCGGTTTTCATAAGAAGATAGGTGGAACCATGTAAGATAAACAAAGCATTTGCAAAAAAACCTATTAAGATGGTGTAAGGATGAAAAATGGCACTTAAGTCTCCGGTAAATTCTTTTTGCTCACTCAACGGAATTCCATAAATTAGATTGCCTAGTACTAAACCTAAAATAAAAGCGATCATGGCACTGCCACAAAAAAAAGTTATATCCCATATGAGTCGCCACCAGCGCATATTTTCTTTACTGCGAAATTCAATGGCCACAGCCCTAAAAATTAATCCTGCAAGCAATGTCATTATCGGTAAGTAAAAGGATGACATCATCGTAGCATAGATATCAGGAAAACCAGCAAATAGAGCGCCACCAGCTGTCACTAACCAAACTTCATTGCCATCCCAAACCGGACCGATAGAATTGAGCATAATGCGCCTTTCTTCATTATCTTTTGTGCATAAATGCAACATGCCTACGCCTAGATCAAAACCATCTAAAATAGCATATCCGATTAAAAGGAGCATGAAGGCTGCGAACCAGCCAAATTCTAAATCTTCAATTCCGATCATTTAGAGGGCTTTCCTTGATCAAATGTTGTAAGGCATGATAGGGGGACTCTTCGTCAAAATTATGGGGGCCATGTTTTATTTTGGCATTTAAAAGATAAATAAACAAAATGAAGAGCAATACGTACACAACACCAAACATGATGATAGATCCCAAAACTTGGCTAGCAACGACCGCTTTAGAAAGACCATCGGAAATGCGCAGCAATCCATATACGATCCAAGGATAGCGGCCACTTTCTGCACAATACCAACCAGCCTGATTGGCTAATTGTGGAAAAATAGCCGATATAGTCATGATTCGCAAAATCCATGGATACGATAAAAATCGATCTTTGTGCCATAATATTAGTCCAATAATGGATAAAGCTAACATGAGAAAGCCTAATCCAATCATCAAGCGAAAGGTATAAAAAAGAGTTTTTGTGTTGGGCCTGTCCTCAGGTGCAATCTGATCGAGTCCCGCTATGGTGGCATTGAGATCACCAAAAGAGAGCCAACTGAGCATTTTAGGTATTTGGATTGCATAGTTTAACTTTTGATTAGTTGTATCTACAATGCCAAACAATGTTAAGGGAGCACCCTCTTGGGTTTGGTAGAGTGCTTCTAAGGCGGCTAATTTGGCGGGTTGATATTGGGCAATTATTTGTCCGCTTTGGTGGCCTGAAAGTGCTTGCAACACAGAGGTAATAAAGGCTATCCACAATCCTACACGCATAGATTGGCGCGAAAATCTTAAATGCTCTCTTTTCAACATATAATATGCCGCTACACTAATCACTAAAAAGGCACCGGCTAACCAACAACCCAGTATGACGTGCTGTAGTCGAATCATAGAAGAGGGATTAAAAACCATAGCCCAAAAATCAATAATACAGGCACGTGCTTGCATACCTTCACCAACAATGGTAAATCCAGCGGGCGTTTGCATCCACGAATTAGCTACTACAATCCAAATAGCACTAAAATGGGCACCTAGGCAGACCATGAGGGTAGAGAAAAAATGTAGTTTTGGCCCTACGCGATTCCAACCAAATAATAATACAGCTAAAAAACCGGACTCCAAAAAGAAAGCAAAAACCCCTTCGGCAGCCAAAGCACTACCAAAAACGTCACCCACATAGCGGGAATAAGTGGCCCAGTTAGTGCCAAATTCAAACTCCATTACAATACCAGTGGCTACTCCCATGGCAAAGGTCAGGGCAAATATTTTGGTCCAAAATTGAGCGGTGTGTAGATATGAAGCACGTTTAGTCTTAAGGTAGAGTGCTTCGGTAATCACCATGATTATGCTTAAACCAATACTCAAAACAGGAAAGATGTAATGAAACATTATGGTAAAGGCAAATTGAAAGCGTGCGAGTGTTAGTACGTCCATATGGCGATCCTGTCTAGCTAATAAGCTGCAAGTATAACCTTTGTGGACAATGATCTACAATAGACTTTTTTCGAAATTACATTTATTTGTTAAAATTGTCTTTTTTGGCATCTTTAATCCCAAATTTTTCGGGCCTAGTTGCCAATATGCTCTTAAAATTTGGAATCAAATCTGCTCAAAAAACATCGATTTTTCTAAAAAAAAGCCAGTTTCCAAAGAAGTCTATTGAAGTTATTGTGAATCGGCGACTCTTGTTGTTTGCCAGTGGCCCAAATTTGCCCCATGAGGAAAATTTAAGCGTTATGGCTTGCTAAAATTTTATAGCAAAATAGTCACTAAAGTGACTCTAAACTAGCATGTTAAGCCGAAAAGAAAAAAGTGGGGCAGTTGTACGCATTCAGAACTTTTGACTTTGGGAAAAATGTAAAGCTGCATTAGGACAAATTCAAGAAATCAATACTATTTCAAGCTGTACACTCTAAGCAAAAAATTACGATCCATTTTTTTATTATAAATTTTATAATTTTCAAGAAGCACAAAACTGGAAGAAAAAAGATCGTCTAACTCTTTCTCGTTCCATTTAGCAAAATATCTCAATTTACCCGCTTTTGTTGGATCTTCAAGCCCTTCATCTTCTCCTTCTATGAAACTTACAAAAAATATCCCATGAGGCTTCAGAAGATGAGAGATTTTTTGAATTTGTGCAGGTAAATCGGCTTTTGGTACGTGAATTAATGAGGAGATAGCTACAATATTATCATATTGAAAGTCTATCTCAAAGTCTTGAATTGTAGTCGCATATACCTTTAGCCCTTTTTTTTCAGCTTGTTTAACAAGTTCCTTAGCAGGTTCTATACAGCTTACTTGATAGCCTTGCCCAATCAACCAAGAAGCTAATGCCCCAGCCCCCGATCCTATTTCCAAAACTTGCTGTCCAACTCCATATTTGACCAGAAGGTCTGGTAACAGGGTATCAAATGGTATTTTATCAAACGAATTTCCTGACTCATTATAAAACACATTATTTACATTCAAGATAATCTCTTTAAAATTATTGTCTTCAATAAAAGTATTTTTAAGAGCCATTACAGCAACATCAAGAGATTCTTTAGCTTGTAAAGAAGCTCGTGCTCCGATTTCCTGTATTGCACAATTTATCTCTTTGCACCAATACTCTATCGAAAATAAGTTCATCATACAACTGAAAATGGATCTTTAGAGGAGCCACACTGCTTAAGCTAATCCCTGCGATCTCAAAAAGAGCTTATCTCTCAGTTTCAAAAATCGTAAAAAACTATAAAAATTTTATAACTCTCTCTTCGCATTCAAATTCTTTCCTAGAAAGAAGTACCGTTTCTATTAAGGGTGATACCCTATAATTCTACAAGATGCGGAGCTTTTTTGATGATGACCGATTCTACATATGACTTAGGGGTCTTAACTATCATGTAAGCTATATCAAATAAACTAAATAATTTAATTTAAATTTATTATTAAAATTATAGATTTATTATTTGTCAAATCTATCAAAAAATCTGATCCATATTAGACTTCTTTCATCTTAAGTTGTTATGAAAGGATTCTTAGGCTATATTTCCTTGTTTATAAGGCTTATTATAAACAAGTCGTGCTGCAGCTTTTGAATTTTAGATGAGGGATATGGCAATTTTGTAAAATTGTGGCAAAACAGCAAAATGTCTATTGCTTATAGCTATCAATAGGAACAATCAATGCTTATACCAAGGGGTCAAAGATGGCACTGAGTGAAGAAGCAATATCATATTTAGAAGAACACATTCCAGAGCTGGCGAATGTAGCGTTCAAACAAGCTTATTGGGCAGCTCTTGCCTCTGGCAGCAGCGTGCTTGTCAGTGAAAATGGAAAGTTAGTTGAGGTGTTTCCTGACGGAAGACATAAATTTATTAAACATTTGGCTCCGTCAATATCGGTAAACCCAGGGCAAAGGTTGGAAATCAATGAATAAAGAAACTCTCCGCTTACGCATGTTTGCAGGGCCTAATGGCTCTGGTAAAAGCACATTCAAATCGATTATTCGACCTGAACTTCTTGGAATGTTCATCAATCCTGATGAAATCGAAAAAGACATTCGCAATTTCGATTTTTTGGACCTAGATCACTATGAAATACAAACAACAAAAGAAGAGATCCTGAATTTTTTCATCAAGTCTCCACTTTTAAAAACAGCTGACCTGCTGGATGATGCGCGTGAATTGCGGTTTAATGATGGCAAATTGAGTTTTTTCAATGCTGGAGTGAATAGCTATTTTGCTTCAGTAGCGGCAGATTTTATTCGCCATAAGCTCATTGAATGCTCAAAATCCTTTACTTTTGAAACCGTAATGTCTTTTCCTGATAAGATTGAATTTCTACGTACAGCACAGTCTAGAGGGTACAGAACCTACTTATATTATGTAGCGACTGAAGATCCAGCTATCAATATTTCTCGAGTTAGGTATCGAGTAAGGATGGGCGGTCACTCAGTTCCGGAAGATAAAATAGTAAGTCGTTACAAACGCTCTCTTGATTTGCTCAAGGAAGCTATCCCATTCACCAATTGCGCCTACATTTTTGATAATTCTACTCATGAGCATATCTGGTTAGCCGAGATTACGGATGGCCACTTATTAGAAATGAAAACAGATCTAGTGCCTGCATGGTTTAAAAAAGCATTAGGGAACAAGTTCGATATAGAAAACATGGCGTTGTTGTAAATTCTTAATTCAGTGAGATTTTCCATACTACCAATACATTCAGGAATATTTTTGAATTGATTGTGGGTAATATTCAAATAGACTAAATTTTTGAGTTTTTCGAATTAGCCATAGGTATTGTCTCTTATTCAAATTTATTAAAGCTTCGGTCGAACCCAGCGTGAATGACTACCACTAATTTTTTCGTAGTTCCATCTTCCTCGTAAAAAAGAACTTCAAAACCAGTCTCAATTAAAAAGAATTTATTTTCTTCTGCTTTATGTAGCTTATAGGGGATCGAAGCATGGCCAAAGCGAATGAACAACTCTCCACTTTCTTCAGAAACGACAACATCATAGATGTCATTTTCTTCCTCTCCAGTTCCATATCTTCCTGGACATTCTTTGAGATCTTTTTTGGAAATCGAAATCTCTTTTCTCAAGCTTGTCTTATAAGATGGCCATTCATAAGCCTCAGATACTCCTCTAATAATTTCATCTACTAAACATGACCCATTATCTGAGTTAATCATGACAACCACTCCCTTTCCAAGAAAAGGAAATGCTACAAATCCACAAGCAAAACCATCTGTTCGGCCTTTATGGCTGAAATCAATGTTTTTACCATCCCCATTGACTACAGGACCTAGTCCATAAGGAGCAATATGATGGGTCAGCATCAACTGTAAAGTTTCTTTGGTAAGGATTGGGCTTTGATGGTCATCGGACAATGAATCTTGGATATGAACCAGCCACTTAGAAATATCTATTGGTGTACTCCACAATCCAGCAGCAGCACTTTCTGGATATGTTTTATAACCCCCTTCCATTGGTAACCCATTTGCAGGGTGTGCAAATGCAGCGTCTTTGGATAAATAAGGAGGTAGTGGATAAGACATTGTGCTTCTTGACATCTCAAGGGATTGAAAAACAGAGCTGTCCATAAAGTCTGCAAATGAAACATTCGTAGTGTCCTCTACGAGCTGTTGCATAACCGTGTATCCTCCACCAGAATATGACATCCGTTCGCCTGGCTTAAATTCAACCTTCATAAGAGGATTATTTGCTGGTGATGAGCCATTCAACATATCCATTAATAAGGGGACTTTTTCGTTTTGTCTGTATCCATCGAATCCAATGACATTAAAGCCAGAGGTATGACTGAGGAGATGTTTTAGAGAAACTTTCTGGAGTTCGGTGTACTCATTTTCTGGAACTTTCCAGGAAATAAGGCGCCGATTGACATCTTCGTTTAAATCTATTGTTTTATTTTGAACCAAAGAAAGGACGCCAAAAGCTGCTACCGGTTTACTGACAGATCCAGCTTGAAATAATGAAGAAATATGAGCAGCCCTATTGCTTTTTGCTTCTAATACCCCATAAGACTTAGCCCATTCTATCTCTTCATCATTGATCACAGCGATGCTTACAGCAGGAACTCCATATTGCTTCATCTGCTGATCTAATGTGGTTTTTGAAACAGGAAGTCCAGCTATTGCTATAGCGGGTAATAACCCATTTTCTACCAGGCGAATTCTCTCTTCAATTTGAGATTGATTTACTGAGTTATTTAAAAACATATTTTCTCCATAGGATTGCCGCGGGTATATGCATAGTATTGCATAAAAAAAACTAATCGCAAACAAGGCAAACTTAAGCATTACTAACCTCAATCATTTATATTATTCGATTCTGACTGCAGCCTGTTCGAAATATTGATTGAACGCAATATAACGAGCCTTTTTTCCGCTTTTTTGTAAAAATTCATGAAATGCTTTGAATTCGTGGTTTTCTGATCCTGGATAATTGTAAAATTCATCAAAGACGATGACAGTGCCAGAAACAATACGATCACCCAAAATCTCAAATACCTCTTTTGTAGATGAATAAATATCACAGTCAATATGCAAAAAGGCTATTGGCTTATCATTTAGAATAGTTTCTTTGAATATTGGTAGAGTATCTCCAAACATCCCCTTGACCAATCTGACATTATGTAACACAGGAGGTAGAGTATCATTTTGCTTAAATGCAAAAGTGCCTTTTGGAATATGAATATCTTCCCTAACCCAAGCCTCAGGCAAGCCTTCAAATGAATCAAATCCATAGACGATTTTTTCTGGATTAAGGGCCGCAATAAAGTTAATTGTTCTTCCTGTGCAAACTCCCATTTCAATGTAGACACCATCTAGCGTGACTTGATCTGAACCATATTTCAGTAAACCAGCATCTGTATTAATGGGTTTTGCATCTTGAAAATATTTAGCTACAACATCTCTTGCAGCTTGGCTATCTCGATAATCCTTATCACATGGATAAAAGTTGAGCACCTGCCTTCCTTTATACCATTGATCATTAGCAACAGGAGTGATAATCAATTGTTCCCAATCAAATTTTTGGACTTCCGTATTTGCCATAAGCATCCTAGAGGTTGATAAAAATAATACAGATAAAAAATAAACTGTCTTCATTGACTTCTCCTATTTCATTCTAATCCATGTTCCATAAGCACAGCAGCGGCTTCATTGCTCATGATTTTGTCCAAAAATTTATACTGAAATTCAGCAACCTCTCTTGAGTATACAGGCGCTACATGCTCAATAGCAGTGTAATAAACACCAACGTACTCTATTCCATACTTAGCTAAGGCCTGCTCTAGCTCTTCGACATTTTTTCGTTTGTCATCGATGAAAACGACTTTTTTAGGACTTTGCTTAATCATTGATAAGAATGGGAGAAAAACATCCCCTTTCTTATTGTAATCGCTGACAAACAAGATCCCTTGTAGATACAACGTTGGGCTTATTGCAGGAACAACAAAAGAGTCTTTTGATGGAGCAGTCTTTACAAAATTGAATCCAAGAGAAGCGACCTGACGAACAGTTGATTGAGCTACAGAAGGTTGGCGATGAGTTAGTCCCATGATGACTATATCGCGATTTTGCAGTGAAAGTAGCGAAGGCACAAAGTCTTCTTCAAGAGGCTTTACTGGACACACTTGTTGAGTCTTAATCCAACCAGGGTATGAATCTCGAATAGCCTCTTCTCGACTCATGCCATTTTGCAATCTCTTTTGCATTTCATCATAAAACCAATTGGCGTGTCCTAGCGCTTGCTTAGCTTCAAACATGGTGTTATCAAGGTCGACCAAGAACCAAGTGTCTTCATCGATGAGTTGAATAGCATCAGCAACGTGAGCCGTTTCGATGATTCTGGCTTCACCAATCAGAGGTAATAAAAGCGTTGTGAAAGTAAAAAGAAGTCTGCGTAACATAATAACTGCGTCTCCAGTGGGTTATGGTTTAATCATTGATGTGGACTCTTTTCCACTTTTATAATCGAGATAGTCATGAAGAATTTGAGCGTGATCAAAAGCCAGCTCCTTCCATGGGATATCCTCAATCTTAACTACAAATGCCCTAGCTGCATCATCACCAGCGGCTGGCAAGCTAAATGCCTTCGCTACATGTGTAACTTCTACTGAAGTGACGCCTGAAGTCGCGAGATGGTTCAGAATAAACATGAAATTGTTTCAAATCTTGTAATTCGAGATTGACCTCTTCCATCATTTCTCGTCTTACTGCATTCTCAACTGTTTCTCCATACTCAACCTTGCCTCCAGGAATTGCTTTTCCAAATGGAGCTTTGCCTCTTTCAATCAGGACGATTCCAGTGAATTTATCATGATCATAGACTTCAATAATTGCAGTCGTTGTAAGAATAGGAGGCTTATGGGCAGCTTTTATGGGTTGTTCCTCCGCTAATGCTATGACAGGTGCAAAAGCAATAACAAAATACACCAAATATTTTTTGTAGATCGAAGTCATTAATTTCTCTAGTTTTAAAATTTAAAATAATTTTTTCGCTTTCTTATGTTTAGCATGCTTATGGGGCTGTATATCCGCCGTCAATGATCCAATCAGCTCCTGTGACATATGATGTTAATAATGGGTCCCTTTGTCCCTTGCTCAATCATTTTCTTTCCTACTACTTGAGCACAAAGAAAAACCCCCGTTAAATTCACATCAATCATCCTTTGCCAATCTTGAAATGAGAGATCTTATGCTGCCGATCCATGTGTTATTTCTGCGTTGTTGACCAAAATGTCGATTCTTCCCCAACGTTTTATCACAGTATCCACTATAATGAAATCAAGTCGTTTAATGATAGCCCTAGGAAGCTCCTTTGCTACTGTGATATTAAAATCTGTAATAGCCTCATCTAAAACTTTAAGTTTTTCACTAGTCGCTTGGTGGATGGTGATGTTTTCGAATGTCATAGTCTTTTTCCCATTGCGATATCATTAGGACTTGGAGGTTCACCACTCGGGTCTTCAAATGGCATTTCTGTGTAGCCATTTCTGCGATAAAAGTTGACGACATTTGGCCTCGCTTCATCATGAAGAGATTTGATCCCCTGTCTTTTCAACCATTGCTCGCAAAGTTGTAAAAATTGGCTCCCCAATCCGTGCTGCCTATACTTTTCATCAATGACAATGATTCGCAACGCCGCTCTATGTTCTGGCCAAAATTGGATATGAGCATACCCAATAACTTCAACTCCCTGATAAAGAACAAGATGAATATGTTCTGGATGATCAAATGTCCATGTATAAAGATCTGCAATCGGCAGCGGATCAAAGAAGTATTTATTTCTTAATTGCTTGGCAACTTCCCATTCAGCATAGTGGGTGCATTTCATTATGCGAACGCGATTGAAGTTTGCTGCTTGAAGAATTTTTCGGATGAAAGCATCTTTACCCAGATTATATCCTGTGAAAGGGGAATTATTCTTTTCATAGGAGGACTTTTCCTTAAGAAGATCTTCTTTAAGACTACTATATTCGTCTTTAGCATCGGAATACTGGCGCAAGTAATCTCTAAAAAGAAGATTCAATTCGATTTCTGGATGTCCTTCTTCGTAGATATGAAGATTTGTGTCGACTCCTTCTGATCGGTTAAAATAAAACCGCATAGGTATGTTATACTCGCCCTTATACTTGAAGCCTAAGCTTTCAAGAGGGTGAATCGCCTTTTCAGGATTTTTAACAACCACTATCATATCAATTACTGGTTTTGCAGAAAGTCCTGCTACTGAAGTAGAACCAATGTGATGAATAGCTATGCAGTTTGATCCAATAGCTTCTTTGATTTTTAATGCTTCTCTTTCAAAAATGTGAGGCCAATCTGGATTATAGGGGACAACTAATATTTTTTTTGTCTTCTTTTCTGAGTCGACTCGAGGAGTACTTTCTTTCTCAATGTTAGACATAACTTTCCTTCATCGTGTGATCATCTTTTTCATTGAGCCCTTTTTTCTACAAAACGCGTGAATATAGGGATGTGTCTGGTAAGAAGATTCATTTTCTGTGACGAATAAATCTAAGATCGTAAATCCAGTCGCCAATAATAGCTCTTTTAGGTCTTGTTCATCGTGGTAACAATAAAATTTTTCGATGTTGTGATAACGAGAATCTAATTCCAATCCCTCAGATGACCCTTTTTTGAGCTTAATGAAAAATAATCCGTCAGATTTTAAAGATTTGGAAATGCTTTTTAAAACATTTGAAAATTCGTTTTTTGATAGGTGTAAAAGAGAAGCATTAGCCCAAGCTCCATCAAAAATAGAATCGAAATTTAACGATCGCATATCCATCACATGGAAATTGGCTTTCGGGGCTTTTTCTTGAGCGATCTGGATCATTTTAGATGAGAAATCAATCCCTGTGACCACATAACCTTTTTCAGAAAAATTTTTTGCATCTCTTCCAGATCCGCAGCCAATATCAATAATCTTTCCAGTGGGAGGAATCATTGAAAGAAATCTATCGGCTTCTCTATAGGGATGCAAACTATCTACTTTCGCAGCGTAGCTTGATGCTGAAGATTCATAAGCCTTCCAATTTGTGTGTGATCTGAATTGACAGATCATTTTCTCAATAAAGCGTCTTAGATGAGGATCAGATCTTTCAAATGGAATCTCATTAATTTCAAACCATCGAATTTGATGGAATTCGTCCTTGTCATAAGTCATTGGTTCATCGGAATTCCATTTTAGCACATACCACAACGAAACATCCGTATGCTGAGCGACATTCCCTACCGTTTTTGTAACGGTCACAAAAAGAGGCTGTTCAAAAAGAAATTCTGCTTCAATTCCTAGTTCCTCTTTCGCCTCCCTAAGAACAGTTTCCTTTGGATCTTCACCTTTCTCTACATGGCCACCTGGGGGAAGCCACAGTTCTGCTTTTTTGTGATCGACCAATAATATCTTGGATTGTTCTGGTGAGAAGATTAAAAAATAGGAGACTAAATGTATTGGTGGAGATGCTGGCTTTTCAATGCGAAAAATCTCGACACCTGATTGAATCCAATTAAGTACAAAATCGATATGTTGCCTTTCAGTATTATCTAAAGGTCTGATTGCTGAAACTGCATCCCAAATTCGATCTCTAATATCAACAGTTTTCATAATTTCTTCCTTAGCATGTACATTTTGGATGCCTTTTCATAGCCTTCTCGAACAAATTCAATGCGATAGCCCAACTTCTCATAGAAGGGCAGGGCTTCCCAGTCCATTGTATTCAACGTGGCAAATGTACATTTCCTTTCTCTAGCAATTTTTTCAGCCTCTTCCATGATTTTTTTGCCAAATCCCTGATCGCGAATTGATTCTTCAACCCACAACATGTCAACATAAAGACAGCCATAAAAAGTCACTCCAGTGGCGCCACCAACCACAGATTGATTCGAATCCTTGATATAAACTCGAAAAGGTTTAATGCGTTCCATACCTTTTTTCCTAGCTGCATCATCGCTAATTTCATCAAAGAGCACTTGCTCATCTTGTGGGATGGGTTCTTCCTGGCGCTCAAGATAGTAATCACCTCCATACGGTTCAAAGTAGATGGAAACCATTCCATGACACGAGGATCTGCATTAAGTTGCGCGAAAGGTTCTAAATCACCTTCCTGCCAAAGTCGTAAAATAAGTCGATTTGTTTTTATCATGATTTTCTTCAGTATAGCAACTGCTCTAAATGTTTTTTTACTACTGGCCATTCATGATCTAGAACTCGAAACCAAGCTGTATCCCTATTGCAATCTTTAACGATCATATGGCTTTCTTGTATCCCTTCAAACTTAAATCCCATACGTAAAGCGGCTCTACGTGATCGTTCATTAAGTGAATGGCATTTCCACTCTACGCGACGATATCCAAGCTCAAAACAATGCTTGAGCATCAAATATGTAGCTTCTGTATTGGCAGAGCTTTTTTGGACTATTGGGCTGTACCAAATGCCTCCTAATTCGATTTTTAAATGGGATGGGGTGTTATTCATGAAATTGGTTACACCTACCTGTAAGCCTGAATGGATGTCAAATACACACATACAATATCCGTTAGGTGCATCTACTTGAGATTGCAAACTAGCAGCCAGATCCTCGACATTTTTAAAAGGACCATCAAACATGTAATGCCAAACCAAGATATCAGCATCATACGGATCCATAGATCGTTCGCCAAGCTGAAGAGCATTCCCATTAGACATTTCAAAAAGGCGTTTAGCATCGCGTTCAACTACAAGTGGTTCAATCCGCACAAATTGACCTTTAAGAATAATAGGGGATGGTTTCTCAGATAATAAACGTCTCTTTGTTAAGATTGCTTTCGGTAGGTACATTTGGAATTTTCTCATTTAATGTTTTTGACATATTTCATTGCTTACCCAATATTGTGGAGAAAGTAATGCTCCTATTGCATTTGCGCCTTGTGTTCCCACATAGTGAACTTGGGTAATGTCTAAAGCTTCCATCACTCCATAAGCTAGAATAAGGTTTGAAACAACATAAGGAAAAGCTTCCTTTCGATCAGCAGTAATGGAATCGTTTATCCTTATCGCAGCATCATCGAGATTCAACCGGCAATTAAGTTCTTGTAATACTCTATTGATATCGTAGTGTGTACTCTTCTGCATCCCCCATAAAGGGTTAATTCCAACGCCTAATACAACAACATCTGACTGTTTCAATTTTTGACGAAGCTCGATAGGAATATCTTTGATATTATCTTTGACGAATTGGATGGCCTGAGTCGCTTGTAATTTTGAAATGGGGTTAGGGCTAGACGTCGGATCTAAATCTTTTCCTTGTATTTTTAACAAAGCATTTTTCATGGGAGTTTTTCCAAGCCTTCCCAAATATACTGAATAATGGTCACCACATTTTGTTGTGATTTGAAAACTTCCTCCTCCAAAATCCCAAGAGACCGCTCTATACGGATCAACATGTGCTTCGCTCATAGCGCTGATAAATCCCAAGATGCCTTCTTCTTCTTGAGAAACAATAGTTACGGACATTCCCATTTCATTTTTGATTCGTTCCACTAATGTATCGCCGTTTTTTGCTAGACGAAGAGCCTCGGTAGCAATAGCATGATAAGCCTCTGGATGAAAAGGAGTCGCTTTTTTCATTAGTTCTGAGATTGCTTCAACTGTTTTATTTTGAATGTCAGAACTCAATCTTCCATCTAAGCTTTTGACCAGATTTTCTCTCAATCCAACATAAGCAGTATCCGTAAGCAATACATTTATAATTTTATTTGTTGTTAGATCGATATCGGATACCTGCATCTTAATTTGCCCTGAGCCGATATCAAATGCTGCGCGCCTTACAATTTTATGGGGAGCAGACTTAAGAGGTTTTTTAGCCTCCTCATCACTAAGCCATTCTCCTTTTATTTCTTGCTCGTTAACTTTAAAATCAGCTTTTTCACTGATTATTGCAGAAATATGGGTAGTGAAAAGAAGAAATGCGAAAGAAAGAGTGTAAAATAAATTATTCATTTTTTAACCTGACATTTTTTGGAAAATACCTAGATGCGTTTGATGGTTTGAAACTGTACCAACTACAAACTAAAAACTCGCGCTTGCAAGAAATCTCTCGATCCAGCTTGAGTAAGGGAGCCAGATTGAAGTCTATTATTTATCTTTAACTTCCTGCGATAAACGATCATCTGTTTTAACAGACCAAAATGAATTAGATATCTTTTCGCTTTCTACCAATCGAATCAAGTGAGTCATGTTATTTATAAAAGAAGATTTCCATTCTTCAAAGCTAGAGGAATAATTGCCTGCAGGAGGAATTGATTTTACAAACTCTTTTAGCTCTGTACTCATCGGGCAATTAATTTTTATATCTATTGCGATTTCATGAGATTTCTCGTCTACTTTTGTGAATTCAGGAAGGCTATTTTTGAGTTGAATAGTGATAAGCTCAACCGATTCAGAAGAATTATTTACACTATGATGTTGTTCATTTTCAGGATCAGCTTCTCTATAAACAGCTTCACCTGTTGGAAATTTCACATCTGTCGTCCGTCCGTCTGCTTCAAGACGGGTAATTGTTCCCCCTTTTAGGGCAATAACTACTTGCGGATATACATCACGATGAAGACCAATTTCTTCATGTGGGGATATTTTAGCCTTTGCTACACAAATTTGATCATTTTCAAATTGCTTTTCATATTCTAAAGCCTGCATTTCAAATGACAGAAAACACATTAATGTAGCCAACAAAACTTTTTTCATAAAAACTCCATTTTAGATTTCATTTGAAAGAAGTTAAGCCAATCTTATGCTCAGGAAGAGCGGATGCCTTAACATCTCACATTACTTTTGATGGATGCTATGGTATCATGAAAATGAAAAAAAAACATTCAAAAAGCCATTTTTAAAGTTTTTGCTATGGCGGAATGTGTCTCCTTATATATAGCTCAAGGTTATGTCAAAAAATCACTTGTTCAAGTTAGGCGTAAGGTGAGTTCATAATCCGCTGATTGATTTTTTCACGAACCTCTAACGGAGTCATGTCCCACCACTTGGCAACTAGGCCCGAAAAATTTAGGATTAAATCTGCTCAAAAAAGGCAATTTTAACAAATAAATGTAATTTCGAAATAAGTCTAATATCTTTGGCGATTTAATTTTTCGATTTCGATTCTGGTCAGAGCCATTTGTTTTGATTCGTTGGTATGTTCCAAGATACCCATATCCCACAACATTAACCGAACACCTTCTTTTGTCAAATATGGAGCTGCAGTATCAGCAAGGTTCATTTTTTTGACATGTTTTTGATAAAAATCTGTACTTGGATCAAAATCTTCATCATCTGAAGTAGGGAGTTTTTCAATAAATGTACCAATCCACTCTGCAATACTTTCCCACTGAATCGTTCTCTTAAGATCAACAGTTCCATTTTCAAGTGGTACCAGCTCTGGATAAATAGCATCGTAAATGCGCTCCACTAATTCTTCTGGTTTTTCAAAGTGTCGCCCTATGCCACCATAAATTAAATATCCTAAACTGCTCAATTGACCGCTGGCTTCATGCGACATCAATGCTCTAGTTGAAATGACACTGGTATTAAAATATGCATAAATCATAGATTTACAGTCTTCCATAAAAACTTCTGGATTCATAGCATCAGCAATATATCGATCTTGACAACAATATTTTTGAAACATTGATCCAAACAAACTGTAGGGATGAATGGTCGATCTAACTTCACCTTCATAAGTGCGGAAGATATGTCTAAAAGCATCATGAAAACAATTTAACACATGCGTACCATTCGCGCTTCCAGCCATTTCAAAGAGGGGCGTTAGAAGCTTGTTAAACGCATCTTTAATCGTTTTATACTCATCACCTTTCCTATAGTTTTCTGTAACTTCAAAAGGTAAAAAATAATCAATATCGCCATTTTGCAACTTTGCCAATACACTTTGCAAATGTCCACCGCGCATTTTGGCTAATTCATTATGCACACCCCATTGCAGATCACGGGTTGTCGGATTTAATAAAAATTGCACCTCACTAGTCCAACGTTCCACACATTGCTTGCCAATGCGCTAAAAATCCATCAATTTCAACTTCAAGGAGACCGGATCTTGCAACATAGAGTGTGCTAATGCTTTTATCACTAATTTGAACTGATCGACATCTGGCGGCAGTACATCAGCCACGCGACCCGTTAACGCCGCTGTTTTTAAATTTTGATAACCAGTCTGTTGACCAATCTCTGCTCCGCCTTCTCCAGCTGAGGTTTGCAACTTTTGCCACTCTGCCAGCCACTTTGGATCTTCTAGGCCTAATCGTGCAATGGCTGCTTCCAAATCGCTAAATACATCTGCCATGGGAATAGCGTCTAGTGTTTGCAAGTAATCTGGCGGTAGAAATTGGCTGACTTGCGTGGCATGCACATAAGTTGGTACGAC
>Ga0206860_10008_pt1 | contig 90585 bp, 102 predicted proteins | sample Alteio_BWOrgCont_44_FD_152624 | JGI IMG/M metagenome (GOLD analysis project Ga0206860, IMG submission 152624) | Enriched cells from forest soil in Barre Woods Harvard Forest LTER site, Petersham, Massachusetts, United States -... | ecosystem: Environmental > Terrestrial > Soil > Temperate forest...
GGTGGCCGAGGCGGTCGGGATGGGAGCCGCAGCACTATTTCTGGCGGGCTATGGTCCAAAGGGAATCCACACGCGCTCGAGGCGCCCATTTGAGTGGGATGATACCCGAAACAGGCTACGACGCGATGTACTCCGGTCGCGTAGACTTGCACGGCGGGCCCCCGAGACTGGCGCAACCACCCTTAGCGGCGACAACTTCAATTCCGCCGGATGAGACGCTCGGCTGCTCGGCGTAGCTCGGCGGTTCGTGGCGCGGGCAAGCCCCGTCGACCGGACGCCGCCTGAAGACGGCGCAACTTACCGCGTTCGGTTCGGAGATTTCTAGGGCCGGGGGCGCGGACGCTTTCGTGGACATGCTCGACTTTGACGCCGAAGAGGTGGAGACGAGGTTTTTGGCCGGCGGGGCGAAGACGTCGCTGGCGCGAGCGGCTCGATATCGATGCCGTGCTCAAGCGGGGGGCGTACGGCTGCAGATTGGCCTAGCTCGTTTGTTCTGATTTGGAACTCGCCGCGCGCCGTCAACATGCGCGTCCTCGACCTGGACGGAGGTTCATTCGGCAATCAGGGGCGATGTCCCCCGAAGGTGAAAGGTCCGCAAATTCAGCGGGTGCGTCGGCTGCCAAAGCCCCGCCTGACGAAGCCAAGCAGATGCAGCAGTTCATCGAACCTGCGCGCGCCGCACGCATCTGCATCAACGCAGAGACGACGCAGTGGACGGCAGCAATGCGCAAAAAGCGGGCTTTGCCGGACGGTTTGGCGAACGGGTCGTATCCGACCTTTGCAGCGTTCGCGGTACGGGAAAAAGAGCGCCACTAGCGGACATTGACCAATTTCTAAGGGACAAAGACGGCTCGGCGAGAAGGAATATCGAGCCCCTTCAGTGACGCGTCGGAATTCAGGCTCGCCGAAACGTTCACTTCGGCAAGCACGTCTGGTGCGGGCCCGGGCACGTTCTCGATCGTCCTTAGTAATTTTGTTAGCAATGCTGACTGGCGATGAGGAAGAGTCGGCTGGCGCACGGGCGCGCGGTCAAGTCGCAGCCATCAGCTTAAAAAAAGCGGCCTCCCGAAGGAGGCCGGTTTGTTCGTTTGCGGCTGATCTGCAGATCAGAGCGCGTAGCGCGCGGCCTTGCCACGCTTGGTCAGGCCGACCAGACCGATCCCCGCGAAGCCGAGGCCGAGCATCGCCCACGTCGAAGGCTCAGGAATACTCACGCTGGAGAAGCCCGGAACGCTTGCGACGCCGGCGTCTATGAACGAGATAGCGCCGGGCAAACTTACGAACATGCTAGCAGTAGTATCGATCTGTAACCACACACTCGTCGACCCTGGCGTAAGGTCCAGAAACCAGTTGATCGCCGACCCATTCGAAGTCCGCTCGACGCTGGTGGGGAGGACTGTACCAGTGGTGCAGTTCGTGCACCACCCCACATCTGTCGTCGCGACACCAGAGAACGACGATGCGGAAACCGTCTCGATACTGTCGGCCCCCGCATGGGTGTTGTTTGTCACCTGGATGAACCAACTCAGGTCGTTTGCCCCGAACTGGTTCCCTCTAATTACATCCTCAGTGTAGGCTCCGGAAAAATCGGAAGCTCCCTTGTTGGATGTAAACATCCCCGAGATTGTGTCAATCAGACTGCCTATATCCGTAAGCGAATCGGGTGCGCCTGATCCGCCAGGCGCAAGAACGATGGCGTGCGCCGGCAGCGCCGCTGCGAGGACCAGAGCCGTCGAGGCGGCAAAAGCTAGAAGTCTACCATTGACCATGCGTCCCTCCTCAGTTTGAGCCTGAACCGGCTACGCGTTTTATTGCGGCCAGCGCGGCGATTCCCGCCAGAAATTTCGCGTTCATAGTGCAATGACAAATCCTGGTTACTCATGAAAGCCGGAGCCTCCCTCCTTGCAAAGTCCGTGACGAAAACCGGGTTGACCTTTCGTGGGGCACTGCTACCCCCTCAAGGTTGCGAGTGCGATTACTTTCGTCGCGATTATGGAAAACGAGACGCGCGAAAGGGGTAACCGGTTTTGTAATTTGACGATAGCCAGCGGCCGGTTGCGCCCAGCAGTTTAGCTGAAACAGATGAAATCAAGGTCCACAGTCGAAGGGCGGTTGTTACCTTGTCGCCAGATTATCTGACGCGCAAAAAAAGCGGACCGGCAGGGCACAGGCCACACACCGATCGGCTAGCCTGCGTTAGGATGACTTCGGCCCAAGTGTGCGCTCGGTGGCCTTAGGGGATGAAAGCCACAGCGAAGCGCGCGAACCGGATCCCACGCTGCCTGATTCCACACTCGAACAGGCTTGCGGCGCGCCCTTGACCTCCTTGTGACCAAACTACGGTACCAACCGCTTTTCTCATTGTTCCTCTTGTTTAGAGTCGCCACTAAGCTGTAACACATGCCAACTAGCCCTCCGCTTTGTCCTCCATGCGAAGCTTTCATGCCGGTGACGTCTTCCCATCTTCCTGCGAGCCAAGGCTTTCCGCGGCCATAGCTAACCAGCACCCATCGAAGACACCAATGCTGATAGGAACAAGAGGGATCTTCCGCTCTTCAAGCACGCGCCTCATAGCGCCGAGCAGTCGCAGCAGGCGTAACCACTCGTCAAAGACTTCATGAAACCGGGGCGCTGCCGGGCCTATAACGGAGCGCGGAGCACCCCGCGACTTGACCGATTTTTGTCAATCGCTAGGCCACCAATAGACGCCTGGCGATGAGACGCAAGACGCAGCGAGGGACCTGGAGATTGGGCAACCTATCAACTCCGGACAGCGTTCAGAAACTGCAGACGGCGGTGCACGCGAAAGCGAAGGCAGAACCCGGCTACCGCTTCTACGCCCTCTACGACAAGATCGGCCGCGACGACATTCTGGCGCACGCCTACGCCCAGTGCCGCTCCAACAGGGGCGTGGCCTAGCGTGGACCGTCAGGACTTCGAGGCCGTCGAGACGTATGGGGTGGAGCGATGGCCGGGCGAACTGGCGCTTGCGCTCAGGCAGGAGACTTACCGACCGGACCCTATCAGACGCGAGATCGCCGCTCCCATCGCCGGGTTTTGCGAGCGGAGCCTCGCCATGCGCGGTGATCGCAGCCTCGCGCGGGGAATCGCCTTCGAAGGCATGTCCGTTGAGGCCGTTCGCGCCGCTCGTCAGGATAGGCGCGGGCGCGTCGAGGGCAAGCGTCGCAAGGTGGGACGATCTGATTTCGGCGAGGCTGAGCCACCGAATTCTTGCCGCCGGGGTCTGGCGCATGAGCGCCATGACCGGATGACCGACGCCCATCGCCACGAGATAGTTCTTAGCCGCCTGGTCGGCGTGGGCCGGCTGATAGACCTTCTTGACCTTCGTAAGACGAGCCGCGCCTCCCGCCGGCTCTTTCGTCACCGCGGTGATCTGATGGACGCCGACCAACGCGGCTGGACCAACGAACCTTTCTACGCCCCCGGCCAGAATGAAGGGACAGGCGGATGCGCACTTGGCGCCGCCAGTGATCGCCTGACCTTTCGGGTCCGGGCACGCGCTGGCGCGCGCCGGACATTTCTCAATCAGCGTGCGGGCCACCACGACTGCGAGACGCTTCTGCCGGATGAGCTGGCCCATCGCCGCGGCGTCGGTGAGTGAGCCGCCACCCGAGGAAATAAGAACCGGCAAGCGCCGGCCGCGGAGATTGGCTATTGCCCTGGCGAAGGCGGCGCCAGTCCCCGGCATGATCCGGCCCTCGGCCGAAATCCATTCGGGGCAGTTCGGCTGGCATGCCGGGTCCGAACTCATGACGCGAACGATCCGCATCGGTGGATCGGCACGCGGTCGCGAAAGCCTGAGGTCGGCGAGGCTGTCAGCGCATTTGAAGAGAAGGGCCGCCAGCGCGAGCGACTCGCGGCGCACCGAGCGCGATCGACCCAAAAAAACTCCTCCTCCGAGGAGATGGCAGCCCAAAAGCAACGAGCGCGTGCCGAGGGAGATATCTTGACATCCGCCGACGCCCATGACACCTCGCAGCGATCGCCTGCAAAAATGGACGGGTTCCATTGTAGCTTCCGACGCCCATGACACCTCGCAGCGATCGCCTGCAATCGGCCACGCGCTCCGCGCGCTAACAGGCGACCTTGTCGGGATCGAGGATGGCGAACTGGAGACATTTTTTAGTCGAGCCATGAGGTGTTTTCGTGGGTAGCCTTACCGGGACGGGACTTCTGGCGACGACGGTCATCGCCCTCAGCTGCGTCAGCTTGGCGGGCTGCGATCCGCAGTCAAATAGCGCGTTCCACGCGGTCGCGGATCCAACCCCAAATGCGGCGGCAACCCAGCAGCAGCCGCCCCAAACGTCGGGCCGAGATGCCGCGACCTCTACCTCAAATCCGCACCCGACCCTACTGCAATCGCCGCAAATCGCAAGCGCGGATGTCGCAGCCGCGGGCTCAAATTCGGCTGCGATCCAGCCCGGCGCGGCATCCGCCTATGCCTCAACGTCCGACTATCGCATCATGTCGGGCGATGTGTTGCAAATCACTGTCTTTCAGGTCCAGGATTTCAACCGCGAAGCTCAGGTTGACGCAGGAGGGAATATCGTTCTTCCGTTGATCGGGGGAGTGCCCGCGGCGGGCAAGACGGTGCATGAGGTCGAGTCCGAAGTCGCTGGACGGCTGCGAGCGAAATACCTTCAAAATCCACAGGTGCTGGTGACGATCAAGGACGCCGTCGGCCTCCGTGTGAGCGTCCAAGGGGCGGTCAAGAGTCCTGGCGTCATCCAGATACGCGGCGACACAACGCTTACGACGGTGCTCGCCCAATCGCAGGGATTCACCGATACGGCGGATAAATCATCGGTTCTAGTCATTCGCAACACCGATCAAGGACGCGTCGCGGCCAAAGTGGATGCAGGCGCTATCCTCGCAGGGTCGGCACCGGATCCACCGATTCATGGAGGCGACATGATTGTGGTTGATGACTCATTTATTAGATCCGCTGGGAAGGATGCGCTCACCCTCTTGTCGGGCGCGTCGGCTCTTAGGTTCTTGTTTCCTTAATCTCCAGGTCTGAATTCGAGGAGCGGGCGAAGTGAACTTGCGTTTGCCGAGCGTCAAAACCGACGCGACCTTGCCCACGAAAGGTGATGGGGCAGGCGCTGTCGACTTCCCGCGCTACACTGAGGTGCCGCTCGGTCAACGCGATTCGGAGGCCGATCTTGGTTCAAGAATACTGAATTATATCGGTCTGGCGCGCAAACATAAATACTTAATTATTGCCGTCGTTGCAATATTTATGTTTGGCGGTGTCATCGTGACGATGCTGACGCCGAAGATTTATAGCGCGTCAACGACCATCAAAATTGATCGTATGGTTCCGACGGTGATCAAGAGTCGAGCCGACGCAGTACAGGCATACGACCAAACGGGATTCTACCAAACTCAATATGAGTTGATCCGGAGCCGAACTCTCGCGGAGCGTGTGGCAACCGCACTGGACCTAGGGCAGTCGGACTTCTTGGGGCATCCACAACCGTCGTTGCTTAAGCGACTGTTCAGGCGAGACTCTGACGTCGCTCCGATTCCCGACGCTACTGACGTGAAAGCGCGACAGGCGTTAGCCGCAGGCGTGGTCATGGGAGGCCTGTCCGTCCAACCAGTCGGGGAATCCTCGATAGTACGAATTCGCTATTCTGCCCTCGATCCAGCTTGGGCCCAACGCATTAGTATCGCTGTCGCCGAGCAATACGAAAAGTTGACGCTCGATATGCGTGACGCCGCAACGACTCACGCGCGGAACTTCTTGCAAGAGCGACTCGACGAACTTAGACTAAAGCTTGAGGATTCAGAAAAACAGCTCATCCAATATGCTCGGAAAGAGGGTATTGTAGACGTCGACAATAAGCAGCCACAAGTATCGACGGAACTACAAACGGTTCAATCCGCCTATTCGAGTGCGGTCACTGCCAGACTTCAATTGGAGGAGACTTGGCGGCAAGCTCAGGCCGACGACGGGAACTCGCTGCCGCAGGTGATGAGCGATGCTCTCATTCAGAGCGAGCGGACGAAGCTCGCCGAACTGCGCGCTACCTACCAAGACAAACTCGCCATGCTTAAGCCGGCCTTTCCAGAAATGATCGCTCTAAAGAATGAGATCAGCGAGACGGAAAACGATATTCACACTCAAATAGAGCGTATTAAAAGCTCGATCAACGAGCAATACCAAGCGGTGGTCGCCAACGAAAAGGCTCTTAACGATAAACTCAGTGAGCTTAAGGCAGAAGCGCTTGATTTGCGAAGCCGAAGTGTAAACTACACCATACTGATGCGTGAGGTAGATACTAATCGATCTCTTTACGATGGCGTACTTCAACAATATCGTGAGCTAGGGGTCGCGAGCGACGCGGAAGTGAATAACGTGTCCGTACTGGATAGAGCGCAATTGCCGGGAGCGCCCATCTCACCTTCGCTACAAATTAACTTAATCTTGGCGCTTGCTTTGGGCCTGGCGGCGGCGGCGGGCGCAGTTTGGCTGATCGAGGTGCTCGACGATACGTTCAAGACTGCTGAAGACCTCGAGGAGCGGCTTGGAATACCGGTGCTTGGCGTTCTTCCGTTCTATCGCGATCCCGCCAAGGAAAAACCGGCGATCGCTGAAATTTTGGATGACCCAAGCTCCCCGCTGGCGGAATCCTACCGCTCGCTACGGACCGCGATCCAGTTTTCCACCTCGGATGGCGCGCCTCGTTCGCTCTTGATCACAAGCGCCCGACCATCGGAAGGGAAATCGACGGTAGCGTTGTCTCTCGCGGCGAACTTCGCGCAGCTCGGGATGCGAGTCCTCTTGATTGACGCGGACTTGCGCAATCCGTCTCAGCACCGCATGTTGAATTTGGAAAATAGTGTCGGTCTGTCGAACTACCTTTCAGGCGCGCGCCCAGAAGCCGATTCGCCGTGCGCGGACCCGGTCTCGAAAATGGTCAAACAGACATCAATTCCGAACCTTGCCGTGATGATCAGCGGTCCGCTGCCTCCTAACCCTGCCGAGCTTCTTGCCGGCCCAAGACTGGGCGTCCTATTGACCGAAGCTGCTGAATCCTTCGATATGGTCATCATCGACGCGCCGCCGGTCATGGGGCTCGCTGATGCCCCCATTTTGAGCTCCGTCGTCGACGCAACCATGCTGGTGGTCGAAGGGGCAAAGACACGTCGCAACCTGGTGCGGGATGGGCTGAAGCGATTACATTTCGCGCGAGCGCGCGTCGTGGGGGGCGTCCTCAATAAGTATCATGCGAAGCACGCTCCTCAAGGTTATGGTTATGGCTATGGCTATGGCTATGGCTATGGTTATGGTTACGGCCAGGGCGCCGAAAAATACGTTTACAGGCAAACTCAGAAATCAGCGCTGAACAAACCAACGACATGATCCCACCTAATCACGCGCTGGAGTCGGCTATAACGTTATGGCGTGCGCCGCGCTTAGTGCGTGTAATGCGTTCGATGCGGCTACCAGAGGGCGTGACCTTTCTCTTACGGATACTGTCTGGGGAACGCCAGGCGCGCGTCGAGGCAGAACGCATGACCCGCCTTGACGAGGACACCATAATTTCGATCGTCGAGTTTTATGTTTTGCAGGTTATGCTGTTTCGCGACGCGTCGTCTCGCCGCATACTCGGGGTGGAACCCGGCGCGGAACGAAGCCAAATTCGGCGGCACATGGGCTATTTGATGAGCTGGTTGCATCCGGATAGGGAGACCAGCACATGGCGCGTGGTCTTTGCGCGTCGTGTTTTGGACGCCTGGCATCAGATCGAGAGGGGGGCTGAGGAAGACGGGCCACGACTGCCATCCGTCGCGACCCGCACTGGACGCCGACCGTTCCTTATCCCCTGGATTGCCGTGCGGCCTCCTCGGGTGGCGTCGATTCGTTTCCCTTTCCTAGGCATTTGGCGAAGGCTTAAGCAGTTGGGGATAGTGGCCGCGAGCCTGGTTTTCGTGGCAGACCACCTCGGCAGGGAGATCGGTCAGACTTCGATCTGGGATTTCCTCATTCGCTGCCTCGTCACGATCGCTGCGTGAACGGGCACGCGGGGAGGCGCCTTTACCGCCGATTTTTGTGACTGAGCGTCGGACTCCCCTAAGGATCCGCGGCGTCGAATTTCCGGCGGTGCTCGTTGGCTTCGCACGATTGGTTTTCGTGGGGCTGCTCTTGGCGCTTGGCCTATCGATACTCAGACACTCGCTAGGCGATTTGTCAGCCGAGGCCGACCCGGCGCTCTCCATTGTCATTGATCCGACTCAAGCGAGCGCCCGCGTCGCCGTTTCCGAGCGCCTGATGGCCGACTCAAAGACCACTGAGGCTATCATTGGCGCACGAGAGGCGTTGCGCTACAATCCGCTGTTGCCCGAAGCCCTCACCCTGTTGGCTCGTTCAAGCGAACAAGAAGGCGATATTGATCGCGCGACCCAATTGATGAATCTGGCCACCCGCGTCAATCTTAGAGACCTGCGATCGCAACTCTGGCTTCTCGTTCAGGATCTGCGTGGCGGGCGCGTCAATTTAGCACTGAATCGGATCGATGTGTTGCTGCGAGGACAATTCCTGCAAGCGATCGGACCGATTGCCGCGGCGCTTCCGCAGATCCTCACACACGAGCCTTATCGCTTGGGCTATGTGAAACTCCTGCGTACGAACCCCCGTTGGCGAGAAGTGTGGTTTGTCGACCTCTTAAGACGCTCTGATGACCTTTCTGCGCTGATTTATCTCTTTGCCGAGCTCCAGGCTGATGAGTCGGGCCCAACCGAAAGGGAGCTTCAGGTGCTATTGACTCGATTAACTGACGCGGGGATGTTCGACGAGGCGCATGATATATGGGTGCGATCCCTTCCGGCTGACCGTCGCGAGGAAGCAGATCTCCTATACAATGAGGAGTTTCGTTATCCGCTCACCAACTTGCCGTTCGATTGGGTTATTCAACCCGTCTCCAACGCGATGGTCCGCGTCGGGACTCAAAATGGCGCGGGCACTATCAACGTGGATTTCGTCGGAGGACGCGTCAAATTCGAGCACGTATCGCATCTGCTCAACTTGGCCCCGGGGCCCTATCGGTTTCAGGGGCGCGAACGCTCGCAAGACTTACAAAATGAGAGAGGGCTAAGATGGCGGATTGTTTGCGTTGGCGACGATGCCGAAACCTTGGGCACAACTGACCTCGTCAGCGGCGATACGCCCTGGCGCACTTTCGCTGTCGACGTCGTGGTTCCAACGGGCAAGTGCCCCTACCAGAAGCTTGTTCTCGAGCTCCCTGCGCGAGCCGCGCTCGAGACGGAAGTTGTCGGCCGGGTCTCTTACGCCGATCTCGACCTTCGGCCGAATTGAGCGCGACATAAGGGGTGTCTCATTTTTAACACAAGAGTAATTTTTCGGAGGCCCCGCGCGCAGCACACTTGATCCATGATTTGACCTTCGGGCGGCCATGTTGTAAGAGCGGCCATGTTGTAAGAATCGTGCGAGAGCTGTGTGTTCTGAAAATTAGGGAGCCACAAATGGCGGGCGCAAATTTCGGAACTATTCGGGGCCTCAATCCGGGCGTCGGCTCTAAGCTGCATATTTCGGCCATTGTGGTCGCCGGCATTTTGCTCTTTGGCGGCGTCGAGGGCTCATGGTCTGAAGAAAAGATCGGCGGCGCGCAGACTGTGGTCAATCATGTCGAGAGCAATCTTCCGACTGGAAATCAAGCGCCTGTAGTTCAAGGCGACAGTGTATTCCTAAACGAAACCTTTTCAACCGGCGCGGACAGCAAAGCAAATTTGGTGCTTAACGATAACTCGAGCGTAACGGTCGGACCGGGTTCTACGCTTAAGTTGGACGATTTTGTCTACTCAGGTGCAAAGCAGCCTGGGACGGTCTCATTCAGCATAACGAACGGCACGCTTCGGTTCATTACGGGCGACGCCAATAAACGGGCGTACACAATCTGGACGCCAACCGCGGCCATTGGGGTGCGCGGCACAAGTTTAAGGATTAAAGCGGCGCGAAGCGAGACTAAGGTGATCAACGAAGATGGGATAGCTATCGTCTGTCTTCGTGAGAAGAACATACCGGTCGAAGATCTGCAAAGGCGTTGCAGAGGACATGAGGACGGGCAAGTAAATTTGGCCGAGGGAAAATTGAGCGCGGGAAAGAATCAGACCTGTCCTTGCACGACGCTGGTTTTCCCGAGCCAGGAAGCAACAGTCACCCCGAGTGAAGTCGCGGTCTCAGCGGCGCCTTTGAACGCTATCTCAGACCCGTTTATTGGCCCAGCCGCGGACTTCCGCGTGCTTGCTCAGGTTCAGCAGGGCCCCCCATGGTGCCCCCAAGGGCCGGATCAGCAAAACTGGTTGTGCGCTCCCTGGTTCCCACTCGCCGTCGTCGCGGGGGGCGCGGGGACAATCGCTGCCATCGCGTTATCGACCAGTCACGAAACCGAGCCATTCATTTCGCCGGTTAGCCCTTAGCCGGGTTCCGGAACCAAAATGGGGCCGGGCGAAGGCGGGCCGGCCGGGCATGTGGCGGACGTTCAAGCAACACGTGGAGGGGCAAGTAGCGTGTCGGAGGCAAAATTCGGGATTGCTGGGGGCTTGAATCGACACTCCGGCTCAAAGCTGATTTCGCCTATTGTGGTCGCCAGCATTTTGCTCTTCGGCGGAGTCGAGCTCGCGTGGTCTCAAGAACAGATCGGCGGCGCGCACACTGTCATCAATCATGTTGAGGGCAATCTTGCGACTGGAAATCAAGTGCCCGTCGTTCAAGGCGACAATGTGTTCCTGAACGAGGCCGTTCGAAGCGGCGAGGACAGCAAAGCGAACTTGGTGCTTAACGATAACTCCAATGTGACAGTCGGACCGGGCTCCACGATTAAGCTGGACGATTTTGTCTACTCAGGTCCAAAACACGCTGGAACGATCGCGCTCAATATGACCAAGGGCACGCTTCGTTTCATCACTGGCGATGCTAACAAACGCGCTTACACAATCTGGACTCCAACCGCGGCAATTGGGGTGCGCGGAACAATTCTAAGGATCCAAGTCACGCCGACAGAGACAAAAGTAATAAACGAAGAAGGAGTTGCCATTGTCTGTCATCGAACGAAGAATGAATACGCTTCTGTAGAGGAATTGCGAAAGAGGCGTTGCAGCAAAGAGCAGCGAGAAAAAGGGTTGTGCGGTTGTCAAGAGCTGCTTGTGCCGAACCAGGAGGCGACCATCTCGCAGTCTGAGATCGCAGTGACAGAAGCTCCTGTGAACGCGATATCGGACCCAATTATCGCGGAGGGTTTCGCCCTGGGCGGAGCACCGCTAGTGGGGGCAGGCGTAATCGGCGCGGGGATAATCGCCGCTGGTGTCGCCGTCGGTGTGTCGAGCACGAGCAGCTCCTCAGCCCCCCCGTTCATCCCTCCGCCCCTTAGCCCTTAGTTTCGGAGGTGTGGAGAAAACGCTGAGCTTGGAGTTTATGGAGGCAATTAGTCCTTGCGGGTCACGCCGGCGCGGCCATCCGCAGCGATTGTCCGGCCACACAAGTGTTGAGCGTCGCTTTTGGTCGGCTAAACAAATTCAACCGCAACGCGATCCTGCCGTTTATTTGGGGAACGTCTGTCGGGTACACTCGACGAGTTGCAGTGAGAACTATCGGGATTCGTAGCCGATTTTCCATGAAGTCGATCTCGATGCCTCGCGACTTCTAACGTGTAGCTGATGATGATTATCGTTCAGTGCATTGTTTACTACTGTAACTATCATTTTCTAGCTTGACTCTTTTCGATAAATATTCGAGTGCTGATTACTCATGGATAGTTTCTCCTCTTTGTATTTTGGGGAGCCTAACCTGGGAGCGGAGATGAGAGTCGGCGCGCCTACGTCCAGTGAGAGAACCCGTCGGTTCATCCGAACCGTTGACATCCTGAGCGCATTCCTCGCTGCTCCAATCGCCGTAGTATTACGCGACCCGAGTTTGTTTTCCGGGGTAACGCTTGCCCCAACGGTCGGCTATTGCCTCATCGCGTTCGGCGCCACATTGCTGATGGTGATTGTCTTTCACCTCGGACAAAGCCTGTATCGCCAGGCTTCCGCCCGGGAGGCACGCTCGGTTATCGCGGCCTCGCTTGCCGGCGCTGCGATAACGACGGTCTGCTCGTTTTCCATCTACAGATTGGATTATGTTCCCCGATCCCTGCCCGTGATCCAAGTTCTCGTCCTGTGTGCGCTCCTGATGGGGGGCCGCGTGATCGCGACGTTCCGCCCTGGTTCCAGAGGTCTATGCACCAGCAACTATCTAGTGGAATCGCACACGTTGCTAATTAGCGCGAACCGTTTCTCTTTGTCCTACTTAAAGATGCTGGATGCATTCAACGTTGACCGGACAAATATAGTTGCGATCCTTGACCACAATCCGAAGCTTTTCGGCCGAGCTGTGCTCGGTCATCCGATCATTGGTCCGCCATCCGCAATTGCCCGGGTCAATAGCGAATACCGAGTTCATGGCGTTGACATTGCTCGAGTATTGATTTGTGAAAATCGCCCAAAGTTCGAAGATAGCGTCTGGAATGAAATTGAGCAATACTGCGATTCAACAAAAATTGAGCTTAAATTTCTCAGCGATGTCCTGGGGTTTGAGCTTGTGGAGACCATTGAAAACAAGGGTGAAAGCGAGGAACCCGAGGTTGGGTCGAAGGGCCATCGCTTCGCCAAGAGAGCGTTCGATCTCTTGATATGCGTCGCGATGGCGATCGCAATTTCGCCGATCGTTACCCTCATTGCGATCAGTACCATCATTGACCTTGGCTGGCCGATCATTTTTTGGCAAAAGCGCGTCGGATATCGTGGACGGCCCTTCCTGGTCTTTAAGTTTCGCACGCTCCATGCACCGTACGATCGGCGGGGCAATTTCGTCGAAGAAGATCGGCGAACATCGCGTTTCGGGTCATTCTTGCGGCGAACGCGGCTGGATGAGTTGCCGCAGCTTTGGAATATTGTTTGTGGCGAGATGTCCTTCGTGGGCCCGCGCCCATTGCTGCCGATCGATCAGCCGAAAGGAAGTCAATTGCGCTTGCAGATGAAGCCCGGAGTAACGGGCTGGGCGCAGATCAACGGCGGCAGGCAAATTACGGCGGACGAAAAGGGAACGCTGGACGAGTGGTATGTCCGCAATGCGTCCGTTTGGCTCGACATACGCATCATCTTGCGCACCATTGGGATTGTGCTTTTTGGCGATCAGTGGAATGTCTCGCACGACGCGGAATCAGTGGAAAGTGACAGACTCGAGGGCCAAAACTGGTCGCCCGCGATGGCTGCGGCTGGGAGCGCGAGAAGCTCACAGCGGCAAGGTCGGAATAGGGGTTAAGCGTCTGAGCCGTTCCCGGCCCCCAGAGGGAATCCGGTCGAAGTCGTCACTGCGCTCGTCTGTCCAGTGTAGACCATCACCGTCGTGGACGGATCGAGGATTGTGGTGGAATTCCGGGCTAGCGCCGAGGCGAGCAGCGTTCTGCCCGCAGAACGTCGAAGAAGGCGTATAGTTATAGTAGAATTGTTGTTGGGCGATAGACGATCCTGACGTCAGGAACGCTAGCGCGACAATATATAATCCGAATCCATGCGCTGTTCATGACGCTAGTTCCTTCCGACGCAGATCCATTTTGACCGTATCGGAAACCCCGTTCCAATGAACGTCAGCGCCGTCGTGCTTTCCGCTCACCGTGCAAGCGTTGGCGACCTCTCACCAAGCCGACGCTCGATTCGATGAAATTCGCAGCTGATTGGGCGCAGCTGGCGTCGCCGTCGCAGCTAATGCGGGCGCAGCCTGCACAGCTCTGGGCTCTCTTCCTATTGTCATGCTTCGCGGGGCGTCCCAACCGGACCGGTTGACTCGGTTTTTCAATCGCCGAGGGGGATCGGATCGACGGAGTGCTGGGCGGGAGCGGTCCCCGTACCAAATATACCGCCAATGGCGTGCCTCAGATCGGACGCAGCGGGGTCGTCGGCGTGCTGGGCCAGAACGACCCCCCTACCGACGGAATGAGTGGGATGATCGAGGGGCTGCTGGGCAGACGCACTGGGGTCAGCCGCGGGAGGAGACGGCACTACGTTGGACGCAAGTGCCCGCTTCTCTGGATTGGTGGGCGTTCCAACCGGAAGCGGTTGGTTCGATGTCTCAGTTGCGGCCGGGGCGCTGATCGCATCATTCTTGGTGATCCTAGCCCCAATCGAAGGTTTGCCCACAACCTTCGTCGGCACCTCGCGTCTCGGGGCCGAGAGCTTCGCCGTTCCGACATCATGCGCATTTCGCTCGGGCTTGGCGCTCGGTTGGGGCGCGTGGTCTGCTAACGAGCCTTCGGTCGGGAACTTGCCGGACGTCGGAGTCAGAGCTGGCTGTGGCGAGACAGCGGGGGCCGGCTCAAGGTCTAAAGATTGCGCCGGCGGCGCCAGCGAGGAGGCGGCGGTCGCGGTCCGGTCGGCGGGGGCGAGCTTGTAGCCAGGAGGTTGTGCGGGCGGCGCCAGCGGGGAGGTGGGCCCCGTCGGGTCGGAGGCCTCTGGCGTCGATCCGGACGGTGCTCCATTCGTTAGTCCGATGGTTGCTTGGGTCGCGCCGGACCCTGGGGTTTCATTCGCCTGTGGCGCGCTTGCCGTCGCACCCACCCCCTCGGAATTGGCTCCTAATCGGTCCGCGGCTGCCGAAGACGGTTCGGGCGCTCGATCCGTCAGGGTCTGCTCGGTGCTGTCGTCACGCGTCATAGTCTCGCGTACGCTCGGCTCATCCGCCCGGGGAGGCGTGTTGGGCACAGCAAGCATGCCGTGCGAGAGCGTTACCACGCCGACCATCGCCACGCTTACCAACGCGCAGGCCGAGGCCATCAGTTTCCAGTCTCGGGAAAACAGTTTTATTACCTCAGCCACCGCACGCGCGTGCAGGTTGGCAGGTTTGACGACCTGCGCGACCTCGTTTGCCAGCAATGCTTCGACGTCTGCCATTAATGCTTCGACGTCGACAGTCTGCGGGGCTTTGCCGTCGACGGGCCGCGGCGTTGCCCCGATCTCCTGCGTAGGTCTATTGCCGTTGCCTCGCGGCAAGCTGTGGGTGACGGCCGCATGTGTGACAGAGCTTTCCGACGGTTCGGTGGGTGATCTGACCGCGCGACATGCAGACGAGGTTTCAGCTAGACCCGAAAGCCGTGCCGCGGGTTGGGTCGCGTGAACATCTGCAGTCTCGCGGACCGCTGGCGCTTTTGCCGCCTCATGCGCGTCGTCCCCTTGCGGTGGCGAGAGCCTCGTGAGCTCGGCGGTAGAATATTGCGTCCTCTTTCCGCGCGTCTCGCTCGAGGGCCGCAACGGCCCGACATCCAGCGCCCGCTTCTCACCCATCGAACGGGGCGTGATAGCCTCGCCGAGGGATGGCGACGACGGAACCTCGACATTAACGTCTGAGGAGCGGGCCGACCCTAACCGCGTGTTCCTCGCATCAGTTTGCTGAGCGAGCGCCGCGGCCAACCTGCGCTCAAACTCGTCAAGAAAGGCCGGTCGTGCGCTGGTTTCGCTCAACTGATCCTCTCTACCACGCCTCATACCGTGGTCCTCGAATAAACCAATGCTCTCTATTCCTCAAGGCAAATCGAGCTAAGAGGCCGAAGCACGGCGGACCTCCCACATCCGAAGGCCGCAATAGTTAAGAAGAAGGCCGCCTCTCGCTCTGGTTGGCGGCCGTCAGAATCGACCCATTGCCCATCGCGAGTTATGGAACACAGTATTCTCACCATGACGTAGGGTGCGGCTCACCACGTATATCTCGCGCCCAATGTGCCTCGAGCGCTGTTCCGCCGATCGCCATTGGTGTTGCCGACAGCGAACTCATAGTCGGCGTTGGCGAAGAGCGAGACGTTGGCGTTAAGCTTGGCCGTGAGGCCGCCGCCGAGCTGAAGGAGCGTGGCGCGCGTCGACAGTTCCACAATGTCCGTGCCTGAAAACGTGGTGTTCGCTTGCGCTCCCCAGTCCTCCCAAAGATTGACTCTGAGATACGGCTGCCAGACTTGGCCGCCCGCCGTCACAATCGTCCATTTGGTCTTGAGGCCGATGCGCCCCGTCGGCCCCGTTGTGTCGCCGAGGGCGACCTCGCCAAGCCCGTCGTTGCGCTGCCCAAAACTAACCTTCTGCCATAAGATCTGCCCCTGCGGCTCGATCACGAACCCCGGTCCGAGTTGCGGCCAAGCGAATGGATACCCACCCTCCAGGGAGGCGAGGAAGCCCCAGCCGTTGGTGTCGAGGCTGGCGAACGAAGTGCTGGCCGACCCGCCATAGCTGGTTCCCTGCAAGACCGCGTCGAGATACCAGCCCGTCGGCCCGACATGGGTCCAATAGGCGCCGCCCGACCAGGCGTCGAGGTGGACTGATCCGGTGTGGGTGAGGATGTAGGCGGTGGCCGCCGGATCGGTGACGAGCCCATCGACGTTGACATTGGTGTCGCCAAAGGCTCCGTAGAGGCCGGCGCGCTCGTACTGGCCCGCGATCAGCGATCCGCGCAGAAGATCGATGCCGCCCTCGAAGCCGCCCGTGTTGCCGCTGGCGCGGGGATCGGCGAAAGCTTGATAGTGGTTGTCGATCGTTTGCCCGAAAAAGCGACCCCAGACGGAGGGCGAAAAGAGCTGACAGGGCGCAGGCGTCGGCCCCGTCTTCTTGGTCGGGAGACCCACTGACACAGCCGCAGGCGCAACGGCGCAACCATCCGGCTCGTAAGTATCGCCAACCCGGTCGTCGAGCGTGCCAAGGATAGTGAGCCCCAATTGCCTGGCGAGAGGCTGGACTACTCCGTAGGTCGCAAGCTCCGGCCCAATAATCGGAAAAACGCCCGGCGGTAGCGGGTTCGGCGGCGGTGTGGGCGGCAGGACCGGAGGCTCAGGCGGCACAACTGGAGGCACCGGTGGCACGATGAAGGTCGAACGCAGGAACCAGTCATTGGGGCTACCAGGGTCGCCGCCCCGGAACAGATCATAGTCGAAGGCGCCGGCGCGCAGTTCGCCGTTGGAGAGGCTGAACGCGCCCGGCGCCGTCGTCGCCCCGTTGATCGCGTTCACCACCAAAATGCCGTTGGCCGTCGTTTCCTCGCCCGGACCCCCCGTATTGGTGATGCGCAGCAAGGAACTGCCGGTTGCGCTGCCGCCGTTGATGACGAGCCTATCCGACGGCGAGTTGTCCGCGCCCAGGAACGTGTTGAGACCGATCGTGCCGCCAACACCGGTGTAGTTAGTTGTGCTCAGTGTCTTGTAACTCGCGAGCAGGGTAGGATCACCAGTGGGCGGCGTAAACATGATGGCGCTGGAATCGTTGACCAAGTTGGTGAGATTGGAGCTGCCCGTCATCGTCCAGGTTGAGTTGTTCCGCAGCGTCACGTCCGCCGTGCTGCTGGAGTCCGTCGTGATGGTCCCGGTCAATTGCGAAGCAGTGGCAATCAAAGTGGTGGCGCCAGACGATAGTGTGTTCAGCAGCACCCCGTTGTTGCTTATGATGGACGATGCGTTGACGGCGATATTGGCAATCGCACCTTCCACATGGAATGCGTCCGCCGCCGAGTTCACCGTGGCATTGCTGATATTAAGCACGTTGGGCAACGTAGGCTCGGCGGACAACGGAACGTTGGGCAACGTAGGCTCGGCGGTCAGGGAACCCTCGGGGATGAACGGCTCAACAAGAAACCCAAAGCTGCCCGCGCCTGTGGTCGTCAGGCTCCCGCCGTTGATCGTAAGTTTGCCGCCGTTGCTGAGGGTGCCACCTGGCGCCGTCGCACCAGAGGTCTGGGTGGCGGTGTTCGTGGCGCTGATCGTGCCGCCGTCGGCGCGGTAGCCCGCAGCGCCGTCACCCGTGGTGGTGATGGTTGAGTCGTTAAGCGTGATCGTCGAGGGAATCGAGGGCTGGCCTTGGGCGAAGACGCCGAAGGCGCCCGTGCCGCCAGTCGTGATCGAGCCGCCCGCGATGTTGATCGTTCCGCCGCCAGGAGATACCAAGTCGGACCCCGGGATCGTTGCCTCGGCAAAGGCTCCGTATGTACCAGACCCCGCCGTCGTGATTTTGACGTTGGTAGCATTGGTCACCCCATCGGTATCCGAGTACAAGCCAGCGATCCCATCACCCATTACCGTGATGCTGCCACCCGTCATCGTCGCGACGGTGCCCATGCGGGTGGCAACCAGCCCGTACCCATCCGTTGTTTGGATGTTGACGTCCGTCAAGATAGCCTGTGAGCCAATATTGGTGAGGTTGCCTCCAATAAGGACCCCGGCAGGTCCGCTGCCGGAGATAATGGTGGCCCCGGTCAGGCTGATTGTGGCGCCAAACTGCGCCGTCACGCCGTAAGAGCCGGTGCTGTGAAAGGCCAAGTTGCCGCCGTTGGCGTTGGCCGTGAGCGACGAGTCCAACGACACCGCCAGGGCTGGGCCGCCGCTCACGATTGTGACGGAGCCAGAGGGGCCTGACATTATGTCGATGGTCGCGGGGCTGGAGGGGAAGCTGCTGGACACCCCCGCCCCGCTGGTGCTGGTGATCGTGATCGGCCCAGGCCCCGGGATCGATTCGGTGTTGATAATCAGGATGCCTCCCGCCCCCACGTCAACAGCGTCGCCGGACGTCGCGATCCCGGTGTTGCCGACGACGGTAGCCGGACTGTTCGAGGAGGTTACCACCTGAGTGGTCAATATTGTCCCGGGGCCTATGGTGGTCTGCGCGCTCGCGCCGCTCACGGCTGCGCCGGCAAGGTGCGCGATTAGCAGAATGGTGAGCAGCGCGCGGATCTTCCACTGAGCATGTATCCGAGGCCATCCGGAGCAGTTGTATGTCAGTCGCGTTTGCTCGGTGGGGCGCGGACAAAGAATGAAGACCAGGGCACCAAGAAATGACTGACGCATTCCAACGAACTCCATTGCAGCTCTGGAATAGTCAACGCTGTAAGATTACGGTCGCTACAGCTTCATGTGTAATATCTACCTTCCTTAAGCACAAAAGCCACGATTCGTCCTATAAGATGCCAAAATTTTCCTGAAGCTGGTACTGATCGTGTTCGTGCTGTGGCATTTATGCAACGATTTCTGGCTCACCTGGTCATATGAGCCTGAAAACTCGCCACGGGCCGACCTCATTGACGCGCCGCCCCGCCGAGGCCCCACGGAAATCGCGCGACAGCCCTGACAACAGCTATCGACGGGCCCGGGCGGGCGGCGCTGGCCAGGGGCTCAAGTTGGTTGACGGAAGGCCCACTGCGAATGTCAGCCGTTGTCCCTGGCGCGATCTGCGATGACCGCTTCACGTGTGTGCCGTGAAAAGGCGGCGTTTTCCAGTGAGTGCAAGCCCTACCCGGGGACCGCTTCAGCCGGAGAAGGAAGATCAGAGGTTGGAGCAATTGAACCTCTGGCGTTGATCATGCCACCCTCAGGAGCATGGATGAAACAGGCAGGCTCGTCCGATCTTTTGATCTCCGATGCCGGCACTCGCGGCGTGGTCGCCTTCAGAAGATGGGTGTGAGGGTCAGGGGTCGCCGAGGGGCGCGAGGTCGGCCCGCGAGACGTCGGCGAGCAGACATGCCAAAGGACGGCAAGCCAGCGAGAAATCGGCGGAAGTTGTAGCCGGCGGCGGTGTAGCACGCGTTGGCGGCGTCGTCGTGGGTCTGGTGGCCGCCGTCAGCATCAATCACATGATCGATCGTATCTTTGTCGACGGGCCGAACCGTGTTGCGCTCCATGCGATCAAGAAACTGACTCGTGAGACGGATTCGCTGGCTATCTGGAAGCGGGACTGCGACTGCGGACCGGACAGCAGGCGCGCGGCTGCGCGAGCGCACGCGGTCGAGATCGACTTGAGCCTTGCCAATCTGACGGGCGTACTCGAGCGCCTTGGCCTCCCCAATCGTACCGGCCTGAGTGCGAAGGAGGACGTCGAGACGGTGAGCGCGTTCTTTCAGAACCTGCGTCGGGCGCGGCTGTGTCTGGCGGTGTCTTGCAACCGACCGGGCAGCGCATTGCCACGCCTCAGGGAGGCCGGGACCCCGGGAACAGACTATCGATCCTTCCGGTTGCCCGGTATACGGCGAGGCCGATCCATTCGTGCACCGCGGTCTCGAAAATCCGGAATCCGCTTCCAGGGTCCAAGTCCCATTGCCACCCGTTTCCCGGTCCAAGCGTTCGATAGGCAACGGGATCGGCGACCACGTCGAATCCGGCTTTCTCGAACACCCCAATCGCACGGGGCATGTGAAAGGCCGAGGTGACCAGCAGCCACCGCTGCTTGGGTTCGGGGCGCACAATCGCAGCGGTGAACAGCGCATTCTCCTCCGTGTTGCGCGACCTGTCCTCCACAATGATGCGGTCTGGATCGACGCCGAGCTCGATGAGAAGCTCTCGAGCGGCCGGCGCCTCCTTCGACTCCGCGATCAACGAGCCGCTTCCGCCGGTGAAGACCACTCTGGCCTGAGGGTAGCGCTTGGCGAGAAACGCCGCTTCGATCATTCGCTCGCCCTCGTCGAAAACGATCTCGCCCCTCGCCTTGCTGACCGGGCCGTTGACGGCGCCCCCCAGAACGATGATCCCGAAGGGCGGCGGGATGTCGGCCGCCGGTTGTGGAAAGCGATTCTCCAAGGGTGCGTTGGCCATCAGCCCGAGTGGCGTCATCCCAACGGTGATGAGGATGAGGATCGCTGCGATCCCGATTGAGCGAAATGTTCGCCGCCAACGGTCTCCAGACCACGACGCGCCTACGAGCGCCAAGACCAGCAGCACGACGATCGGAGAGAGGAACATCCAGAAGACCTTTGAAGCAACAAAGAACACCGACTGCCTCCTCTATCGCTCCACTAGATCGCCGCGTAGTGTATGAGGGCGAGACCGCATGACGCGCACGACGCCGAAACGAAAAATCTGCCCGCTGGTCTCGTTTTCTTAGCAGTCTGGCTGAGATCCACGAGCGGTAGCCGTAGTCACAAGGGCGGACATCATCGCGGGCCAGCCGCACTGGGCGGCTGGGATCGGCGTGATCGCAGCCGAATGCCGGGGCTGTCGTCTGGCGTGCCGATGAATTCGATGCCTGCGACCTCCAAAGCGGACTTTCGATCCGGGTGTGTTTGGACACGAGATCCGGGTGTGTTTGGACACGGCCCTGGAGATGCCTTCGGCTACGTCAAGAAGCTTGATGGTCTGAACCCTAGTCCCCAACCTACGCGCCAATTCCTGGGCTATTCACACTGTAACGTCAGGCGCAAGCCCGGTGTTTCTGATGCGCGCACCCACCTTCCTGCGATCGGATTACTTGTGCTTCGTCGATACGGGGTCGCGTAGGCGCACGCCGGGACCGCCACCGTTCTCGGCGATGAACACGACTCCGGCGGACTCTAGACTAGGTGTCATGTGCGGCGTCGCCGGCCAAGCTGCGGCCGGGCAGGACAGCGCTTATCAGAGCCATTGCGACGCGAACGTCGTCGAGCTGGCCGGCCGTCACTTCGAGGGCGATGGGACGTCCGCAAGAATCGACGATTGCGTGGATTTTCGTTGTGCGCCCGCCCCGCGAGCGGCCGATCGCCTGCGCTTCGGCCGCCCTTTTCCGCCCGCCAGCCGTTTTTGCAGGCGCAGCCGAATACCAGGATCGTCGTCAGGGGAGCCGATAAATTGGATTCCGCCAACTACCAGCGCCGCCTCTATTTCAGAGAGCGTTTGGGTGCGCCCGGGGGGAAGTCCATCAACGGCCTCAAGACGCATTACGGTGCGAGCGCTAAGTCCGGCTCTTTCGGCCAATTCGTCAATCGACCACTTCAATGCGGCTCTTCCAGCACGGATCTGCGCCCCCACGATCATTGACAAAGCCTCTAATTTGTCATATTATATGACGATACAGTCGCTTGAGAAGACGACATCGTCAGATTCACGCTTGCTAACTCAAGGAGGAAATCCCGTGCGAATCAGTCTCAGTGAACTTAACTGCGGAGTGCCGCCAATGAAAATCGACCGCCACCGTTTCATTGGCGGCTCGGACGCACGGATCATCATGAGCCCTGATGAAGCCGCGCTGATCCGGCTGTGGAAGGAAAAGCGTGGTGAGGTCGAGCCGGTGGACCTCAGCGATAACCTCGTCGTCCAGCTCGGCGTCGCCACCGAGGCGCTCAACCGAGCTTGGTATGAGCGCAATACGCGGCGCGCCATTTCCGACGTCCAGCGCTGGGTTCAGCATCCGGTCCATCGATACCTGGCCGCTACCCTTGACGGATTCATCAATGATCCCGACGCCGTGTTCGAGGCCAAGTTCATGCTGCCCTGGTCGTTCTCGGAAGAGGCGGCGGCGGAAAAGCACATGGCCCAGCTCCAGCACAACATGTGGGTCACCAACGCGCGCTCCGCCGCGCTTTCGATCATCACCGGCGGCGGCAAATGGATCGAAATGACCATCCCTGCCGACGCTCTATACCAGCATTTCCTCATCACCGCCGAGCGCCGCTTCTGGCGCTGCGTACAAACCGGAGAGACCCCGCGTCCCTACGGCATCGAGCCACCGCGGCCACGGGTCGAAGCGGTCCGCATCGTCGACATGAGCGGATCCAACTCATGGGCCGAGTTGGCCGGCCTCTACTGCGCTACGCGCTCGGCCTTTCTCGACCACGAGCGCGCCAAGGCCGAACTCAAGGCGCTTATGCCGGAGGACGCCAAGGAAGCGACCGGCCATGGCGTTCGCGCCAAACGGTCGAAGTCGGGCGCGGTCAGCTTCGATCTTCTCGACCAGGGGGACAGCCATGCAGCGGTCTAGCGAAACCATCGGCGCGATCGCGTCCGCACTTGCCAAGGCGCAGGCGGAACTCACCAATCCGGATAAAGCGCTCATCGCCACCATCCGCGCCTCGAACCCGCGCGAGAAAGATCAGACTTTCCGGTATGCAGCGCTCTCGAGCGGCCTCGACATAGTGCGCAAGACGCTCGGCGGGCATGAAATCGCCACTGTCCAGACGACGGCGATTGACAAGGACGCGGGGCTCATCCGCCTCACCACGACGCTCGCTCACTCTTCCGGCGAATGGCTTTCATCCGAGTGGCCGGTCTGCGCGATTAGCGAAACCGCTACGCCGCGCCGAATGGGAGCGGCGCTGACCTATGCCAGGCGCTACGCCCTCTTCACCCTGGTCGGCATCGCCGGAGAGGACGACCTCGACGCGCCAGACCTCAATCCGAACTTCGAAGGCGCTCCAAAGATCGACCTTGCCCCGAACATTGCGGTGCCCATGCAACCAGAGTCGGAGAGCGCCGCAGCGAGCAAAATCCGATCCACAAACTCGGCTTCAAGTCCGCTGTACAAGTCGCTCCGTCCGGCACGCGCAACGCTGGACCCAGAGCAATCAGCGAAGCTGCGCGGGCAGTTGCTCGCTACAGTCGCGCAACTCCAGTCCGAGGAGGAGGCGGCAGATTGGGTCCACAAAAACATGCCGGCCAAGAACACGCTGATCGCCGCCGACGCTGACCCTGTTGAGAGCGCCTTCAAAGACAAACTTGCATCGATCCAGTCAATGCAAGCTTCTGTTGAGGAACCGGCTGGCTCGATCGCGGGCGACGGCTCGGCGACAGCGAGCGAACAAATCTTCGTGGAGCTGATGGAGGCCTCGGTGGCGGCTCCAATCATCTTGCCGCAGAAACCAGAAGCTCGCCGCCGTCGCGTCGCAGCGAAATCTATCCGCCTGCGCGATAAGGAGCACTGCAAGTTCGTCGCCACTCAACCGTGCGTTGTCTGTGGCCGCACGCCGAGTGAGGCGCACCATATTCGCTTCGCCCAACCGCGCGCAGTTGGGCGCAAGGTCAGTGACGAGTATACGGTCCCGGTCTGTCGACTGCATCACCGTGATCTTCACACCTATGGCGATGAAGCCTCTTGGTGGGCTGCTGTCAGCGTCGATCCGCTGCCCATAGCCCTCGAGCTATGGCGGAAATCGCGATCCCATCTTCGGTGAAAGGAGGCGACTATTCGTCACACTGAACAGCTGAATGCACTCTACCACAGGTGGCGGAAGGAATATGCCAAAGAACGGCTCGGCCTTCATTGGAAGGACGGCGTTGACGTCTCGCCCTTCGAGTTCTCAACACTTTTGCAATAACAAAGGCGTGCGTTGTCGCGATCTTGACTCGCGCGCCGGTCGTCGTGACCATCGCGTCGATCCGCTCGATGATGACCTGCCTCTCGTTGACCTCCCCGGCGTGACTCCCTATCGAGACCCACGCCGCGGGCGTCGATGAGATCAGCCGCCGAAGACGGCCTCCAGCAGCATAAGCTTCTGATAAGAGCGCGGCTGTGTCTCGCTTTGGAAGTCAGTGTTCCGAAGAGGCCTCCGGCCGTCGTTTTGCAGCAGGTTGGCGCCTGTTGGAGGGTCGCTTAAGAGTTCGTGGTAGACGTCGAGAGTGCGTGCGACAATGCGGCGCTCGTCGTATTCGGCGAGCGCCTTCGCGCGTGCCGCCTGGCCCAGCCTGCGCGCGAGAGAACGGTCGTCTTGGAGGCGCGCAATCGCTTGCGCCAACGCCAAGACATCGCGGACAGGCACGAGAAGCCCGTCAACGCCGTCTGTCACAACATCGCGACAGCCTGGCGCATCGGTCGTGACCAGCGGACGCGCACAAGCGGCGGCCTCGATCAGGCTTTTCGGCAGCCCCTCGCGATAGCTCGGCAACACGACGATGTCTGCACTCGCCAGCAGAGCCGGCATGTCGTCGACATGACCGAGCCAATCGGCGAGGCCGGCTGCCTGCCAGTCGAGCAGCACCGATTGTGGAATCGATGCAGGGTTGCCGGGATCTGGCCCTCCAGCGAGCTGGAAACGCAACGTGCGGCCCTGCAATTTAAGCGTACGCGCGGCCTCGACAAACTCGCGCACGCCCTTGTCCCAGAGCATGCGAGCCGCCAAGACAATAAGCAGCGGTCGCCTGCCCTCGCTCTCTGCTGGCGGTAAGAATCGGCTGCAATCCACGCCCGAGCCAGGGATCAGTCGGATATGCGCGGCCAAGCCGATGCCGGTCTTTTCAAAGAGAGAAATATCATCAATATTCTGAAGGATAAGACGCGTGCGGACGCCGCCCAGCGCCAAACGCAACAGCGCCCACACGATCGGCCGCAGCGTACGCGCCAACGGTTCGTCGCTTATGAAAACGTAGCCCATCCCCGCAACCGCATTGACCCGGGCCGCGCCAGCGAACCGCGCCGCGAGTCCGCCGTAGACTGCACATTTGATCGTGAAGCTGTGAACCACATCCGCCTTCTCGGTACGGACGAGCCGCCACAACCACACGAGCAGCGCCAGTTCATGAAACGGATTGAGGCTGCGGCGCTCCATCGGCGCCGAAATCCAGCGTAGGCCGAGATCGATCAGCTTTTGACCGTAGGGACCGGCTGGGGAAACGAGAAGGACATCGTGGCCTTCAGACTTGGCGGCGAGCGCGAGCGAGCGCCGAAAATTGTAGAGATACCAGTCCGTATTCGCAAACAGGATGAGTTTCATATTTTTGTGTCGCGGCCTATTGCCTGGGCAATGTGGCATCACGCAATTGGCAAACCAACAACTTTTTGGCCCTATTAATCTCGAAGCAAGTTAGGCTCAGTCTCTTCTGCGGCTGCGGGTCCTGAAGGGGCATTCATGGTAATTGCTCACCCCTGTGGCGAATAGACCCAGGTCGGCTGAGGGGGATTCCCGGAGGAGCTGAACCAAGGGAGGGGTTATTGAGCCTCCCGACCTCGAAACTCTGGACACACGCTGATCCTGGCGTTGATCGAGCGGGTGAACGGGCTCATCGCCGAGAACATGAGATTGAAGATTGGCCGGCGACGGCTTGAGGCCAAGCTTGGAGAGCCGCCCAATACGCAGTCCAATTCGAGCCTGCCGCGGGGTCAAGGGCGCAAGGCGTCGGGCGAAGCGTCGAGCAAGCCGAAAGGCCGGCATTCTGGGAACCTGTCTGAAGAATATCAACGAGAATTCACCGATAGCCAAGCGCCATGGAGCCCGTACGGTTCCCGCCGTTTTCCGCGAAGGGGAAGTCGATGGCGTCTCGCTCGTATCTCGCAATGATGCTGAGGGCGATTGCATGTTTCCCGATTAATCTGCTTTTTGGGGCGACCCCAAGCTTTTCGATGCCGCCACTAGAATTCGAGAAGCCGCGCCGAAAATTCGCGAAAGCGAAAATCCCGGCGACAAACATTTTGTTGTTGATGCTGGGTCGTTCGGGGTTTGGCTCGAACGTCGCGAGGCCAATCGGGTCTATGTCGGCAATAACGACGATGCGCATTATTTCGCCGCGGCGGAACTGCTTGGCCGGTGGGGGTGAGATGGTTCATGCCCAGCGGTCGCAACGACCTGCCGCTGGACGGGCACGCCCTCGGTCCCTATACGAAAGGTCTGGGAACAAACGAATTCAGTTTTTCGCTGACCGATGCGAAAACGGCGACCCAGATCCCCGCCAATGTGGAAAGCCTCTGCCGCAGGCAAGGATTTTTCCTTGTCGATCGAGGATGGGCTGTTTTCGCCGGAAACGAACTCGATCCGGAATTGACGCAGCAGCGCTGGCAGTCGGACAGCGCCTTGTCCGTGTGGTTCCGCGCACGTGTCGGTGCAACGGGAGGGCGGATCAAGAGAATCATGATAGTGGCCCTGGCGCGCAAGCTGCTCGTCGCCTTGTGGCGTTCCGTGATGGATGGCGTCATTCCCGACGGAGCAAAAATGAAAGCGGCGTAAGATCAGCATTCACCTCTTGCCCCAAGCGAGGTCGACGGTTGGCGGGCGCCGCAGAAACCCGAGGGCCCTTCAGGGCGCCGATCTGAAGATTGGACCCGCCGCAAAGGACCCCTCTCCCGGATGGTTCGGGATCACAAGATCCGACCGGATACGAGGTTGGCAGGGAGTTCACCCTGTCTGACAAATCGGAGTTCACCGAGACCAACAAAGTGATTGACTTCCTGGCCCTCATATGGGGGGTTTCTCGACGGCCCAATCGACCTGTCGTTTAGGAACGCCCACGGACAGGAAGTCGACGTCAACAAGGCGTGCGCCAACCAGATCAGCAGAGTTTTGTTGGCGATCTATGGTACCGTACGAATGTGAACCTTTCCGCGGACCAGGCAGCCGCTTCGCCACAGAGTAATGGAATTGGAGAATCGTCTCGAAAGACTACCTCCTGAAAGGAGAGACGCATTGAGTCGTCAGTTCCCAAAAACGAAACCAGTTCTATCTTTTGTCCGCGCAAGTCAACATCGAAATTAGGAAACTCAGAAGAGGATCCTGATCAACTGAACTTTCTATGGATCTGGCTCTATAGCAGCTAGGCGAGGGGCTAAGCCAAAAGTAGCAAGTAATGTTTTATCATTTATCAAAAATACTGTGGACTTTGACGGACCCCACAAGAGTCATCCTGGTCTTCAGTATACCTGGGCTTCTTTTGCGTTTAATCGGGGTCCTTCGGACAAGCGTCGTTTGTCTAACTGTGTCGTCGACCTTGTTTACTGGGGTCGCTATTTTCCCCATAGGTCAAGAAATGACGCATCTCCTCGAGACTCGCTTCCCGCGATGGACCAACTCCGACCACAATATCGACGGAATCGTTTTGCTTGGCGGATCTGTCGCGCGCATTATTGAGGCCGCAAAGCTCTTTCATCGCTTCCCCAATGCACGTCTTATCGCCGTAACCGGTGCGCCGGAGATGGGGGAAACAGCCGTCACGCTGGATTTGCTGTCTCAACTCGGGGTCGACGTCAATCGTGTCGAGTTGGATGGCACGTCACACAACACGTTCGAGAATGCCGAAGCCGCTAAACGCGTCGCCAAGCCTCGCCCCGGTGATCACTGGCTGCTTGTGACCTCGGCGCTTCACATGCCACGTGCAATGGGCTGTTTTCGATCTGTGGGGTTTGATGTAGAGCCTTATCCAGTGGATTACCGGCACTCTGCCGCGCCAAGACTTTGGTCGTCTCCGCCGCCGGTCAACCAAAGTTTGCTCCTCACGTCAGCGGCCGCCCACGAGTTCATCGGTTTAGCAGGCTATTGGTTGACCGGGAGATCCACCAGTCTCTGGCCTGGGCCTTAAGCCTCCCCTGCGTACATGAGAATCAGATCCCGTTGATCAGTCCTTCTGGAATACAAAGCAGAACGACTCACATGCCTCGTCGCCTTTTGCAGCGCGGGCAATGCGCTGAACCCCCCGCCAGGCTAGATATGCCGGAACAAAGGCATAAAAATAACCGCTTGCCCAGAATATCTTCCTGAACTGGACACGCAGCCCGTGGGCCAATGCCAGCGCCTCGATTTGTTTCGGGGTGCATCTATCATATGTGGCATGAAAACCGTCATGTCCTTCCCTTGCATAGGGAAATATGCTTGCCAGAATGCCTCGCTTAAGATCCTGACGAATCAGACGGTTCAGGCGAGCGAAAATCGCATTACGGCAGGGCGCAAAAACATAGGCCTTCCCACCATGTTTGAGCACGGTAGAGATGGCTCGAAGCGCGCCGTCCGCATCCGGTACGTGCTCGAGAGTGGCCTGACAGATCACTTTGTCGGCCGTTCCGTCCCCAACGAATGAACAAAGATCTGCGGCGATGATCTCATCATAACTGCCTTTTGGCGCAGCTCTAAGCTCCGCAGCATCGATGTCGAGGCCGATCACCTTCAGTCCAAGGCTCTCCTTGGCCTCAGGGGTAAACCAAGGGCGTGACCCGCCGCCCAGGTCATAAACGACGTCTGCGCCGTCAAACCCGCCCACGAGAATGTTCTGCTGAAACCAATAGTTGCCATCTGTTCGCCATTCCGGTGCCAAGATGCGATTGATCGACCGACATGTTGAGATGTTTGCGTCGATAAACTTACGCACTCATTCGCTCCACCAAGTTTTGTATTCACTGTAGCAGGCGTCAAAAAGGGCTGACAACATTGTCCAACCGAGCAGTTGGATTCCAGCAATTGCCAAAGGGGCCAGGAATACTGGTTGCCTTAGGGAAGGAGGCGTTAGCAGATACAAGCGAGCCTGAATTAAGCTCGTTATCAACATCAGGTAATATCCATACCTGTCGCCAGCAACGGAAGAGTAGACAAGCAGTGGTAAGATAGCCACTGATGCGATCGAAAAATAGAATGCCAATTCATAGTCATTCGGGCAAAATTTCTGCCACTTCGACCGATATAAGAGCAACATCACCAAACCAGTGAAAGCCACAAAACCTACCCTGTATTTAGCCCCGGCCGCGTCAATCGCAGTACCGATGTAGGTTCTGGAATATTGTTCAGCGATGTCTGAACTAGATGCAAAATATATCGCGCATAATACCAAGACTAGTCCAACAATACGTCTATTTACCTCTCCTTTCTTATAGATAAGAGGCGCGCCGGCTAAAAATAAATACGCACTACTATGAAATAGTCCAGCAATCACAACCCAAATTATATAAGATATTAACTTTCTGTCCGCAAAGGAGTTGTAGGCAAATGCGATGAATCCCATTGCCATTGCCTGACGAACTGCGGACATTGGCATTCCTGTAACCAATATGGGAAATAATAGAGTCAGATACATCAAAGGGTTCGGTTGACGTCTCGCAATACTATGGACACCTAAAAAGAACATTGCTGACGCGACGACGTTTATAGCAGGAAAGTCTAGACCAATACGTTTAAGCAGAACAACAGTCCCCCAATATCCAGGTTCGCGAAAAGTTGCTGCTTCCCCAAAAGTTAAGTCGGCAAACATGATTGAATGATCGTAATAACCATAATAATCGCATCCTACCTCAAACCTAAATGCAGCAAAAGAAAAAAGAAAGACCAGAAACAACATGTAAATTATTTTACTTGCATCGTACTTGCCATACAGAACTACTGTTACGAAGGCAGCGGCAGCATATACGAGATTATACACCATAACGCTATGAGCTTGCGCGTGAACCGAGAGAAACGCTCGCAGGGGCAGCCATGATATTCCTCACTTATTGACGTCGTCCTTCGCCTTAGACCAGATGTTCGCCTGAGGTAGGGCGACCCATCTCACAATATGCAGGTTGACGAGGGTTGCGCTGGATGGACCAGCGCCGAGCCTCATGCATAGGAGACGGGTCATGGAGCAGCGTATCATCTACGTCGGCCTGGAACACAATCGCGATGGCGCTTGCCGAGGCGGGCAAGCGGGGGGAGCTGCGCGAGCTGGCAAAGATCGCGAACACGCCGGCAGCGTTGAGGAGTCTGGCGGCGAAGCTGGCGAGTCATGGCTGGCGCCTTCGATTTTGCTATGAGGCCGGCCCTTGAGGTTACGGCATTCAGCGCCAGTTGAGCGAAGCCGGGCACGAATGCGTTGTGGTCGCCCCGTCGTTGATTCCGCGCAAGCCCGGCGATCGGGTCAAAACCGACCGACGCGACGCGCTAACCTGGCCAAATTGCGCCGCCGCCAGTCGCGCGCGCACCAGACCGCGGATCGCCTCACGGGCTGGGTCTGGAACCCACACCGGCGACAGTTCACCCGCTCGGAGGAAGCTCCGCGACGCATCACCGGTCCGGCGGTAACCAACCCGCGTATCAGAGCATGATCAACCGTCGTTCTCATGATCGTGCCTCCTGCCCTGCCTTACGGCGGTCGATTTGAAACGCTCGATCGCGAGCAAAAGAATATTCCGCCTGCAGCTTGAAACGGCGAACATGAGAGTGGTCAAAATCAATCGGAAGAGTCCGTGACAGCGTCAAGCATTTCAACGTCTTGCGCAGCTGACCGAGGGTTCGGAGTGTTTGATTGTATCCTCTCATATTCGCCGTTTCAAGCAGCAGGCGCGGAAATGCGTTGCTCGCGCGCGAGCGGTTCAGAATGGCCGCGACTGAGCAGGACAGGAGGCACGATCATCAAAACGACGATTGATCATGCTCTGATGCGCGGGTTGGCTACCGCCGGACCGGTGATGCGTCGCGGAGCTTCCTCTGTCTAGCGGCTGGAGTGCCAAACACGTTCAGATCGCTGGCGCTTGACGCGCTGAGATCGATGGCGGGCCATCACGAAAGGAGGTCATCGCCCCAGCAAGTCATCCCAAAACTGAGCAAGGTCGGAGGCACGGTCATGGCCAGGAGAACCCTCGATCCCACTAACAGCCGGATATCATCCGACGCTGGACGGCAGGCGCGCCAGCAACTCTCCGATCGCCCAGGCAAAGCCCGCCAGTTCTCGCGAGCGATCGCGGTCGTGACCACAGTGGGTGATTTTTCCGCCCGGGAGAGCTTGCGGCGCCGCACGTCGCCAAGGCGGCATCACGAAAGCCGGGAATGGCGCGGCGCGGCGAATGCTGATCGAGGCTGCCTGGAGTTATCGGTTCCCGGCACGCATCGGCCGAGAGCAACTGCTGCGCCAGGAGGGTCTGGCCAAGCCGATCCGCGACACCGCATGGAAGGTGCAAGAACGGCTGTGTCGGCGCTATCGGGCTCGGACGGAACCAAGCCGAGATACGCCATGAGCTGGCGAGGATTGGCGAAGCGGGTGATATCGCCGAGTTCTGCGACCATCGTCGCCGCCGCGACCAGAGCCATTCCGCGCAGCGCTTGCAGGGCGCGCACCACAGGGGCCAGCGACCAATCCGGAAGCGCCGCCTCGATATCGATCGCGTCGCGCCGTCGCCGCCTCTTCCAGCACGATGTGATGCGCCGCCATGGCGCAGGAGGAAGCCGGAGAGTTGCTGACGGGCCTGACGCAGGCTGCGAACTGCGGCCAGACGAGCGCGCGCGAGATTGCGGATCGCCTCATGAGCCGGATCCGGAACCCAGACCGCCGTCAGCTCGCCGGCCCGATGCAACTTTGCCAGGCTGATCGCGTCACGGCGGTCGGTCTTGATCCATTTTCTGGGCTGAGCCTGGGCTCTTGAACCGCTGCATCTTGCGCTCCGCCGCCGCGTCGGCTGATGCGAATTCTCAGCTCGATTGTTCTTCCATCGCCCGCGCTCGTGCCGGCGTTCGATCCCAAGATCCGGACCGCGGCTCTGTATGACCGCAAGTCGTCGGTGACCAACCGCTCAGGAACAAAGGCAAACTTCCTCGGGAGCTTGCGAATCAGTTTCAGCGCGGCGTGCCTGTTTCACTTGCGAGGACCTCGCCTTCAGTGTCGACAGCCCGCCGGAGGTAGGCCATACGACCGTCGATTTTCAGATAGACCTCGTCCAGCTGCCAAGTGATGTGAGGCTTCAGGCGACGCTTTCGCGGGTCGGCGGCGATCATCGGTCCGAAATGGTTCACCCAACCTAAGCGCTGTGCTCAGGCCGCGTCCTTGAGGTCTCGGGTTTCGCGTATGCCCAAGGGAGCAGCTCGTCGAGGTCTCGGGCGAGGTGGCCGTTGACGATGCGCATGTTTGGTTCGAAGCGTTGCTCCGGCTTGGCCGCGCAGCATGAGCCTGCTGGCAAATCGTCGAGACAATCCTCGAAAGGGCGTCCAGACGAGCGCCGCGTCGCCGCAAGACGGCGAGCGGAATGCGACAGAATCGCGGGCCGCCCGCCCCCAGCGCCCGCCATAATCAACCGATCAATCCAGCGCATCCGCTACATATAGACGAACCCGGGACAACGGGATAAGCCACGGTGCGAACCTTCTCGGTCAAGCTGGCTAAGAACTGAACAACGGTCGAGGAATTCTACAAAAACGCGAGGAAGCAATTCCTAATTGCAGCCGCTCACGAGAGGGTAGTTCTTGCATCCAATTTTCTGGGGAAACAAGCAACGATCGGGGGGCAAATGCGAAATTTTCTTCTTTGGACAAGAGCAATCTTTATTTTATTGCTTATTTTTAGCTGGCCACCGGCCGAGGCCAAATACAGCCCCACATACGATGCGCAAATCGTATTGCAACAGCCGGCCTCGGCGCTCCTTCAACCAGCGGTGCTGGATCTCCAAAAATACCTACAACTGATGACCGGCAAGAGCTTCTCGCTGACCGTCGCCAGAACGTCGGTGGTGAGCCCCGCGATCCAACTATCTCTCTTAAGCTCTGCCGGCGCGAACCGGCCCGCCAGCGCGGTCTCGCGCTTGCAGGGTCAGGGGCTCGAAGCTTTTGTGCTTGTGGGCACCCCGACCAAGCTAGATATCTTTGCCAACGACGAGCGGGGCCTCGCGCACGGCATTTATGCATACCTCGAGTTGCTGGGCGTGCGTTGGCTCCTCCCCGGAGACAAGTGGACAGTGGTACCGAGCCGCGCGGATGTAACGATGAGTGTGGATCGTCTATATCGGCCGGCGTTTGACCTAAATCGCACTTATTCGGGCACCGGTGGTTTTTTTAGCGTACTGTTTGGAAGGCTCTTCGCCGCATCCTCCACTCTCGAAGCGGACACCTTGGTTTGGCAGCGTCGCCTGCGTTTCAGCTACGAGTACAACCTGGGTCACGCTACCGGAGAAGCCTTCGTGACCCAGCACGCGGCGCCTTACCCCGATCCCAATCCTAGCAAGTCCAGTGACCACACCCTGCAACTGCATCCGGAGTACTTGGCAAAGATCGACGGTGCTTATGCACCTCTCTATGTTCCAACTACAATTGCTGGACATGGGCAATACGTCTGGAGCGAGGCCGCCAAGCTATACGTACTCGCTTCGCCGCCCGGCTCCGGTACCCATACTCTCAACGTCACCGCGAAGCTCAACGCTGGCAATCCGCAGGCGGTGGATTTCTACTGCAACTGGATCCTCGACGGCTACCGCCGCACCCGCGCAACCGCGGAGGGATATGCCTACAGGACCGTGTCCGTCGAACCGTCCGATGGCTGGGGGTACGCGAACAACTACTCCGAGCTCCAGGCCGCCGGCGTGGGGCAAGGAACCGGCAGCGACCAAACCTTCTTCATCGCCAACGCCTGCGCTCGCACGGTGCGCGCAGCGTTCCCGGGCGCATCGGTGGTGCTGCTCGCTTACGCAGGGCATGTGGATCCTCCTTCGATCCCGCTGGAGCCCAACGTAGTGGTGCAAGTGACGCCGGACGCTTTTCGCGAAGGGAGCGCTACCAGCTACTTGACCGGAGATCAATTCACAAAGCTCTGGAGCAAGTTCGCGAAAAGGATGGGTTACTATACTTACTGGTCCATTCCCGACTGGGCCCTTGACGAACCTACCTTTAACTACTTCAATACTCAGTCTATGCTCCGAGCCCTATACGGAAACCACATTAATGGATTCCACGCGGAGTCCACCTATAGCGCCGGCGCGATTGGAATCGGCCACTACCTCGCCTCTCATCTGATGTGGAATCCTAATCTCAACCCGGAAGCAATGCTCAACGATTGGTACCAAAACGCCTTTGGACCCGCTGAGGCGCCTATGATCCACATGCTGGAGCGTTGGGCGCACGAGTACCGCCCGCTCTCAGTGGAGCTCGCCGCTTCCTATGCTGACCTCAGCGAAGCCGAAAGCCTGGCCCGGGGCGACGCGGCGGTCACGGCGCGGATCGACGATTACGCACGCTACGTCCATTATTTGCGCCTGCGGGTGGAATTGCTCAACGAGACGAACGCCAGCGCGCGCGGCCAGCGCGCAAGCGACCTAGCCGCGCACCTGTTCTCGATCCGAGAGACGCCGATGCTGCAGACCGCCCGCGACTTTGATCTTCTCGCCCTCCGCGGCTACCCCACGTTGCAGGATGAGTTTCACCTGCATAACCCGCGCGTGGCCAGGGATCCGGCTGACGGCCAGGGCTGGGCGCGCGTTCACCCACTCTCGCACAAAGAAGTAGCGGCCCTGATCTTGGATGGGCTCCAGAAGTACCCCATGCCGGACTACTCGATCAACTCCTTCACGGGATCCTTTGTGCCAGTGCAACCGCTGCATTGGCAGGCGCCCGAACCGGCCAGCCCCTGGGGCCCCTCCATGGCCAGCGCCGGAGCCCTGGATGTTGACCTCGAGATGCCCCATGGCAGCGCGAATTTCCCCCTGCGGGTCTCCACCCTCGTGAGCAACTCGGTGTCGATCACTGATCGCGTTGGGAATGTCGTGTTCAGCCACCAGGTGCAGGTCGGAACCGGTGGGTCCCCCGAGACCCTGCTCCATACCTGGGATGAGATGAGTATCCCGCTCGCGAGTGGGCATTACCAGGTGCACTTCTTCGCGGCAAACGGTCGGTCGGGGCAATTTCGTTTTGCAACGTGGCAGGGCATACCACTCACGTTACGTTCCTTCCTTTTGCCGAAGGGCTACACGAATCTTCGCCTCTACTTCTACGTGCAACCAGGCCAGGCGGAGATCGTGGTATATCTTCCAGGACTGCTCGGTCAGTTCTTGAGGGTCTACGATCCCCAGGGCCACGGCGAGGGCACCCAATTGAGCGAAGGCAACCGGATCGTGACCGTGGCAGTGCCCAAGGGTCAGGACGGGAAAGTCTGGTCCATGAATGGTTTGATGGCGCCAGACTACCCGATTGAAATGCTCACTACACCGCAGGCTTTTTCGCTTACGCCCGAAGTGCTCATGGTGCCCAGTGATGCACTATAGTGGTTCAGAAGCGAGCCGGACCAGGCAGACTGCCCATCGTCCCGTTGGGGAGTGTCACCCCAATCCCCCAATCTCGATTCGAGGCGTTTTTCGTATGTGCTGCTGGAATGTCCTGATACAAGAGATTGACCACGGGGGCCACAATGAAGTGCCCCGCGCAGCAGGACCGTTTGGGCGGCAATTGAGTTGGAAGGCCGTCTGCTGGTTGTCCTTTATGAAGGAAACCGGCTTCTTCTTCTCGCCCGCTTCCAGTTGCCGGATGGCCTGCTGCCGGTTCCGTGGTGTTTCAAGGAGCCGGACGCGAGCGATGCAGAGGCGCAAGTTCAGTCGAGAGTTCAAGATCGAGGCGGTACCGCTTGGGGGGTGACCGGAAAACCGGCTCGCCGAAAGGGCCCGACGGAGCGAGGCATATGCATGGCCGAGGTTATGAGCAGCCAGCGCTCGCCGGGCTTCGGTTTGACGAGGTCGCGAGTGCGCACGGCGTTTTCATATGTGTTGGTGGAGCGGTCCTCGTAGAGAACATTGTGCTGATCGAGCCCCATTTCGTGCCAGAAGCGCTTAGCCATCCCAGCTTCGGTGAAGGTAGAGCCGTCCACCTTACTGCAGCACGGCCGGTGAACACCAGGCGCGTCCTCGGAAACCGAAGCAGCAGGCCGACCGGCGCGGTCAGCCTTTCGCCGGAGATGGTGAGAACGACGCGGTCAAGCTGGCCGCTAAGAGGGACATCGACTGGAGCCGCCGAGCACAATCACGCCATCTGGTGGCCCGAGATGCTCAGATGGCGTTGGAAATCGCGTCTCCAACGGAACAGTGAGAAAGCGACCAAGTGGCCATAACGACAAGCATTCCCGCGCCTACGGTCACCAAGCGGAGGCCTCGCGCGCGGAAACGGGTGAAGCACAGCGAGAGGCCAAAGGCGCTCAACAGCAGGCCTATGTGCGACGGAGCACAGAAAACTGCCGTGATTTTTGAGAGTCGAAAAGAATTTGGCAGGCCCCGGTTGTTTTTGGACAGCACCGGGGCCCTCGGCTCCTGGCCCTGAACTCAAGTTAACGGAAGGCTGAAGTCCCGTGGTTCGCCTGTTATGAGACGTTGAGGATGCGGAGATGAAATTGCGGACTCGGCGATGGCGCCGCCTTCGCATTGCCACTCCCACGGGTTTCTCGCGCGCGCTTCGTCAATTGCTCTTCGCTGTGTCCGACCCAGGCCCGTCTTGCGCCACAACCGCCATTCCACAAAGCTCAAGGTAGATTTGACGATAGGCTTCCACACCAGCGTCAAGCGAGAAAAGCTCGCCTGCCGTCGCGATGCAACGGCTTTTCAGCTCTGGTTCGTCGCAGAGCGCCAGCAAACGATCAACGGCGTTTTTATGATCGGCTTGCGAAAAATCACGCAAGGCCACGCCGACGCGCTTTCCCTCCAAAATTTCCTCCATATCTCCGACCCCGACATTGCCTACGCACGGAACTCCACAGCCCAGATACTCGGCAAGTTTGGTTGGCGCGCACGCGACTCTTGAATAAGAGGGCTTGTAAATCGCGACTGCGGCGCGCATCCGCGTGATCTGGCGAGGGACGTCGCGATGTTCGGCCGACACGATCTCAAATCGCTCGGACGATATTCCACGCCGCGCCAAAGACTCGCGAATGAGGGCATGTTCGTTGCGATTCACGAAGAGAAGGCGCGCCTCGGGGCGCGCGTCTAGTAGCGTCAGATAAAAGGTCAGGATTTCGTCGAGAAGATACCACGTACCGACTGACCCGACGTAGCCGAGCGTAAATTGCTCCTGGGTCGTAGTCACTTGCGGGCGAAAACGAGAGAGATCGGCGCAAGTCGGAATCACCGAAAGCGGTGCTATACCGCGTTTGAGACGGGGGTAACGCTTCAACTCCGGGACGGAGGCTTGAGTTAGCGTCACAATGTGATCGGCGCTTTCGAGGAGAAGCCGCTCGAGATTTTTGGCGAAGCGATAGAGCCCGCCGCCGTTCGGCCACAACCCCCCATCGACACGCTCGTCGGCCCAAAAGCCGCGCATATCGAAGAGGAGCTTCGTGCCGGTGAATCGCTTCGTCGGAAGCGCGATAAGCCCAGAAACGTAGCTTCGCACGTGAACGATCGCCGCCTTGCGCCGCAAGGCCAACCAAAAAGCGACAAGCGCGCCCTGCGCGATGTCATAGGCCGTAGCAGGGATCGAAGGGAATTTGTGGTAGGTCAGCGGCGTCCAGCTGATACCTGACGCGGACAGGCGCGCGCCCATGGTCTCCATCCGCGCCTTGTCCCGACGATCCTTAGTCTTTTCGAAGGAAACAATATGTACTGGCCATTCGTGGGCGAGCTTCTCTATATAGGCGAGAACCTGGCTCTGGCCGAGAGGCTCAAAAAGCCCGTCGTAGGTGATGTAGAGAATCGTCGGCTTATCGAGCGCTGTCATCGCTGGACGGCCCGGGGGAGCCTGATTACCAAAACAAACGGCGAAAGCGCGCCGCCGACCTCTTTGCGGAAATGCGCCCTGGTCATACTGGGGGCGGCGCCCCTGAGCGCGCCGCCATCCGCGCAAGGCTCGACCAGTTTTGCGCACGTACCAACGAAGCCGCATGGACAAAGCCCCCGGGCCACCGCCGCGCTGCGGTGCCTCGCTGACTTCGTTGAAGAGAGGCCTGTACCGTAGTAAAGCTTTGCAGCAACCCAAGCCCCGGATTCACTCTGAGCGTTACTTTTCATAATACTCTCTAAACCACTTGACGAATCGGGCGATGCCTTCGCGGATGTTGGTTTGAGGTTGACAATCGGTCAGGAGCTGAAGGAGCGTCACATCCGCCCAGGTCGATGGCACGTCGCCCATCTGCATCGGCATGTACTTGCGGATCGCCTTCCGACCCAGCTCCGCCTCGATCGCTTCAACGAACTCCAAAAGCCTGATCTTGGTCGAGTTGCCGATGTTGACAATCCTAAACGGCGCCACTGGGCTCAAGGAGTCGCCCGGAGCAATTTCGGCGGCGCTCGTGGGACGGGATGGGACGACGTCGACAAGCAGTCGAATGCCCGCCACCAGGTCGTCGACGTAGGTAAAGTCCCGATACATGTCTCCGTTGTTGTAAATCTCGATTGGCCTGCCTTCCATGATCGCGTCGGCGAATTTAAACAGCGCCATGTCGGGCCGGCCCCAGGGACCATAGACGGTGAAAAAGCGAAACACCGTCGTTGGCAGATCCCACAGATGCGCGTAAGCGTGCGCCATCGACTCATTTGCCTTTTTCGTCGCGGCGTAGATTGTCAGCTGCGTGTCTGCCTTTTGCGTCTCCTTGAACGGCATATCCTCGTTGCCGCCATAAACCGACGATGTGGAAGCGATCAGCAAATGGTTGACTTTGAGCTTTCGCGCCGCTTCCAGAATGTTAAAAGTTCCGATCACATTGCTGTCGATGTAGCAGCGCGGATTTTCGAGGCTGTAACGCACGCCCGCCTGAGCGGCCAGATGCACGATCACTTCAGGGGAGAATTCTTCTATCGTCGCCCAAAGCTTGGCGTTGTCCTCCAGCATCGCCTCGGTCAGCGGATGCGCTCCGCGTTCTCGCAACAATTGGTGACGTCGGCGCTTGAGGCCGACGTCATAATATTCAGTCATGCCGTCATAGCCGCCCACGCGAAATCCTTCGTCTAGGAGTCGGCGCGCGAGGTGGTAGCCAATAAAGCCGCCCGTCCCGGTAATAAACATCCGCCGCATTAGGATTCGTCTTTCGCCGGGAGGTTATAATCCACATCAGAATTCTGAATTGTCAAAATCACTCGCCCCGATTCACGAACCAAAATAGCCTCATCCGCCACCTCACTAGGAGTTCATTCGATGACAACGGTCTCCTCCTTCAGATCACACGTCCAATCGACTCGACAGCTCGGCATTTTCCGACCCTTCGCGCTGCGTTTGCTCTGCGCTCGCGTAGCGCGATCAGTAAAAGCCCAGGCGATTGCCGCAACTCACGCACCCCTCCCAAGGAGTCGAATTTTCTCGCGCACGGGCATTAAGTAGGTCCGTACAAGCCCAAACCCAAGCGACTCAGACCTAAATTCATCACCTAGTGTGTGAAATACGCCTCCCAAGGATTTTTTGAATTCATGTATTCCATCCGCCTTGACTTTATCTTGAACGCCCCCTAAGTCGTACCAACCATATGCAAGCTTCTTCAGCAAAAGGATACTGTTCCATTGGATGAACTGCCCGACCCCCGTTGTTATCGCGGGGTGGTTCGCGCCGTGCAAGAAATAACCGCACTGACCAGACACATACATGATATTTACAGCCAATGCTTGGCCTCCCCTCTGTTGAGCAGAAACACAAATCAGATTTCCGCCATCCTGCATCATTTTTAGTGTTGCGTGACTGGGTATATCCAACTTCTTTTGCTGCGCAACCGGCGCGTACAAGCTGTGAAAACAATCAATTATAGCTTTAGAATCCTCGCGACATACGAAACAAACTCCGTCTTTTTCAGCTTTGCGAACTGCATTTCTACTCTTTTGCCCGAGATTTTTCCAAAGCACTTCCTCATCCTGCTCCAAGTCGATGACGTAGGTCGCGATATTGAGCAGTCTTTCCCGCTGCTCCGCGCGGTAAAAACGGTGGCCCGCGATCACGGGCGTTTCCGGCAGAACGCCGTCGAAATCATGGATGACCATATCCGTGAGCGGGGCGAACCCAAAGCCCCGCGTTACTGCTTCCGCGAGCCAGTCCTCGCCGGCTTTGTTAAGAAGCATCAAGCTTCTGGCGAAAGCCCAACGCTTCTTGCGTAGAAGGCGCAGGCCGGCACGCTCTTCGGCAATGCTCCACCCGAAATATTTTTGGTGCGCCCAATCCTTGTCAAGGAAAATGCTGCGATAGACGCGCCTAGGCGCGTCGCTCGAATCTGCCATGTTAGCCATGCCTCGTTAAATTCGTGGCGTTAAGTGCAGCGGTCTCGCAAGGGATACCGGCCGCCAAGAACCTCCACGATTTCAAACCCCGACGCTTCCGCTCCGACTACACGATCGCGGGGATGGACCACGAGGTGACGAGTTTGTTACGGGTGGACGCCCTTGTGGCGGTATAACGAGCAAAGGCCTATTTGTCTGAAAAAGCTACGCCCTTATCGCATTGTCTTGGCCTTCGGTCGCGTTGAGGATCGCGTGTCGGGCCAGTAGAGGACCCACAATTCTGGCCATCTCCTCGACATCGCCATGAGCAATTTGATCATGCACCGGCAGACAAAGGATATTGTCGCGCAATCGTGCCGTCTCGTGGAGCAATTCGCCATCGAGCGTCGGATGGGGAGTCGCGCCGAACCGGAAAGTCTCGACGCCCTGCCGGTGTAACGCCGCCATCAGGGTTTCGCGTTCATCGACCCAGATAGGTAAAAAGAGCGGGCAAGCGCCTTCCGGCAGGCAATCAAAAACCGTTCGATAACCAGGGCTACCCGCGAGCGCCTTGTCCAAAGCCACGTAATTGCGCCTTCGGCGGTCCACGATCCGCGCGGGCTTTGCGGTCGCAGCAACCCGCCTGGAGAGGGGGGACATACCCCTACCGTATCCCTGCGTCTGCTGGAAACTGGCGCTGGGGCCGAAGGAGCGTTGGCGGCGATAAATACTGGCCAAGCAGCGATCGAGCAAGGCGCGTCCCGCGACTTTGGGGTAACCATATATCGCCTCGAGCGAAAATTCGCCCAGCGGCGGCGGCGCGAAAGCTTTCTCGCTTACGCGCAGAAGCGATTCTTCGTTCACCTTGAGCGCGCCTCCATCAGAAATCGGAAGAGACTTGCGCAGGCTGAATATCGCGATGGGCCCAAAGTCTCCCAGTTCACGCCCCTTGTGCCTAGAGAAAAGCGCGTGAGCGCAATCCTCGATCAGCACGCTACCGCGGCGCTGGCACACCTCGGCGACACGTTCGATCGCAGGTTGTGCGAAGCCAAAATAGTGAATGACGAAGACGATCCCAGGGCGATCTTGCAGCTTGCTTTCGAGGTCTGCTTCGTCGATCGCCAAGTCGTCGGAGAGCCGATAGAAGCCCACCTTTAGCCCCTCGTCGATCGCCGCCTGCGCATCCACGCCGCAGTGCAGGGCCGGCATCCAAATTAGCGCCCCGGGATCTGGGCGCAATCCACGGCAAGCCCAGTAGATCGCCGATCGACCCAAATCGTGCAGCCCCGTGAAGGTCTCGAGATGAGCGGAGAAGGGTCCGGGCCCGCTTAAGATATTTCCAAAGGACGGGGTAGGCGACGCCGTAACCAGGAAATTGCGTTTCATTGACACTTCCCTTGCGCCGCCTCACGGCGGTCCGTCCACCACTCGGGTTTGCGCGGGTTCGAGCTAGCCCATCTTATGCATGACGGGCGATTTTGAGGCTGGCGGCCATGGCTTAAGCAGCTGGAATCGCATAGGATTCGGTTGCCAAGACCAATCCTTTGCGCGCCTTCGCGCCCACCACGGCCACCATGACCGACGATACGATCCCGCTATTCTCGTTTCCAGCCATTCAGGGCAAGAAAGTCACAGCCGCGTTTGATGGCGGCCGGCTTTCTTCGGACGGCGGGGTGATGCTGCTGTCGATGGCGGAGCGACACCTGGGGATGGCCGAGCGTCTGGCGCGCTGCATTCCCGATCGGCGCGATCCGTCGCGTATCGCCCATACGATCGCCGACATGATCCGGGCCCGGGTGTTCGCGATCTGCTGCGGCTACGAGGACGCCGACGACCTCGACCTGCTGCGCTGCGATCCGGCGTTCAAGCTCGCCTGCGGACGGCTGCCCGACAGCGGGCGCGACCTGTGTTCGCAGCCGACCCTGTCGCGGCTCGAAAACGCGCCGGGGCTGAAGGACGTGATCCGCCTGACCTATGCGCTCGTCGACCAATGGATGGCCTCTGTGAGTGGCGGAGCAATTCTCCCCACTTATGACATTTGAAATTTCCCCAGTTTTCGTGACTGCCGGCCATCCCGGGCATGCTCGGGATGGCCGGCGGCCGCACCGAATCACCGAGGTTCCTCCTGCTGGCGGGAGGGAGGAAGCGGTGATCAAACTTGGGGAGCTCGTCATGATCCTGGATTTGCGCGCCCGTCAGCGCCATCGCCCGGCAGGTCGGCGTCGATCGAAGGACCGCAGGACCTACATCGCCAAAGGGCTGGAGCCGCCGACCCACAAGAAGGGCGCCGGCGCCCGGCGTCGTCGATCGCTTCGAACCGTACTTGCGGGAGCGCCTGGCGACCTATCCCGCCTGACAGCGCGGCGTCTGTTCCGCGAGATCAAGGAGCGCGGCTTTTCCGGCGGCTACAGCGTCGTGCGGGACCGCGTGCGCGATATCCGACCAGCTCGTGACGCCGGATACGAAGTGCGCTTCGAGACGCCGCCTGGCGAGCAGGCGCAAGTCGACTTCGCCAGGTTCGAGGTCGAGTTCGTCGACGAGCCGGGAGTCAAACGCATTGTCTGGCTGTTCTCGATGGTGCAAACCGCGTTCGTCCTAAACCCGCCCAGACCGAACCCGACGACCTGCTCGCGTCACGAATAGATTGGGCTAGTACCGCATCCCATCGCGCTGAATCGCTTTTGGATTCCCCGATCGCGGCCGCGTTGGATGTCTTTATTAAAGATCGAGGTGGTACGAAAGGCGGAAAATCACGAAAAAGATGTCGACTCCGCCAAAGCCTCCGGAAAACGTCTTATTATTATATCCGGTATGGTAAAGGACAACCGGCAGGACGACGACTGCTCGAAGTCCATCGATGTCGGGACTATATTTCCGCATTTGGCGCTTAAAGAGGGCCCATTCAAATGGTACGCGAATTCTGAGGCTGTTTAGTCGGGATGTGAGAAGATTGTGCATTCGGTCCTGACCCTATCGAAGGACGGCCATGGCGCTGACAAATTCCCGATTTCTTCAAGGGGTCCCTGAGGTGGTCGGGGTCGTCGCCGGCGCTGGGCAAACTGTCCTGCAGCGGCCTAGGGCGGCTTTCGTTGCCTTGCGGCTGGGTGGTAGCAGGGAGGTGGGGGGCAAAAGCGATCTGACTAGCGGGAAAGGACGAGGCATCGTGGTTTCCTTGCCATTGGCGCGCTCGTGTCCTTTGAAATGCCGCGCCGTCTGTGGTCAGGCCAAAGCAGCGACGCTTCGCGGAACGATGCGCGGCGAAGCCGAGTCCGGCAAAGCCAAGGAGCAGCATTGTCCAGGTGGCGGGTTCCGGAACTGAGGTGGTGAATACGTCGTAGATAACCCTTGCGCAGCAAACACGAAGTCATTCCAGTCGTCCAAGCCTTCCCGGGGGAGGTCCTCGACGCCGACGAACGGCCAGTTGAGATATCCTCCATGATCGGTTTGAGCTGGCCCTTGTAGCGTGTCAGCATGACGTTGGCGGCCTCGTACAGAGGGTTCGCACGCGCCTGTCCCCGCATTTGGAGATGCTGCCGACGTGGTCGACCTCCCCGGACTGATACCGCCTGGGGACGAAGCCTAAATAGGCGCCGATATCCCGGGATCGGCAGATGCGCGAGGGATCGTCGATTGCGGCCACAAACGCTAGCGCGGTCAATTGGCCAACGCCTGGGATCGTCATCAGCCGGCGGCAGGCCACCGAAGCCCTGGTCATACGTCTCATGTCCGCGTCGATCGCTGCGACCGCCGTCATTACGGCCGTCCGCGCCGCAATCAAACCCCGCATAGCGGCAGAGACCAGCAACCCCCTCGCTTGCTTTGAGAGCCTGATCGACGAAGGCTGCGGTGAGCGCGCCAGGCAGTCGGATCCCGAACACGACCGCAAGACACGGATCTGATTTTCTAAAGCCACCCGCTGGCCGACCAGTTTCCTTCGCGCGATGATTAGCGAACGGAGAGCGTGAGCTGATGGCGACTTCACGTGTACTGGCTTGAAGAAACCAGTGCGAGCCAGATGCGCCAGCCCTCGTGCAAAAGACCCTCGGCGGCCACGAGATCGCCACCGTCCAGACAACGGCGATCAACAAGGAGGCGGGGCTGATCCTCCTCACCACGACCCTCGCTCATTCGTCAGGAGAGTGGCTCTCCTCGGAATGGCCGCTCTAGACGGCTGTCTTGCCGGGTTGGAATACAATCCTTAGCGCGAACGATCTCGGGTTAGAAAGTCGTCGATGAAGAATTCCTTGGCCAACCGACCTCGTTCCCTTGGCGAGAAATTTGGCTTACGATGGCTTCACTACAAGTCTGCCTGTGTAGTCAAGTCGACTCAAAAATATGGGAGCGCCCTGTTCCTGAAAGTATTCATCGACCGCCTTCTTCGCCCCGGCGAAATGGCCATAGTCGTCAATAATGAGAATTCCCCCCTTGGTTAGTCGGGGATACAAGTGAACTAGTTCGTGTTTGGTGGACTCGTACCAATCGGTGTCCAAACGCAAGAGAGCGATCTCTGCCGGAGCCTGTAGAGGAAGAGTGTCCTCCACCCTTCCACTAACAAAAGTAATACGTGCACGCTCATATCCAGTTGAATACATATTGTGGGAGACTTCCTCGAGCTGAGCAATTGCTCGTGCTAGCGGGACACTCTCAAGTAGAACATCGGCATGCACGCCTCGAATATCAACATCAACTGCGGTCGGTGGCGGCATCCCTTGAAATGTGTCAAAGAGATAGAGATCTCGCTCGGTCGCGAGCTCCATCAAGGTCTTTGCAACCGCCATCATGCTGCCGCCTTTCCACACGCCGCACTCTACGATGCTGCCGGGAATATTTTGGCGGATGACATACTTAACACTCTCACGCAAAGCGCAAAAACGTTCAACACTGGTCATCGTGAATGGTCTGAGTGTGCGAAATAGTGCAGCCGTCTCCGCATCGATATCAGGCGGCAACGCATCCTCCGGCTGGATGCGATAGACCGTGTACCCGAGTTTCGCGAACAGATTTCGCACGGCTGAGCGCACAAACGTTGCTAACATGTGAGCATCCCCTGAAAGGCACCAAGACACAAATTTGGGGCTCGGGCAAAAATTCATTACGTAGCGTTATGTGCGCCCGAACGCGGGAAACAGCTAAGCAGACTTCATCTGGCTCGCCAACAGATGTTGGCTGTGATTCGCTGGATTGCGAAAAGCGATGATTCGCGGGGGACTGAACATGGCGGGCAAGTCTTTGTTGGCGGCGAGCGAGGAGCAGAGAGTGGCGTTGCGGAGCCTCGCGGAATCGCGTGATCGCGGCGAGGCGGACAGAGCGCGCGCTGTGACGGTGGCCGGCTGGACGAGTCCCCGGATCGCCGAGGCGTTCGGCGTGCGCGAGGACACGGTTCGCCTGTGGCGCAGCGACTTCGTGCGCGGCGGCGTGGAGGCGCTGAAGGCCAACGTGGCGCCGGGTCCGGCCCCGGTGAAGAGTGAAGCGGCCTTGCGTGTCGTCACGCCCTTGCTCGAACAACCGGTAGCCGACCGGCGCAACTGGACGATCCCGCGGCTGCAAGTCGAGATCGAGGCGCGTGAGGGCGTTCGCATCAGCCGGTCGCAACTTTCCAAGGCGCTGCGAAAAAAAAGTTCCGCTGGCGCCGGCCGCGGCACACGCTGAAGGGACGCCAAGTCGCCGCCGAGGTCGAACGAGCCGGCCTGCGTCTGCAATTGCGCAAGCAGCAGGCCGAGGCCGGCGACATCGTTCTGCTCTACGGCGACGAGAGCGAGGCGTTGACGCATCCCTATCTCGCCCGCGCCTGGGCAAAGGCCGGGCGGACCTGCGTGTGCCGGCGCCGGGCCAGGCCAGGAAGGTCGCGATGCTCGGTTCGCTTGATCACGTCTCAGGCCGACTCATCGTGCACACCGGTCCGACGAAGCGTAGCAGCGACTTTGTCGCCCACCTCGAGCAACTGGATCGCCTTTATGGTCCCAGGCCCGGCCAACCCATCAAGCCGGTGTGCTGGTCGAGGACAATGGTCCGATCCACACCAGCAAGCTCTCCCTGGCCGCGCTGGCCGCCCGAGCGCACTGGCTCACCGTCGAGTGGCTGCCCAAATATGCGCCGGAATTGAACGACATCGAACCCATCTGGCGCGATCTCAAGGCGCATCATCTGGCGCATCAAACCTTCGCTGACCCCGACGCGCTCGACCAGCGAATCCACCAGGCCGTCGCCGCGCTGAATGCCGAACGCACGCCTCTTCCGTTGGCCAAACCCTTAGCAGGCTGCTGCGTCGATCTCGGCGAGATCTTGTGCGTGCAGGAGAACGCTCAAACTGCAAATCCACGAAAGTCCGCTGCGGCCGCACTTCGTCAAGCGGGCTTCGCGGCGGCAGAACGTAGAGGGCGACGCCTCTCTTCTGGCAGGCGGTCACGAACTCGGCCATGAACTCGCTTCCGACGTCGACTTGGATGGCCTTCACCGGGAAGAGCATGTCGTCGAGGATCTTGTCGAGGAAGCTTGCGGCGGCCATTGCGGTTGCGCGGTTGAAGGCGTTGCCGACGGTCCATTTGGCACGGCGGGCGAAGCAGCGTTTGGCGGGTCCAACGGCGGGTGTAGGGACGTTTTCGCAAGGCACGGCTTCGACGACGCCGCGCGCCACGAGATCGGTGATGATCCGCCCGACTGCTGCGTTGCTGACCGCGAGGCCCTCGGCGCGCAAGATCGGCCCGAGCTTGTCGCGGCCCCACATCGGGAAGTCCTGCCGCATGCGCTCGACGGCCTTGCGCAGGGCGGACGTCCATGTTTTCGGCCGAACCCGCCGTCGTTTGATTTGACCTCGCAGTCGAGGCGTTCGAGGCCATTGGTCGAGCGGAGCTTCCCGCAAGTGATCGGCGAAAAAGCCCAGATAAGCGAGCACGTCGTTCTCGGCTACGTCCATAAAGGCGGAAAGTCTGGGCAGCCTTCGCCTGAGCTGGCGACTTTGCGACATTGGCCCTTGGGGACGTCGGGACTGTCCTAAGCCGAAATCGGCAGCCTTGAAGGCTGACTCGCCGGCTACTCTTGCCGCGTAAGTGAGCGCGTTGCGCACCCCGTTGGACGCGGCAGCGCTGCCAAGTGGCGTCAGTTTGGCGACGGCGGCCTTGCCGCCCCCGGGCGGGTCGGAGATGACGGCGGGTTTACAGAAACTACTGACATAGACATTATCGACGAAATAAAACCGATGTCACCGAAGTATTCCTGTAACCGGTATATTCAAACAAGTCAGGCATAGTTTCATAGCGATAGCTATCTCTAATCAAATCACAAGTTGACCTTGAGATACCTGAGATGTCAGCCTCGCCGCTTCTGCCATTCAAACTCCATCTAAATTTGTGTGGAATGTGGTTGTAGTTGACCACCATGTTAGCAGTAGGAATCGGAGGCCACTCGTCGCTATGGACAGTAGTAACACTTACGTCGTCGTCAAGTACAACTACTTCAATTTGATTGTCTATACAGTATTTGAGTCGGTCATAATGGGATACGTGGTCGTCGAAAAAAGCCAATACTTTTCGTCCCTTCAACTCAGGTGTTTCCTCTAAGATGTCTTTTTCGTAATAGGTCGCTTTTTTTGATCTAAACTCAATCAATGAAAGATTAATGTCAAAAGCATGTATCACAGATTCAGGCGGGATAGCTCTATCCAACAGGTATGTGGTAAAACCGCGCAAAATACCTGACTCTACAACTACTTCCGGAGAAGTAAATCGAGCAACGCAAAAGAGCATCAACCCGTTGTTATATCCCATACCGCCATACAAACTCGTTATTAGTCCATCACGAAATAACTGGATAAACTCCATAATCGCACGACTTAATTCATCGTCGGTGATTTGGATAGAGCAATTTGATAAGAATCCGCTAATTACCTTAACCAGGCCGTTAACTTGAATGCTAACTATCTCCTTATCGCTGGGGTAACAATACTGCTCAGCTCTGCCGCGCGGGGGCGGCGCTTCACGAGCAAGCCTTACGCCGACAAAAGTACCAGCCATTCTATTGAGTGAGCGAGCAGAAGACAACGCCAGTCTGATGGCAATGCTATTTCTCTTAGGCACCGGCTCAACAATTGAAAAGTAGTTAGTGTAAGTGACAGTTGAATCAGCTAAGTGTTCGATCTCATGCCTTACTTTCATCGTACGACGTCTCCTGAACTGAATTGTGATCATTCAGCTATACAAACCAGCCCTTTTAAGGTGATCTGAAGGCTGCTCTCATCGGACCCGAGCGGCTGAATCGAATGTTGCGGCGCTCAGGCTCGATTTCGACCATCGGCTGGTGCTCCAATTTCGTGGGTTCGGCCGACACCTAGGACGCCGGTTTGCGCTCGCGGATGCCCGCACCGGCAGATATGCCCGACATGTGCTGGTCTGCAATTTGCGGCAGGCTTGTGTTTGGGTGGCGCGCCGGGATACGAGGATGTTAGTGAGGCCGAATGGCTGCGCCACAATCCGGCAATGCCGTGGATCGTCGGAGACAGCGCAGACGTGACGTGCCGCTGGCTTGAGACGCGCTGGCTTTTGTCTGAAGGAATCTCGGCGTTTCGCCGATCTTTCAGGCCCATCGAGCGTCAGCCCGACCCATGGATGCGCCTGCTTTCCCCCGCTGTTCGCATTCGATCTCGAACCCCGCGCCCTGCCCCTCCGGGCAACGTTCACTGCGCCGGCGGCTGGAGGGACGTCCTGAAGCCGCATCGTCGGTCGGCTCATCGCCTCGCAACCGCTTAAGGCGCCAGCGGTATCGTTCTTGCCACGCTTCACATATGGGCTTCAACTCATAGCCGAACGACCCCAACAAATGGTGCGATGCCCCGCGGGCTTCGATCCCAATAGCCGTCGGCGCAAGCTTCTCGAAACCCTCGTCACCGAGGCACGCCGAAGCCAAGTCGAACGTTGAGAGCGCCAAACTGTCCGCAATCAAGACGCACTTCTCCTGTGGGTTTTGACGAACGGGTGACACCGAACGCCTCATGCTGTTGACGTTACCGACAGCGGACGGAGTTCGGCGATCAGCCGCAAGATGTCGGCGAAGAGGTTTTTGGGAATTGCTACCTCCGCCATCTGGAAGGCGACATAGCGGCAGTGGCTGACGACCCTCGCGCCGATCTTGATCTTTTCCTTGAGGCTCGTCAGCGACCAGTCCTTGATCGGCTCCGGCGTCGCCAGCGTGCGAAGGAAATTGCCGAGATTATAGGCGAGCGCATGAAGCTGAAGGCGGACGGCGTTGGCGGCGAATGATCGGCAGGAAAGCCGCGTCCATCGGATCGCGCCTTTGCCCTCTTTGATCCACTGCTCGCAGGTCCCGCGCTTGTTATAGAAGCCGACGACATTCTCGGCCGGCCTCGCCATGTTGGTGACGATGAAGCCGACGCGCGGGTAAAGTTCGCCCGGATGCCATTCGACCTTGGCGACGAAGCGGCGCGGCTTGGTCCAGCTTCCCGCCTGATAGGTGAAGTTCGCGTAGGAACGCCGGACATCGAGGGATGGGCGGCCGACCGGGCGCTTGAGCAAATAGCCGATCCGCTCCTGCAAGATGCGGTTGGCGGGCAACCGGATGGCGTATTTGATCCCTTCGCGCTCAAGATACTCGTAGACCTCGGGATTGGCGAAGCCGGCGTCGGCGCGGAAATAGAGGCGCGAGAGCTTGCCGTGATAGCGCGCCACTACCGGCTTCAGCACGGCGTCCCATGCATCGGCGCTGTGCACGTTGCCGGGACGCAGGGCGCAGCGTTCCAGATCGCCGAACTGGTTGAACACGAACAACGGATGATAGCAGGTGCATTCGTAGTGCCCGTTCCAGACGCTCATCTCTTGTTCGCCATGGGTCGGGCTGACGCTCGAATCCATGTCGAGAACGACGCCCTTCGGCGGACGGCGAGCGTGAACGCGGTCGATCCATTGACCGGAAAGATCGGTGAGCGCGGACAGGTTCTTTTCGGCCGTGAGCCAGCGCGTCTCGAAACGCCCCATCTGGCTCGCTGACGCCGCGCACCCCGAGGCCGCTTTGCCGCCGACGATCCAACGCATCGCCGGATCATGGCGCAGCCGTTCTGCGTCGTTGACGTCCTCGTATCCGGCCAGCCGTCCGAAAACGGCCTGCCGCAACATGCCCACGAGCGCGTGTCGGCCGTTCCTTCCGGCGCGAGCATCCGCGAGCCTTTCGCCAGCCATCGCGCTGAGGCCCAGCGCATCATCGAGTTCGCGGTAAGCAAGCAAACCGGCGTCCGATGTAACGGCCGAGCCGCAAAATTGAAGCATCAGCCGGCGGTCGAAATCGAGCCTCAGCGCCTCGCCACTCGCTTCACCCGTTGGGTTCACCATGCCGTGAGCTTTCGAATCAGCTTAACACGCTGATTATCATAGCTAAATCGCCGAGGATAAGCCTCAAGTTATTGCGTCATATGGGGAATGCGGGGTTAAATCCTCCCGTTCCCGATACGCACGCGGCGCTTCCTCATCGGCTTCGCTCGGGATCGGCACCATCGAACACACCCGAGGCTCGCCCCGTAGCCAAGCCATCAAAGTGCGCAGCAACATCTCGACATCGATGATATCTGTCTTTGCCCGTCGTGCCCGCCGATCCACAGGTAGGCTCGATGGCCGGATCACATGGACCTCGATGCCGCGTCGGGCAAGGAAACGCGCCAGCCAAAATCCATCGCGCCCAGCTTCATGGGTGAGAATGACCCGGGCGATCTTGCGACCCGCCGCCGCGCACCTGGCCTTTAGACGCTCGACAAAAGAAGCCAACCCGTCGCCACAAGCTTCCAGCACATGTCGCGAATGCCGGCTAACTCCAGGCAGTTGAACTGCGAGCACCCATTTCTTCTCGCTCAATTCAAGCGCGCCAATGATGGTGGAGTTGTAGTCGAGAGCAGCCTGCGTCGATCCTGAAAGTTGATACATCTACCTTCTCCTTGAGGTCGTTCGACAGACCAAGATACCCGCCTTGGCCGCTAACCGCCCTCATAGGATCTTCATCGCCATGCGCCGCAACTTCTCGAAACAACAACCGGCTGATTGGCGGCGTTCCCCCTTGACCGTCTGCTGACCTATGTGCGCGACGATCGGCCGTTTGCGTCTCGGCATGGCGATTTACCCTGAACTTGACGACGCGCTCGGCCTGCGGCCGCGTCAAGCAGGGTTACTTTTGGGCGATCGCCCGCGACAAGAGCCCTTGGGGAGGGACCGATCCTCCGGCCGTCGCCTATGCTGACACGCTGCTAGCTTCGGCGTTAGGACGCGCTTAAACGATCAAATAGCCGCGCCCATTTCGAGGCGCAGACGGACATTTCGAAATTCTCTGCAATCCGCGCTCGTCCCCGCTCCGCCAGCCGCTCGCGCAAGTCCGGATCGGACTTCAGCAGCCAGATCGCCTCCGCAAGCTTCCTCGGCTCACCAGGGTCGATCATGAGCGCGGCCTCGCTATCACCCACCAACTCGATGAAACCGTCGACGCGAGTCAGCACGACCGGGACGCCAAGCAGCATGGCTTCCGCCGCGGCTATGCCGAACGGTTCTCTCAACGAAGGAATGACTACGGCGTCGGCCGCCTGCATGAGTGAAAAGAGCTGGTCGTGCGGTATCGGCGGCGCGAATTCGATTGCCCCTGCCAGCCCAAGCTCCGCCGCCCGCGCGCGTAGCTGGTCAAGGAATGGGGTAACAAGACCACGCCCCAGCAATTTCGGGAGCCATGACTTTTCCCGGTTCAATATGTCGAGGGCGTCAAGAAGAACCAAATGACCTTTTTTTGGAATATAGCGAGATGGCGTCACGACCATGAATTCACTGCGCGAAACGTCATTTTCCGCGCGAATTTGCGCGCGAAGCGCGTCGTCCAACGGAGGCGGGATTTCGCCAGCGACCACGCCGTTGTGGACCACCGCGACCTCGCTCCAGCCGAAATAGGCATGGAAATCTCGGGCTACCGCGCCCGAAACGGCGACCTTCGCCGCTGTGGGCGTAAGCAGCGCCTTTTCCAGGAAAACGAGCAGCCGTTGCTTGAACTTTTGCGGGGGGGACTGCGAATACCCCTCTGTATGCAAGGTAATGACCGATTTCATCCTCGGAAGGATGCATCCAAGGAAGGCGGCGTATAGGTTGCCGTCAAACATGTGGCCCCAGACCAGATCGTATGACCTCGTAGCAAGGAGCACTCGAAATTTCAGCATTCCTGCAAGGAAATTCCGGGGGTGCGACAGGTGGAGGCGGTGAACCAAGACGCCCTGCTCCTCCAGAAGATAGCCGATCTCGTCAGGCCAGTCGCAAAGTGCGACGAGTTCGCACTCATAGCCGTGCTTGCGCAGTTCGGGCAGCAGGCCAATCAGAAGTTGCTCGGCCCCGCCTCCGAGGTCGATCGTTCTGATGATACATAGAATACGTCTGCGCTGCATGCGGCCGCTCTCCCATACCGCAAAGCCTCGATGTTGGTTACGAAAATGCTCCAGCGTCATCCGATCCGTGAATTCGAAGGATAGTTCACTGGGCTTGGCGACCTTTTGACAAATCGCCATTGGGTCGCCAGCTTTTTTCCGCCACGCCTTTGGAAGGAAGTTGCCAAGATCACCAACATGCTGCTCAGTAAAAAAGCGAGTGCTGATCCGTCTCCAGATGATGATTCCTCGTTGGTTCGTGAGAACCAGTAGCCCCGCTTGTCGATTTCTCTAAATCGGTCATGCAAGTGTTTAACCTTCGGTATTGCGTTGAGATCGCTCGTCTTTAGGGACGCGAGTTGCCTTCGCTCAAGCCTGGAAGGAATGCGGGCCGGTCCTTCATTTGCAATGGATTCCAACCGCGGTAGCAACTCGGCGAAGAACATTCGATCGTTTCCATAGTGCTCACGGTCCTACAAGTTGGGAGAGGGTCGCCAGCCAGTTACCACCGATTCGATCCCAATGGAATTGATCGAGAAAGTCTGGATCCGGCATTTGCGGCCGCTCAAAGGCTTCATTGATGCGGCGAGCCCAGAGGCTTTTGTCGAAAGTAGAAAGGACGCGTTCGGGCGTCGGCACCGTTTCCGGCAGACCACCGCGGTTCGAGACGAATACGCTCCGCCCGGAGGCCTGCGCTTCGACCGAAACCATTCCAAATGGTTCGGACCATTTCGACGGCACGATCCAGACCTCGGCCTTGGAAAACATCTCGCGGCGATTTGGAAACCAACCCATGAGTTCCACGTTGGAAGGATGCATGAGAGGCGCTGTCAAATTACCGAAGACCTTGAATTTGGCCTCCGGCATCTTTTCCGCCAAAGCAACGACGAAAGGCAAATTCTTACCGGAGCTGCGCGTGACGAATCCGACGGTGGAGGGAGCGGATGGATCCGATTGGGCCGGCGAGTCAGCGAAAATTTTTGAAAGGGGCGGATAGATAACCTTTGTGCGCGTGGTTCCAAAATGAGATTGGACCGTCCGATCCACGTAATGGCTGTTGACGACGACCAAGTCGGCGGTCTGAATCGCCTTCTTGGATTGCAAGCCTGTCTTCAGCGAGCGCTTGAGACCGTTGAGGCGTTCCGCCAAGGTGCCCTGCGGACAGAACACGCCGAAATTTTCGTAGGCTTGAACAAAGGCGATGCGCTTGACCTGGCGTGTTTCGTCAAACATCAACACCGGGAGAGTATCGCTGATGGCTACGATGGCGTCTGGCCGCCCATATTTCTCGGCGGCCTCGTCGTATGCTCTGCGCAACATTCGATTCCAATCTACGACAAGTCGCAGGCCTCCGCTTTTTGGCGCCGGAAGAAAGACCGTGCGGGAAGAGAGTTCGCCTAATTTCTCGGGGGCGGGTGCGGGGTCGAAGGAAAATATTCTTAACTCGAACGCTTGGGTCAAGGCCGAAACCGCTTCGTAGAGCGCGATGACGCCCCCCGTTAAGCCGCTCTGATCTAAGCCGCGGAAATATTCGGAGAAAACGAAGACTGATTTTCGCATTTCTCTGCTCCGCTCCTTTCCATCAAGCAATGCGCTGCCTGGGAAGCCGGTCGCCTCAACAAGGTCAGCTGCCCAGCAACCGGAAATACCGCTTCGATCTCCCCACCGAGCCGACGCCCCTCCAGGCCCGCGCCTTCGAACTGCTCGGCGTCAGACCGCGAATGTAGCCAGTGCGAGACCACCCACGGCCGACCTTCATCGAGTCGGATCAATGGCTTGTTCGGCAGGGCAATGACACTTCGGTCTAGTAGCGAAGCCTGACGTGCAAGGTGCAAGGCGACCCTCCGTCGGTCGTTCCCAAGGGCTGCCAGGAGCCTCTCCACCGCACCCACGCCGCGGCCGTGCCCAGTTCGGGGTGGTGGCCTCGCGCTCACGGCCCCTTCAGTGCTGTCTGCGGCGCCTCAGGTGTTCCAGCCTCAGCTCCGCGTTCCGCGACGCCCCTGACTTGCAGCGGTAAGCACGATCGATCAAGTCATCCCACGCACAATTATGGGCGTTGAGGCTAAACTTTGCCGATCTATCAATACCGGCGTTTCCAAGTTGCTCACGGAGATTTGGGTCTCGGATTAGAACTAGAAGTACTTTGGCGAGCTCATCGACGTTGCCATTTTCGACGAGAATGCCACTGCGCCCATGCTCAATAATTTCACTCGGCCCAAATGGGCAATCGAACGAGACGCACGGGGTTCCTAAAGACATCGCTTCTATCAATGTAATGCCGAACCCCTCGTAGTAAGATGTCAGAACAAATATACCGGCCCGCTCATAGACAACGCGCGGCTGATTTATCCACCCGCCAAACTTAATACGGCTCTTGTAGCGCGAGCCGTCAGCTTTTTTTTGTAACATTTCCAATTCTTCACCCGCGCCATATATTTCCAATCGCCAGTTGCATTCCGGAGCGATTTTCTCAAAACAGTCAATCAGGAGGCTCGCGCGCTTTTGGGGTGCTAGCCGTGCCAAAAAAACGATCGTACTATCCCTTTGCTCGGTCTTCGCTGTCTTGGAGTCGGCCTCAAACTGAACAAAATTGTAGGCCACCCGCGCTTCCACGCCGAAAGTCTCTTTGAACGCACGTGCGGATCCGTGTGAGACGCAGACCGCGGTCGAACGCCTTAGGACAACATTTAAGAAACTTCTTTGGCGCTTCGACAATAGTGGAAACACCACTTTCGGGTTGGCGTGTTCTACAACAACTACACGACACCCGCACAAGATAGCAAATAAACCGAAGTATGACGCTGTACGGATGGAATGAATAACGACGCACTCAAGCCGTAACACAAGAATCGTTACAATAATACGCCAAGGCCAGAACAATCGAAGCAGTACAGACCTTGACCCACTCAATAATGCCACGGACCGAGCGTGCGGAAATGATGTTCGAGCCTGTTCCATCGTCTGTGGAGAGGTCACGAACGTAACTTTATGACCGCGATCGCTAAGATGCCGGACTTGGTTCCGCACCACTAGCGGGGCACCGCCGCCATCCACAAATTCATATACAACACCTATATTCATACCAGCGAACCCCAGTCGATGTGAATATCATCTTTACTCGCGTGCCGCCTGAGTTCGCCATCTTGAATACGAAAGACGACATCGCAGATTTCGAGCGGCTCGCGACGGTGTGTTACGATCAAGATGGTGTGTGTCCCACGGAGGCCCTGGAGTGTGTCTATTACTTTTCTCTCGGAGACCGCATCAAGCGCAGACGTCATCTCGTCGAGCAGCAGCACCTGTCTGCCCGCGTACAAACCTCTTGCAATCGCTAATCGTTGACGCTGTCCGCCGGAAAGGCGCAAGCCTCCTTCCCCTATAACGCCATCGTATCCATCTGGGATATCGTGGATAATGAACTCGTGAGCGCCGGCCGCCTTCGCAGCCTCAATAATCCTCGCGCGATCTTGTTTTTCGGGCGGAATGCCAAACGCAATGTTGGACGCGACGCTATCGTCCAAAAAGAACGGGGTCTGGCCGAGATAACTTATATTGTTAAGCCAGGCTCGGCGATTTTCAAGCGCAATTGGAGTCCCATCAATTTCGATCAAGCCAGCTTTCAAGGGCAGGAGACCCATCAGACTGAGCAAAAAAGCGGACTTTCCGGACCCACTCTCGCCGGTGATGCCGATGATGTCGCCAGCACGAATCGACATGTCGTTGCGACAACGGACCGAACGGCCGCGAGGGTATCCAAAGCAGACGCTACTCAGGAGAATACGGTCCATTAGAGGAATGCGGTCATTTCGCGCTTCATTGCTGGGATTGCTCAGCGTAGCGTCCACATAGACTAAAGTCGACTGCAAGGCCTCGACTGCGGGACCAGAATACCGGAGTTCGCTCCATGCGGAGAAGGCGCCCGCGAGAGCTGGCACAAGTCGTGCGCCGGCAAAAACATAAGTCCCAATCATCGGTACTGCCAGAGAAGGATCGGCATGTGTCACGATCGCGACCGTAACCCCTGCAACGATCGCCGAGAATGCAATGGCATGCGTGAGATAAGATGAGAGTTGAACCAATGTCGCGTTCGCTGAAACGCTGTCTGCGAATTCACCGGACGCGGCCTCGAACGCCGCAAAAAATGGCCGGTCAACTCCGTAAATTCGGATGTCGCGGCGCCCATCCAGAATATTCAGCGCGTACCGAAACCGGTTCGCGTTCGCAACAGCTCTTGCGCGAGCGCCGGAATCAATGCCTGATCGCGTTATCCGAAACAATATTGCGAAATAGAGCAAGCCGCAAACGACCACCAGCATGGTAGCAAACAAATCGGCATAAAGTAGCGCGATTACGAAAACGATACACACCAACAGATTCGCAAAGAGCTCCACTGTGGGGCGGACAGCTTTGTCGACAAAAACGTCCACATCGCCGAAGACCGACTCAAGTAGCTCGCGAGTCGAGCGTTCTTTATCCCCCCAATAGGAGGTATAAAATTGTCCTCTCAAAATTAAGAGACACAGCATATCACGTTGTCCGTGTATGAACCGCACAATTCTGTGGCGCGCCCAGATGCGACCGGCAGCGAGCACGAACAGCCCCAGAATTGTTACGCATGAAAGGCCGATAAGAGCCGCTACGCCGGAATTTAGGCCTAGAGACTTGCGTATAGGATATAACAGCCAGTGCGTATCGATTAACGTCGGTTTGGTCACAACGGCCAGGAAGGGAACGAGGACCGCTAACGCACCGACGTCCATAATTGCGCCAATGACCGAGGCGACGACCGTACGGACGAGTCCTCGACGATCAGTCCTCCGGAGGATTTGGAGCACATCGACTAGGCCGGTTGCGGAGTTGCGTGAACAGCCCGTCAAGCTAACCACCCGGCGATCTGATCGCGAGTGTAAACATGTGTAAAGCGTCGGCCTCGTAGGTATGCGTCCGGGATGACGTGTACTGGGTGAGGCAGTATGAATGGAGGCTTGCGAAAGTCAAGATATCGAAAATCACCATCAACAATATCGTAATTCTTGTGATCGTCTGATAAGTAAGCACAGGTTATCATCGCGTATTCAATCCTAGATTGGGCAAAATTCTCGAAACTACGCATAATATTTGCGAAAGATAGATGAATTAGACAATCACGACAATGCCAAAAAGTCGCGTTCGGAAAGCTGTCTGCGGTAATATCAAGCTCCATAAATCGTACACTAGAGCTTTTATACTTCCTGATATTCTCCGCTACAATTGATGGCACTATGTCAGCCCCGATATAGTACACGTCGTCCCGCATGGCGATTGGCTGAATCCAGTTGAAGTCTCCGCACGGCGCATCAAGGAAAATCATCCTGCCATCATATTTGCTCTTAAATTGATCAAGAAAAGAGGAAAGGCAGTCAACATACGGGCGCGTGAACGCTCGTGTCGACCCCTCTCCAGATCGAGACTCTTTATTCGTTGGCGAGTACCAGAACTTTCTCCTGTCGATTTCCGTAAATCGGTCAATAAGTGTTTCGTGTTCCAATATCGCACGGAAATCACGCTCTTTTTGATTCGCATTTGCCATTCTCCGAAGGACCAAAAGAATGCCCTCGAGCCCTTCATCTCGAAAGATTCGAGCCGCGGTCGAAAGACTACGTATTGGTTTTGATAGCTCCATGACGCCTGAGCTCCGACAAGTTGGCTGATAACGGCCTGCCCATCGCATGCGATTTCGATCCGAGCGAAAGTACTCTTGAAACTTCCGATCAGGTGAGCATTATATGAGCCTCCCAAACGCTTCGGTTTATGCGACGCCTCCAAAGGGCCGAAGGTCGAAAGGACATAGTTCGATGTAAGCACTGTCTCTGGAAGAACGCGGGGTTCGGCCCGGCAAAAAGAGAGAGGGAAGACCCTGGCCTCATCGAGAGTCCTTGTTCGTCAGCGAATGCCGGTACCATCTCCTGCCAAGTTCCGTAAATCGGTTACGTAGGCGTCTCACCTCGGAGTATCACCCTAAAGCTGAAATACGCGATAGTGTCCAGTGGCGTGGTGTAGTGCCCGAATGCCGGTACCATCCTACGTAGGCGTCTCACCTCGGAGTATCACCCTAAAGCTGAATACGCGATAGTGTCCAGTGGCGTGGTGTAGTGCCCGCCTGAGCCGGAGAGGTCAGATGCGACTGGCGGGATGGTTGCGAAGGCCGGGTCATGCATGCCATGCACAGGATTGCGTCATGGTTGATGCCGCGCAAGCTTCGCTCCTCGAAATGGGAGACACCGAGTTCGCTTTTCAGTTCCTGGTAGTCGCGTTCCATGCGACAGCAATTTGGCCGTGTCGACGAGGACTCCGATGGGGGCGTCCTCAGAGAGGGCCGAAAGCCAGTATTTCGTCGGCTCTTTCTCGCCGTCGGGCCCTTCGACGAGCAGCCTTCGGGCGGATGCGGGGCGTTTCCGGTCTCGCGAGGCCGCCATATCCGCGCGGCGGTGAAGCACGACGATAGGGTTTCGCTCGAGCTCACCGGCAGGAAGCATCATGGGCCCGCTCAGCGCCTCGCAAAGCGCCTTAGCGCCAGTGGCATCGTTCTTGCCGCGCTTTCACGTACGGCTTCCAGTTGGGCCGCGACGCTTCAACTCGTAGCTGAACGACCGCAGCAATGGTACGATGCCCGCAGGTTTCCCCGATCACCGTCGGTGTAAGCTTCTCGAAACGCCGCCTCCATCTCCCTGCGCCGCGACTTCTTGCGCAGACCGGCTGTGGCCGCGTTCACCCCATGACCGTCTGCTAACCTATGTGTGCCACGATTGGCCCTTTTGCCGTCTCGGTATGGCGAATACCGTCGCCTTGACGACGCGCCCGGGCTCTAAGGGCGATGGCAAGCGACCTGCTCGCTGGCGGCGCATCAGCAGAGAATGGTCGGCACCGACGAATAGGGAATATTTCGTCTGCCGTTTCTCCATGCGCCGCGCTGGTCGTTCTGATGCCGCGACTTCGTCATATACGGCCAAAGTGCGGGCAATCACAACTCGCTCGTTGAATTTTGCCAACGCCTTTGCCCTAGCGGCTTGACCGAGACGGCGTGCCAGCGCCGGGTCGTCCTGCAGTCGAGCAATCGCGCGTGTGAGTGGCGGAGCAATTCTCCCACTTTGCCCGGCCGGGAAGTTGCTGACGCCGATCCGCCGCGGCCGGATGCGCGATCTCGAAAGGACCGATTACGGCAACCCGAAAGCCTGCCGCGTCTGTCCCCTGCGCGCGCGATGCACGAACGACGCCCGCTCAGTTTTCCGCCTCGAAAACGAGGACGTTCTCGATCGCATGGCCGAGCGCCTCAAAGCGAGGCCGGCGATTCTCGACCGCCGCCGCGAGGTCGTCGAACACCCATTCGGCAGCGTTAAGCAGTGGATGTATCAGGGCGCCTTCCTGATGCGCGGCCTCGCCAACGTGCGCGCCGAGTTCAGCCTGACTGGGCGCAACAATTTGGCTTTCGGCGCATCGCTGATGAACACATAGCCCATGCCGGTGACAGAGTTGACGCGCGCAGAGCCCGCCAAACGCGCGGCAAGCCCCCCGTAAACCGCGCATTTGATCGTAAAGCCATGCACCAGTTGAGGCTCTTCCGCACGCGCCAGCCGCCACAGCCAAAACAGCAAAGCAAGTTCGCGAAAAGGATTGAGGCTTTCGCGCCGCATCGGCGCGAGCTTCCAGCGGAAACCCCAAGCCCGAAGCTTTTCGCCATAGGGACCGGGAGGAGAGACTAGCAGCACCTCGTGTCCCGCGTCCTTTAAAGCCGAAGCAAGCGAACGCCGAAAATTATAAAGATACCAGAATTGGCGAAGAGGATAATTTTCAATGCGAGATATTCCCTCACATACCAAACGATTGCGATGTATATTAATTGTATGCGTGACGTTGAATAGCCTTGTTACGTTAACCAAACGCGGTCCACATTCTAACTGATCTTCAACAATTACAGCCTCTATGCGCGGCGTAAGCCGTTGATATTGTTAGACCGAGACCGGGGCAACGCGATGCGCCCGCAGGTCATCGCAACGCTTGGACGCGTCGAGGATTTGCGCGAAAGCGGCGCCCGCTGCGCTCGGGCGCCCGCTTCGCCGCCAAAGCCATAGTCGTCGGTCGGTGACGCGTTCGCCGCCGGCGAGGCGACGACGAGTTCGGCGCGACGCATCGGCCCGGCGCTGGCGTTCGAACGATTGCGAGGGGAGGCAGGCTGCCGGGAAGTCATCGAGAACCTCGCCCGCGCGCGCCATCAAGATTTCGCGTTGGAGCGTGCCGTGTTTCTCGCCGTTCTGCATCGCCTGTTTGCGGGCGGCTCCTATCGCGCGACGGACCGCTGGAGGCACGACTATCGGATCGAGGGCGTCGAGGGGCTCGATCTGCATCACCTTTATCGAGCGATGGCTTGGCTCGGCGAGGAACTGTGAGAGGATCAACAGGAGGACGCCACGCCCTTCGCACCGCGCTGCCTCAAAGCCGTTGTAGAGGAGACCCTGTTCGCGCGAGCAGGATGGCAAACGCTTTCTTCGGCTCTCGGCGCCGCGGCCCGCCGCAAGCCTTGCCCTTCGCGCCGCTGGCGTCACTCTGCCGCCCAACGTTCGGCAACTCGCTGACGACTGATCCCCGCCGTCATTCAGCGAAAAAATGTAGTGCCAAGTCGCTTTTTCAGCGCCGATCGGCCTTTGCATTCAATGTCTCGGCGATTTGACGTGAGAAGATCAGTTTAGATGCCTCGGCTTGGCATTTCAGGGCGAGGAGGGCGACCTCAAACCCACCACACACCAGAACGGCTCGCCGTTCGAGAAACGGATATCCGTCAAGCCGGCGCGTTCCATCATGTCGCGGATTTGACGACGGTTGAAACGCTGCTCAAGCGGCGTTCCGAAACGATCCCGCGCATCCGTACGCATTGTATAGAAGCTGCAATGGCGGTAAAAGGAGAGTGGCACGTTGTTCACATTTACGCCCAATCGTTCCGCTATGCGACTTAGCGTGGCCAGCGGCCAATACACAAGAAATGCGATCGCATCGGTGACCAAATGTTTCAATGGCGCGGGAAGGCGGCATATTAGCCGTCGCACCGGATCCGTCAGCCGCCAAATCGCGCGGAACAACCATGGGCGATTCTCAAAGGCGTAATAGAGATACAAAAGCAACGGCGCGCCGGGCTTCAGCAGTTCCGCGCAAGATCGAATTGCCTGCTCTGTATTCGGCAGGTGATGCAAGACGCCCAACGAATATCCAAAATCCTGGCTGGAGGGCGGTAACGAATGGTCATCGACCCCGGCCCGCTCAAACGACACATTGCTCAGATCGGCCAGGTTCTTTCGCGCCACATCGATTGCGATCGACGGATCGATGCAGTGCAAACGTCCTACTTTTGGCGCTACCCAACGCGCCCAACGACCACTTCCGCAGCCCATGTCGAAGCCTTCGGCGTCGGGTCGCAAGTCCGCCCAAGGGAAAACAGCAAAATAGTTCTCGAACGCGTTTTGCGCCTCTATTATAGACATCCCAGTTTGGTCAAAGCGCGACCATTCGTCGCCAAAACTCGATACGGTCCGCTGATCAATATTGGTCATACTCTCGTCCCTCGGTTCGCAGATATGGCCCGAATTCGCCGGATGATGTAATAATTTGAGGCGCTTTCTCGACGATTCAGCTCTAATAATCAACATGTTGAGCTGATTCGGAAGCTGATGTTTTGTCGAACCCGGCGGGTGAACCGAATGGCGAGGCGCTTGGGCTCGATTTCGACCGCCGGTCAGTTTCGCGGTTCCGTCGTCACCTCCGATGCTGGGCTGGTTGCCTATCGCGACGAGCCGGCTCGCCCCGATCCAGGGCGAGGTCCCAACGACATTTCAGTGTTGTCAAAGTTTTGCTATGGGCGGCAAGTCTCAGCCGCGATAAGGCTGTCTGGCGAACCGCGAATATGGAGTTTACGCCTCCCTACCTATCTCCGGCGAGAAATGCCGTTTAAAGTGCCGTTCCCATTCAATTCCACAAGTGGAGGGGCAAGCGATGAAAGCGTTGGTGAAAAAGGCTTTGCAGTCTTTGCGGCGTTGGCCGGTCCTATTTTATGGCATTCGTTTGCTGCGCCCCGGTAAAAATATATATCAACATCTTTACTTTACGGGCGTGATCCAGGTTAACGTATCAGACAATGCGGGCTTTCTAGTTCACCACTTTGGAGCAAAGATAGAAAACGAATTGTTTTGGGCTGGCTATGGGCATGGATCGGAAGGGTATACACTTAGATTGTGGCGCGAATTGTGCTTAAGGTCTAGGTTTATTGCCGATATTGGCGCTAATACAGGTATTTACGCACTCGCAGCGGCTGCCTTGAATACCAATGCAGAAATTATTGCTATAGAACCTGTGCCAAGAATATATAATAAATTGTCTTCAAATATTGCTCTCAATAATTTTAATATTAAAGCTTACAAAGTTGCTGCATCTGACCATGACGGCGAATCCATTATGTTCGATACCCGCCAAGAGCATTCTTATTCGGCGTCACTCGAGGAAATCATGAGCATCGAGGGTGGGTATACGAGTGAAGTCGTTAGGACAACAGTTCCTACTATTCGTCTAGACGCTCTTTTTGACGAAATACAATTTGAGCGAATCGACCTGTTGAAGATCGATGTTGAAAATCATGAGCTGAAAGTGCTTGCTGGAATGAGGAATCGTCTTGACCGTGATAAGCCGACTCTTGTGATAGAAATTTTCGACTTCGGACGCGAGGCGGTAGCGAAGCTGCTTACAGGGCTGAATTATAAGTTCTTCGCAATTGACGAGAACAATGGTCTCATCCCAATAGCTGATCTTACCGATCGGGTCCCTGGTAGTTCATGGAACTTCCTCGTTTGCCAAGATAACATCGCGCAAGCGCTTCCGCGCGAAATTTACACCCGCAAAATGAAAACGTTCATTGCTCAGACGTGACTGAGCTGGCACTTATGGCGTTTTGAGTCCATCGCGGCAAGAAAGGGCTTTTCGGCTCCGAGAGGGGTATTTCCGTTCAAATGCTTTTCCAGCCGATTCCAGAATCGCGACCCGCCGTTCTTTGACTACGATTACGTCGTCTTTGGTAGCGCCGCCAACGAAAAAATCCCTTTTAGCTGACTTTTGACTGAGCGTTGAGGGCGTGCCTCGTTATAAAATCTGCTGCGAAATTATCTCATTGCTGCGACCGTTTTGATGGCATTGCTCATGACAGGCAGAGCCGTGCGAAGTGAATAAAATTGCTCGACGCGTTGGCGTCCGGCAACACCCATACCGCGCCGCAGCGCTCTGTCGTCTCTCAACCGGCGCAGTCCTACAAGCCAAGCGTCGGCATCGCTGGCCAACAGGCCGCATGAGTCGTTGATAACGTCGAGATTTGCCCCGACCGGCGATGCAATCACTGGAACGCCGCATGCCATATATTGGATCAGTTTCAACGCGCATTTGCCGCGCGCCCATTCATCGTCGAACAAGGGCATGACGCCAACATCGAACGTATTGATGAGGCGCACCTCAGTGGCTTCGTCCCACGGCAGGTTCACAACCTCGACCCCGTCGATCGGTTCGCAACGCCCTCCGACGATAATGAAGCGCACCGGCCCTTCGCGACCCAATTGCGCCAGAGGCGACGCCAATGCGCTCAAGTAAACCGATGTCGAAGGCGATCCAATCCACCCAACGGTGAATATGTCGTCCCGCTCGCTGGCCAGCACGTAGCGGTCAGTATCGACCACCGTGGGCAGAAAAGTCGTCGCGGAGTTCAATTGGTTCGCATAATCGGCGAGATAGTGATTGCCCGCCAGAACCGCCGCCGCGCGCGAAAGAACGGGCGCGAATTTGTCTTTCAGCAAAAACGACACCCGCCGGAACCGCTTCTGACGATATTTCAAAAAGAATGCATCGTCGAAATCGTAAATATACGGAACGCGCAACAACCGCGACTCAATCCCGCCGGGCAACAGTGGAAACAACTCGACGTGAACGATCGCTAAGTCATACTTTCCTTGCTTCGTAAGACTCGCCAGTCGGTTTATGTAATCAATGATCAGCTTTTTGATACTATATGTTTGACCTGCAAAAGCACGTGTTACGTACTCGTCACTCAACAAGGGTGTGATATGCAGGTCAATCCCGTTCTCCTTCAGTCCCGGAACATATTGCGCCAATCTGTAGCGGGTACTCGCAGCTTGAAAACCGTAGAGGGCCAATCCACAAACCTTGATCATGTTTCAGAAACGCTCGCGGACATTCGCGCGCTTTCCAAATAGCCAAGACTTGGCTCTGGCCGAGCGGCTCCAAAAGCCCATCATAGGTGACATAGAGGACTTGCGAACGCGCTGCCGTGCTCATGGCTTCGCGGCATCAGGAAGCCGGAACACCCCGCGAAAGCGATTGCCGAATGTCATGCCGAAAATCTTCCTGCCGCCGAGCAAGGCGGCCGCGCCGGCGATGGCGCGCTTGAGCGCCCCTCCGCTTGCATAGGGCCAGCCCGTTTCATGCACATCCCAAGTCAATCGCGCAAGGCCGGGTTCGACCCGGGTGAAGAAGGTCAATTGCTGCACAGCATTGACGCGCAAAAGGTGCGTCGGCGGCGACGACCCGATGAGATTGGGCCTCACGAGCCTTTTCACGGAGCCATAGATGCGCGATCCAAAACACCGGGCTCGGATTAGTCTCCAGCGGCCCCTCCACGAACAGCAATCCACCCGGCTTCACAAAGCCGAGCAAATCACGCAGAGTTGCGCCGGTTCCGGCAAATGTTCGAGCACGTCGCCAAGATGGACCGCGTCATATGTCGCTTTGTTCCGCCGCGAAAAGAAATTTGCAGTCGAAAATACGAGGCAATCCGCGTTCTTTGCGGCGTAAGCGGTCGCTTCTTCGTCAAATTCGACGCCGGTCGCAGAAAAGCCCTCGACCTTCAACGCGCTAAGAAACAACCCCAACCCGCAGCCATAATCGAGCACGCTTGCGCCGACGGGCAAGAACTCTCTGAGGAGCCTGGCGGAAATCCCGTAATCAGCGCTTTCGCAGTCAATATAGTGAGCATCGTTATAGGACGCCTTGGAATACATCAGTGCAAAAGTGTTCGCGTCTGGAACTGGATCGACAAAGACGCTCGAACAGGAGCGAGATCGCACCTAGTCAAACGCTACATCATTGAACCGTGTCTTGCAAGGAAAAGTCCGCGTCCTCGCGGACCCGCCGCAAATGGGGCACGGGCGCCTGGCTTTATCCTGGCGATGCCATCGGCCTGTTACGACGCCAAGTTCTGGGCAGAAAGCCAAGCCTGAAAACTCAACAGGTTCCACAGCCGACTGGCGTAATCCCGACGGCCAGTGCAATGATCCCGCCAAAGATTAAGCACTTCGTGGCTATCAAGGTATCCCTCGCTTTTCAAACGAGTTTCGGAAAGCAGCGATTCGCCCCAATCGCGCAACGGCCCGCGCAGCCATTGACCGATGGGGACAGCGAACCCGGCCTTGGGCCGCTCGACAAGTCCCTTGGGAACATGCTTGTACAGTATCTGCCTCAACGCCCACTTGCCGCAACCATCGCGAATTTTCATCGACATCGGCAACCGCCAGGCAGCTTCGGCGACACGGTGATCGAGCATCGGAACGCGGGTTTCGAGGCTGACAGCCATCGCGGCGCGGTCGACTTTCACCAATATGTCATCGGGCAGATAGGTTACGCCGTCGAGCAACATCATGCGATGCGACGGCTCGCTGATCCTATCTGCAAAGCCCAGTTCATCGAGCTGCGTCGGCGCAGCCACCGCACCAAGCGCCGGCGCCGCACCCTCGGTCCATTCCGTGACCAGCGCGTTGTAAAGATCATTGACGCCGCGCATTGCGCCCAGCGCCGGCCCAAGCTTATAGGCTTTTTCTTTGAACGGCATGAGGCTCTTGCCCAGTCCAGGCATTTGCAACAGCGCCGCCCAGCCCCAATTGGGCATGCGCGTCGCACCCGCTCCCAAGAGCTGGCGCAGCGGCGGCGGCGCCATGGCGAACCGGCGCCATAATTTCGGGCCGATCACATAGCGGTTGTAGCCGCCAAGCATTTCGTCGCCTGCGTCGCCCGAAAGCGCTACCGCGACCGATCTGCGTGCGATCGCGCAAACAATGCTCATTGGAATTTGCGAACTATCGGCGAAAGGCTCATCATATGTCGTGGGAAGGTTTGGAATGACCGCGCGCGTCTCGTTTGGGGTGACTCGTATCTCGCAATGATCAGTTCCAAGATAGCGCGCGACCTCCTTCGCGTGCGGCGCTTCGTCGAAGCCGGCCTCGTCGAAACCGACCGTGAACGTCTTAACTGGGCGGCTCGAATGCGCCTGCATCAGCGCGACAACTGTCGAGGAATCGATCCCGCCGGAAAGAAAGGCGCCAACTGGCACGTCTGCGACTAGTTGCAGCGCCACGGCTTCGCGAAGCACGCATTCAAGCGCCTCAAGCCCCTCGTGCTCGTCCTCTACGGGATTGGCGAGACCCGCCGCGACTACGTCCTCATAACGCCAATAGGCTTCAACGCGGCGTGCCCGCGAAAGAATTTCGTCCGGCGCAAGCGTGAGAATCGTACCCGGTTTAAGCTTGAAAACGTCTTCATAAATCGAATAAGGCCCTGGCACATAGCAAAAGCGCAGAAAAAGCGCGAGCGCGCTACGGTCGATATTGTTATCGAACTCGGAATGAGCGCGCAACGCCTTCAATTCCGAGCCGAACACGAAGGTCGTCGCCGCACCTCTGCCGATAAAGCCGTAGTAGAGCGGTTTCTCCCCGAAACGGTCGCGCCCCAGCGTCAGGCGCCTTGCGGCGCGGTCCCACAACGCCAGGGCGAACATGCCTACCGCTTTTTGCAGTGTGGGCGCGACGCCCCAGGCGGCGCAGCACTCGAGCAGCGTTTCCGTGTCCGAGGTTCCGCGCCAAGCAATGGTGCCGCGCGTTTCAAGCTGCTTGCGAAGAGCTAAGTGATTGTAAATCTCGCCGTTGAAGACAATGACATAACGACCGCAGTCGGAATGCATAGGCTGCGCGCCCCGTTCGGACAGATCGATAATGGCGAGACGCCGATGACCGAGCGCGATGCCCGCCGCGTCGTCCACAAAGATCGCGCCGGCGTCAGGGCCGCGATGACGCAAAGCCAGAGTCATGGCATCAATGTGCGAGTGTAAGTCGCCTCGAGTCGACGCCATCAGCATTCCGGAAAGACCACACATGTTTTTTTAAACTTTTCTTTCGCCTTCTCGGACCGGACCGTTTACGGGCTGCCGGACAATGTGGCACGAGATCGCCCAGTTCCTCGGCGCGCTCTTGAGGCTGACGCTTTGCGTCGTCGTACCGCGTTATAGCCGAAATGCTCTCTTCCTAAAGCCGTATGTCCGCCGCACCTGGCTCAAGGACGTATTTCAAATCATAAATAACGGCCGCTTTCTTGCCAAAGGCTCGGATGCGTTCGGCGCCCATATAACGAAACTGCTCGTGAGCAACGGCGAGAATGATTCCATCGTACGCATCCACAGCCGGCTTCTCAACTAACGACAAGCCGTATTCACGCCGTGCTTCCTCTTCGCTGACCCAAGGATCGAACACGTCGACAGAGACATTATAGGTGGCGAGTTCGCGCACGATGTCGACGACACGAGTGTTGCGCAAATCGGGGCAGTTTTCCTTGAAGGTGAGACCCATCACTAGGACTTTCGCGCCGTCGACATGGATGCGACGCTTCAACAGAGCTTTGATCATTTGGGAAACGACATACGCGCCCATGCTGTCGTTTAGCCGCCGCCCGGCGAGAATAATCTCGGGGTGATAACCGACCGCCTCTGCCTTGTATGTCAGATAGTATGGATCGACCCCGATGCAGTGACCGCCGACCAAGCCGGGACGGAATGGCAAAAAGTTCCATTTTGTGCCCGCCGCTAGCAAGACGTCTTCCGTGTCGATGCCCATCCGATTGAAGATAATCGCGAGCTCGTTGATCAAAGCAATATTAAGATCGCGTTGGGTATTTTCAATAACTTTGGCAGCTTCGGCGACTCTGATGCTCGTCGCCTTGTGCGTGCCCGCGGTGATGATCTCAGCATAGAGGGCGTCGACGAACTCGGCGATCTCAGGAGTCGAGCCTGAGGTGACCTTCTTGATCGTCGCCACGCGATGCAGCTTGTCGCCGGGGTTGATGCGCTCTGGGCTGTAACCGGCGAAAAAATGTTCATTGAATGTCAGGCCAGAGACTTCTTCCAAGATTGGAACGCAGTCCTCTTCAGTGGAACCGGGATAGACTGTCGACTCATAAATGACGATATCCCCGACCTTGAGTACTTTTCCGACCGAGTACGAAGCTTTGACCAGGTGCGTGAGGTCGGGACGTTTGTGTGCGTCGATCGGGGTTGGAACAGTGACAATGTACACGTTGCAGTCGGCAAGGTCGGCCAGCTCGCGAGTGAAACGTAAGCGCTTTGCGGCACGCATCTCCTCGTCGGACACTTCGAGCGTCGCGTCTTGACCTGCCTTCAGCGCTTCAATGCGGCGGGTGTCGACGTCGAAGCCTATGACGTCGTGTTTCTTGCCAAATTCGACAGCCAGCGGCAGGCCAACATAACCGAGCCCAATGACACCGATCCTCGTGTTACTTAGACTGTGCATTGAAATCATCGCGCGAGTTTTTCTCTATCTGCGGATTTGGAGAAGCGCTCGTCTTCAGCCGGGGATTCCACCGCAGATCCAGTCCGCGCGCGAATCGGCGTGCGGACTGCTAGTGGTGAAAACCAAACGGAGAGTCCCGCGCGGTATCAACCATTTCAATGGCTTACGCAGCTGACGGGGTACGAAGTGTTTGATTCTATGCACTAGCTTAACGGAGGATGTCTGAGCTCCTTCCGCGCTTTCTGGGAGCTGCGCGAACGCCAAGCGTTCCAAGTATTTTCATTCCACGAAACTAGTTTTGATCTTGGCGTGGCAAAATTCGCAAGCTGCCGCACTTCGGGTGAATCCCTTCACCCGAAGCCCAATGACGCGTGGCGCGACCGAAGATCAGGCCGCCGCCAAGTCGGCCCGATCAATCATGAGCGGCGTTTGGCCACCCATGATGTTCAGCAATAGGCGAACACGCCCCTTGCCGTCGACACGCTCCAGAACGCCAAGGTCGCCCACAGATCAGGCCGCCGCTAAGTCGGCCCGATCAATCAAGAGCGGCGCTTGGCCGCCCATGATGTTCAGCAATACCCGAACGCGCCCCTTGCCGTCGAGGCGCTCCAGCACGCCAAGGCCACCCACAAACGGACCTGCCACGACCCGCACGGCCTGCCCAACGCGTAGGTCGGCGCCCAAAACGACACAGCCGGCCACGTCGATCGCTCCGACAAGGGCTTGGACAACGTCGCCGGGAACCGGTACGGGCCGTTTCAGGGCGGTGAGCAGCCGGGCAACCCCAACCGTGCCGTTGATGGAATGCCAGCGATCCCGTTCCGTGTCGAAGATGATGAAGATGTAACCCGGAAAGACTGGAGCCACGACCTCGCGTAGCTTCCGCGCGTGACGAACCGTTCTACGAAATTGTGGGAAGAAAGGGCGGAAACCCTGCGCCCGAAGGTGAAGTTCGGCAATCTTCTCCCGGTGGTGCAACGTCTGCGCGACGTACCACTGCTCTCGGCCCTGTAGTTTCAGGTCATCGCTTGGCTCACGCGCACCCGCGACGCGTGCGGCATCCGTCAATTCGACACACCATTGTCAAAGTCTTGGCTTGACGCCGGATCGAACCCCTTGAAAGGCATAGCCAGTTTCATTTCACAGCCTTGTCTCGGTTCATGAAGGAAGCCCGCCTATTTCCATGCGGCGCGGACATTATCCTGAGTCTCTTGTGTGAGCAACAAAGTGAAATTCCGCTAACGATTCCGCGGTAATTTTCGACTCGGAGCGTCCAAGCGCAAGCAACTTTCATGAACCACGCGAAGCGTGCTTCGCCGCAGGGAAGTCCCGCGTATCGTGCGCCATCCGATCGGCTTCTCGGTGGCCGCCTCTGCGGAAACGAAAACTGCGAGGCAGGGGTGGGGCAAATTGCAACGCAGCGCAGAAGCAAAAAAGGGTTTCCAGCGCGATTGTGCGCAGCGGATAGTCCCAAAGGGAATGGATGAGCAAAAGCCACATCGCAATCACCCCCGCGCGGGCCTGTCGTCCTTTAACGGCGTCTTCGCGAACAAAGGCGCGATATGTGGACGCGCCGAGCCAAGCGATGAAGCCGAGCAAAAGCAGTAGGGACCCCGCACCGCCCTCAAAGAGCGTCTCGAGCCCATCGTTGTGGGCGCGATTGACGAAGTCGGGCACAAGATCTGCCGCTGATTCGTGAAGCGGATAGACGCTAGGAAAGGTGCCTAGGCCCGCCCCAACCGGAAAGTAACTCTTTAACCCGGGCCAAGTGTTTGCGGCGATCATCCATCGAAGATCTTCGCCAAGATCTTGCTTTCCAAACCGCGATAAAATATTCAGGAACCCAAAGCCTATGGCGATAGGCAGAAGCGCAAGCGCAAACGCCGCAATCAACGTGAGCGAGCGACGACTGCCCAGGGCTATGAGCTCCGGGGTTAAGACGAACGCAAGCGTCGCCACGGCCGAAAAGCCGCCAAGGATCATTGCCGATCGCGAGGCTGTCAAGGTTAGCGCAAACAACAGCGCAGGCGCGACGGCGCCGAGGATCGCAACCAAGAGAGCCGGAGATTGTGTCTGCGTCTCCGCCAGCGCCGCGGCGCCTAAAGGCAATAGGGCATATTCTAAAGCGGCGAGATGGTTATGGTTGGCGAAAAAGCCCACGGCCGTCCCGGCGTTGGTGAAAGTGAAGAAATAGGGGCCGCCACCGAGCACCTGGAGCATTCCAAGCACCGCGCTCGCGACCCCGATCGCTAGCGCAACGAGCAGCAGGCGTCGTCGCGCATCCCGCCCGAGGCTTAGGATCGCCAAGAATATGGCCACTGCTGGGAGCACCGAGAGCAAGGCGCGCCAAGTCTCGCTCGGGATCAAAGAAATCGGCCTCCATGATATCGGCGCTTGGGCGGTTGTCAGAATCTCAGCGACGAAATCCCGGCCGGGCAAGGCGATCCACAATTGCGGCGGCAGCGGGATCAGCTGGAGGCAGGGCAGGGCTATGACCCCCACGACGAGGGCAAGCGCGGAGGGGAAACTCTTTAAGAAAGGCATAGCGCGGGGCAGCGCCAAGGCGAGCAGCGGCAAGGACACGAGCTCCGGGATGGCTTCGGAAACCAGACCCTGGCGTGTGGCGCCACCGAACACGAGCGACGCCGCGAGCACGGCGCCGGAAAACCAAAACACCAAATCTCTCAAGCCAGGAGCCTGTCTGCGTAACGAAGTTTTGAGGAAAGCATACAATGTACACTGGACATTTTGTCTTCGTAATACTGCATGATGTACCCAAAGCTTGATTTTTGCATTACTCGGACCAGGCTCCTAGCCTCCTGTTACGCCAGACCGTTGCGATCGGCAAATGAAACATGAAGACCAACGATCGCCGGACCTTGCGGCAATTCGTCCAGGCGCCCAATCGTCCGTTCCCGGCGCTTCGGCGTTCTCGACAAATCCACAAAGCGACTTGGCGCTCTGGCCGGGCACGATAGCAAGCCGGACACGCCCGGCATAGCGTCCGTGCTTTCGCTTGTCTTGCGCGATCCCCGGTTTACGATGACGCACTTCAACGGCGCAGGCGACGAGGACTTGTGGAGGCATAAGACGAAATGCTCCCAAGCGCCGTCAGTCATTTGAAACTTCGTTCATATTTCTAGGGTTCAATGAAGTAATTACATTCACTAGAAGGCTACAGCGGCGGAACATAAGCACGAAACCGGCCTAAATCTGGGAGCAAGTGGGCCATTATGACCTTGCGCAGTCAATTTGATCGAGCTCGGCGACGGATCGAGGAGCGCGTTGACCAGACTTGGACGATGAGTTGGCACAAGTTCAAGCGTCAAAGAATGGGTCCGCCCTTTGACGGCGAACCCCGTTTCGCATTGATAACCGTTAATTACTCCACCACGCGATATCTTAAGCTCATGCTATTGACGTTGGCTGAACAGTCCTCCTTGCAGCTCTTGAAAAGGATTATTCTCGTCGATAATTGTTCGCGCGATGGCGGTTCAAGCTTCCTTCGAGAATTGGCGGAGCGAACCAATCGCATTTCCGCCGTGGAAAATCGTTGGTTTTTAAACCACGCGCGCGGCATGCGCCGTGGCTTGAGATTACTGGATATAGTTGAGGCGGATGCGGCTGCGACGGACAGCGCCAATATCGTTCTCTCTTGCGATGCAGACGTCGTCTTTCGGAGGAGAGACACGCTCTCGGATTTGGCGAGGATTTTCGTCGAAGAGGGCGCCGCCCTTGCTGGCGAGCTCCGAAAACACTTGTATCCTTACCCTGAAGCCCAAGCCTCATTCATCGCAGTACGGCGCGATTGTTACTCTCGAAAAGATATCGCACCGTGGGTCAATCACGGCGCTCCCGCCTACTGGATGCAGCGGAGCATTTGGCGCGCCGAACTGCCGGTAGTGAATTTTCCCAGCAATCATGGCGGATACGTCCTTCATCGTGGGCGCTCGGGTGTCGCTGCCGCGCGCCTTTTTTTCCCTAATTCATCTTACGCCACCGTTCATAATACTGACGCTCACTATATGGGTGTGCCCGAAGGCGCCAGGATTTGGGGGGGTATCGAAGCGCGCTGGGAGGATCTCTTGCGGCCTGAAGCCCAAGAGCGGCTGATAGCACATCTCGCGAAGCAATTCGGTTGAAGGCTAAGATTTCTGTGTTGTCGAGAGTCCGCCTGCGGAATCTACCATCGACGAAACGGTCAAGCGTGGTGCAGTTGATGACCGCCAGGCCCGGCGTTGGACGCTGACCGAGCGGGGCTATGGACAAAAAAGGTGGACAGAAAAGGAAACTTTTGTATCCGTGACGCATGCAATGCAAACTCTGCCGCCGAGAGGTGCAACCCGCGGATCCGATCTATCGTCTCTCGCTCGGCAGTACCGCATGGCGTGGGACATTTGGCGGCTACATCGGCGAAGTCTGCGCTGAGTGCTGCGCGACCAAGCCCTCCGCCAGATGGCCATGGATCAATTACAAATGGCGAGCGCCAGAGCCATGCAAGAAGTGCGGTCGGCCTGTCATCTGCGAGGCGCGTCGAAAGCTCCCGAAGCATGTTGCGTGCAGCAAGGAATGTCGCCTAGCGGTCTTTCGCGCGATCGAAGCGGCGCGTCGCCGACGCTTGGTCCGCCCGCGTAGCTGCGTCGTCTGCGGCGCGTCCTTCACACCGACGCGGAGGAACGCGTGCTATTGCTCATCAACCTGTCGGCAGAAGTCCTATCGCCGATCGCTTTCGGCGCGCGCGGTAAACGTAGCGGGTTGACACCCTTATTGGTTCGCCCCGACGCCCGGTCACAGCGTGCCGCCTCAGCTCCACCGCCATGTTTTCAGAGCATTCCTAACGCTGGATTAGGAACAGGCGACTATGAATTAATGGGTTACGAGCGATCTGCAAACCGCAGCCTCTCGCGCAAGTCTGGCGGGCGAGGGCGTCGAACAGGCCATAACCAAGCCCCAAGCCGCCATCCCCGCCACATCGTCTTCGCACGGCCACTCATCGGCGCTGACCGCAACGCGCCGAAGCAAACCGAAGACCGCGCTCGCGGCCTCGTTCAGCTCCGGGTATTTCGCTCGTTCGACCAAAATGGGTCCGAACATTAGGCGAAAGAGATCACGCTTCTGCAAAGCGAAATCAAAATAGGAGAGACCGACACCGCCGAGGCGATCGCGTTCTATCGCGCCCGTCTCCATTGCTGCGGCGAGCTCTCTGAACCCTTCCGCGGCGACCGACGCAAGAAGATCCTCCCTGTTAGCAAAATGGCGAGACGCCGCCGTCGCGGACACTCCGACGCGGCGCGCCGTCTCCCCCAGGCCAACTACGTCTGGGCCGGCTTCATCCAGGATAGCTCGCGCCGCAGCGCGTAGGGCGTTTGGGAGATTACTGCGATGATAGGGACCGCGAGGCGTAACCATTGGACTTTTCATACCCAAACCCCTTGGCATACAAATCCCTCCGAAGTTTCGCGTGCTTGAGTCAGTTCGCGAGGCACCTACGGCCAGCAAAGCGGCTCTTTCCCGTCGGGATGACGGCTGATTTGGGACTCTCGGCGACGCCGGCGCAGAATAGGCTCGAGGTGTGTCCTAATGGATACTACTTCGAAACGACGAAGTGATCGGCCCGATCGATGGATGACCGGATGCGGGCCCCAGTGAGGCGGGTCTGTCCGGCGGGGTGAAAAACAGGTCTCTGGGTTACGGGCCGCAAAAAGGACGCCACACCGTCGATCCTCGGTTGATGCGCATGTACCCCTTTCGGCTACGTTGACATCGTATCGACTTTCCGTATTGTTAACCCAACGGAAGTGGGACAACCGGGCGGGCTGTAATATCGCTCATCGTTAGTGGTAGATCTGCTCCTGAACGCGGGGACGGGGATGGTCGCTTGTCTTTTAGGGGCTAACTAACTGATTATGCTCGCTGAGAGGAGACTGGGGAAAGTTCTCTTCGATGCGTGCTTCGTGCGCGGATGACAGGGGGAGTTTGACCTTGCAGGACAATCTTGATCGTATTCCAGTCGAAAACGCTCTGACGCGAACACAGCAGCAGAAAACTGGCGAGCGCTTGCAGGAAATTGGTCCCCTCGAAGCCGGAAGCGCAGAAGCCGCCGGATTCATCGCGGTGATTGAAAGCCGCACCTTCATCCGGGAGTGCCTTCGGCGAAGCGTGCAATCGGCGTTTCCGCTACCGGTGCTTACCTATTCGACGACTGTCGAACTGAGGCAACAGCATCTGTTAACCTCACCGAAACTAATTATATTTTCTTGGGTGGAAGATAACGGAGAGGCGAGCACTAACGCCTTGAAAGTCTTATCCGAGCTTGCTCCGAGCATCCCAGTCATTGTCCTCGCTTACAACAATAACCCCGAGCTGGCCAGGACCGCCATTTGCCACGGCGCAAAGGGGTACATCCCGGTAACCATGGGATTTGAAATCACGATCGAGGCGGTGCGCTTTGTTCTTGCTGGGGGGACCTATGCGCCAATGGACTCCCTGCTCGCGAGAGGTGGGCCAGAGGACGCGCCTTCCCAGCCACTGACATCGGGCTCGCTCACAGCCCGTGAACTCGCGGTCGTTCGGGCGATCCAGAAAGGCAAGTCGAATAAGGTAATAGCCTACGAATTGAACATGTGCGAAAGCACCGTCAAAGTCCACGTACGTCGCATAATGAAGAAATTGACCGCGAAGAACCGTACGGACGTGGCTATCAAATCGCAATCCGTTTTGAGCCCCTTTGCCGGGACCGACGCTTGCACTTAGGAAGAACGTCGAGCTGCAAGTGTTGAAGATCAGTTAAAGCGTGCTCGGACAGCCCTCTGCGAACGGCCCATACACACGTTGTGCACCAACTGCCAAAGGTAGACGCGCTGCGACAATCGTGACGAGATATTTTAGGTACTTGCGCATCCTGTTCCGGCCGGCCTCAGGGGGTCCATCTTCGACGGGGTACGGAACAATTACACGGCCCGGGAGCGCTCCCGACAGTGCGGCCGTGGCGCGCGCCAGCGTTCGCCGAGAGGTGATCAGCAGCAGGGGCCCGGTCAAGCCGCGACGGTCAACCCAGCATTTGGTGTCCTGGGCGTTCTGAAACGTGTTATCGGCGCGTTCGCCCCATTCAACGCAGCATGCAATTAGCCGCGGCAAATCGGCGATACCAGGATTACGTATGGAGAACTGCTCGACGAAATGGGCCGGATCTATGCCGGCGTTTCCATTCACGCCAGAGATGTAAAGTCGCGGCACGGCGCCGGCGTCCGCGAGACGGAGACCCAGATCTACCCGTTGAAACTGGCCGGTAAATACCACGCCGGCCGATACTTGGTGGATCCGATGTGGAACGCTGAACGAATCAAACGAAACGTACCCAACCGCCCCGCCGACGAGCGCCAAGCTGAGAAAACCACACCCGGCTGCGCGCCAGAGCACCGAGTAAACGCCACGACGATACTTTCCCAATCATGTCCTCCAACGATCCTGGGCAGACAGGTTGCCCGTGCCGGCGGCTCCAAAGGGTGGAGGCTTCCACGGTCTGTGCGTGTCGGGCTCTGTCATTGAAATCGATAAATGCAATTGATTTGCTGACGTTGACCGAGTGGCGCGAGCGGCTCTCACGGGGGCCGCCTCGATCTCATGAGCGGCGCACTCCATGGCGCATTTCACTATTGAATTCATGCCAACCTGCACGCGCATGTGCCTCTAAAAGTTTGTCCTGGAACTCACTGTGTGGACTGCGCTCGAGGCGCTGAGCGGTTAGCGAAAGCCACCGCGCGACCCAGGATGCGCTGCATGGGCTCTCCACCTTTGGCGAACCACTCGTCAACGGGGTGGAGGTTTCTGGCGGCGGCGGCTGCAACAAATTGATCGGCGAGCACAGCTTCTCCGTTCGGGGTCCGGCAAAAAGCCACCCGAGGCCGCTGGCAATCTTATCCCAAGTCCAAACCCGAAGACCCGGGAGCGGCGGCGCCCGCAGCCGAACGCGTGGATAGACGCCGCCGGCCCGGATACGGGCGGGCATCCGTATGTCGGCGGCGACCGCGTCGGTGCTGGTCAACGCAAACTCTGCAAAGTCGAGCCGAGATATTTAGCGGAGCCTCTTGCCAGAGTGCGGGCGAAGCTTGCGATCTGGGCAGGCAAACAGAGAGGGGTGTTCACGGGCGAGCGCGCCTCGATCAACGCAGCCACAGGGGTCGGCCAGCGCACACGCAGCCAGTGAAGGATGTGAAGGAACTCACCAGGATTTTTGGCAAGGGCGCTTGCCGTGACACTCCTGAATCGCCCGGCATAGGGCGCCTCCCATTCGCGCAAAACCGCGCGCTCGAACCATGCAGGAGGATCGGCGCGCACGGTCGGCGGCGTCGTGTCGAGACGGCATCCCAACAACCGATGCGCGAGCATGATCGTGGCGCCGATCCATCCGGCGGCCACTTTGTCGTTCCCCAGGCAGAGGTCCCAATCGAAATCCGGCGGAACGGCCTCGACCATCGCGGCGACGTCGCACAGACCAGAGGGCCGCCAGGCGCCATGCTTCAACAAATGCATGATGACGAAACGCAGATGATCTTCGAACGCCAGAAGACGAATATCCGCCGAACCGGCTTTAGCCGGGGTCGAGCGGGCTTGGAGTGTCTCGACCGGGGGCGTGTAGGCGGTGGCGTCGAAATTCTCGTGCAGATCGATCGTGCAGACCCCTAGATCCGGCTCGCAGTCGACAAATATATCTTCCATATCGCTTTCGTGAAAGCGCGTCGGCGTCAGACGCAGGAGCGTCGCGCGTGCCAGCTCGTACCGGCCCGCCGGCGCGCAGAGATCGAAGTCGCCATAAGCGCGCAGATAGCGCGCCGAATAGAAATGGGCGACCGCCCATCCTTTGGCAATCAAGGGGACGATGCCCACTTCATTCAGGCGGGTCGCGACGAATTCCAGGGCGCCGTCGAGGCGGGCGTCTTCGAGCGCCAGGATTTGGCCCGACCGGCATAGCTCCAGCGCCTCGGCGCAGCCCTTCAGCGCCGGAGTGTCCTTGATCCGCCGCCATCCCAGCGCCGCGGCGCCCGAACCGATCAGCAATGGCGCCGCCCGCGCAACCTCAACGGGCGTGAGAGAAAGCGGCGGACATTCCCTCCGCCAGCTGCCGTTGAGGAAAGAGGCGAGAAGGCGAGCGTTCGCCACTGCGGTCAGCGCACCTATAGCATCACACAAATGCCCAAGCAGCAGTAGCCGGAGCAGCACTGATTGGTCAAACGATCAACCACTCGCGTGGGCCGCCATCGGCATGGCGATGCTGGCGACGACCGCCACGGCCGCCGCCACGAGCCCAGTTGTCCCGCAATCTCGCAGCGGCTTTTGCCTAAGGAGGAGGGCCACACAGCGGAAGGATCTCACCTGTGTTACAGAACCCACTACAGCATTGAGCGTTGGAAGTGCAATGCACATTATTCGCTAAACAGGATTGCGCTGATGCTGGCATCGGCGCGACGATGCTGGCGACGACCGCTGCCGCGCCCAACCCCAATCGCCCCGCGACCTCGCGGCGGCTCTTGGCCGCGCTCATGTCAGGCGGAAACGCGATGGCTTCTGTCAGCAGCTGCGCTTTCGTCAGTTGATGCAGCGCCAGCCAGACGGCACGTTCGTCCTCGCCCAGCGCGGCGGCGATCGCGGCGACGGATGTCTCGCCGTCGCACTCGCGCCAGACCCTCGCGGCAAACTCGTTCAAGCAACTCGCGGCATCGCGGCTGCGGTCATAGACCAGCGTTTCGCTGTCGATCTCGCGCACGATCAACCGCTCGGTTTTCGCCTTCGGCATCGGGTTCGTCGTCATGGCCAATCCCCTCGGTGGTCAGATTGAAAACAGGCTGCTCAGCCGGCCTCTACCGCGGCCAAAATGCTGCTCAGCATCGTCGCCGCATCGCCGCGTTTTCCCTTCAGCACCGTCGCACCGGAAGCGACGCGCCCCAGAATGTCGATCGTGCGGTCCGGCGACTGGCGCGCCGAAAATGTGTTGTCGAGCAATTCGAGCATCCCACGGCCCGCCGTTAGGCGCTTGGGGCGCCAGCGCGCGCCCTCCCGAAACTGGCTCATTACGACCAGGCCGACCGAGACGGGCTTGCGCCCGGAGACACCGCCGATCTCCTCGACCGGCGTTTCTATCTGCGGCGCGGTGTTGCTAGGGCGCATCGACAGCGGTTTGGCGAAAGGATGAACCCATCCGTCCTCGTCGAGAACGGCATATTCATCGGAGAAATACGCGGCGCCCGCCTTGACGAGCTCCGCGACCAGATGGGTCTTGCCCGCCAGCGTCCTTCCCGGCAGCATGATGGCCCTGTCTTTCCAGGCCACAACGCCGGCATGCACGAACACTTTGCGGCGGGAAAGCTCGGCCATCGCCATACGCAAATGGGTATCGTAATTTTCTAACACGGCGGCCAGCCGGTGCGAGCGCCCGACCGCCACGTGGTCGGCATAGACGAGATGGTAGTTTTTCAAGCCGCGCCTTTCGCTAGGAGGCGCCTGGATCACCGAAAGCATGCGATCCACCGTCCCCATCGGCGAGATTTTTGCGCCGGGAGGCAAGCGGGAACGCAGCCGTTCGATCAGGGCGGCGTCGTTCACCCTGACGCCGACGCGCACGCCATAGCCGGTGACAGCAAAAGCGTCGATCCAGTACAGCTTCTCGAGATTGCCCATACACGGCGTATACGCGCGTGAGCGCAACTTGAGCGTGCGGGTCGTTGCGACTGGCGAGACAGGTAAATCCAAAGCACACGACTCATTGCACGTTATTTGCCAGGCTAAACCATTGGCGGCACCGCCGCAAGAGGCGCCTCGGGGGTTAGCGCCGGTTTGTTGAGGGCTGTGACATTTGCGCCGACCATCATTCGGAGAGGCCGTCAACACAAAACTCTTGACGCCACTCTTGACGCGACCTTCGGCCGAGGAAGTTGACACAAGACATTGATGCTGCTAGCTAGCGATCGTCACCGGGAGGTGGGGAACCTTATTGGAGAGTCACATGAAGTTAAAGTCAACAGCTGCGGGCTTGGCGATCGCCGCCTCGTTGGGTTTTGCGAGCACCGCGAACGCAACGATCACGCTGACGTTTGTGGGGCTTCAGAATCTGGAGCCGATCCTCAACTACTACGATGGCGGCTTCGGCGGTTCTGGCAGCGGGCCCGGGCCAAACTATGGGATCACGTTCGGGGCCGACTCGCTTGCGCTCATTTCCGTGGACAACGGGGGAACCGGCGACTTCAATGGAGCGCCGTACGACACGGTCGCCTTCTTCCTGAGCGGCTCGGGCGACATCATGAATAGTGCCAGCGGGTTCACCACGGGATTGTCTTTCTACTACTCGTCGCCCGTTGCGCCCGGCAGCGTGACGGTTTGGAGCGGCCTCAATGGCACCGGCACGGAGCTGGCCGACATCAACCTGGCGACCACGCCAGAGGGCGGCTCCGGATGCGACACATTCTATTGCCCATGGGTCGCGAGCGGCGTAAACTTCTCCGGGACGGCGGAATCGGTTGCCTTCTCCGGCACCGCGGATGAGATCGGCTTCTCCGCCCTCACCCTGGGCTCGGACCCGCCGGGTGCCCCCGAACCCTCGACTTGGGCGATGATGGTCGTCGGCTTCGCGGGCCTCGGCTTCGCCGGCTACCGCGCCAAGCGCAAGAACATCGCGCTCGTCGCGTGAGTCGGCCCTTCCGCCAACGCAAAGGTCGCCCCTTGGGGCTGCCTTTCTTGTCTGGGGGCCCAATACAATAGCTTGCGCGCCGTTCGGCGTGCCGGCTGTGCTCTGTCTTGCGCTTCGCCACTACCGGCGGGGCTGCTCACGCAAGACGCTTCGATCAGGCGCCGACGCACTGTCGGAAACCGGCGGTGGGCGGCTTTTCTTGCGAGGATGAGGTTCTCGACCCGTTGGGCTTGCGCCGCCTTGGGCGCGGCAGCAAACTTCGTTCCAGCGGACCGGCGCAATGGTGCCGCCCTGCGCCCGGGCCATCCGCAGAAGCTCGCCGTTCAGGGGACACAAACACCACCGACGCACACGAGCACGAGCCCGCCACAGCACGTGCCAGTTCCCGGTCCCCCCGTGCAAGGGTCGCCGAGCCTGCCACAGCTTTGAGCTTGTGCTGGCATCGGCGCAACGATGCTGGTGACGAACGCTGCCGCGCCCAACCCCAACCGCCCCGCGATCTCGCGGCGGCTCTTGGCGGCGCTCATGTCAGGCGGAAACGCGATGGCTTCTGTCAGGAGCTGCGCTTTCGTCAGTTGATGCAGCGCCAGCCAGACGGCGCGTTCGTCCTCGCCCAGCGTGGCGGTGATCGCGGCGACCGATGTCTCGCCGTCGCACTCGCGCCAGACCCTCGCGGCAAACTCGTTCAAGCAACTCGCGGCATCGCGGCCGCGGTCATAGACCAGCGTTTCGCCGTCGATCTCGCGCACGATCAACCGCTCGGTTTTCGCCTTCGGCATCGGGGTCGTCGTCATGGCCAATCCCCTCAGCGGTCAGATTGAGATCAGGCTGCTCAGCCGGCCTCCACCGCAGCCAAAATGCTGCTCAGCATCGTCGCCGCGTCGCCGCGTTTTCCCTTCAGCACCGTCGCGCCGGAAGCGACGCGCCTCAGAATGTCGATCGCGCGCTCCGGCGACTGGCGCGCCGAAAATGTGTTGTCGAGCAATTCCAGCGTGCCACGGCCCGCCGTCAGGCGCTTGGGGCGCCAGCGCGCGCCCTCCCGAAACTGGCTCATTACGACGAGGCCGACCGAGACCGGCTTGCGCCCGGAGACACCCCCGATCTCCTCGACCGGGGTTTCTATCTGCGGTGCGGTTTTACTAGGGCGCATCGACAGCGGTTTGGCGAACGGATGAACCCATCCGTCCTCGTCGAGAACGGCATATTCATCGGAGAAATACGCGGCGCCTGCCTTGACGAGCTCCGCGACCAGATGGGTCTTGCCCGCCAGCGTCCTTCCAGGCAGCAGGATGGCTTTGTCTTTCCAGGCCACGACGCCGGCATGCACGAACAGTTTGCGGCGGGAAAACTCGGCCATCGCCATACGCAAATGGGTATCGTAATTGTCCAACACGGCGTCCAGCCGGTGCGAGCGCCCGACGACCACGTGGTCGGCATAGACGAGATGGTAGTTTTTCACGCCCGCCTTTCGCTGGGAGGCGCCTGGATCACCGAAAGCATGCGATCCACTGTCCCCATCGGCGAGATTTTTGCGCCGGGAGGCAAGCGGGAACGCAGCCGTTCGATCAGGGCGGCGGCGTTCACCCTGACGCCGACGCGCACGCCATAGCCGGTGACAGCAAAAGCGTCGATCCAGTACAGCTTTTCGAGATTGCCCATACACGGCTATATGCGCGTGCGCGCAACTTAAGAGTGCGGGGCGGGGCAATTTGCGAGATGGGTAAGTCCAAAGCGCACGACTCATTGAACGTTATTTTGCTAGGGCTCCGCGCCAGACCCTCGCGGCAAAACTCGTTCAAGCAACTCGCGGCATCGCGGCCGCGGTCATAGACCAGCGTTTCGCTATCGATCTCGCGCACGATCAACCGCTCGGTTTTCGCCTTCGGCATCGGGTTTGTCGTCATGGCCAATCCCGTCACCTCCGATGCTGGGCTGGTTGCCTATCGCCAGCTTGACGATGCTCGAGCCTGATTTCAATCTGACCACCGAGGGGCAACACTCAGCATCGTCTGCCCGATGAACCGCGCCACGCTCCCCGCGCCGGCCTTCAACGGTTGGCCCGTGATATGCGATGTGGCAAGTCCGCGCAATCCGTCGCACGCTTTGGCCATTTCCTGCGCAGGCTGGCGACGCCCAACCAATCAAAGAGTGGTCGCTGACGAGCCTCAAAAGCGCGCGCACCTTCGCCGAGATATTCAGCCAGCGCTACGAGCGCGGTTCAACTCTCGAGCCCCGAGCGGCCCTGCTCGCGGGTGCTGCCCCTGAGATAGCCCCCAGCGCCGCGTGCCCGTGTGTCGAGAGGTGGAATAGGCACTAAAACCCCTCGCTATTCCCGAGAGCCAGCGCGATGCCATAGCAGAAGGGGTCGAGAAGGTCGTCCTCCCGGTCGCTGGCTCTGTCGCCAACGCGAAAGCTCTCGACTTGGTCGAGCAGGTGATTTCGTGAATGTCGCTTGTAGATGACCGTCTTCTCGAAGGCTCGATTCGTGTACTTGACCAATCCTCGATGCACATAACCTGACACTGAAATCGCTCGCTCGTCCTTGCCCATTGCGGTGAGCTTCGAGTCAATCGCGCGCGTGGGCATTTGCCGCCGCAATGCCTGCTGCAGGAGAATTGTCCCCGAGTTCTTGTCCTCAATGAAGGCGCCCAGCGACCCGTTGCGTGCACGGCAGAGCCGCGCCAACTCTTCGAGCGTCTCGAACACCTCCGGCAACCAGGTCTCGAGAACCGCGCCTTCGATCTGCGCGATATTCCAGTCCAGTATCAGAAGCGGGATTTTGCCGATTTTGTCGAACGCGAAGAATGTCACGGCCGTGGCGTCATTGTCGGTGCCGGTCTTGGAGGCGGTGTCGATGACCGCAAAGACGGCGTCGCACGTGGCTGGAGGGGGAAGCGGCTGGTTATCAACGAGGAGCTTTTCTCGACTGAAGAACGCGACACCCGACCAATCGACAAACTCGGCCATATATTCCTGGGCGTAGACCAGCGGGTCATTGTCTTTGCGCAGATCTTCGTGAAACCGAGCACGGCGGGCGTTCCAATCCTCAAGGCTCTCATTCCGGGCGCGCTTCGGAAGGAGTGGGTTATCAAGTGTGGTGGCATGAAACTCATGGAAGCCGTACTGAGGGTCCGTGCAGATGTTGTAAAAGAAGTTGTCCGGGCTCTTGCCCGCGCAGTTTGAGCAAACCAGGGCCTCGCCGCCGTAGTCGAATAAGGTCGGTTTGATCCCCTTCTCCCATAGCGCCATCATCGCATCGTCTGACCGGTTATCACCGTCCTTGGTGAAAGGCCGCCTCGTCGATCACAATTCGCCGATATCGCCGACCCCGACCGGCGATTGGATTCTCCAGCGACCAGAAGTCGACGCGGCCGCCATTCGAGAGTCGGATGACGGGAGGCGTCCTCGAGCTTGCGTCCACAATCGGACCAAACATTTGCGTCAAATCCGAATAGACCTCTGTCCATGTCATATGCTGGGGAGCAAACCAGGCGCATTCCTCCCCTTGCACGAGGCCCTGGGCAATCCAGTTCTTGGCGAACTCCGTCTTGCCGTACCGCCTTCCGCAGCGAAGTGCCCTGAAGCGATGGGACTGCAAGGCCCAATGGGCCATTAGCTGACCGAAGTGCAGCTGTGCGAGCGATATGCGACGCTCGTGGGCTGTCGATGGAACGGACATCGCGAAGTTACTCCTTTTGATCATTTCTCGGACGGCGACCACCATTCGGCAGGCGGGGCGTCGCGCCCTGCCTCGAATTCGGCGGTTTTCTGGTCGGCGGTTTGACCGGGATAGTCGGCGATCCAGTTATCCACCAGAACCGGGTCGATGCCCGTATCGCAGTAGCGCTCGGCGCGAGCCAAGATTTTGAGAACCAGCTCAGTGGCGTCGAGAGCCCCGTTGATGGCGCGGTCTACGAGCATCTTGAGGCCCAGTTCGCGACAGGTCGCGACCTTGGTTCTTCCCCGCTCTCGATATTCGATCGGCACGTTGAGCGCGGTCTTGATGCGCTCGGCGAGCGGGAGCGCTTTGCGCTTGGGACGTCCTTTCGGGTTGCCGGAGACGCCGGCGCGAAAGCGTCCGCTCGGGGGCGGCTTGCCGTAACCGATCTCGTAACTAGCCATCGCCGCTCCTCGAAGGGGATTTCGCGACTGCTCGCGTGTAATCGCTTTCGACGAATCGGACTTCTGTCGATCTGGCGGCGCGGCTGTTGGCGAATTCCTGATATTTCAAGAGCGCCAGACAGGCGCGCACATTACCAGACATGACTTTTTGCGTGAGCTGAAGCACGATCGCATCTGAGGCCGAAACCTGCTTTGCCTGACCATTCATTCTGATGGAGACTCGGCGGGCTAAGAGCCGATCCACGATGTCAAGCGTGCTTTCCTGGCGGGCAGGTCGCCGCCGCCGCCGACCCTTTGCACGGCGTGCGCCGCGCTCGACCTGCGGTTTCGTGGGGCCCGGTCCCATGGCTCTTAAGTCCCACCGTCTTCGTGTCGTCGCTCGGCGCGCATTTCCTCGAAGGTCTTGCCGCTTGCATGAACGGCGGTCTGCTTCGTCATCCGCTGCCAGCGATCAATGGCCGTATCGACGCATCCGGGATCGAGCTCGATCGCATAGCCGCGCCGTCCTGTCCTTTCGGCGGCGAGTATGGTCGTGCCGTTACCGCAGAAGGGATCGAGAACAATGTCGCCGCGTTGCGTAACGTCGAGGATTGCATCGCTGACCATCGCGATGGGCTTGACGGTCGGATGCAGGTCGAGGCCGCGCGTTCGACCGCGACGCGCAGAGGAGTTCATGCCCGAATAGTTCCAGACGTTCGCTCGGTTGCGCCCATGCTTGCCGAGCTGGACGTGGTTGACGCGCGTTGCGTCGCCTCTGCCGAAGACGAATACAAGTTCGTGGCGTGAGCGATAGAGCGATCCCATGCCGCCGTTGGCCTTGACCCATACGCAGAGGTTCAAGAGCACGCAGCCGAGCGCCCGGATCGCGCTGACGATCTCGAGGAGGTGCCCCCAGTCCATGCACGCAAAGGAGGTCGCCCCTTCGACTGAATGGGAGACCATCAAGTCGAACGCATCGACGAGATACCGGCGGAACGCGTCTTCGGTAGTTTCTCCGACAGCCGCGCCTTTGCTGCTCGCATAGCCTTTTACCCAGACGTTGTCGGAGAGATCCGTGAAAACGGCGGCGGCTTTCTCTCCAGCGAGGAGCGCGTCATAGGCCTGCGGATCCAGAGCGTTCCCGCAGAGGAGGCGGTGGTTGCCAAGAGTCCACAGGTCGCCGGGGCGCGATGCCGGCGGACCATGGGTAGGCTCAACTTCGTCCGCGGAGTCCGTGGATTCGACTGGCGGCTCGAGAGACTGAATCCGGAGATCGATCTCGGGCGCCTCGAAGCCCGTCGCCTCGATCTCGAAATCGAGGGTAATGTCCGTAAGCTCCTTCAGAACAATCGCGAGTTTGCGATCGTCCCAGCTCGAGCGATCCGTCAGCTTGTTGTCGGCCAGCATGTAGGCTTTGGCCTGCTGCTCGCTCAGATGCTCGAGGCGGATCACCGGCACCTCGGCGAGGCCAATCATCTGCCCCGCTTCTAATCGGCCGTGCCCCGCTACGACCCGGTTCCCGTTGTCGACTAAAATGGGGACGTTAAAGCCGAACGCTTCAATGCTGTTGGCGATCGCGCGGATCTGCTCCAGGGAATGCTGTCGCGGATTGCTTGGATCCGGAACGATGGACCCGATGGGCAAATAGGCGAGGATCGTCTGCCGCGTGGCTTGTGGCGATTTCCGTACGTGAGTGGATGGCTGCCGCATTGGCGTTTGGCCCCGGCGCCGAATCGATGGCGCATGACCTTTAACGCACGTCGGCAGACCCTTGTCGCCGGAACTAAATAGGCGCGAAATTCTGCCGATTATGTTCCGCCCTTGGACGCGTCTTCGAGGGCTTGCGCTTGATGCGCCGATTCGCGGAGATGGCGTTGATACTCCGCTCGCGAACTCTTAATTTCTGCGGACTGGTCCCCAGAGGCTTCACGAAAATGACGCCGCCAGGCGATCAGTTTGTCGATCCCCCAATGCCTTTCACCTCCCGCAAGTCGCCAGTAGATATCTGCCGCCTCTTCCGCCCGCTTGTTCCGCGGCACAGGGTAATTGCCGTTGAAGTACAACCAAGTCTCTGCGATCAAGAGTGCGCAATATGTCTTTGCTGATATCCCTGCCTTGGGCAAAGCGCGGCCTCTCCCAGCCTTGGTCCGACCCTTGGAGTCGACGAGCGCCGACGATCGGTGGGCAGTTGCAGCCCGATTGCGAAGATCGACAAGCGCCGCCTGCAAGTTGCCCGGGGCACGGAAGGGTTGGTCCGCTCCGAGGTCAAGGAACTCGACTATCGCTGAGCTGCCGAGCGCCTTTATCAAAACTGACGCCGCCTCCGCGACTTTTGTCAGGATCTCTCTCATCTCGGCTCGAGACGGTTGCAATATCTCTGCAGCGTACGGATGCATGGGAAGCCACCGGCGGAGATGTTCATTCAGCCATATCGGCGGCTTCGGCGTGATCAATTGCGCGACCGGCTCGAACGCCTCCGCAGGATGGCTCTTCCCTTTCCACACCTCGGCGCGAAAAGACCTTTCATACCGGAGTTTGTTTTTTGCTGCTGTTCGAGGCTTTGACACCCGTGGGGTCCCTGTTCGTCCTCTCCAGATTCCCTGTTTTCCCACGCGCGATTCCCTGTTTCAGCCCGCTGGGAAGAGTCTGGATATCGCTGATGCTATCCGAGAACTCCGCGAAGAAATCCCGGAGCGATCTCTGGATTTCTTCAAAATTTCCCTGTTAGCAGGGAATTTGGAGTTTCATCGCAATGAGCAGGGATTGCGTACTAACTACGAAAATACCGCGACATCCGCCGGAGGAACGTGTCTTCCAAATTGTTCTGCAAGCCGGAATCTCGAAAAGACACAGCGGGAACTGAAGCCGGAGCTTGATCCTCAAGGATCGCCGCCGGTCGGGTTTCGACCAGGTTCCGAGCCTCCTCCTGTCCAACTAGGCCGCGCAACGCGCGGAACGCTTCGCCCATAACTGGAGAACGGTTAGCCATATTATGGGCGTCAGAGGCGACGATGTGAATCATCCCTCTATCTAGCATCTTTACCGCCTGGCGTTTCACCTTCTCACCAAACCCACCAATGATTGCGCCCGCGGTCATTTGCATCCAGACGCCCGACAGGACCAGTCGGTTTAGCAATTCTTCATTTCGGTCCACCCACGACATGCGCTCCGGGTGAGTGAGGACGGGCACATAACCGGCCGCGAGCAAGTCGAAAAACAGTCGATCGATATTTGGTGGCAGGATGTGATGCGGCGGCTCGACCAGCACATAACGGCTATCGTTGAGTGTGAGTGCGCTTCCGGACTTCAGCTGACTTACAAGGTCCGGGGTGATATGCGCATCGCATCCGGGAACCAGACGACAACTGATGCCGGCGGCGTCGAGCTCGACTTGCAGCCACTGCACGCGACGTCTGATGTCGAGCCCTGTATTGTCATAGACGCCAGGCAAGATATGCGGCGTGCAAGCGATGACTTTGACGCCGTCGGCAACTGACATGCGGGCCATCGCCAGCGAGGTTCTGAGATCAACCGCGCCGTCGTCAACTTCGGGAACGAGATGGCAATGAAGGTCGATCAATGAATCCATTTCCGTTAGTCCCGCAACCGGCTGTCGAAAGAAGCCGCGCAGATGCTGCTACCCGTCTCGTGGTCAGTCCGTCCCAAGCTTGTGGAACTTCGCAGCGTCTTGTCGGCGCGCTTTGAATCACTTCTCTCGTCGCCCGGACCGGGCAATTTCGATTGCCCCGCGCTTCCGAATCCGTTTCCGAACAAAACGATGCCGATCGTGCGTAAGATGATGCGGATGTCGAGCCAAAATGAGGCGTTCTGAATGTGCCACTCGTCCAGCGCTCCTTTTTCTTCCGAACCAACCCGTTTGGTTTGCGCCCAGCCGGTGACTCCGGGGAACACGCTCAGCCGGATCATTTGGCGCTGAAGGCCGATCGATCGGCAGGAGCGGCCGTGGACCCACAAATGACATACCGCCGGTTAAGATATTCCAAAGGTGAGGCTTTTCTTCAAGCCACGTGACCACATGGGCAACCTGCCGCTCTTACCATCGAACTTTCCGACCAGATGGTGCCGATCGTTCGCAATGCGGCAGTCGGCGAACGCGAGGTCGTGATGGCCCGCTGGGTATGCCTCTAGTGCGCCTCAGTACGGCGGCCTGCCGAACGCGTCGCCAGGAATCTTTGCAAACGTCCTTGTTCTTGCCAAATCATTGGCCTAGTTGAGTGTGTGGGCAAAGCCTGACCAATACGGCGAGTAAAGCTTGATGACAAAGCGATCAACAACAATGGAATCAATTTCTTCATCCTGCTCCAAAACGCAATCGAACGACGTAGGAGTAGATAAGATAGAGGAATCTTCGTGTACTCCAATGGCCTCAGAACTGACACCCTCTCAGATGGCCAAACAATACAATGTCACTTTACGAGCCCTACGGTTCTATGATGAATATGGGCTGATCAGTCCGCGTCGCGAGCGCAACTGGCGCTTCTACGGCGACGAAGCGCGCAAGCGCCTGAAGATGATTCTTCTCGGCAAAGAGCTTGGATTCTCTCTCGCCGAGGTCAAAGAAACGATCGACAACGCCAACGCGGACGGTAGCATTGGCTTCGAACAACTGCTATTGGAAGAGCAGATTTTAGAACAGATTAGATTTCTTCAACTAAAACGTGAAGAAATAAACGGGGCCATCGCAAGGCTTCACGAAAATCTAAGTCGAAGGCGACGGGGTTGAGGAAGGTTAAAATTCTTTCTTCTAATAATCGTCACGCCCGTTCGCTGGTGCAGCGCCGTCTGCAGCCGAAGCGCTTCGACCACCCTGACGCTCGAGCCACGCTGCAGGTAGCGGACGCTGGGGGCTCGGGAAATGGGAGAGATAGATCAGCGGAACGCGGTCGCCGTCCGGTTCGAGCGGGTCCTCGCGGTCGATGGCGCGGATTGCCGCCCGATTCGGAATGAGAGCGCAGACCTCGCGCAGGAGATCGAACGCCCAGGTCGAAAGAACGCTGGGAGGACCAAGAGCAATGGCGTCGTGCGCGCCGCGAGGCATCGGGTCCTTGGGTTCGGCAGCCAATTCGTCAACCCAACATGTCCCGCCCCGCCTGGGCGCGCAACCTCAGGAACTCGACGGCGCCTCGTGACCTGAAATTCGCTCTGCGTTGGCCGGTTCGCCTGAATGCGACGCTCCGTCTCCGCCAACGGGACGCGCCGTCGCGACTACGCAAAGCCGGACCTCGCGTCACGATCGCCGAATTTGCTTTCTCGAGAGCGGCGCCGGCAAGCCCTATGCCGCCGCCGAGCGCCGTCGCTGCCGCCCTATCCTCAGGTCTGCGGTTGGGGCTCGAGGCCGCCGGCCTCGGGGGCGATCGGCCGCGGCTTGCCGGTAGAGGGCACCGCAGCGCGAGGCGCCGCAGGCGGCT
>Ga0206860_10004_pt2 | contig 87325 bp, 71 predicted proteins | sample Alteio_BWOrgCont_44_FD_152624 | JGI IMG/M metagenome (GOLD analysis project Ga0206860, IMG submission 152624) | Enriched cells from forest soil in Barre Woods Harvard Forest LTER site, Petersham, Massachusetts, United States -... | ecosystem: Environmental > Terrestrial > Soil > Temperate forest >...
ATATTATGCAAGTAACGCTTACAAATACAATGCATTTTGTAGCAGAAAACTTAGCGCCCGCTCTTAGTGCATTAAAGTACAGTTTTTATACAGTCGAATATAGCGAAGAGTTAGCTGATAATGGTTGGTGCGCCAGTGCTGAAAAATTAGCAGGTGTATGCAAAGCCCCCTTACGCTGGTTAGCATCTGATTGTTTTGATAGGGTTTATGCGATGAATGATCCATCTATCAAAACTTTATCTAAATTCATTAAATATAACGAGTCGCCTAAGATCTACAAACTTCAACACACCTTTCGCATTAAACTTGGGGATTTGTTTAATGATGATGGAACATCTACCGGAAAAAAAGGAATTATTGGAGATGTAATTTTTAATGAGGTAGCAGAAAGTAGCCGAAAAACAATGCGTGTAATCGCCGCTTGCTTTGGACTAATTCTTATAACACCGTTCTCTATCCCTTTGATGGCCATCGCATATTTAAATCCAGAAATTCGCCAAAAATATAAATCTTTAGATGCTTTAGATGGTCATAACGATGAAACTAAAAAAAATTGGAAAGAACTAAATATCAAAGTAAAAGATCGTGTCGAAGCTCCTAAAGCTAAGGATTGCGAACCTACTTCATGCTGCTTATCATCGATTTGCAGTTTGTTGTGTTATATAGTTTGCTGTAAAGATTAAGTCAGGCTGCTAAACTTATTTACTCACCTTACGCATAATTTGAACAAGTGATTTTTAACATAGCCTAGAGCTGGAGACGCATTGCAACAAATAGCCTAAGCTCTTTGCAAAATGCGTCTTCTTTATAGATGGCTGCAGATAGGTACTAAAGGCACTCTTCAAATTATGCCTAAGGTGAGTTATTTAGCAGCCTCCTTTTAAGAGAGTTTTATATGTTACCTACTACTACATTAGATTGCTTTGATATAGATATGGCACCCAAAACCATCCCTATTAACTACGAGAGTGAAACTTATCAGTTTCCAATTTTCAATGATGAGATTTACAATTTGGATCCTGCTAATCTAATTCGCTTTAAATGTAGCGTTTTAGTGGCAATCACACCAGTCGTATCGTTGGCTCGCAGCATCTATTGGCTGTGCCAAAGTTATTTTTTGTTATTTAGTGAAGCGTATAATTATTTAGATAAGGGTTCATTTACTATTTCAGAGATACAAAACTGTGCCATCGATAGTGCCCGCGCCATTAAGTATGGTGCCCAAATGAGCTGGTTAGCTTTAAATGGAATTTTTAACCCCTATCAGTATCGTTGTGCATATGGGGAATGCGAAAGAATTTTGAATCATCAACAGATAGGCAAAAAAAGAGATAAATTTTATTTAGCCATCTGTTTTCAACCCATTGCCCTAGTTAGCGAGCAAGAAAATTTGCGAAATGCTCGCTTAACTAAGCACGCCAAAATTAATTACAAGTTATCGCATGGTTCGTATTCAGAGCGCATCCAAGCAGTCTTTATCTTTATCATAAAAGCTTCGCAAAGGGATTATGTTTATGGCGCTTGCTGCCGTTTTTTGTTCCCCACAGTTTGATTTTCAAAGCGCCTACATACAAGTAAACACGCAAACAGTTGCTGCAGCGCAAGCTATCCAAGCGAAAATAAATTTTATTTTTCTATCAGCGCTAGCTTATATGCAGTATGCCTTTGGAGTAGCTAATATTTTAGCTAACCGTTGCACACTGCAATATGCTATGCCCAGAGAATATCTAACAGTGTCTTCTTGGAATATTGTAAATTGGTCTGACCTCCCCTTTTGCGTGCAAACAAACTGTGAATATTATGATGAATGCTGCTTTAGCACTAATGTTAATGGTAAAAAAGTGCAAAACGTCGTACCATTAGTCTATCAAACTAGTGTTGGCATATGCATGGGAATGTCACTAACTTTTTTAGCAGAATATGAAAGTTTAATCGGCAATCAAACGACACGCTTAAAGGCCGCAGCTAATCGCTTGTGGGCAGGTGGCACATTAACTAGTGTAAAATTGCATGCTATTTATCATCATTTGATAAATCTCTCAAAAGCAATACTGCATAATAATTCACAAACAGCCTCACAAAAACATCACATCATTGTCAAAAAGGTGGCCGATTACGTGACATTGCAAGTGCAAGAACCACTTGTTATAGAGGGCAATAGCAATAATCTTACAGCGCAGCTAATGAATATGACTGCTGGCAATTATTTATTATACTTTCGCAATCACGTGGTAGTCTTCATTAAAAGTAACGATTGGCAAGCTGTTTTTAATCCAAGTGAAGGACTCGCTTTGCTAACAAATGAAGAGCAGCAACAGATTGCTTGGCGCAACTTATTATTTTTTTACGGCACCTCAGAAAACAATCAGATAGAATTAGTGCCCGTCACTTCCAGCCCTAATTATCGCGCTTGCTTGAAATGAAGCGAATTTATTACACTCATTTTGGCATTTTTTTAATATTAACTTTGGTTTTTAAATGAGCGCAAAAATTTTAGGCATTATTCCAGCGCGCTACGCCAGCACACGCTTTCCTGGCAAGCCTCTTGTTCATATTATGGGCAAGACTTTATTACAAAGAACTTATGAAAATGCAACCAAAGCTAAGGTATTTGATCAAATTATCGTCGCCACTGACGATTATAGAATTATGGAACATACCAAGGCATTTGGGGGGCAAGCTATTTTAACCTCAAGTGATTGTTTAACAGGTACCGATCGTATAGCAGAAGTCCTAGAATTACACCCCCATCTTACTGCAGCGCAAATCATTGTCAATATTCAAGGTGATGAGCCATGTGTTTCCCCCGTAGCCATTCACCAGATGGTTCAGTTGCTTTTAGATGACGCCTCGGCACAAGTAGCTACCGTAGTCACTTATCTAAAAAATGCCATCGATGCCAGCAACCCAGCGATCGTCAAATGCATCATCGATCGTCATTGCAACGCTATTTATTTTAGCCGCGCTTTGATCCCTAATAACAAAGAGCAAAAATTTGATCCATCACAAACATACTATCATCATATCGGCATTTACGCCTATCGACCGGATTTTATACAACTTTATCAAAAATTGGCTCCCACGCCGTTACAATTAGCCGAAAGTTTAGAGCAGTTAAAAATTTTAGAACACGGTTACCGCATCAAAGTGGCTATTACTGAGCAGCCTTCATTTGGTGTCGATACCCCCGAAGATATTCATAAGGTAGAGCAATGGTTATGCAAACAAAATACATTTTTATCACTGGAGGAGTCTGCTCCTCACTTGGCAAAGGGCTAACATCAGCGGCCATTGGCTTACTTTTGGAAAAAAAAGGGCTCAAAATTGCCATGTTAAAATTTGATCCATACTTAAATGTGGATGCTGGCACGATGAGCCCTTTTCAACATGGTGAAGTATACGTTACCGATGATGGTGGCGAGACAGACTTAGACTTAGGGCATTATTATCGCTATACAAACTCGGTATTATCGCAAGCCTCCAATGTTACTTCTGGGCAAATATACAACACTGTCATCAGGCGGGAGCGCCGGGGTGAATATTTAGGCAACACCGTCCAAGTGGTACCTCATATCACCGATGAAATTAAAGTGCGCTTACATCAGTGTGCTAAACAACAAGAAGGGATTGATGTCGTATTGGTAGAGGTAGGCGGTACCGTTGGTGATATAGAATCACTCCCTTTTATGGAAGCCATCCGTCAGTTTACATATGAATATCGAGCCAATTGCATCAACATTCATTTAACTTACGTTCCTTATTTGCGCGCAGCTGGCGAGGTCAAAACTAAGCCATCGCAACATTCAGTACAAATTTTACGCGAAATTGGTATTTTTCCTGATATCATTGTGTGCCGTTGCGAACTTAGTTTACCTGAAGAGGTCAAAAACAAAATTAGTCTTTTTTGCAATGTACCACGCAAAGGGGTGATTGAAGAAGTAGACGTTAGCCATAGTATTTATGAAGTTCCATTAAAGTTGCATGCCGAGGGAATCGATGCCCGCATTTGTGAACTTTTAGGTTTGTCTAGCCCACCCATCGATTTAAGTGATTGGGAAGCAATTGTAGAAACCGTAAAGCAACCACGTGGAAAAGTCACAGTAGGTATTGTAGGCAAATATGTGCAACATCAAGACGCTTATAAATCTGTGGTAGAAGCATTAGTGCATGGTGCCTTGGCTGCTGGCTATAAATTACAAATTAAATATTTTGAAGCTGACAAACTACCCTCTGATTTTAACCAATTAGCTAATGTCTTAGATGGCTGCGATGGTTATTTAATACCAGGTGGTTTTGGAGAACGGGGGTGGGAGGGAAAAGTACAGACAGCCCGTTATTGCCGTGAAAATAAAATACCTTATTTTGGTATTTGTTTGGGTATGCAAGTGATGGTAGTGGAATTTGCCCGCCATGTGGTTGGACTAAAAGAAGCCAATTCCACTGAGATGAATCCTGATAGCATCGATCCGGTTATCGCGCTTTTGAGTGAACAACATGGGGTACAAGATTTAGGTGGCACTATGCGCCTTGGAGCATACAGCTGCAATCTGTTGAAAGATTCAGTAGCCGCACGTGCCTATCAAACATTGCAAATCAATGAACGCCATCGCCATCGTTATGAATTCAACAATCATTACCAAGAGATCATACAGGCCAATGGTTTAACTATTTCTGGAAAACTTAAAAATAGTAATTTGTGTGAAATTGTTGAAATAAACGATCATCCTTGGATGCTAGGTGTCCAATTTCATCCAGAATTTAAATCCAAACCAACACAAGCACATCCTTTATTTCGCGATTTTGTACAAGCCATGATCACATATAGAGCAGCACAATGCTCATAGCCAAACGTCTCTTGGGGATCGACTATGGGATGCGTCGTTTAGGGTTAGCATTATCAGATGCTAACCAACTAATCGCCTCTGCCCTTCCATTATTGCAAGCAGAAGCCAAAATGGAACAAACCTGTGTCAAATTGTTATTACTAGTGACCGAACTTGAAAAACAATACCAATGTGTCATAGAAGGGATTATCATCGGCATGCCTTTGATGATGAATGGTCGCAAAGGTGTCATAGCAGATGAAGTCAATGCTTTTGTACAGCAATTATCGCAAAAAACCACCATCAAAATTTTAACCTGGGATGAACGGTTGACTACCGTGCAAGCTGAACGCTCTTTGCGCGAGGGTCATATGAGTCGTAAAAAAAGGTCAAAAGTAGTCGATGGTGTCAGCGCCGTACTAATATTGCAAAATTATTTAGATTTTCTCTATCTACAAAAAATAAACGATTTATAAAAACAAGAGGTAATTGGGTATTCTTTGATGTCGCCTTGTTATTTGCCTCTCTAGAAGGGAGAGTGCTTGTTCTGCTGATGGCCTCTGCATAGAATCTCTACTTAGCATTTGCTTAATTAAATCTTTTATCTCTTGTGGTACCGTCTCATTACTCATTTCTAGAAAAGTATCAAAATTCGGGTAGTTAGCTTCTTGACCTGTTACCGGACTTACTTGCCTACTATTTTCGTAGGGATCGCATCGTTCTTCTAAGGCCTCGTATAGAAGCATACCAATAGCAAAGATGTCTCGTTTCTTCTCTAATGCTAGTAATTGTTCATTTAATATATCCTCATCCTCCTTTGTGGCACATTTCGTCTTAACTAAATGCTGATACTTTTCAATGTCAGGAATCGGCGTACATTCGGTAGTAAGTCTTTTAGGGGTGATAGACGAACCATTTTTAACATCGCGGGCCCCGCCTAAATCACAAATATGGACAAGACGACCTTGCGGAACACTCTTTATAAAAACATTCTCCGCTTTAATATCGCCGTGCAAAATGTTTTCACTATGCAAATAAGCTAGGCCCGCCAGCAATTGGATAAAATCAGGCAATAGGATAAAAAAATTAATATCGGCGACTGCATTTTTTGCAAGGTAAGTGAAATAATCCTCATCATATTTAGTACCCAGATAGGCGTGATGTGCAAAGCCTTGCGGATCTTTGATTTCTATCAACTTATAAGGGGCAAATTGAATACCCATCACCGGTCCATTGATATGAATGCGATGCAAAATATTATACTCATTGATGAGATCCTCTTTTGCCTTATTTGCTTTTTTTAGCGCCAGCTTAATGGCTAAATCTTGATTAGAGTGTGCTCTAGCAGTATCTAAATTTAAAAGTTGATAAACCTCACTAACCGACCCTTTACCCAATAATTTATCAATCAAAAACAAATCTTGTGCACTAGGTGTCAAAAGATAATAACGTCCTTTGAAATTTAAGGTCTGTCCAAATGTTGCTTCTTGCTGTATTGTTTGTACCTCCGATATCAGATCTGCATGAGTATTACTATTTTCAAACGCTATATTCTCAAGCTCTCCCCGTTCTAATTTAGGATGACTCTCTATTGATTGAATCTGAATATTGCAAACAATTGAAATAGTTTTGGCTCGCTCCATTAATTTTTGTAGAAAATTTTCATCAGAAGCCATAGCTTTAACTTCTTTCACACTCAAATGCAATCGTGTCGTAACACTAACTATATTAATGTACAACCTAGTTTCACTATCTCTTTCAATAAGGCGAGCACTAAACTCATTCATTAAAATACCGCGCTGGGATAATGAACAAGAATCAATATTATTTTTACTTTTTTTTACTTTTTTAATTGCGATTGCAAAACGAGAGTCATCATCGATCAAACTAAGGCGTGTGGTCATTTTGCCAGCCTTAATGATATTTAGATTCTGGCTAAGTGAAGCCCCAGCGATTGACTTTACAATATTTGGCACAACAAACATGATCCACCTCATAAAAATAAATTATATATGCTGTGGTGTGAAAAAGTAGTTGGATTTTTCTTTGAATTTAAAAAATAAAAAATTTAAGCCAGCTCTAAGATCTGAACTTTGAGATTCATTTCACTTGAAATGCAAGCTACCACATAAACGGAAGCTAACACAACAATCTTTTTTATAAAATAAAAAAGTCTTGAAATAGAACTTAAAACTTTTTTAATCGTTCACATCATTTATTTTCCGCTCCTCAACAAATCTATTTCAGATTGTTGCTTTCTTTTTGGAAAAAAATGTTCTTATTCTCTATACTGTATAAAGCATCTCTTTATAGCGATTTTTTGTCGATTTATAGAGAGTTATTTTTAAATTAAATAGTAAGGAGAAGGCGCATATGCCGACAATTCAACAGCTCGTTCGCCAACCTCGCGTTCCCAAAAAGCGACGTAGCAAATCACCTGCCCTCAAACAATGTCCGCAACGCCGTGGTGTTTGTTTGCAAGTAAAAACAAAAACTCCAAAAAAACCAAACTCAGCTTTGCGTAAAGTAGCTTGGGTTCGTTTATCAACTGGACAAGAGGTTATTGCTTATATCGGTGGTGAAGGACATAATTTACAAGAACACAGCATTGTGCTTGTTAGGGGTGGTCGTGTTAAAGATTTACCAGGCGTTCGTTATCATATTGTACGTGGTACATTAGACTGTGCGGCTGTAAAAGATCGCAAACAAGGAAGATCAAAGTATGGAGCCAAAAGGCCCAAAAAGTAACGCTAGAATATTTTTATGATAAATATTCTGGTTCGCGGTTAGCATTTTAATTTAAAGTGTCAATCGCGCACAGGTCTTAGGAGTTTTCCAAAAGCCAGGTGAATCGTTAAGATCTTCACTACAAATTAGATTTAATTACTCAGATTGAGGAAGTCATGTCAAGAAGACACAGTGCAGAAAAGCGAATGATTGAGCCCGATCCTCTATATGGAAGCGTGGTATTAGCCAAATTTATTAATAAAGTAATGGAAAAAGGAAAAAAATCGATAGCACGCAGAATTGTTTATAATGCTATCGAAAAATTTTGTAAAAAAGCAAAGTTAGAGAATCATCTGGAAGCTTTTGAGCAAGCGCTTGAAAATGCAAAACCAGCCTTAGAAGTAAAATCACGGCGTATTGGTGGTGCAACTTATCAAGTGCCTATCGAAATTCCTGCCAATCGAAGAACTTCAATGGCTATGCGTTGGATTATCGCTCACTCACGCGGCAAAGCGGGTCGTTCTATGGAAGAGGCATTAGCTACCGAATTAAACGATTGTTTCAATAATCAAGGTACGACCATAAAGAAAAAAGATGATACTCACCGTATGGCAGAAGCCAATAAAGCTTATGCTCACTACAAGTGGTAAGGAGGCGTTAGATGTCTGAGAAAGAAAAAACCAATATCAAGAACGTCCGTAATATCGGCATCATGGCTCACATCGATGCTGGTAAAACCACCACCACTGAACGTATTTTATACTATACCGGTCGGTCGCATAAAATCGGTGAAGTGCATGAAGGTGCTGCAACTATGGATTGGATGCCGCAAGAACAAGAGCGCGGCATTACAATTACATCTGCGGCCACTACTGTTTTTTGGAAAGGGATCAAAATTAATATTATTGATACGCCTGGACACGTCGATTTTACCATTGAGGTAGAGCGTTCACTACGTGTACTTGACGGAGCTGTCGCACTATTCTGTTCAGTATCTGGGGTAGAGCCACAATCTGAAACGGTATGGCGCCAAGCTGATAAATATGGCGTACCACGTATTGCATTTGTCAATAAGATGGATCGCATGGGTGCAGACTTTTTTGATGCTGTCAAAACCATGCATGATAAATTACATGCCAACGCTATCCCTGTGCAATGCCCAATTGGTGCAGAAGCTGAATTTAAGGGAATGGTTGACCTGGTTAAAATGCGCGCTTATCTATTTCACGATGAAACACTTGGTGCCGATTGGGATGAAACCGATGTTCCTGCTGATTTACTGGGGCAATGTCAAACAATGCGTGCCACATTATTAGAAGAGCTAGCTACTATCGATGAAGAAAATGAATCTTTTATGCAAAAAGTTTTAGAAGACCCATCGCAACTATCTGAAGCAGAAATTAATGCTGCTATTCGCAAAGGGGTGTGTAATAATAAATTCACGCCAGTATTGTGCGGTTCAGCTTTTAAAAATAAAGGTGTACAACAGCTATTAGATGCCGTTGTCGCTTGGTTGCCATCGCCCGCAGATCGTGGACAAATTAAGGCACATGATTTGGATACAGACGAAGAAATTCTCTTATTACCAGATGACGATCAACCATTAGCTGCTTTAGCGTTTAAAATTATGACCGACCCATATGTGGGCCGTTTGACATATATTCGCATTTACAGCGGCACCTTGACTAAAGGGATGAGTTTGTTAAATACTACAAAAGGTGGTGAAGAGAGAATTTCACGCCTTTTAGAGATGCATGCTAACAAACGAGAAGAAAAAGATTTCTTTAGCACAGGTGATATTGCTGCCTGTATTGGTTTAAAAAAAGCGACCACAGGTGACACACTTTGCGCACCAAAACGACCAATTTTGCTTGAGAAAATGGATTTTCCTGAGCCTGTGATTAGCATGGCAATCGAACCGAAATCAAAAGCTGATCGTGAAAAATTAGCTATGGCACTTTCTTCATTGTCTATCGAGGATCCAACTTTCCGCGTCACTACCGACGAAGAAACTGGACAAACCATTATTGCCGGTATGGGAGAGTTGCACCTAGAGATTTTGCATGATCGCATGAAACGTGAGTTTAATGTCGAAGCTAATGTTGGTAAACCACAAGTGGCCTATAGAGAGACTATCACCGTACCAGGTAGTAGCCAAACTAAATTTGTTAAACAATCCGGCGGTCGCGGGCAATACGCACACGTTGAGCTTGAAATTCGTCCTAATGAAAAAGGCAAAGGCAACGAAGTTGTCAGCAAAATTGTCGGCGGTGTAATTCCAAGAGAATACATTAACCCGACTATTAAAGGGATTGAAGAAGGTTTAGCCAGTGGTGTATTAGCAGGTTATCCATTAGTTGATGTGATGGTAGATATTGTTTTTGGATCATATCACGATGTCGACTCTAGTGAAATGGCCTTTAAAATTTGCGGTAACATGGCAATAAAAGAAGCGGCCCGCAAAGCTAAAGCGATTATTCTCGAACCAATCATGAAGGTCGATGTAACTACACCTGAAACTTGTATGGGTGATATTATTGGCGACCTTAATAGACGTCGTGGACAAATCGTAGGGCAAGAAATGCACAAAGGGGCTGTTACAGTACACGCTGAGGTGCCATTGAGTGAAATGTTTGGCTATTCTACTTTGCTGCGTTCTCTTTCTTCGGGACGTGCTACATATGTGATGGAACCAAGCCACTTTGAGCGCGTGCCAGCCAAAGTTCAAGAAGAAATTATCAAAGGGTAAGAATTTTAAGGATATAGGTTATATTTATATGGTCAAACAAGAGAAGAATCCAAAAGTGGCAAACAAGCAAAAGATAAGAATTCGCTTGAAAGGCTACGATCAACGTTTATTAGATCGCTCTACTGCTGACATTGTAGAAACAGCTAAACGTACTGGAGCCGCTATTGCCGGACCCATTCCGCTACCGACAAGCTGTGAAAAGTTTACAGTACTGCGCTCTCCGCACGTCGATCGTAAATCACGTGAACAATTTGAAATGCGCACCCATCGTCGCTTAATTGATATTTTAAATCCAACTAGTAAGACCATCGACGCTCTCAAGACGTTGACTCTACCAGCTGGTATTGATATTAAAATTAAAGCTGCCTAAGTGATTAGACTTGTTTCGAAATAGTTCTATATAGATAAAGGATATTCACCGCGAATATCCTTTATCTTGCTACCCCAAAGTTTAGTAAGTTTTTTTGAGCTTTCACATTACGAGCGCTTAAATAGCACCACTCACCTCTGGCACGATTTTGCCCTTGGGCCGCTGCCAAATTTTTTAAGAACCTGTTCAGGATATTTTTAAAAGAGTATAAAGTTAGTGCAATAGCCCCAATACACGAAGCACAATTACTATCTTATTTAAAGCTTCTATGGAACTTGCGCTAGAAGATTACTTATCAATTTCAATGTAAAACATTTGGTAGAAGGCATTCGTCGAATGAAGACATAACCCCTCTCTGTGCTCTCTGGGGGCTCTGTGGTAGTTTTTATTTTTGTAATTTATTTTTTTATACAAGAAGAATTTCAAGAGAGATGATGCATCAAAAATATTCTGAACAGGTTATAAAAGATGGGTTGTAGAACGTTCCTTTGACTGGTTGGAGAAGTGCCGTAGGTTATGGAAAAATTGCGAAAGAAAACTTAATACCAGCCTCCACATGGTTATCATTGCTTTTGCTGTTCTGTTTATGAAAAAATTATAAACTACCACAGAGCCCATAGATTGGGTATTAATTATTCAGCCAATCTTAATGTATCAGAAGAGATAGATGGACGTGAAACAGATCATTAATTACTATCTTATTTAAAGCTCTATGGAACTTGCGCTAGAAGATTACTTATCAATTTCAATTTAAAACGCGTTTGGTAGAAGGCATTCGTCGAATGAAGACATAACCCATCTCTGTGCTCTCTGGGGGATCTGTGGTAGTTTTTATTTTTGTAATTTATTTTTTTATACAAGAAGAATTTCAAGAGAGATGATGCATCAAAAATATTCTGAACAGGTTATAAAAGATGGGTTGTAGAACGTTCCTTTGACTGGTTGGAGAAGTGCCGTAGGTTATGGAAAAATTGCGAAAGAAAACTTAATACCAGCCTCCACATGGTTATCATTGCTTTTGCTGTTCTGTTTATGAAAAAATTATAAACTACCACAGAGCCCACAGAGCACACAGAGGGGGTATTAATTATTCAGCCAATCTTAATGTATCAGAAGAGATAGATGGACGTGAAACTGATCATTAATTACTATCTTATTTAAAGCTCTATGGAATTTGCGCTAGAAGATTACTTATCAATTTCAATTTAAAACGCGTTCTCTGTGTTTATTGCTATAGAAGGGATACCAATGAGCCACCGAATTTATCAAATACAATGGCCTTCATCGAATTTTCCGTTGGTACTTCTGTATGCATAATAGACTTCTTTCGAAATTGGCTTTTTTTGGAAAAATTGATGTTTTTTGAGCAGATTTGATTCCAAATTTTAAGAGAATATTGGCAACTAGGCCCGAAAAATTTGGGATTAAAGATGCCAAAAAAGGCAATTTTAACAAATAAATGTAATTTCGAAAGAAGTCTAATCTTTAAACACTCTTTCGTTTTTAAAATTTAAAGTGACTATGTATCATCCACACCATATTTTCATGCATTCGCAAATGTTTAATCAATAAGTCGGCACTACCCTCATCACCAAGTTCTTGGGACTCTTCAATACTCTTACGGATATAACGACAAAGAGCCATTCGATCGGCAAGCAGAGTATTAAGAATAGCATCACCATGTGTTTCTTTATCGCTACCATTCTCATTTAAAGAACTTATCTCTAAAAATTCTTTTAAACTGCCAGGGGCACGCTGACCCAACATACGAATGCGCTCGGCTAATTCATCAATCCCTTCAGCTAGTTCTTCATACTGCTTTTCTAAAAATAAATGCAAAAAATAAAATCTTGGATCGATAATATTCCAATGAAAATTCTGCGTCTTAACATACAAAACATAGGTATCAGCTAAAATCAAGCTCAACTTTTGTGCAACTTGTTGTTGATTGCCTTTCTCAATACCAATATTTATCTCCATTATAACCTCATCGTTTTATACGACCAAAATATTAACCTAAATTTTAGGTTCTTTTCTCTTTTAGATTAGACTTCTTTTGCAAAATCAAAAGAAGTCTATTTTAGATCTGTTTATTTTTTGATGTTCTGATTGGGATTTGTATTTTTTAGTGCTAAGGCTTCTTCTGATTCAGCCTCATCATTGATACCCTGACTAAAAAAGCCCCCTTCAGCAATGTCGGTTAATCTTTCATCAGCAGCACTAGCTTCGTCTAAAATTAGTAAGAGCTGAGCAGTAATATCATCAAAATTAATTTGTTCATTGGTCCAAGCATCTCCTAAATGTCGTGATAAAGCACGTAGTGAACCATACGAAGAAATTTCATAGTGTTCAATTTTTTGCCAACAAACAATCAACGCCACATCTTTAATTGTTGCTGAGCTAGCTTTGTTGATTGTTTCGTCCAGCTCTGCACTCAAACCTTGTATAGCCCGACAATTGACTCCAGTAGGATTTTCATTAAGCCACTTAAAAATATTTTTTAAGCGCATTAATTGATTGTTTGATTCATCTAAATGGATAGAAAAAAATTCTTTCAAATCGGAGTGAGACGCTGCTTGTGCTGCCTTTGGCAATGCCAAAATAATTTGATTTTCGGCATCGTATATATCTCTGAGCAAGTTTAAAAACATATCATACAAAGCACCATGTGCCATAATTACCTCCAAAATTTATTGACAATAGCATTTGACCTATTTGTAAACCTCAGGTTAATACAATCAGTGGATTTGGGCAACCTTTTCATTAAAAATTTTACTTTCATATTTTCAGAGAGAATTGCCTTTAATAGCTTAATATGCCATTGTGAACTTTGTGATTATCGATCACAAAGTTGAGTTAACAATTGTTTGTTAGGTTATTATGCAAAAAAATTTATGGTCTATTTCAAGATGGTTTAATCAATTTTCATACACACTTACCTATGTATGCGTTTGTCTATTATTGCTATTAGCTCTAACTCCATTGATTCATTTTTGGATAAAAATGAATTTTGAGAAATTGCATCTGATGACTATAAAATTAAAAGAACTTGAGCAAGTGCAAAATTTAGGCAAAAGCTTTCACGCTATCGTAAACTATCGCTTACTGATGCACAATCCAGATTTGGATCAAGCCTCAATCAATCTAGAGATGCAGAATCAGCAAAAAAACGTTCGTTCCCTATTAGAAAAAACAGCTGCCATGCACAATTTGGGGCTAAATAATTTGCAAAATACGCATTATAATGCTTCCAATGATTCATCATTACTTTTTTTATGGAATCAATTCACAAAAAACTCTCCACACCCCACTAGTAGTCAAATAGAAAGCATGTATAGTGTAATCATCACACAATTGCAAAATGAATTTAGATATTTGGTGGATCAAATTCTATTTGAAAATGGGCTAGAAGGATATACGATGATCGGGAGCATTTTTATGCGCCTACCAAGTATACAACGGAATTTATCTGAATTGATGTTTAGTGCTTTAGATAAAAAAAATGAAAGTGCAAATCTACCTGAATATATGTTAGCACCAATTAATGTTATTGAAGCAGAAGTTAATATACTCAAAAATAAAATTGAAACTTATACAGACATCTCAACAAATGCACCCAGTTTGTCTGATTTATCTACAACCTATTTTAGGGATGTAAATGAATTTATTACCTCTCTAACAGCCTCCAATCACAAAGCGTTAACGGAAGCACAAGTAATTAACAATGGGAGCAAAGCCTTGGAGCTGGGCTTTGAGTTTTGGGAGAATACTATCGATGAAATACGGCAAATTATCATTCAACAAAAGCAATACATTTTTAAAAAATTTTGGCAAGTTTTGTTGCTAACTGGGATATTAACTACACTAGCATTTTTGTGGGGTTTGTTTGTCACTAAACGGGTCAACATGCGTTTAAGAGAACTTACAAAAGCAACTGATGATTTTACTTCAGGCGATCTCTCTATCCGTGTACCAGAGCTTTACAATGATGAAATTGGACGCCAAGCCGAATCTTTTAATCGCATGGCCTCAAAACTTGAGTTGTTGATTAATCATTTATATGAATTATTGACCGCCACTACTGCATTAGCAGATGGTGATTTGACAGCACGTATACCCATTCGTCAAGACCATTCCGAATTTGATCAAATTGCCGAATCTTTCAATAAAATGGCCCAAACTTTTGAGAATATTATTAGCCGCCTACAACAAATTGGGGTAACATTAACTACCTCTGCTAGTGAAATTGCCAGTGCATCAAGTGAACAGGAAACCATTATAGTGGATCAAGAAGCTACTACGCGAGATATTGCGGTGGCAGCCAATGAGATTTCATCCACTGCCAAAGAATTTGCCAATACAATGAATGATATTAGTCAGATGGCTGAGCAAACTTCGCATCTAGCTCTGACAGGAAAAGGATCTTTAAATAACATGGAAAGTATTATGGGGCAAATGGTTGAAGCATCTGGTAATATTGCCTCTAAATTAGCGGTTTTAAGTGAAAAAGCTGGTAATATTACTAGCGTGATAACAACCATTACAAAAGTTGCTGACCAAACTAATTTGCTGTCGTTAAATGCATCGATAGAAGCTGAAAAAGCGGGAGAATATGGAAAAAGTTTTGCTGTTATTGCACGCGAAATACGTCGTTTAGCCGACCAAACTGCCATTGCTACTTTAGATATTGAAAAAATGTTGCATGATATTATGACAGCAGTTTCTTCAAGCGTGATGGGTGTAGATGATTTTACGCAAGAAATTCGCAAAGGGGTAGGTCAAGTGCGCACTGTGAATGAGCAGCTATCTACTATTATTGAACAAGTACAAATTTTCATTGGTCGCTTTGCACTTGTCAATGAAGGAATGCAAGCTCAATCAACAGGGGCACAACAAATTAATGTAGCTCTTGAACAACTTATTCGTACTGCACAACAAACGAGCCAAGCTATCCACCAATTCCATAGAACTATTCAAGAATTAAACAATGCCGCTAATGAATTGCGTATTTTAAGCCCTTTTGTCAATGCCACTTCCAAAGAATTCACAAATGTGCGCTCATTTTCATCATTAAGTAATAATGGATCAAACGCTAAAGCTACAAAATCTTTTAATCAAACATTAAGTAATGTAAATAGTGCTGCTGATAGACTAAAAAATTTGAATACACAACTACGTTCCATCGAATAAATGGAGGCTTTGACGAGGAGAAACCCAGAGGACAAAAAAAGTCAGCCTAATGTTTCAAATTACGGCTAAAGTGATTAAGCAACTCATGTTTAAAGTAACATACTCCAAATATGACGCAGAATAGTACTCTGTATCAACAACTCTGTATTTGGCTTGAAATAGCCTTGTTTAACTGTACCTTGTAATAACTTTTCTTGATGTTCACGATTAGCTTCAAAAACTCTCGGAAGCAGTGACATAGTCTCATCAGATACAACATAAGCATCATGCATTACCACACCAAAACCAAATTCTAAAGAAGCAGAAAAAAAACTGTATTTGCTTTGAACAATCTCTGAAATTGATTTGGCAATAACAAATACTAATCCACAGGCTGCTAATAAACGACCACCTCTATATAAGAGAGAAAGATTGATCTCTTTTATACTTTGGCAATTACTATCACTTTCACCCAATATATAATTGGTAAAGTATTCGAGATCTTCTGTAATTTTATAAAAACTTTCAATATTCATAAGGTTTGTTATTATAATTGATAATTACAAAAATATATCAAAATAAATCAATTTTAGTCAACAGAAACAATAAATTCTAAACTAATTAAAGTTAATAATTTATTTATAAATGTATTATCAAAATTAAGTTAAGAACTTGTAATTAAGGTATGGCAAAAACAAATATAAAGATTAAAAGAGATTTAGTGTTATTTATGACTTTTAGACTGCGTCAAAGAACGAAAAGCTTAAAATTCAGTTTATTACTCACCTTACGCATAACTTGAACAAGTAATTTTTGACATAGCGGATAGGTACTAAAGGCACTCTTCAAATTATGCGTAAGGTGAGGTGAGTTTATTAGACATTATAAGAACCAGAACTTACATCACCGCCTGTACCAGTCCAGTTGGTATGAAAAAACTGACCACGTGGACGATCAATGCGCTCATAAGTATGGGCACCAAAAAAATCGCGTTGCGCTTGCAACAAGTAAGATGGTAAACGTGCAGTGCGATAGCCATCATAAAAAATTAAGGCCGCACTAAAGCAAGGAATATAAATTCCACACTCCGTTGCTTTAGCAACTGCCATGCGCCAAGCAGCTTGTTTTTCTTGTATTTGCTGGCAAAAGAAATCGTTTATAATTAAGTTTCTTAAATCAGGTGTTTTTTTATAAGCTTCTTTGATCTTTCCCAAGAATTGACTGCGAATAATACAGCCACCTCGCCACATCAGGGCAATATTGCCATAATCTAATTTCCAGCCATAGTTTTGGGCAGCTTGTTGCAAAAGCATAAAGCCTTGAGCATAACTAATAATTTTAGAGACATACAATCCGTCGCCCACAGCTTTGGCAAATTGTTCTTTATTACCATTAAATTCTACATTTGGACCAGGTAAATATTTGCTGGCAACAGTGCGTTCGTCTTTTAAGGCAGATAAGCAACGAGCAAATACGGCCTCTGAAATCAAAGTCAGTGGTATCCCCATTTCCAATGCATCAATAACAGTCCACTTACCGGTTCCTTTCTGTCCAGCGACATCTAAAATTTTATCAATCAGTGGTTTTCCATCAACATCTTTAACTTCAAAAATCTTAGCGGTAATTTCAATAAGATAACTATTTAAGTCCCCTTTGTTCCAATCGGTAAATGTATCATGAAGCTGTTGCACATTAAATTGAGTTATATTTTTCAACATACTATAAGCTTCACTAATCAGTTGCATGTCGCCATATTCAATCCCATTGTGTACCATCTTGACATAGTGACCTGAGCCATTTTCACCAACCCATTCGCAGCATGGTTCCCCATCCACTTTAGCACTAATAGACTGAAAAATATTTTTAACATGTGGCCAAGCTTCAATGTGCCCACCAGGCATAATAGATGGACCATGTCTCGCCCCCTCCTCACCCCCAGAAATGCCAGCACCAATATATAATACCCCTTTTTCTTTAAGCATCTGGCAACGTCGATTAGTATCGACATATAAACTGTTACCACCATCTATGATAATATCTCCTTTTTCTAAGTAAGGGAGACATAGTGAGATGAATTCATCCACCGGCTCTCCAGCTTTTACCATGAGGAGAATTTTGCGCGGCCGCTTTAATTGCTCAATCAATTCTTTGATTGAATGAGTACCAATTACTTGCGTACCGCGCGCCGGGCCATTCAAAAATTCATCTACTTTAGAAACGGTGCGATTAAAGACAGCGACTATAAAGTTATGGTCATTCATGTTAAGCACCAAATTTTGGCCCATGACCGCCAATCCAATTACGCCTATATCTGCCTTCATAATCTCACCTTTCCTTTAATAGTTTAACTGTTCTGGTTTAACTAAATGGCTATGTGTACGGCCATATAAGAAGTAGACCACACAACCTATTAATACCCATATACCAAGACGTAACCAAGCATGCATGCCTAATGATAATATTAATCCTAAACAGCTTAGTATACCTAAAATAGGGACAACTGGCACCCAAGGTGTGCGAAATGGTCTTCGTAGATCAGGGCGTGTTTTGCGTAACACCAAAACACTGGCGCAAACAATAGCAAACACCAACAAAGTTCCTAAACTACTTAACTCACCTACTAAAATAAGTGGAGTAAAGGCCGCTGCTATACCTACCAATACCATTAGTGCTAAATTAGAAACCCATGGTGTCTGAAACTTGGCATGCACGTTAGAAAAACATGCTGGTAATAAACCATCGCGCGACATAGTGAAGAAAATGCGCGATTGACCTAATAATAATACTAAAATGGTCGAGGTCAAACCAGCAATAATGGCCAATTTAATTAACTGATTTAGCCACAAATAAGGCGTCTGTTGAATAGCTAGAGCTACAGGTGCGGCTACATTTAATTGCTCATAATTTACTAATCCTACCATCACTAATGCAAATAAAATATAGAGAAAAGTACAGATAGCCAATGATCCTATAATACCCACTGGTAAATCACGTTGCGGACGACGGACCTCTTGAGCAACTGTAGATACGGCATCAAAACCAATATAGGCTAGAAAAACAATTCCTGCCGCGCGCATAACACCACTCCATCCATATTCGCCAAATGTACCAGTATTGGTAGGGATAAAAGGAGTGTAATTAGCTTCTTGTACATAAGCTGCACCAACACATATAAAAATTAACACTACTGCTACTTTAATACAGACCAATACAGCATTGACTTTAGCAGATTTATTAATCCCAATAATCAATAACAGTGATATCAATACTACAATTATCATCGCAGGCAAATTAACTACACCATAAACCTCTGCTCCATTAGCCATATGCGTAGGTTGCCAAGGCGATGCAATTATAGCAGCTGGTAAGTGGATGTTCATATCACGCAAAAAAGATACCACATACGCAGACCAACTAATGGCCACCGCCACTGCTCCCGCAGCATACTCTAAAATCAAGATCCAACCCACACACCATGCCATAAACTCACCCATTGTAGCATACGCATAAGTATAACCGCCTCCAGCCACTGGAATCATAGCAGCTAATTCGCTAAAACATAAACCGCAAAATGTACAACCAATCGATGCTATTAAAAAAGAAATGACAATGGCCGGGCCGGCATTTTGAGAAGCTGCCACACCAGTAAGGGAAAACAAACCAGCTCCAATAATAGCTCCAATACCCATTAAGACTAAACTAAGTGCCCCTAATGAACGTTTTAATTTTTGGCTACCATGATTTGCTTCCTCCATTAAGGATTCAAGCGATTTTGTTCTCAACAAGCTCATATAAAGCTCCTAATTTGAGTTGAGGGTTATTATATATAGATATCGCACCCTTTTATCTTGTGATGAAGGGTATCAGTTTCAGCACTCACTATCGGAGAGCAGGTTGGCAATTTTCTACCACTAAATTTTGCAGTAGTACACCTCAAACGCTACGGCAAGTCATTTGAAATAGATACGATGAGTTTAATTTATTAGACGAATTTAAAGCAATCTAGCTTATACTTACCAACATTAGACTTCTTTCAAAACTACATCTTTGAATCGCAGATTTAAGTCATATAATTTTTTTTTATTACATGCGCATAAAATAGTTAAAATTTCACACAAAATCAAGAAAAAAATTAATTTTAAGCTAATTGGCAAATAGTAGACTTCTTTCTAAATTGACTAGCCTTAAAGGTCGCAAAGCAAGTATTAATTAGGGCAGGCTTTCTTACCACAACCACATTTACTTGTAGGGGCCGTTTGTGAAACCTCATTAACTGATTTGTCATCATTATTTTTTTTCTTAGGGGAAGCTGTTTTTGAGCCATAATCGGTAATATAAAAGCCTTCACCATGGAACTGCAATCCGATTCCTCCACCAGGTCCTCTACACAACATCTCTTTGTGACAGTTAGGACAATTAGTTAAAGCGGCATCGGAAATTTTTTGAAAAACCTCTTCTTGATGACCGCATGCTTTACAATGATATTCATATGTAGGCATGTATTTTATCCTTATAGTAAATTACTCACCTTACGCAAAATTTGAAGATTGTTTTTAAACATGAATTTTGAATTTTTCCATCCTTTGATACACTCAAAGGACGAAAAAATTCAGGTTAGTAGCAAGAAACAAAGCAGACAAACTAGGCAAATTATTTTGAGTTGATTAATAACCGCCCATCATGCCACCCATGCCACCCATTCCTCCCATGCCACCCATTCCTCCCATGCCATCCATTGAAGGGGCTTGTTTAGATTTGGGTTGCGGTTTGTCGGTAATCATGACAGCTGTGGTTAGTAATAATCCAGCAATAGAGGCAGCATTGACAAGCGCGCTTTTTGTCACCAAAACTGGATCCACAACACCAGCCTTTAGCAAATCTTTAAACATTCCATCATTTCCATCAAAACCAAAAGCACCAGTTGCTTCATAAATCTTCTCAGCAATTAAATTGCCAGCTTTACCGCAATTATTCCAGATTTCAGTCGCCGGCGCAAATGCTGCTTCTCTAATAATAGCAGCACCAACAGCCTCATCACCACTAAGATTTAGGTGATCCAAAGCTTTAATAGCACGTAATAATGCCACACCCCCGCCAGGAACTATCCCTTCCGCAACGGCCGCCCGCGTAGCGTGTAAGGCATCTTCAACACGCGCTTTTTTCTCTTTAAGTTCAGTTTCTGTGGCTGCCCCAACATTTACTACCGCTACACCGCCCACAAGCTTGGCTAAGCGCTCTTCTAATTTTTCAGCATCATATTTTGAAGTAGCTGCATTATAAAGCTCTGCTTTAATTTGCGCGATACGTGCTTTAACATCAGCTGCATCGCCAGCCCCATCAATAATAGTAGTTTCTTCTTTTGAAATTTTAATGGTCTTAGCACTACCAAGAACTTCAGTGCCAACTTCATCAAGTTTTAATCCAAGTTCTTCGGCCACAACTTTAGCGCCAACTAAAATAGCAATATCTTGCAATACTGCTTTACGTCTATCACCAAAGCCTGGAGCCTTTACCGCACAAACTGCTAAACCAGCTTTTAATTTATTGACCACTAGAGTAGCTAATGCTTCGCCATCGACATCATCGGCAATAATCAATAATGGTCTAGAACCAGCCGCTGTAACTTTTTCTAACAATGGCACAATATCTTTAGCCGTAGACAATTTTTTGTCAGTAATAAAAATCCAAGCATTACTAAATTCGACTGTCATTTGTTCGGCATTAGTTACAAAATAAGGAGAAACATAACCCTTATCAAATTGCATTCCCTCAACGTAGTCGACATAGGTTTTAATCCCTTTTGCTTCGGATACGCTAATAATACCATCTTTACCAACACGCTCCATTGCTTGAGCAATGATTTCTCCAATTTCAATATCGTTATTAGCCGAAATGGTAGCAATTTGCTGCACTTCTTGACTTGTCTTAATAGGCGTGGCCAATTGGTCTAAGGCCTGATTGATTACTTCAACGGCTTTATCCATACCATGTTTTAATGCAATGGGATTGGCGCCAGCAGTAACGTTTTTCATACCGCCCATGTAAATTGCTTCTGCCAATACAATAGCTGTTGTAGTTCCATCTCCGGCTATATCAGAAGTTTTCGATGCTACTTGATTAACAATCTGAGCACCCATATTTTCAAATTTGTCTTTTAACGCTACTTCTTTAGCAACAGTAACACCATCTTTTGTTGAAAGAGGTCGAAAGCCTTTACCAATAATAACATTGCGCCCTTTAGGTCCCAAAGTAACTTTAACGGCACGTGCCAACAACTGAATACCTTTTAAGATAGACTTGCGGGCATTTTCATTAAATTGCAATATTTTAGCCATTTATCAATCCTTATTATGCGGTATGGTTTGGCAAAATGCCAAAAATGTCTTCTTCGGATAAAATCAAATATTCTTCATCGTTTTGTTTGACTTCAGTGCCACTATAGGTGCCAAACAAAACAAAATCGCCAACTTTTACAGTCAAAGGTACTACCTGACCATTTTCATTGACCTTTCCCTCTCCCACTGCGATAACGCGACCGCGGCGTGACTTTTCCTGTTGCGCTGAATCTGGTAACAATATAGTGCCTTTAGATTGTGGCGCTTTTGTTCGTTGTACTAATACACGGTCTGCCAGAGGTTTAATACTAGCCATAGTCATTTCTCCTTCTTAAAATCAATTCTCAAATAAGTTTCTTCAGCGAATTTTAGAACTGCCGCCGATTTCTGTCAATGTTTTCATAGTCGTTTTAGCAATTCAAGCTAATGAGTGCCAATAAAAAACTCTATGTCAAAAAAGACAATTTTAACAAATAAATATAGTTTTCAAAGAAGTCTAATTACGTTAATAAAGTAAATAGGGCTTGCGTTTGCACAGATAAGCAGCTCGCTGCTCCTTGTGTAATGCTAATAGTTTCCAAACGACATATTTTTCTTCGCTAATCAATCGATAAACTTCAGCTGTACCATTAACTTTATTGAACATTTCATGGTTTTTAGCACAAGCCTGCAACGCCTCTTTAAAATGTTTAGGATAGAGACTTTTTAACATACCCAAGATTACATATTGCGTAGATACTGGCAAAAAATATTTCGGCTCATTAATTACGATTAAAACACCATGACATTCCTGCCCCTGAAAGCGACCAAAAAATGGTTTATAGTGGAATGGGAGAAAACGAACACCACGCATTTGTTGCTCATTTAGCTTTTGAGAAAATTCCTCCGCGTTAATCCAAGGAGCACCAACTACTTTAAATGGAAGTGTATAACCTACACCCATATTGATTAATTGTAATTCACCTAAAAAACCTGTCATTGGATAATAAAGTGCTGAACTTGCTTCTGGAATATGAGGACTAGTGGGCATCCACACTAAACCAGTATCGGCAAACAACATCTCTCTTTTCCATCCTTTCATTGGCACGACTGTCAGTGCGCATCCAATTGAATATTCACCATTAAAATATTGGGCTAATTCCCCTACTGTCAAACCATGACAATAAGGAACATTGATATAGCCAACAAATGAGCGCCATTTTTCTTCCAACATCGGACCATCGACTAACGTACCTCCAAGTGGATTCGGACGATCCAATACTAACACTGGTATGCGTGCTTTAGCAGCCTCTTCCATAACATAAAAAAGTGTGGTTACATAAGTATATGAGCGTGAGCCAATGTCTTGAATGTCATATATTAGAAGGGTTATATTTTTGAGCATAGCTGCTGTTGGACGACGAGTTGCCCCAAACAAACTATAGACAACAGTATTATCTTTATCTTTAACACTGCCTAATTGACCATCTGCCACATCAACATTTGCATAATGCGAACCTGTTAATCCATGTTCAGGGGCAAAAACAGCCTCCAAGACATATCCATAACGACTAGCATTATCTTTAAATATTTGCACAGTGGAATCACCGCGCGAATCAATACCAGTATGATTAGTTATCAATCCTATATGCTGACCCGGCAACAAATGTTCGTAACCAACATGAAATAAATTTTCTACCCCTAGTTGCACCTTACCAATTAAAGCAAAAAAAGGAAGAAGAAAAATAAAGAAAGCAACCAATAAACTGTGCATACGCTCTCAATTTAGACTTTTTGCAAAAAGCTAACATAGTTGCGTATTACAAGATACTTATTCTTACAATTTTCACCTTCTATTTAAACGAAACATCGATTATGTACTTTGTATTCATAGCGAACTTTCTCCAACAACTCATTGTTAATCGGACAAGGTTCAATTCCCCAAATTAATTGCGCATAATTATGGACAGCATAATCAGAAGAAAACTTACCCATGCGCGCAATATTGTTTAAAACATATTCAGCCCACTTATTCTGATCTTTATAGAGCTCTTCTACTTTATTTTGAGTGTCAACATAGCTTTGTAAATCTGCTAGCGTAAAATAACGATCGGCCATACCGCCATAGTGCGATTCGATTAATTTATGATAGAGATCACAAAATACTATATGCTCTTCTTCACTCTGTGCAAAAGTGCGGTCTCTTAAAGAATCAATCGCCTTTTTAAAGCCTGGATTTTGTTCATAAATATCTTTTGAGCGATAGTCATCATTACGCAACTTAGTAATTTCATCAGCACTCTTCCCAAAGGCAAAAGGCCACCACTTACTAGTAATTTCATTTTCCATTTCAATATTGGCACCATCGCGCGTGCCAATAGTAAGGGCGCCATTAATGGTCATTTTCATATTACCAGTCCCAGAGGCTTCCGTACCTGCAGTAGAAATTTGTTCCGATAAATCTGCGGCGGGAATTACAATTTCAGCGCGCGACACATTATAATTTTCTAAATATACAATTTTTAATTGATCGGCAATGGCTGGATCACGATTAACTTTGCGGGCGATACAACAAATTAGACGAATAATATCTTTAGCTGTTTCATAACCAGCAGCGGCTTTGCCACCAATAATTGCAGTTCTTTTCACATGGCTTTGCGGATTTTCTAAAAGATCAAAATATAACATAACCAGATAAAGGGCATTCATAAGTTGTCTTTTATATTCATGTATGCGCTTAATTTGGACATCAAAGATAGAATTGAGATCGATTAAAGGTGTAAAAGAGACTACTTCCCCGGACTGATCGCGCAACCTATTTTCTTTAGTCAAAAAGTCAATACATCGTATTTTATTTTTTCGTTTAATTTCCAAAAATTCTTCTTGAACAGCCAAATCGCTACTAAATTTTGCAAGGTCGATAATTTTAAGAAAATTAGTGATCCACTCATCACCAATATATTTAGTAATAAAGCGCGCTAATTCCGGATTGCACTCTAACAGCCAGCGTCGTTGTGTAACGCCATTAGTAATATTGATAAAGCGCTCTGGATACATTTCTGCAAAATCTCTAAAGATAGTTTTTTTCAAAATGTCCGAATGAAGTTTAGCTACGCCATTAATTTTATGTGAGCCAATTATTGCAAGATTAGCCATACGTACACGACCGTTTTCTAAGATAGACATCCGTCGAATCCGTTCTTCATCTTTAGGATATTTTGCTCGCACAATACTACAAAATTCATAATTGAGTCGTTCAATCACTTTGTATTGACAAGGCAATAGATAGCTAAATAATCCCTGATCCCACTGTTCCAGAGCTTCACTTAAAATGGTATGGTTGGTGTAACCAGTACAAGCTTGCGTAATTTCAAAAGCTGCTTTCCAAGCAATATCGTAGGTCCCCGTCAATATACGCATTAATTCAGCAATGACTAATGATGGGTGTGTATCATTAATTTGAATGCGCACCTTATCTACAAATTGCCTAAAATTGCCAAAAATAGCCAAATGATGCCTGATGATATCTTGCAAAGATGCCGATACCAGTAGAAACTCCTGTTTGAGCCGCACTCTTTTACCAATCTCGGTGTTATCGCTTGGATACAAAACATCAGTTAAAGTCGTATTCTCAGCGGCTTGATCGAGCCTGCCTGCATTATAGCGCTGCAACAAAAAGTTGCGTGGCGAGTCTTTTGTGGACCATAGCCTTAAGGTAACTACAGAAAAATCGCTATTTTTACTATATCCTACAATGGGATAATCGTAAGCTAAAGCCCCTACTTCTTCGGCATCGCGTACTTCCAGTACTTCATCACCATTTATGTTGATGGTGGATTGCGGAGTGCCACAGAATTTGACATGCACACGCCGTTTATCGCGCCGAAATTCCCAGGGATTTTCGTTTAATAGCCAACAATCTGGCGCTTCTATTTGTATTCCATCCCAGATTTGTTGCTCAAAAATGCCATATTGATAACGCAAACCATAACCTTGCGCAGGATAATGGTGGGTGGCCAATGAATCTAATAAGCATGAAGCTAAACGTCCTAGACCACCATTTCCAAGACCTGGATCATCTTCGCACTGTAAAATATCGCGAAAATTGCGATTCATTTTTTGCAATACAATGCCTACTACTTCCGATGAACATAAATTAGTAATATTATTGAGAAAGAAACGACCTGGTAAATACTCTAGTGAAAAATAATAGACAATCCGTGCTTTTTGTGAAGCGATAGTTTGTGCACTAGCCATCCAGTTAATCATTGTCTCTTCGCGTATAGCGTAACTCAAAGCACAATAGAATTCGTTGGCAGTGGCCTCTTCAGCGGTGCGACCAATAAAACTGATCAAATATGATCGAACGCGTTTAATTAGCTCAGCGGCTACCAATTCAGATTGAATGGGGATCATTCCTACCTCATAGATAATTTTTTAACATAAAAATTTTAAATTAACATATCATTGCATTAATATGCGAGTTTAGAGCCTTAAATTTTTGTTTTTTCAAATACTTTCAACAGGATTCAATGTGCTGTGGCAACACGTAATAAAAGGTATTTTGGCATTTTTTATTGCCATAATGATTTACGTAGCATGGGTAGCCTATTCGCGTCCCTCAGGCTTTGCCGGCATGAATATGTCCGATGTACAACAAGCGCGTCATGAGTTCAATATTTTGCATTCGGATGCCAAAGTTAAGTCAAAATGACCCTTTTCATTTCTCTATTACCCCTCTATATATTTGGTAATATTCATTGTTTAGGTATGTGTGGTCCTTTAGTAATGTTGATTGGCCAACATCGTTATCGTTTTTGGTATTTTATAGGGCGCCTTTCTTCTTTTGCCATGGCTGGCTGGCTGGCGGGCGCGGCTGGCATGGTCGTATATTTAACGTTGCACGACTATTATATTGCCGAGTTAATATCGTTATTATGCGGTACATTAATGATAGTTTGGGGATTGCAGCGTTTAACCAATTTTAATTTTTTTTCTTCTAAAAAAAGACATTCCTACACTCGCTTAAATAAAATTCAAAAATGGTTAGCGTCCCTTTTATTGCAAGACTCAGGCTGGACAACTTTTTTATTTGGCTTTTTTACAGTCGCCTTGCCTTGTGGACAGACCTTGCTTGTTTTTTCAGCATGTGCCTTAACTGGAGATGCCTGGATAGGATTATTTAACGGCTTTGCATTGGCAATCTTTACCACGCCCTCTCTTTTTTTGGCCATGCATACCATAAATTGGCTGGGTCGTTTTAAAAAATATGAACGTTTAATATTAAGCTCAAGTGCTATTGTGGTTGGCACCTTAGCTTTTAGTCGCGGTTTGGCAGGCATTGGTTGGATTCAACATTGGATCATCAATCCCACCGCTTCCCCTCCTTATCACTTTGTGATTTATTAAATAAACTTCGAAATTACATTTAATTGCAATTAATTACCTATTATAATAAAATTGTAAACCATCAACGTAATAATTATGCATTTTATAGGAATTAATATGATACCCGGCTGGCTTCCTGAAAACATTTATAATAACGTTAACGATAGTAGATTATATGCTTACGCAGCTACTTCAGCAATAATTGAAAGAATATCGCAATGCATTATAATAATATTAAATACTTTCACTTATCTACACAGTACACTCTCAAAAATAAATGCAAGACCTCTCAATGGCAATGGAAGTCTAATACACTCTATACAAAATCAGCTACTTCAGATTTTAGCCAAAGCCGAGAATAGTGACTCTAATGCTATTTTTATAAAGCAGATAACTCAAGCACTAAACAACAACCCCTCTCAAGACGAATTGTCTATATTTCAAGATATAATAAATATCATCAACAATATATCGCCACTTTCTAATGCAGATAATGGTTGTTTAAATGGTTGTGAATTTTTAATAGCCATTTTGAAAGGGGCGCACGTACATATAAATGATGCTGATTTTTATTACAATTGGGGGAAACTTTCTGATGGCTATAAACGCATCTCAAGCCACCCTTCCAAAAAAAATTGTCCTCAATACAGTATAAATGGACCATGGTTACATACCATCTTATTTGGGATCGTAACAAATAAAGAGAGTCAAGATTTAACTTTTTTCCAACTAGAAAATTCAGCCTTTGGAGCAATACCAGGTTGTGGATATAGAGAAATGTTAAGACAAAATGCAATACATGCCATTGATTACGTAAAATATAAAGCTAGGGGATTGAATCAGGGTCCTTATGGACAATCTGAATTTAAAGATAAAAACCCTATTTTGCTATTTAAAGAAGATGATCACTGGATTGCTAAAAAAACATAATCACTACGATTAGAAGGTTTGATTTGGAGTTCTTGCATTAAATGCATTCGATTAGTTAGACTAATAGAAATGTTTCAAACTACCTGTCATTAAGACAACAGATCTCCTACACAATCGACATTTTCCATGTAATTAATACAGCAGGCACATTAAGTTTGATCGACCAATTAGTTAATATTCAGACTATTATTTCAATAAGGGTATAAAATGGCAAGCAAGCGTGAAAATATTATTTTACAAAGCTCTAAAAGTCACTTTCGCTATTCTACAAGCAAAAACAAAACTTCTACACCCGGACGCATGACATTAAAAAAATACGACCCAATCGTACGCGAAAGAGTGGAATTTAAAGAGACCAAATAAACCATATCCAAGCGACTTTGATCAGCGTATTTTGTCGTCATAGTCACCTGCCAAGCAGTACTTCTTAACAATTTCTATCGAGAATATGTTTGAGTTTTCCGTTGCCTGTAAATATCTTAGACCACGACGACGACAGTTATCTGTCTCCGTGATCAGTCTAGTGGCTATTTCGGTAATTGCCGTGGTAGCTTGGTTGGTGGTGGTGTTTTTTTCTGTCTCAGAGGGATTAGAGCAAAGTTGGATTCGCAAATTAACTGCCCTTACTGCACCATTGCGCATCACACCTACAGAAGGTTACTATCAATCGTACTATTATCAGATAGATGCATTGAGTGATGCCTCTAATTACACTTTACAGAGCATTGAACAAAAGCGTCTCTCTTCATTGACCGATCCATACAATATAGAAATCGACCAAGAAATTCCAGATAATTGGCCGAGCGCTGATTTAAATGCACAAGGAAAGCTTAAAGATCTAGTAAAATTAGCTTACCAAGCACTAACAGAAGTTAATGACATTGCTGGTTTACAAGCGCATGATTTTGAGTTAACACCCACTCATATTCGCTTGAATATGATCCGCCCGGCGACTCTATTGCATGGTGCCGACATGCATAATACACGTACCACATCGTCTGTTTCATACCCTGCCTATTTAGGCAATTTTGATCCACACAATACGCAAATCAAACAAACACTATTGCCAGTAGAAATCAACGATATTAATAATTTTTTTAATTTATTAGATTTGGCACCCTCCGCTAGTAGCAATGAAAAAACAACCCATCTTTTTTTTAACCAGACCATTTTGCAAGATAGAATCAAAGATTTCTTGCAAAATATCAGCATTACACACTTGAAAGTTAGCCCAGCTGGGTGGAACATACCAAAAAACATCCTGCCTGATAGTTTTAATTGGAAAGTGTGCTTCATTATGAAAGACAATCGTATTATACGAGTAATGATTCCAGAAAATGAGAGTGAATTAAATTCTTTATTTAATACCCTTGAAACACAAGGGCTAAAAATCGTTCGAGGTTTTTTGCATAAAAAAGAAAATGCAATATCAGCACTATTAGCTAATCAGCCCCCACAAACACTTACTGCTAACACACCACTAACATTGACTGAAGGGGGGCGTTTTGCCGCAAAATTTGAAATGCATTCATTAAATAAAATACACCAAATTAATGAATTAATATTTCAGCTATCCTTAAATATACAAAACACTCCACTTTCAGGGAAAGTTCGGTTTCAAGGCTTACAAATTGCAGACGCAGACATTGAACCCTCCGCACAAGATTTATTATGGCTCAGTAATACAAATAATGTTAATAACGACACCCTTATTTTACCCCAAGATAAACAGATTGGTGAAGGTATTATCCTACCTAAAAGTTTTCGCACTGTTGGAGTCATGATGGGCGATCGTGGTACCTTAAATTACATCGAATCTACTGCCAGTACAATTCAGGAGCAATTTATCCCCATTTATGTAGCAGGGTTTTATGATCCAGGCATTATCCCCATTGGCAGTAAATTTTTATTAGGCAGCCCTACTTTAACCTCATTAATTCGGTCATCTTACGGAAGCTCCATTAATGAACAAGCTGGTTTAACTAATGGCATTAATGTCCGCTTCAGAGATCTTGAACAAGCACATAAATTAAAACATATTTTACAAAAGAAATTTGAAGAAAAAGGTATTGCTCGTTATTGGAAAATTGAAACTTTCCGCGATTATGAATTTGCACATGAAATCATGCAAGAGTTGCAAAACCAAAAAACCATTTTTATGTTAATTGCTTTGATTATTATTCTAGTTGCCTGCTCAAACATCGTTTCTATGCTTATAATATTAGTGAATGATAAGAAAAAAGAGATTGGCATTTTGCGCGCTATGGGGGCCTCCTCTTACAGTATCGCTTTAATTTTCGGCTCAGCCGGCGCCTGCATCGGGATTGTGGGTAGTTTTTTAGGAATAACCTTAGCTATATTTACTTTACACCATTTAGATTCCTTTTTAGCTCTGATCAGCATCATTAGTGGACAAACATTAATTAATCCTGCTTTGTATTACACTAAAACATTAGCACCTACATTAAGCCCCTCCGCTTTAGCTTTTGTGTTTATAGCAACATTAGCCATTTCTTTGTTGGCAGGGATTGTCCCTGCCATCAAAGCTTGCTCATTACGCCCCTCTAATATCCTAAAAACTGGTAGTGATTAGTATGAGCGTATTGTTAGAAGCTAAAAATATTAGCAAAAAATTTTACCATCCCACTCAAATAGAGATTTTAAAGAACATTCATTTGAGAATAGAAGGTGGCGATTCAGTAGCTATTATCGGTCGCTCAGGTGAAGGAAAAAGTACATTATTGCAAATATTTGGCTGTTTGGAAGAGGCCTGTAAGGGTGATTTATGGATTGATCAACAACTGATCACCTCAAAGAATCGCGCTAAAATACTCAATCAAAAACTTGGTTTTGTTTTTCAATCTTTTCATTTACTGGAAGATTATACAGTATTAGAGAACATATTAATGCCTGCCCGCATTGCCCGTCAAAGTGCTGGATTAAATAGTCCCATGACAAAGCGTGCTTGGCAATTGTTGGCACAAGTAGGTTTAACCACGCGCGCCCATTTCCAAGTGCGCCTATTATCAGGTGGTGAAAAGCAACGGGTGGCCATAGCAAGGGCTATGTGCAACGATCCAGCTATTATTATGGCCGATGAGCCATCAGGCAATCTAGATCGCCAAACTGGACAACTAGTGCACCAATTATTACTAGATTTTGCCAGGCAAACAGAAAAAGCATTACTAATTGTTACGCACGATCAAGAATTAGCAGCAGCATGCTCGCGCTGTTATGAATTGCGCGATGGTCAATTACATGCCTATGCTCAAGGGAACTAAAATAAAAAACTGAAAGTTAATGGTAATAAAAAATGCAAAAAACTAAAATTTTATTAATTGAAGATGAAGAAGACATTGCTTTATTAATCAAGATACAAGCTGAATTAGCCGGTTATAAAGTACATACTGAAGTAGACGGTTTAAATGGCTATTTAGCAATTGAGCGAGAGAAACCTGATTTGATTCTTTTAGATGTTATGTTACCTGGTTTAAATGGATTAGATTTATGTCGCAAAATCCGCAATAACGGAGCTTACGCACACATTCCCATCATCATAATCTCGGCCAAAACCGAAGAGCTTGACGTAGTACTAGGATTGGAATTAGGTGCTGATGACTATGTAGCCAAACCTTTCTCTTTAAAAGTTTTATTTTCGCGAGTTAAAGCAGTTATGCGTCGTGGTAAAGAAGGTGAGGGTGAAAGTGAAAGCAAAGCTATCGTCTTTGGTGACTTTACTATGGAAGTTGACCGTTACTTATTGCGAAAAAAAGACAAAACTATTTATTTAACTTTATCAGAATTTGGCATTTTACGTCGTTTATTAACTAATCGCGGAAAAGTACTCACACGCAACCAGCTGCTTGATGATGTACAAAACGATGATGCTTTTATCATTGATCGCAACATCGATGTACATATTGCTTCGCTGCGCAAAAAGCTTGGTCCAAACTTTCATGGCATTGAAACGGTACGCGGTGTGGGCTACAGATTTAAAGATGACGAGTAGATCATCGCGCAACTGCAGCGTGAACAGCTGTTTTTTCAACGCTTTTGGTATATGGCAAATAAAAACTAACTAGATCACTTTTTAATTGTTTTAAGCTTGGTTGATGAATGTACATCATATGACCTGCTTCGTACCATTTCATAGTGATATTATCTTGTAAACTCTGCTCAAGCCACAAATGATTAAACGTGTAGGCAGTCGCAAAATATGGTGTGTTCAAATCATAATAGCCGCTACCTACAAAAACTTTCAAATGGGGGTTACGTATCATACTACTGCGCAGTGTCGGCATTACATTGAAGGCACGATAGGCCATGCCATAATTCCAAGGCTGTACATTGGTTAATATTTTGTAATGATTATCCTTCATTACTTTGAGATGATTGCGTAAATAATAATTCAAAGTAGCAGTAAAAGATCCAAATAATGCTGACGTACCAGGATCAAAATCAAGCCCTTCTGTGACACCATCTTCACTATAGCCTTTAAAACGACCATCAAAGATACCAACAGCCAATCCTTGAGCAAAGAAAAGCTGCTTAACAAATTGATCATTATCGATTCGTAAATTATTTTTAGCAATAAACTCCTGTTTCATACCTGTCAAATTTGCTAATTTATTTGCGATTTCGTCTCTTTCTTCTTTTGAGAGTAATTGACCCTTGAATAAGGCAGGGGTATATTCTTTGGTGACAAAATCGGTAGCGATTTTTAACGCCTCTTGCAAAGAACCTTGTTGTTGAGCATTACTTAATTTATTGTGATACCAAGCAGTGGCAGTATAGGTTGGTAAATACAAAGCATAGGGCAAATCATTACCAATACCAAAGTCAAGCGTAGCAAAATTGAGGACAGCAGATATTAAAACTAAACCATCAATAGTAACGAAATATTGCTCATGTAATGCATCGGCTAAACTTACAGCCCGTGTAGTACCATAACTCTCGCCAATAATAAACTTAGGTGAATTCCAACGATTGTTGCGCGTTAAATATAACCTGATAAACTCAGCAACTGATTTAACATCTTCAGTCGTGCTGTGAAAATGTTTTTCATCTTGTAAAGGTAAAGCATGACTAAAGCCTGTTGAAACTGGATCAATAAATACCAAATCGCTGACATCGAGCAGACTAAAATCATTATCCACCAATTGATAAGGAATTATAGGCACACCTGTTTCATTTAAGAGCACTCTTTTTGGCCCTAACAACCCCATGTGCAACCATACTGAAGAAGAGCCTGGACCACCGTTAAAGCAAAACGAAATCGGACGAGGCTCATTTCCTTGAGTTTCTTTAATGTAGCTAATATAAAATAAATTAGCTTGAGGCTTATCTTGATCATTTTTTAAAATGATATTTCCGACAGTAGCTTTATAGTCAATAGATTGCCCGGCAATCATCATTTGATGCGAGGTTTCTACGGCTTCCTCTCCACTTACTATAGGAGCATCTTTTAAACTTAACTCTTCCGCTGACAATGGCAAAATTGCAAGTTGTAATACACCAAAAATGAGACTAAGTAAAGTTATTGACATATGACACCCAAAGATAATTATTCTACCGTAACAGATTTAGCTAAATTGCGCGGCTGATCAACATCAGTGCCTCGATGCAAAGCAACATAATAAGCAAATAACTGCAAGACTACTGTAGTTGGTATTACAGCTAAGGCATCGCTAGAAGAGGGTATATATAAAACATCATCAGCAACTTCCCCTACGTGTAAATCTCCCTCTATGGCAATAGCTAAAATTTTGCCATGGCGCGCTTTGATTTCAGCTAGATTGGAAAGTAGTTTATCATAGGTCATTAAATCTGTGCATAAAGCCACTGTAGGGCAATTTTCATCGATTAAAGAAATCGGCCCATGTTTAATCTCTCCAGCAGGATAACCATTGGCATTAATATATGAAATCTCTTTTAACTTTAAAGCCCCCTCTAAGCTAGTGGGGTACATGTAACGACGGCCAATGAAAAAGAAATTATTGTAAGCTGCATATTTAATGGCGATCGCTTTAATTTTATCAGCCGAATTTAAAACCGATTCTACTTGATTTGGCAGCGTGAGCATCAATTGCAAAAAAGTTTGCCCTTCCGTTTTGTTCATATGACGCATGCGCGCCATCATAAGGGTAAAAAGAGCCAGCAGTACAACTTGACTAGTAAATGCTTTAGTCGAACAGACACCAATTTCAGGGCCGGCTTTGATAAAAATAGTATTATCAGCTTCACGTGCTAGCGTAGAACCTTTTACATTACACAACGCCAATACCATAGCCCCCTTAGCTTTCACCTCGCGCGCAGCCGCAATAGTATCGGCAGTTTCACCAGATTGACTAATGGCTATCACAAAAGTACCACTTGGTACGATAGGATTTTTATATCGAAATTCCGAAGAAATTTCTACTTGCACTGGTATGCGAGCAAATTCCTCAAGCATATAGGCAGCCACACAAGCGGCATGCCAAGAGGTACCGCAGGCTAAAATTAAGATACGCTCTACGGCAAGTAGATCGGCTGTCTTAAAAGTTAACTCGTCAAAAATTGCAGTACCATAGTCAGGTAAGAAGCGCTCAAACATCGAATGATATAGAGATTGAGGCTGATCATAAATCTCTTTGAGAGTGTAATGCTCAAACGCACCTTTAATCGTTCCTACCTCATGCTCCTCTAAGAGTGAGTGTTTCTTATCAATGGCTTCAGTAGTATTGTAAACCTGCTGATGGTCAGCATGAATCACGGCGATTTCAGAATTACTAAGATAAATAGCCTGCTTAGTATAAAAGGCAAAGGCGTTCGGGTCTGAGGATATAAAAGCTTCTTGTTGACCAATGCCAATGACTAATGGTGCATCGTGTGCCACAGCAATAATTTGGTTGGGAAAATCGCGATGAATTAGCGCTAGCGCATAACTTCCTTTAAGGATAGCCACGGCCTCTTGTACGGCTTTTAATAAATCACCTTTATAGTAAGATGCTATTAGCTGAGCTACCACTTCTGTGTCAGTTTCAGAGATAAATTCAACACCCTGTGCTTGCAATTGACGACGTAATTGTGCATGATTTTCGATAATGCCATTATGAACCAGAGCCAGCGAGCGTGCGCTATCAAAATGAGGATGTGCATTGAGTTGTGTAACCTTGCCATGCGTAGCCCACCGCGTTTGGGCGATAGTAAATGGTAAATTTAGTTTTAAAGCGGCCACTTCTTTTTCTAAAGCCGCTATTTTTCCCACTTGTTTGCAAGAGACTATTTGCCCATCAATCCCAATACCGGCTAATCCCGCTGAGTCGTACCCACGATATTCTAAAAGTTTAAGACCATCAATAGCCATTTTAACGGCGCTTCTAAAACCGACATAGCCAAAAATACCACACATGAACACTCCACATTCTCATAATTTTAAAGTTGAGGTTTTTATTCTCTGATCAACCCACTGAGTTGTTTTTCTCTCGAGCCCCTTCCCTAATTAGATCATCTCTAATCTGACTTTCCATAGCTTGACTATCGGCTGTAGCAAATGAAGAATTAAGACCGATTTCAGTTCGAATTACAGCAGCCACCGATTCTGCTAATTGCATGACTTGCTTTTGTTTTACTCCCTCCACCATGATGCGACAAAGATTTTCAGTACCAGAATAACGAACTAAAATACGCCCTTCTTCACCCAAAGTATCCTGCACATCCGCTATTGCCGCCGATACTTTATGTAAAGATTCCAATGGTGGTTTAGCAACGACACGGACATTTATGCATGTTTGTGGATAATGTTGTACAAAAGCGGCTAGATCGGACAATTTTGAATCAGTCTCAATCATAATTCTTAATACCTGCAAGGCACACACTAAACCATCGCCAGTAGTATTATAATCAAGAAAAATAACATGGCCACTTTGTTCGCCACCTAAATTAGCTTGGTGTTGCATCATCGCTTGAATAACGTAACGATCACCTACTTGTGATTTAATGACATCAATACCCAAACTCTCCATGGATTTAATAAAACCGAGGTTACTCATTACCGTGCCAACTACGCGATGATTTTTCAATAAACCCCGTTGTTGTAAATCACGAGCACAAATTGCCAAAATGGTGTCGCCATCAATTTTACGTGCATTTTCATCGACAAGCAAAACGCGATCAGCATCGCCATCTAATGCTATTCCAATATCAGCATGATGATCAATCACCCCTTTTTGTACTGTTTCTAGGTGCAGTGATCCAGAATCTTCATTAATATTCATGCCGTTAGGATTGATTCCATAACTAAATACATTTGCATCCAATTCGCGAAATACTAAAGGTGCTACCTTATAGCCAGCACCATGCGCACAATCAAGCACTACCGATAAATTGTTCAATGAATATTTACGAGGGAAGGTAGCTTTAATAAATTCGATATAACGACCATCGGCATCGCTGATTTTAGTATTTTTCCCTATCTCACAGTCTGAGGGCAAACAATCTTGAAAATAATTTTTCTCAACTAACTGCTCAATTTCCTCTTCCCAAGAATCTGGCCATTTGAAGCCTTGCGAGTCAAAAAACTTAATTCCATTGTCAAAATAAGGATTGTGTGAGGCTGAAATGACGATACCAGCATCAGCCCGATAGGCGCGCGTAATAAAAGCTACACCTGGTGTAGGCAATGGTCCGACCATTAAAGTGTCCACTCCCATTGAGCACAACCCTGCTATTAACGCATTTTCAAAGACGTAACATGATAGACGAGTATCTTTACCAATTACTACGCGTGCCTTACCAGTCCGTTTGCGCAAAACCTTACCTACTGCACGGCCCAGGGCTAAAGCAATTTCAGGAACCATTGGGAAATGATTAGCCCTTCCACGTACACCATCAGTACCAAATATTTTTCTTGTACGCTTATCTAGCATTTAAACTTAAACTCCATCATTTTGGCGCACATTTGTATTAAACCTAAGTTTATATGCCGCAGTCTAGCGCATTAGTTATTTTTTTGCGCGCTCAAAGCAAACTAATAACCTGAATTTAGACACAGAACTATACTCTTACTTCATTAGACTTCTTTCCAAACTAAATTTATTGGTTAAAATTGCATTTTTTGAAAGAAGTCTAATATTCATAGTTAAGGCCATCATTTTACTACAGCACTGAATAAGAAGCTTCTACATTTTTAATCAGAGGCCAGTCAGGATAATCTAGCTTGATAGTATATTTTAAAAGCACTTGTACTTGCACACCAAAGGATTTCAAAACTGTAAAATCATCATCCGAATCATTTAACTTAGACCACTTAGCGATAATAACTTTATTTGTTTTGCATACTTCTACATAATCTATAAAGCCTGCTTTGGTGCGATGAATGGTTACATTATGCCCTAGCTCTTTTGATTTTGCGGCAAAGCAATATTCATTTTTACCGAATGGATCCATCCATTTCCAAGTTGGAATTTGCAGGACTAATTGATCATAAGCGATCTCCTGATGAGCTCCTTGTGCGATAGACAATTGCAAAATTTTATACCATAATTGCAAAGAACTTTGTTCTTTGGAGATTATTTGCTGCAAGAGATCCTCTACCACCTTTAAAGATGCAGCACTTGCCTCAGCTTTTGGTTCAAGATGTAAAAATGAAATCTTAGTATCGTTATTTAAATCGCTGACAACACAATCTACACCGTTATCTAAGGCTCGTTCAGTGGCAATATAAGCATTGTTAACCCTGACGCCAAAGTTATAAGCCTCATAGTGATTTTTCACCTCTTGAGTAAGTGAAAAAGTTTGCAGCTCGCTAATTTTTTGTGGAATGATCGCAAGCTGTTTTTTGATTTCATCCGCTATGCTTGCTTGATAAAGCTCATTGAACACTTGCAAATCAAACTGTAAACTTGCGCTATCTTTTTGGAATTGAAATTGCTGTAAAAATATATTGGCAATTTTACCAATCAACCACAGCCACCAATTACTATCTATTTTATTTTGACGATTTTGTAATAAATTTTCTGTACAATCATAGATTTGGCGCGCTTCTTGGTAAAAATTAGTAAATTTTAAAGCACCACTTTGTAATTGCTGTTGCAGCTCTGTGAGTTTTGACTTTGAAATCTGCATAATTTCAGATAAAGCGAGCCGCTCATTTTTATTATCTGTCTCATAGAAAGTTGCTGATACATAATGTTTAGCAGCGATCACCTCTTTCAATAAAAAAGACCAGTCAGTGGGAGTAATGAAAGGATTTGTAGATAACTTTTCCATAGAATTATTATTAGACTTCTTTCGAAAGAAAGATATTATTTTTAAATATTATGCCGAAAACATTTCTCACTAAAATTAATTAGTTTGAAATTATTAATTTTATAGAGCGAATTATACTATATATTGTGATTGATGACAACAAAGGCGGAATAAAAAACACCCTCCCTGCAAAGCCAGGAAAAGTGCTGTTTTTAATTTTAATTATTCACCTTACGCATAACTTGAACAAGTGATTTTTGATATAGCCTAGAGCTATATATAAGGAGACACATTGCATAAGCTCTTTGCAAAATGCGTCTCCTTTATAGATGGCTACGGATAGGTTCTAAAGCCACTCTTCAAATTATCCGTAAGGTGAGTTAACTAGCAGAGACTACTTGATCAACATTTTTAATGGGCTTGACATGTAACGGAAAAAGATCATCATAAATAAAGACAACTTTGTCATCTTGCAAAACCGCACGACAACGAATTCCTTCGTTAGGATGATTGAGTATTTTTTCAGCTAATGGGTCTTCGAGCAACTCTTCGATAATACGTCGGAGGGGACGAGCTCCCATTTCGGGTTGAAAACCTTTGTCCACTAAAAAGTTTTTAGTACTATCATCTAAATCAATGAAAACCTCGCGACGACCAAGTCGTTTTTTCAACTTATCAATTTCTAAGTTAATTACATGTAACAAACTAGTTTTATTAAGTGGGTGGAAAATAATCACATCATTTAGACGATTCAAAAACTCAGGTTTAAAGCGTCTCTTGACTTCGGCCTCAATCTTTTCTTTGATGCGGTCATAATCTAAATTACCTTCTACTACCCCAAAACCAATTTCGGTACTCTTTTTAATTAAATCAGCCCCTAAATTAGAGGTCATGATAATTATAGTATTGCGAAAATCGACTTTACGTCCAAATGAATCAGTTAAACGCCCTTCTTCTAGGATTTGCAACAACAAATCCATGACATCCGGATGTGCCTTCTCAATTTCATCAAACAAAACTACCGAATATGGACGTTGCCGCACCTGTTCCGTAAGCTGCCCACCCTCTTCATGTCCCACGTAGCCAGGTGGAGAGCCAGTCATGCGACTCACCGCAAATTTTTCCATATACTCGGACATATCAACTTGAATGAGCGCTTCTTCGCCACCAAACATATTAATGGCAAGCAGACGGGCCAATAGAGTTTTTCCAACACCGGTAGGACCTAAAAATAAGAAGGCACCAATGGGACGATTAGGATCTTTAATATCAGCGCGGCTTCTTCTAATGGCGCGACAAACCGTTTTAATGGCATCTTCTTGTCCAATGATACTTTCTTTTAAAATTTCTTCCATTTTGAGCACTTTTTGCAATTCACCCTCTGTTAAACGGCTCAATGGTATGCCAGTTTGCTTTGCAATAACGCTAGCAACATCTTCGTCTTCGACGATGACTTCGTGTTCTTCTTTATTAATTTCCCATTCGGCTCTAATTTGTTGTAATTGCTCACGCAGATTTTTTTCTTTATCGCGCAATTTGGCTGCCTTTTCATACTCTTGTTTGCCAATCGCTTCTTCTTTGGCAAGGCGTGTCACCTCAATATCAGATTCAAATTTGCTGATATCTTGTGGTTGATTCATCATTGAAATGCGCATTTTAGCGCCTGCTTCATCGATTAAATCAATAGCTTTATCTGGTAAAAATCTTCCGTGAATATAGCGATCCGATAATATGGCCGCGGCATGAATGGCTTGTGGTGTAAAAAATACTTTGTGATGTTTTTCGTATTCAGGTTTCAAGCCATTGAGAATCTCAATTGTCTCATCGACACTGGGCGGTGCAATAAACACTTTTTGAAAGCGACGCTCAAGTGCTGCATCTTTCTCGATGTGTTTGCGATATTCATCTATAGTTGTAGCTCCAATACATTGAAGTTCGCCACGCGATAAAGAAGGTTTTAAAATGTTAGAAGCATCAATAGCCCCCTCCGCAGCTCCGGCACCAACAATAGTGTGTAGCTCATCGATAAAAAGAAGGACGTTCCCATTTTTTTTAATCTCATCCATGACGGCTTTGATGCGCTCTTCAAACTGACCGCGATATTTTGTTCCGGCAATCATCAAAGCTAAATCAAGGGTAATCAATTTTTTTTTGCGCAAAGCATCAGGTACATTTCCATTAACAATAGCTTGCGCTAGCCCCTCCACAATAGCAGTTTTTCCAACGCCAGCCTCCCCTACTAAAACGGGATTATTTTTGCGTCGGCGACATAAAATCAGAATCAGCCGTTCAATTTCCTCTTTACGACCGATAACTGGATCCAACTTCCCTTCGCGGAACATCTCTGTTAAATCATGACCGTAAGCTTTTAGGGCTGGCATTTTTTCGTTACCACCACCACCTGATGATTTTTCGTAGCCAAATTTTCCCTGCCCCCCTGATCCTTGCCCCAATGGCTGCATGCCAGTGTCCCCTATGGGCGGTAATTGCAGATTAAAAGTGGCCAATTCTTTTAACACCTCTTTGCGTACTTCTTGCAAATTGACATTTAAGTTTTCAAGCACTTGTGCTGCTACACCATCAGTTTGGCGTAGTAAACCAAGCAATAAGTGTTCAGTACCAACATAGTTGTGGTTAAGATTAGCTGCCTCTTCATTAGCGTGCTCAAAAACTTTTTTAACCTTTCCTGTCAAAGCTGGATCGCCATAAACTTGTATCTCAGGTCCATAACCAACTAATTTTTCAACCTCTGCACGCACTGTTTCAAAATCAATATTGAGATTGCGCAAAACATTTACAGCTACACCCTGACCAAGCTTAAGTAGGCCAAGCAAGACATGTTCCGTGCCCAAATAATTGTGGTTTAACCGCTGTGCCTCTTTTTTGGCCAATTTAATAACTTGCTTGGCCCGATTGGTAAATTTATCAAACATTCTACCTCAATTTTTTATCTATACTAAAAGTAGCTTCAAAGCGCTTTATAATCTAAACTAAGCACAATATGCACACTATTTTATATTTGTTATCCTCAATGTAGAGTGTCGAGTTATTTTTTGCAACATGCTCAATTTAATTTAGCTGTAGAATGTGTTTAGAAAATTTCAACTTAATGGATCGATTTGCTACAATTTAACTTGGCTTGAATTGGAGTATATAATATGTCAACTTGTCCTTCTTCTAATATTAAAGCAAAATCGCGCTTAAATGTATTACCCACTAGGCAACCTCAAGAGATTTTAGAAACTGATGCAGTCGGACCGGGTCGTTTTCCCTTATGGTTGCATCGTCGTTTGCCACTTGGTCATGGTGTACAACAGACGGGACAAGTTTTAAATAAACAACGCTTACACACAGTCTGTGAAGAGGCGCGTTGCCCAAATTTACCTGAGTGTTGGGCGCGTCAAACTGCTACATTTCTGATTATGGGATCTGCTTGCACCAGAAATTGTGGTTTTTGTGATATTGATTTTAACAAACAACCACAACCTCTTGATGAAGATGAACCAGAAAGAGTTGCCCAATCAGTGGTGCAATTAAATTTACGCCATGTAGTTATTACCATGGTGGCCCGCGATGATTTGCCGGATGGAGGCAGTGCACATTTAGTAAAAGTTATGCAAACGATTCGCAAAGCTTGCCCAAAAGCAAGTATTGAGGTTTTAACATCTGATTTTGCTGGCCGCAAAGAGTCCTGGGAAGAGGTACTTAACGCAGAGCCCAATATTTTTAATCACAATATCGAAACAGTTGAGGATCTTACGCCACGCGTCCGTCATAAAGCTACCTATAAGCGCACATTAGAATTACTACATTATGCAAGTACACACACTACTGGGAAAACAATAAAAATTAAATCGGGATTAATGGTAGGCTTGGGAGAGCAAGAAGAGCAAGTTTACCAGACACTGCGCGATCTAAAAACAGCTGGCTGCAACATCGTCACCATTGGACAATACTTACAACCAAATCGGCACAAACTATTGGTCAAAAGTTTTGTCACCCCCCAACAGTTTAAAATATATGAAAATTATGGTTATCAAATTGGAATCAATTATGTTTATGCAGCCCCATTTGTCCGCTCGAGTTACAATGCTGATCAATTATTTAACACGATAAAAGCTGAAGATTAATTAAAAATGACTAATAAAAAAATTCCTAATTCTAAAGATTCGTTTCCGATGATCGATGCTACTGATCATGCCATTTTAATGCATCGCGATGCTCATTTTGGTGGCTTATTTTCTATCATGCTCCCATATTATCGTGACGATGGTAAGGGTGTGCAAGTTGAGTTTAAAATTAGTCGTATCGAACAACTGGCTGTCTTAGAAGAACAATTAAAAGAAAATTTAGCCGCAGCTGTTTTGAGCGCCCATGAAGCACACAGAGTCGCAGATGCAATTGAATCTTACCGTAAATTGCGTGATATATATGAAATAAACAATCCTAGCACTGTTTTACCGCGTTTAATTGCCGATCTGATTTTAGCCGAAGACGAGGCAGAAGAAGAAATCAAAGCTTTGGTAGCACAAAAAAATAAGGCGGTAACACCTTTAATCGATATTTTAAAACAGGAAGAATTTTACGATCCTCTCTTTCCTGGCTATGGGCAAGCACCATACCTTGCGGCTAAAACGCTTGGGCTTATTGGCGATAAAAGAGCGATCATCGCTATTTTTGAGGCCATCGGCAAAAGTGATTTTTTTGTCGACGAACACCTTTGCGATACACTAAAACAAATCGGGACAGCGGCCTGCACGTTTTTGTTACAGGTAGTTAAATCTCGACCCCTCAATGAAGATAATATCAAAGCGGCAATCGCGCTATTAAATTTTAAAAACGAACCGGGGGTGGCAGATAGTTGCTTTGAGCTTGTGCAAAAATTAGATGTGCATGAAAACGAATTCTTATCGAGTTACTTAATTTTAATTTGTGCTGGATTGCAAGAAAAAGAAGAGCGTGCCGAATTCATAAAATGGTCTTTACAACCAAACCTTCCGCGCCATTTGCTAGCAGATGTGCAAGCGGTCAAGGGTGAATGGAATGACTATTCTCAAGTTACAGACCAATTTGAGCAATAATATCTAAGGCAACATTGATGATGGTTCCCACTAAAGGGATTGCCGCAATCAATAAACGAGAAATAAACAAGATTTTTAATGTAGCATCATTGTTAATCCTACGATATAAATTATAGTTAATACCAAGTTTATTCAAAGCCCCTTGATCCTCTTTATAGACAGCATAAATAGCATTAATTGCTAATGCAGTACCATAAAATGGTATCAAAGAATAATTTTTAAATTGATTAACCTCAACAAATGCTCCATAATTATGAGACATTCCAGAACAGGGCATCCCGTGTATACCATCACTCATGCGACCATAGATTATACCAAAAAAAGGCGAGATTGCTTCAGAGCAACCAGCACATATACCAAGATTGTTCATTTTACCTCATTATTTATAATCAATATTAGACTTCTTTTGAAACTGCAATCCCGTGCCTGTGCATGTGACAATGCGCGTTAAGCTAAGCCATTAAGTCATTAAGTCATTTAAAATTAATTAATTATTAAAACACATAAAATTTCTTCATTATCAACATATAGTTTCCAATGAGATAATTTCTAAACATTAGATAACTTTACAAGCTGTTGAAAAATCTAATCTTGGGTTACGTTGATTAATTCCAGAAATATCGCCATATCCAATATTGCAAATAAAATTAGACTTCCAAGTTGTATTTGCAAAAAATTCTAGATCCACTTTGTTATTGTCAAATCCCGAAATAGGACCACAGTCTAAACCCAAAGCTCGCGCAGCAAGGATCATATAGGCACCCTGTAATGAACTATTACGAAATACAGTTGAATGTATCAATTCTGGCTTATTTTCAAAAAATGACTTCCAATTTATATTAGGTGTAAGGATGTTGAAATATTCATAAAATTTAGTTTCCCAAGCTACGATTATATTTACAGGGGCTTGGATTGTTTTATGAATATTTTTTTCCATTAAGCAGGGCGCTAATCGCTTTTTAGCTTCTTCTGAGACGAGAATTAAAAATCGCGCCGGACAACCATTAGCACTCGTGGGTCCCATCTTGAATAGATCATAGAGTTCATGTATCAATTCAATAGAGACTTCTCTATCTTGCCACACGTTAAAGCTTCTTGCTTCAAGAAAAAGTTGATTTAGACAAGTGTCATTTAATTTATCTTTTAGAATTGCACTTTTTGAACTGTTCATTGGATGCCAGGTATTAAGAGTGTTTTTGGCAAATACACGTTTATTCATATTAACATTAAAAATATAATAAGAAATAACATGTAATTTCAAGGTCAAACTTTGAAATTACATAGTAGTATATTTGCTATGATAAAGCAAGGAGGAATGAAGGTTATTATTTTCAATTTTTCTTTAAAAAACTCACCTTAAGCATAATTTGAACAAGTGATTTTTGACATAGCCTAAAGCCACTCTTCAAATTATGCAAGGTTAGTTATTAACTAGCTTGAATGCGTGTTTTCTTTTGATTTTGCTTTTCTTGGTATTCGGCTACATCATCTTTATGAATAATCCAAGCCGCCCCTTTACGTACCGCTTTCAATTGACCAATGCGAGTAGCGTAATAAATTTTTTGAGCTGGCACGCCGATTAAGCGAGCAACTTGATTTACTGAATAATAGCCTTTATCATTGTCAAATAACAATTCGCCATCAAAAATAGATTTTGTTCTTGAATATTTGTGAGTACGATATTCATTCAAATCATCTACATTAATCGTCCAACGTGTAGTTTCTTTGGTGGCTTTTAGTTTATTTAATTTAATAGCTACATAAATAGCTTGTCTTGTTACATTATTTAATTGTGCTGCTTCTGTTATTGAAACAACTTTTTTATTGTGTGATTCATTATTTTGAGACATTTTACCCTCTGTGTATAAAAAACAATGTTAGAAAAATTTAATTAATTAGTTAGTTATCAAACGACGACGATTATAACATAAAAGAAAATTTAAATCAAGCGTTCTTAAAAATAATTTAGTTAACAATACGAAAACAATCGGACTATCGTTATTAATGATGCTAGAATACTATCTTGTATATAGGCGAGAGTGACTACAACAAATTAATAGCTAAAACTACAACACATCAATTGTGTATCATGACACAAAATCTTTTCTTTTCATTTAAGAGCAAATGACTTAAAATTAACTTTGCTCTGAATAGTGAAAAGGATTGCTCATGATTATACATAATTTAAGAATAAATTAAATAAATTTCTCAATTTTATGCTTTTCCACTTAATATTAAATAATCTACATTTGGCACTAAAAATTTCTTGGGCGTGCTTAAATAAACACTAAGACGCTCGCTAAGTCAAAAACAAAAGCCATAATATATAGAATATTTGAAATAGGCTCATAGCAGGTCTCACAAGTTATTGCGATAAATGAAATTTTAAAATTGTAGCATAGGCACAAACAAGATGCATAAATATTTCGTTATAATATTCTTTTGCTTTACGACCCTCTGTTACGCCAAGCCTCCCAATTTAGACGCGCAGGATGTAGTAAAAAAAACACAAGAAATTATGCGTGCACATGCCAGTTATAAAATTTTAACACCTACTTTAATGGCACGTGTTTTAGAAAACTATCTAGAAAGTTTAGACAACACTAAAACCTATTTTATAGAAGCCGAAATTAATCAATGGAAGAAAGCCCCGGATGATGTTTTGCAAAAAATTATCGACGACTATTATCAAAGCAATTTTTCTACTTTTGAAAATATTCATCTTCAACTAATTCAGGCCATTTATCGCCATCGTTTATTACAACAGGATTTAAATCAAGAACATCTACTTGCTTTAATAGTAAACACGCCTCTTAAAAACAACGATTTCTTAAATTATCTACAAGTTATGTTTGGTGCTAAAGTCATTGATTATGAAACAAAAAATTGTAGATTGGCGTTCAATGCGGCCCGTCTATTTGCACAAACTTTGCAAAAAAGAAGTGCCCTTGCCAAACAAGTTACTTTAGATGAATTTAAAGAAATGCCCTGGCTAGCTTCTGAAGAATTGCTGGCGGAGCGCATTTTACGCATTAATCTATTACAGCATGAAATGGCGGCTAAATTAAATAATGAAGTACGCGAAACCTCACGTCAAAGAATTCTTAAGCGTCGTTTAAAATATGAAGACGAAATGCTTTCAAATGACATCAAAGAACGCTCAAAATTAATGTATGCACATATTCTCAAAGCAGTAGTATCAGCCCTTGATAGTCATACGGCCTATTTTACACCATCAGAAGCCAAACAATTTATGATTAATGTGCAACAGCGTTTATATGGCATTGGAGCACAATTACGCGATGATATTACTGGCTTTACGATCGTAAGAATGGTGGAAGGGGGCCCTGCTGAAAGAAGCAAACAATTAAAAAATAATGATTGTATTATTGCCGTCAACGGCGAGCCAGTGGGTGGTATGGATATTGAAGATGCTGTTGATTTAATTCGTGGCGAAGAAAATAGTACGGTAGTTTTAACTATCGTACGAAAATCACCACCAAATGCTGAAAAAAAAGAAGACAAACTAGAAGTAAGTTTATTGCGTGGTGAAGTGGTTATTAAAGAAGCTCGCTTTAAAAGCTCTTACGAACCATATGGCGACTCAAGTATTGGTTATCTAAAATTGCATTCATTTTATCAAGACCGTAGTAGCTCTTCGGCCGAAGATTTAGAAAAAGAAATCATAAAATTAAAAAATGAACACAAACTTGCCGGCTTAATCTTAGATTTGCGCTATAATTCTGGTGGCTTGCTGCCACAAGCAGTCGATGTAGTAGGACTTTTTATCAGTCAAGGAGTTGTTGTTTCAATTAAAGATGAAAATGGACGGATTCAACATTTACGCAACATGAATACTACGCCACTTTGGCAAGGACCACTAATTGTCTTAGTTAATCGCATGAGCGCCTCTGCCTCTGAGATTGTCGCCCAAACATTACAAGATTATGGTAGGGCCATTATCGTTGGCGATGACCATACTTTTGGTAAAGGTTCTTACCAAACTTTCACCCTCACTACCGATGATGAAGACCAAGTCGATCCACAAGGTGAATACAAAGTGACACGAGGTCGCTATTATACCGTTTCAGGCAAAACCCCTCAATTAGAAGGTGTGATCAGTGATATAATCGTTCCTGGCGAGTTATCACAATTAGATATAGGTGAAAAATTTGCTAAATATCCGCTGGAAAATGACACCATTAAAGCTAATTTTGATGATCATTTGCATGATATTTCTGTTTTCCAAAGGGATCACATGCGCCGTTCGTATCGCCGCTTACAAAAGAAATTGAACATTTACGAACCATATCTTAATATTATTAAAGAGCATTCAGCTATCCGCTTGAAAGAATGTCATAATCATGCCAACTTTATCAATTCAATTGCCAAAGATTACATCCCTAATGAAGAAAGTCCTCATTTTGGTCAAAATGATTTGCAACTAGAAGAAACATATGCCATCATAAAAGAGCTGATTTTTTTGCAGCATACTAAATCCACTGTCGGCGCAAAATAGCTATTAACCCGAAAACCATATATTTATGAATTACGATGCTTACATCTACTTTTAATGCTATCTTGGCACCATATAAAACGCTTATTGAAACTGATTTAAGTAATAGCGTGCAACAGCTGGGCCCACCAGGCAAAATAAGAGATGCTTGCCAATACGCTCTTTTAAGTGGTGGAAAAAGATTTCGACCGATTCTAGTATTGATGATCGCTAAAGCATTAGGTCATCATGCTAATGTTCTTAGCGCAGCTTTAGGCATAGAATTTTTACATACAGCCTCTTTGATAGCCGACGATTTGCCTTGCATGGACAACGACGCGGAGCGGCGCAATCAACCCTCTGTACATTGTGTTTATGGAGAAGATGTGGCCTTATTATCCACTTATGCATTAATTGCCGCCGGTTACGGGAATTTAGCGCAAAATACACAAATATTAAAAAATAGCACTCTTTTTTTTGCAACTTCAGCTGATCACCGTTGTACAATTGCTTTACAAAATGTCAGCGACAATACTGGCTTACAAGGGGTAACAGGGGGCCAGTTTTTAGATATTTATCACAAAGATCATTCCATTGTCACACTCATGGAAATTATGCAAAAAAAGACAGCCACTTTGTTTGAAGTTTCATTTACATTAGGCTGGCTTTTTGGTGGCGGAGCGCTAGAGCAGCTATCGCTAATCAAACAAAGCGCCAATCATTTTGGGATAGCTTTTCAATTAGCCGATGATCTTGAAGACATGTTGCAGGACCAGCAAAAAGAAAATGCATTGAATGTGGCTAATATTTTAGGCAAAAGCCATACCATACAAATATTTGAGCATGAAATTGCCAAATTTGAACATATTATTGCAGCACTAAAATTAGATAAAAGCGAACTACAAGCCTTAACCGACTGCTTAGTGCAAAAAGTACAACAAATAAAATAGACAATTACCCAGAAGTTTTATTTTTTATTTCCTTAATACTGCTTAAAGAGCAAAAAAAAATTCAAATCTCAAATTATGCGCAGCATGAATTAAATAAGTGATAATATGCCACTACCAATTTACACAAATGGCAATTCTTTACAACAAATTAAGTCTATCATAGGCATTGCAGCTGGTAAGGGTGGAGTCGGTAAATCTACTATTACCGTTCAATTAGCATTAACGTTACAAAATCTTGGCTATTCTGTTGGTATCATGGATGCTGATCTTTATGGCCCCTCCATAAGAAAGATGCTGCCAGAAAATAAAGCACCTCAGCAAAACGGAAATTCTATAGAGCCGGCCATGTGTGGTGGTATTAAAATGATCTCCATGGCTTATTTTCGTAAAACACAAGAAGCTACTATTATAAGAGCCCCGATCGCCAATAATTTTATTGCTAATTTTATTCATAATGTGCAATGGGGGGCCCTTGATTATTTGCTAATCGATTTTCCCCCCGGTACTGGCGATATTCAACTTACTTTAAGCCAACAAGCCCGGCTAACATGTGCCTTGATCGTCACTACTCCTCAAGAAATAGCTCTTCAGGATGTTCGCAAAAGCATTATCCTTTTTGAACAAGTACAAGTACCTATTCTTGGTATTGTGGAAAATATGAGTTACTACCAACAAAGTCCACAGTTAGAAAAAGTACATATATTTGGCAAAGGTGGCGGAGGGCGCTTAGCAACGGAGGTCGGTGTACCTATGATTGCTCAAATTCCACTGGAACCTTCATTATGTCATTGTGGTGATAACGGAAAATCTATATTTGATAATGATAATCCGAATAATCAACAAACAACAGAACTTTTTTTAAAGTTGGCTACCAACTTTATTGCTCATGTAGAAACGCTAAAACTACAACAAGCGCAAGGTTTGCAAAGTTTTAAGTTACAATGGCAAAATTTATAGACATGTAATTTAACTCAATTTAGCCCAAATTTTGCTACTGGGATTGTATTAGACTTCTTTGGAAAGAAGTCTATTTTTTGAAAACATCTTATACAAAGCTGGTAGTACAAGCAAAGTCAATAACGTGGCACTAATAAGCCCCCCAATGACTACAGTGGCCAATGGTTTTTGTACCTCAGCCCCAGTGCCTGAAGATAATGCCATAGGAATAAATCCAAAAGAGGCTACTAAGGCAGTCATCAAAACAGGCCGCAAACGTGTTAGGGCTCCGGTTTGGATAGCCTCTTCCTGCACCATTCCTTCTTGGCAAAGCTGATTAATATAGGTAATTAAAACTAAACCATTAAGTACAGCAATGCCTGAAAGGGCAATAAAGCCGACGGCTGCTGAAATTGAAAAAGGCATGCCACGCAACCACAGTGCTATAATGCCACCAGTTAATGCTAATGGAATTCCAGTAAAAACTAGTAAAGCATAGCGTAAAGAACCAAAAGCGGAATAAAGCAATAAAAATATTAATCCAAAACAAATCGGCAAAACAATAAATAAGCGATTGCGCGCCGAAATTAGATTTTCAAATTGCCCACCCCAATCGATCCAATAACCTTGCGGTATTTTCACTTTCTGTGTAATTTCTAGCTTAGCTTGCTCGACAAAACTACCAAGATCAGTCCCTCTCACATTAGTTTGAATAGCAATAAAACGTTTGCCATTCTCACGGCTGATTTCATTAAGGCCATCATTAATTTCTAGCTTGGCGATTTCACTTAATGGTACATAAGGAAAAAGGAGATCTTTTTTATTACCATCATCAGTTTTCAAAGGGATGGGCAAGCTATTAAAGGTCGTAAAATCATCTCTCTGTTCATCGGGAAGCTTGACAATGATATCAAAGCGCCGATCGCCTTCAAATAGCTGACCCGCTTTCCCTCCCCCCATCGCAATCGACACCACCTCTAAAACATCGGATACATTAAGCGCTAACCGACTAGCCGCTTCGCGATCTATTTTAATATCCAAAACTGGAAGGCCATCGGTTTGAGCAATTTTGACATCGGCTGCACCGGGAATGTTTTTCAGAACATTTGCAATGTGTTCTGCCGTTTTTTGCATTTGCTCAAAATCATCACCATAAATTTTTACCGCCAAATCACTACGCACACCAGAAATTAACTCATTAAAGCGCATTTCAATTGGTTGTGTGAATTCATAGTTATTACCGGGGAGCTTCGTCAATGCCTCTTCTATATTTTTAATTAGCTCCTCCTTAGATAAATTAACATCAGGCCACTGCTGTTGTGGCTTTAAAATGATAAAAGTATCAGAGACATTAGGGGGCATGGGATCTGAGGCCATTTCTGCAGTACCAGTTTTGGAGAAAACGTAGGCAATTTGTGGAAATTTAATTAAACTTTTTTCCACTTCTTGTTGCATTTGCGTAGACTGCGATAAAGAGGTACTTGGAATACGCATCGCATGCATAGCAATATCTTTTTCATCTAAAGTCGGTACAAACTCCTCACCGAGTTGATAAAATAAAAATGAGGCTGCAATAACTGCAATAGTAGAAAAAGCAATGGTAAGCCAAGGCCATTTAATCGTATTTCTCAGTAATGGGGCATAAAAGCGCTTGGCACCCTGCACTAAAACATTTTCCTTCTCTTTTAAATGACCCTTTACGAATATGGCAATCATAACTGGTACAAAAGTCAAAGAAAGTAAAAATGCAGACACTAATGCAAAAATGACTGTAAGAGCCATAGGATGGAACATTTTTCCCTCTACTCCCGATAAGGCCAAGATGGGGAAGTATACAATAATAATAATAGCCTGCCCAAAAACAGTTGGCTGAATCATTTCTTTGCTGGCAAGCAACACCTCTTGGACACGCTCCTGAAAATTAAGGGTACGTTTTATTTCATGTTGCTTCTGCGCAAGTCTTCTTAAGCAATTTTCCGTAATAATTACAGCACCATCAACAATCAATCCAAAATCAATAGCCCCAAGACTCATTAGATTGCCACTAATCTTTGAATGCACCATCCCTATCGCCGTCATTAGCATTGAAAGTGGTATCACTAAAGCAGTAATGAGTGCCGCTCTAAAGTAACCAAGAAAAGCAAAAAGTATAGCTATTACAAGAATGGCTCCTTCACTTAGATTTTTAGCTACTGTATGAATAGTGGCATTAACTAACTTTGTACGATTAATTACAGTGGTTACTTCAATATCAGTAGGTAGTGTTTTATTAATTTCTTTTAATTTCTCTTCCACTGCTTGCGCTACAGTACGACTATTGGCTCCAATCAACATTAAAGCCGTTCCCACAACAACTTCATGACCATTGCAAGTTGCACTACCTGTACGCATTTCCTTGCCAATACCAACTTTGGCAATATCGCTCACGCGAATCGGCACTCCATTACGGGTGGCTACAACAATGGATTTAATTTCCTCAGGCGCATCCAGACGCTCATCGGACTTAACCAAGAGTGATTCCCCTCCTTTCTCAATATAACCTGGACCAATACTAAAATTATTTTTACGCACTGATTGTACAATGTCTTCAAATGTTTTACCCAATGCCACCATCTGTTCCATGTTCGGTTCGATATGATATTGGCGTACATAACCACCTATTGAGTCTATACCGGCAAGGCCGACAATGCTTTTAAGCTGCGGTTTTATTATCCAATCTTGCACTGTACGCAAGTATGAAGCTCTTTGTATCTCAGTTTTTAATTTATAACCTTCGGGCGTCAAATAAGTACCATCGCGTTGCCAACCAGGTTTACCATCTTCAATTTTTTCGCCGTGATCCGACTGATGTTTAAAATCAACAGTCCACATGTAAATTTCACCTAAACCAGTCGCTATAGGACCCATTCTAGGTTCAGCACCCTCAGGTAAGTTTTCTTTAACTTCACTTAAGCGTTCATTAATTTGTTGACGTGCAAAGTAAATGTTTACATCATCGTCAAAAATTGCCGTAACTTGAGAAAACCCATTACGCGATAGCGAGCGAGTCATCTGAAGTCCGGGAATACCAGCAAGGGCATTCTCTACTACATAAGTAACTTGCTTTTCCACCTGTAATGGCGAAAGACCAGCGTTTTCGGTGTTGATTTGCACTTGATTGTTAGTAATATCTGGAACTGCATCAATAGGCAAGCGGGTAAAAGAATACAAACCGTAAATGGCAATGCATACAACCGACAGCAAAATGGCAAAGGGATAATGCAATGAAAAACGCAAAATTTTTTCAATCATAATTAATCATTATTAACTTGGGTTAGTCGTCTTGAATACTATTTTTTCCTAATTCAGCTTTTAATAAAAAAGTGTTGTTAAGGAGATATTTTTCACCCAGATTCAAACCTGTCAGTATCTCAACATTTTCATTATCACTGCGTCCTAATTCAACATATCGTTTTTCAAAACCCTTTTCAGCTTCTATAAAAACAAAGTCTTTTCCATCACTACTCTGCACCGCATCTTTAGAAACAATCAATGGAACGGCAATTTTATCGACGGCAATATTAACTTTAACAAATACACCTGGACGCCAAAGACCTCGCTGATTTTCAAGTTGAGCCACCGCTCTTGCTGTGATGGTTTCTTCAGAGACAATCGGACTCACATAAATCAGCTGCGCAGAAGAGCCTTTGTTTTCTGTTGGATTCATTATCTCCACCATCTGCCCCTCTTTGACAAGGTAAAGATCTTTTGGATAGATACCAATTTCTACCCACACAGTACTTAGATCGGTTATTTCATAGATGGTAGTAGAATTTTCAACAAACTCACCTTTTGTGATATGGCGCATTATGACGGTTCCATCGATTGGCGAGCGGATTTTATAAAGACTCAGATCCGGTTCATCTTGATTGACTAAACTTTCAATTTCAGCATCATCCAATCCAAAGGTGCGTAATTTTTGTTTGGCAAGAGCGGCATTGATCACAGTTTTTTCATAAACATTTTCAGCATTGAGAAAGTCTTGCGCAGCCGATACTTTTTCTTTATACAACCTTTTCTCTCTTCTCAAAATAGACCCCGCTAATTTCTGCTCACTGAGTGCTGCTAAGAAAGTAGCTTTAACATCAGCAATATCGCGACTCTCTAAAATAGCCACAACTTCATTTAATCTGACGAAATTGCCAATATTTTTTAGTGCTGCCTTGGCTACGCCAGAAACTTTAGGAATAATATGAACTAAGCGATCTGGATGCAGAATAATTTTTCCGCGCGCAGCTAGAGTAATGTATAATGTACCTGCACTTGCCGATTTAAACTGTAATCCCAGTTTATTGATCTGTTCCTCATCAAGCTTGACAATCTCATCATCATCATTATCATCCACCACATGCTGATGTTCTAAAGTATCATGAGCAAAAACTTTCTGCTCATAAATATCACTGCACACATAGATAGTAGCCATTCCAAAGAGCATAAATCTAACAAACTTTTTTTTCATAATTTCAATCCGTCTGGCTATTTAAATAGTTTATATCAGCCTGCCTCGTGTGATAATTGACTAAAGCTTGAATATAATTTTCGCGCACTTCAAACAAAGTGCGCTGTGCATCTAAAACATCTAAATACTCAAACTTACCTTCGCGATAGCCTTTTTGAGCTAATTCAAAAGCTTGTGAGGCAGAGGGTAGGGCAATATTTTTAATTTTTTGCGCTTGTGTATAGGCCAATAAAAGTTCTTCATGTGAAATCGATATTTTGGCTTCCAGAATAAGCCATAACTCTCGTCCTTGATCACCAGTCTTAAGCATATCATAATACGCCTTACCTATATTCCCTTGATTGCGATTAAAAAGTGGAATTGGTACAGAAATGCCAAAAATAAGACCATGATTATTATCTTCATAGTTAGCTTTATATCCCAATTCTAGCGTCACATCTGGAATGCGATAGGCTTTTTCTAAACGCCAGTTCTTTTTGGCATTTAGATACTGAAAAAAAGATTGTACTATTTCAGGTTGATCACATAACCTTGCTAAACATTTTTCTAGGAGCTCAGGGGTTGAAATATCATAAAAAGGAAAACATACCCTTTCAAAATCAGGACATGCATCCGCCCACAAAAGAGAAAGTCGCCGGGCGGTATTTTTTAACTCTGTCTTAGCTCTATCTAATTGAACAACAGTGTTAGCATATGCCACTTCAGCTTTGTTTTGTTCGATGATAGAGACTTTGCCTGCTTCTACTTTTGAGGTAGCGATACGCAAAACTTCTTTAGCTATTTGTGATTGATCAATCGTTAATGCTAGGTATTCTTGTGCAGCCACTACGTTAATAAAAGCTACATGCAGTTTATTGAGAATAATTAGTTTGGCAACATCGTAGCCCACAAGCGAGGCATAGTATTGATAGGCGGCCGCTTGCGTACGTAGAGTTCTTTTACCAGCCGTCTCAATGAGTTGCGAAAAAAAATAACGCTCTTCGCGATGCTTCCAACCTTTCCAATTGCGATTACCTGCAAAATTTTCGACCTCATAATTAAAATCTGGATTAGGGTAGAGGCGTGCCTGCTCCACTAAATAACGATTCCCTTGAGCTTCATCTCTTGCAATACTTAAATCTAATGAGCGCTTCAAAACCCGATAAACAGCCTTATCCAGATCTAAAATAATTTCAGAAGGCTCTTGTGCCTTTACTGAATGCAGCAAGCAAAACATGTTTATAGTAATGCATAAACCAAGCACTATAATTTTTATATTTTGAAACACAGTTATTTTTGCCAACCCTCTTTAAGTTTTGAGAGGCCACTCTTCCTGCAGAGATGCAATAATAACTAAAAGAAAGTATGCTATCAAAATAAATTTTACTTTTACACTGAACTTCTTTGCAAACTGACTTTTTTTGTAAAAATTGATATTAGACTTCTTTCGAAATTACATTTATTTGTTAAAATTGTCTTTTTTGGCATCTTTAATTCCAAATTTTAAGGAGCCTATTGGCAATTCAGATTTGTTAAAAAATTACTTGTAAAGTTAAAATTTAAACAAAATAATGAATTTATAAAACTTTCATATTACAAAAGACATGATGCCAAAAACAGCCCTTTGTTAACCTTTCAGCCATATTTAAGAGATATTGCACTAAATTTTTGTTTATACCCTATTTAAGGGGGGATTATGAGTGAAGATCTTGCCAATATTTTTTTTGTGAAAAACTGCTCATTGGCGGCTATCGCCACAGGTGAGAAGGCTAGTTCTTTAGTGGAGCTAAGAGACCAGCTAACAACAGTGGATGAAAGTTGTCTTTATTATCATTTCTGGGGTGCCCGATTAAATCCTAAATTTGTCCACCCTCAATATCACAATGATTTTGCTGATTGGGTATATCAACGTCTACACGATCAAATATTGGCGGAAAAACTCAGCATAATTGACCCGACTGATTACAACTTAGAAAGTTTGCGGCAAGAGCTCATAGATACTGTGGAGAGAAGATTAGATGACTATGAAATAGCCCTTTGGACTCGTAAAGAAGATCAATTTCATTTTATCCGATCCACCACTGTTGTATTTGAAAAAAGTGTGCGAATCGAACGTCCTGAGGATTTGCCACAAATAATTGAAACACTTTCCCCCGGCAGTATCTTCTATCACTTTATCGATGCGCGCAGGCGCACTATCGATAAAATCGATGACTTTTCAGTATGGCTAAAAATGTTTGGCCAACAGTACACTCTGCTAATTGAAAAAATCCAAGCTATTGACCCCTATTTTCTCTCACTGACAGAAGTGCGAGACGAACTTGTCAAAATTGCGCATCGCTATTTTCGTACAATTGAAATCGATTCCAAAGCGAGGTCATTATGAGCGATTTACTGCAACAATATGGAGAAGTTGTCTCTGCGGACACTATCCACGAATTATTTCAAATAGCCCAGATATTAAAAGGAATTAAAATTGTCCATATCAATTCCACTAAAATGGGTGGTGGGGTAGCTGAGATTTTATCAAGGATGATTCCATTAACTACATCATTAGGTATTGAGACTCATTGGGAAGTTATAAATGGCAATGCTGATTTTTTTGAATGTACCAAACAATTTCATAATGGCATTCAAGGAAAAAAACAGATTATTGTAAATCCGCATTTGTTTGATGTATACGATAAAGTCAATGAAGAAAATGCACAACGGCTAAAACCTATATTAGAAAATGCTGACATTGTCTTTATTCATGATCCACAACCAGCGGCATTAATCAATGCTTTCCCAAACAAGAAAAATAAATGGGTATGGCGTTGCCATATCGATGCATCTAATCCACATCGAAATATTTGGAAATTCTTGCACAAATTCATTGTGCAGTATGATGCGAGTATTTTTTCTTTAGCAGATTTTGTACAACCACTGCCTCACCCTATTTATTTAATTCCACCAAGCATCGATCCATTGCATGATAAAAATGTTGAGCTTGCGCAAAGTGAAATTAGCGCCGTCTACAACAACTTTGGTATCGATCCTGGTCGCCCCATCATTTTACAAGTATCGCGCTTTGATTATTTTAAAGATCCACTAGGAGTAATAGAAGCATATCGGTTAGCCAAAAAATTCAAACATGGCATTCAGCTAGTTTTAGCAGGTGGAGGGGCTTCTGATGATCCGGAAGGTGAGATGGTTTTAAATGAAGTGAGAAATGCCGCACAACAAGATCCCGACATTCATGTTTTATGCTTGCCTTCAGATTCTCATCGCACTATCAATGCGCTACAGCGCGTTTCTGACGTGGTACTACAAAAATCTTTAAAAGAAGGATTTGGTTTATCAGTTACTGAAGCTTTATGGAAATATAAACCAGTCATTGGGGGTAATTGTGGAGGAATTCGTCTGCAAGTAATCAATCATCATACTGGATTTTTAGTTGATACTCCCGAAGGGGCCGCTGAGAGAATCCGTTTTCTGTTACAAGCTCCTAAAATAATGCATCAAATGGGTGAAAAAGGACATCGCTTTGTTTTAGATAATTTTTTGATTACCAGACATTTGCGCGATTATTTAACTTTAATTATTTTTCTACTACATCCTACCAAAGATGGCCGTATGGAAATTAGCAACATTTAAAATAAATGAAAATATTAAATCAAAAGATCGATTTGCTAGATTTTTTTCACAAAGTTCATACTGGCCCTTCGCTGTTAATGCTCGATTACGATGGGACATTAGCTCCATTTGTAAATGATCGCATGCAAGCATACCCTTATCGAGGTGTTATCGAACGCTTGAATGCTTTGATTGACCAGGCAAATACGTTAGTTGTAATTGTGAGTGGCCGTAGTTTAGCTGACTTAGAGTCATTACTTGTAGTAAATTTTCCTCTAGAATTATGGGGTAGTCATGGATTAGAAAGAAAACTTCCTAATGGGAAAAGAGTGCAAATACAGCTAGCTGCACACACTCAAGAAGGACTAAGACAAGGCATAGATATTTGTACTGAAAGTGGCCTTTGGGAGTGGTGTGAAAAAAAGCCCTATTCAATAGCTTTGCATTGGCGCGGTCAAAATCAATTAAAAAATAGCGACGCTATCACACTGATAGAACAATATTGGGGAGAAATTTGCACTATTTTTGCGCTAGAAATCCATAAATTTGATGGGGGTATAGAACTAAGACCAAAAGGAAAAAACAAATCCGATGTCGTTGTGGAACTACTACATGGAATGCAAAGCGCTGCTGCTATTGCCTATTTGGGCGATGATTTAACGGATGAAGATGCCTTTAAGGCATTGGGTGATCGTGGTTTAAAAATTTTGGTGCGGAAAGAATGGCGCCCTACCTTGGCCGATATTCAATTAATCCCACCAAAAGAAGTCTTAACTTTTTTTGATGATTGGATAAATCATGAGTGATATGAATGACAAAGAACGTTTAGTAATCGTTTCAAACCGTTTACCGGTCGTTATTTCTAAAGAAGAAAACCAAATAAAACTGTGTTCTGGTTCAGGTGGCCTTATTACGGCACTTGCTCCGGTCTTAAAAAATAGAGGTGGTGTTTGGATTGGCTGGCCTGGTCCAATAGGCCTTGAGGATCAAAAAGCAGTGGAATCTATTTTAGAAAAAGGACATAAAAAAGTTGGCTATCTGCTTCACCCCGTATTTCTAACACCAGAAGAAATTAAGCTTTATTATGAAGGCTTTGCCAATGAAATTATCTGGCCATTATTTCATGATCTTCAATCCGAATGTGTTTTTAAGCCTACTTATTGGCAATCGGCACAATCTGTTAATCGCAAATTTGCTTTAGAAATTAATCAAAAATTAAAACCTAACGATTTTATTTGGGTACACGATTATCATTTGATTTTAGTGGGACAAGAATTGCGCAAATGCGGTGTGACGCATAGAATTGGATTTTTTTTACATATCCCTTTTCCATCTTTAGATATCTTTTTAAAACTGCCATGGCGTTTTCAGGTATTGCGAGCATTACTTGAATACGATTTAGTTGGTTTTCAAACGATGCGCGATCATCGCAATTTTATTCAATGTGTTAAAAGACTATTACCGGAAATAAAAATAACTTCTAAACACCATCTACATATTTGCCAGACCGATACAAGAGAAGTGCGTGTCGGCGCTTTTCCAATCAGTGTCGATTATCAAGAATTTGCACAGCAGGCACAAAGTCACGCCGTCGATGATCAAGTATTATCTGATCATAAACAATTAAAAGGTCAGAAGATAATATTTTCTTGTGATCGATTAGATATTTCAAAAGGTATTACCTATCGATTAGAAGCAATTGAATATTTATTAAAAAATCATCCAGAACTTCATGAAAAAGTAACATTTTTTCAAGTTGTTGTTCCTAGTCGCACTGAAATTGTCAAATATCAAAATTTGAAAAGAGAAGTTGATAGATTAGTTGGTGAAATTAACAGTCAATATACTAAAACAGGATGGGTTCCTATTCATTATATATACCATTCGATTAGTCAAAAAGAATTGCTTTCTTTTTATCGTATTGCTGAAATTGCTTTAATTACACCAATAAAAGATGGTATGAATCTAGTTGCAAAAGAATATATAGCATCAAATGTAGATGAAAAAGGTGCTCTTATTTTAAGTGAGTTTGCCGGTTCGGCCACACAGCTCCAATACGAAGCTTTTTTGGTTAATCCTTATGATATAGAAGGGATGGCAGAAAGTATCTATACAGTCCTCACACTACCTTCAAAAGACAAAAAAAAACGGATGCATAAAATGCGTCATCAAGTGCAACGCTATGATGTTTTTTGGTGGGTACGCACATTTCTAAAAACTGCCATTTCAAAAGAATTATTAGACTTTCCAATTACAGAAGAATATATTCCAACAGAACCAAACGATGATCTGAGATTAATTGAGAAAGATACATTAGATAATTAGAAATGCCTATATACACAAGATGCAAATCATTCACAAAAAAAATTTAATCGTATTTTTTTATCTTGCACAAAAACACATAATTTCTTAAACTGTCCTTAATAAACTATCACTATGTGATTGTAGCACTCCAGTAAGGGCCAAATGAGATTACAATTAAAGTTTAAAATATAATGATTAGATTGAGAGAGACTACAATTAGCAGCAGTGAGATTGAATCGAATTTGTCTTTGATGTTTAAAATTAATTAAATCAAGAACAAACTTTTTTATGATGAAAAAAACTACAATATGTGTTTTACTATAAATCAATATTTAGTATATAGATATAACACAATTGAATTAACTAAAAGTCGTTCTTATATCATGGGATATATGAAACGAAATATAAATGGATCAAATACTATCACATTTGACCATTCGTCAATAAATACAACTATGTTAACTTGAGGATAAATGAGTAATAACGAAATAGAACACCTGTTGCATAATGCAATGGTTAAAACTCATGCTAAACGTGAAAATGATCTTTGCCATTATTTACCAGCTGTATCCGGTGGTTATGTACACCATTTTACTATGCGTAAAATGAAAACAGAAAACCCAGCAGAATTAACTAATATGCTCAAAACATATATTTTAAATGTTGATGTACCATTAAAAGTCACCCCAAAGCAACGGGCTGCACGTGGATCGCGTAAACGCCGCGACCTATTAACATTTTCTAAACAAGATTTAGAAAAAATGTTACATATGGCACGTTCTGCTGGTGATAAAGAAATGGTAAGAAAGCTTACTCCAAAGAAAGATTTAAAAACTATTAAACGCGAACTTCTTTCTTCTATCCGCCATGGTCGTATCGAACCAGACTTATGGACACTTTATGTCGATACAATGACAAGCATTCAATTCAGCGCATTCGTACCAGTAGGCAGCGTAAACTAGAAGCCTATAGCACTATGATTTTCCCAAAATTTTTCGATAAGTTGCTTTTTCACGAGAAAGTAACTTATCGAACTATATTTTTCCCACCAGCACTCTTTTTTTTATTAGTCATCAAGGCGCTACTGCTTATAGCAATCATTGTATATGCTAATATCGGGCTAGGGCCTGATGAAGCACAATACTGGACTTGGAGTAGAGAGCTTGATTGGGGCTACTATAGTAAACCTCCTGGCGTTGCCTGGCAAATTGCTATTGGCACCACTTTGTTTGGACAAACTGAATGGGGAGTCCGTTTTGTCTCAGTGATTATCGCATTTTTTCAAGCTTTAGTAGTTTATAAATTGGCATTGAGCTCCGCTTTATCCTCACGCGCTTCAATATGGTGCTCCTTAATCATGGCTGTTTGTCCATTAGGTATTTTGGGTTCTTTCTTTGCCATAACAGACGGAGGATTACTTTTAAGTTGGAGTTGTGCCGTTTTAGCGGTAACGACAGCATTACAGCGTCAACAAACGCCTTCACCTGTAATGGTTGGTTTGTGTATTATGGTTGGTGCATTATTTAAATGGCCTATTTATATTTTTTGGTTTTTTTTCTTATTAGCCCGTTATTGGTATTTTCAAAACCTCTCCTTTAGCTCTATTATGCTTGGCATGCTAATTTCGCTGATTGGTTTATTTCCCAGCCTTTGGTGGAATATGCAGCATAATTGGGCCACTTTTCGCCACGTGGCCGCAACCATTGCCGGTGGAAATAGTAGTGGACAGAACTTTTTAGCCCCTTTCATTGGCGCGCAAATGGCTTTAGTATCACCTATTATCTTTATTTTGCTCATTTTAGCTTTTTACCAGTTCATAAATCATCGATATAAACTAAACCCTGCTTTGTATTTTCAAGGCTTTGTTTCGCTAACCATTTTGGCAATAGCCATAACAATGTCAAATTTTCAAAAAATCCAAGGTAATTGGGCTATTTTTGCATATCCGACTAGTTTTGTCATTTTGACATGGGACATTTTTGTCCACCATGCTAAAAGAATCGTTTGGCTAAAATTAGGTTTACTATTTTCTATGATTGCTATCGGCATAATGTTTGTTATTCCATACGCTTATAATAGTCACATATTTTCACCATACATCCCATCGTGGAAGTTAAATCCTTTAAAGCATAATTTTGGATGGCCTGAATTATCGCTAGCTTTAGAAGATTATGGCTACCACGCTGATCAAGATTTTTTATTTAGTGACAAATATCAGACCTCAAGTTTATTGAGCTTCTACAGCCCACAACAAAAACGGGCCTATTTTTTGAATTTACAAGGTATACGTAATAATCAATTTTGCTATTGGCCAAGCATGGTTGACCAACAGCTTGGCAAGAACGGTTATTTTATATGGGTAGAAAATGCTCCGCATTTGGCCAAAAACTGGCAAGAACAACGCGCATTTTATTTACAGGCTTTACAACCCTATTTTAAAAATGTTATAGCATCGGAATTGATTCCATTGCGCACTCATGGTACTGAAATCGTTAAAGGGGTGCTGATATTTCGTTGCGAAAATTTAAATGCAACCGAGGTTATTTCCCAATCTAACAGCTATTAGACTGGATATAAAGCCAAGTTTTCCTAGTAACTACCGTAATCAGCATTATAATATGGAGCTGCTCTTTTTTCAGCAGGAACACTATGCAACATATAATACGATTCTGTAGTTTCTTCTGAAAAAACATCAATAATAGTTTTATTTATTGCTTTAGAGAAGACATAATTAGGAATAATGTGCGAAATGACGCTGGAAGATGCCACAATTTGAAGTTGCATATCCGGCTCAAATGATTGCATGTTTTCTTGCAATATAGCAATTGTCTTCTTTAGAAACTCATAACGTTCCACTGAAACATTTTGAACTTCCACAGTGTAGGTACTCGAAGAGTTTGTAACGCTCACTCCAATTTCTGCATGCTGATTAGAGTAAACGATTTTATCCCTAGATACACAGCATGCGGGGGCTTTTGAAGTGTTATAAATCTCTTGAAAGAACATTCTAACTGAGTAACTTATGTTCATGTTTTTCTCTTGGTTATTAATATAAAAGTGAATTTTTATAGATAGCCTATGGATAGGTACTAAAAGTAGGTACTAAAAGTAGGTACTAAAAGTAGGTACTAAAAGTAGGTACTAAAAGTAGGTACTAAAAGTAGGTACTAAAATAAGCGATTAAAAGTCAATATAGTGATTTACCGGTAAGAGCGTTACGCTCAATGATCTGAATGGAACCATCTTTATTAGCTATTTCAAAGGCATAAACTGGTAAAAAAACTTCGCGCCCTTTACCAATAATTTTAAATTCATTGCCAAAGGCCGTTTGTGCCAATGCAATAATTTGCCGATAACTATAGTTTTTAGAAGCTATTTGCGCATCGCCAACTGGCTTTGAGACAAATTGTTGATTGATCTGAGTTTTGGGAATTACCAACATTTTGGGATTATCAAAATGCATTTGTACAAGATGCCCTCTCATTATTATAAGATGCTTTTTCTTAGCCGATTCAAGCATTGGAGCAAGAGTCTCACGCTCAATATGGAGTTCTTTTTGCAATTCATCAAGTGTCATACTTTGTCCATGACGCGCTAATGATTGTAAAATCTTAAAATCGTTTTGCGTTGCTTGACACTCCAAACAATAGCGAAAACCGCGCGAAACTTCCCAAGTAGCCATATCAATGACCATTTCCCCATCATGCAAACCCCACAATAAAATACCTTCGTGTGTTTTTTGGGCATCACAATATTTAACATCTAGTTGTAGATATGGGTAATACTTAGTCGCACTATTTCGCAGTGAACGTTGATTATCTACTAAAAGCTTTTCTTGTTCTGCTCCTAAGACCTGCTCTGGGGTAACGCGTGTTTCCAAAGTCACAATATCGCGATTTTCAATATATGCTAATGTTTGTTCTTGCCAATCTTGCAAAGCTGACCATTTCCAAAAAATTCCCCCAGCAGTTGTCAATAACAATGCTAGCAGTATTGGTTTTCGATAAGAGCGCTTAGGAATATTTTTTAAAGCGTTTTTTTTAGTCATAATAACACAATCCTAACTACTGAGATTACTGATAATGAGACTGATAAGAATAAGACAGTTTTGCAAAAAAAATGATGTTTTAACTTATGCACTTTATATAAATCTCAAATAACAACCTAAGTTTTTGGTTTTTTAGTACTTTTAATTCGCCTTAAGCATAATTTGAAGAGAGCTTTTAGTACCTATCCCTAGCCCTAGCCTACAGCCTTGGGCTCTGTCAAAAATCACTTTTTCAAGTTATGCGTATTGAGCTTTTAAAACTATTCGAAAGGGCAAAAAAATCCAAAACAAAGGTTATTAAAATTTGAGATCCCATAAATTTTTTAATCTTTCATAGAAAGGAGAAATTCAGCATTACTAGCTGTTTTTTTCAAATGACCTAATAATAAATTCATAGCGTCACCTGATGCCAAGTCACCTAAAGCCTCGCGTAACAAACGAATTTTCTCTAATTCACCAGGATGATATAGCAATTCTTCTTTACGTGTACCGCTATTCATAATATCAATAGGAGGGTAAGTGCGTCGATTAGCTAAGCGCCGATCAAGCATTAATTCCATATTACCAGTACCTTTAAATTCTTCAAAAATAACCTCGTCCATACGCGAACCGGTGTCAATTAACGCAGTCGCAATAATCGTTAATGATCCACCTTCTTCGATATTACGCGCAGCACCAAAAAAACGTTTGGGTTTATGTAAGGCATTAGCATCAATACCACCACTCAAAATTTTACCTGAATGTGGTTGCACAGTGTTATATGCCCGTGCCAAACGAGTCAGAGAATCTAGTAGAATTACTACGTCATTACCATGTTCTACTAAACGACGCGCTTTCTCGATGGCCATTTCAGCTACTTGCACGTGGCGCTCAGGTGGTTCATCAAACGTCGATGAGATAACCTCTCCCACCACCACTCTTTGCATGTCGGTGACCTCTTCAGGTCGCTCGTCAATTAACAAAACGATTAAAATGATCTCAGGATTATTACAAGCAATGGCGTTAGCAATACTTTGTAAAATGACAGTTTTACCTGAGCGTGGGGGAGCAACAATTAAACCACGTTGTCCTTTACCAATTGGTGCCGCTAAATCTAACACACGTGTCGATAGTTTATCACGGGTTGTTTCCATAACAATTCGTTCAGAGGGAAAAAGTGGAGTTAGATTCTCAAATAAAATTCGCTCACGCGCTTTTTCAGGAGATCGTCCATTTATTTTATCGACTTTCAGCAATGCAAAAAACTTTTCTTTATCCTTAGGTGGTCGGATTGTTCCACATAAAGTATCCCCTTTTTTCAAATCAAAACGGCGGATTTGCGCTGGTGAAACGTAAATATCTTCAGCTGATGGCAAATAATTATAATTAGGAGAACGTAGAAAACCAAAACCATCCGGCAGTATCTCTAAAACCCCTTCGCCATAAAGAACTTCATTGGGATTTTCAGAAATTGATTTAACAATCTCAAATACCATTTGAGATTTTGTCAATGATCCTAAATGCTTTAAGCCTATCTTTTTTCCATATTGATTCAATTGATCAATATTCATTCGTTGGATATCGGCAATTTTTGTAATAACTTCCGCAGTCGGGCGATTATGACCAGCCTGTGTATGCTTTTCCGAACTATTCTCTTCAAGCACTACTGATGGATCTGTGGATGGTTGTTGTTTTGAGTCCATTTAAGAATAAAACTCCAATTTGTGATCGATAATTGTTTATAATTTTTAACTCATCTTATGCAAATTTAATATACGCTTTTCACTATAGCTATATAGAAGATGTCTATAACACTAATTTTTTTAAGCTCTCTTTGATAGAGCTTACAGACAGCCCTGTAATATTCTCACAAAGCATTTTTTAAATTCTGCGCATGATGAGTTTTGGAAAGAGCATACTCAATAAAATACTAAGCATCTAAAAGTTTTTGATAAAGTTCTTTGGTTTGGCATTGAAGATCAGATGCATTACCAGTATTCATGATAATATAGTCCGCCTGAGCAATCTTCTCAGACAAGGGTATAAGGCGTGCAGTTCGTTTATCAAATTCAATTTGATCACCACACTTACATTCCTCAAATCTACGTCGACATTCCATCATATCAGCTACTACTACTATTACTAGATCAAATTTTTTTGCAGCGTCACTTTCATAAAGCAAAGGTACTTCTGCCACAAACAAGGGTGGTGGCTGAGAGATACACTCTTGCAGTAAATACTGACGATCAATTTCTGCATATACTGCTGGGTGAATCAATAATTCTAACGCTCTCAATAAATGGCGATCGTTAAAAACCAAATTTGCCACACGATTTCGATCAACTTTGCAATTAACCAACACTTCCGATCCTAAGAGATCGACTACTTTTCGGACAATATTTTGATCGGAAGACAACAACTGATGCACGATTTTGTCAGCGCTTACAACACAAGTTCCTAATGATTGCAAAATGCGACAAACCAAAGACTTGCCACAGGAAAGACCCCCTGTGACGGCTATTTTCTTTGATTTTAACATTCTTTCCAATTCTTGCCAATATGGATGTCAACAACTAAGGGCACTTTGAGCACCATCACCCCTTGCATGATAGTACGAACAAGTTTAGCCAAATCATTAATTTCTTCATCGGGAGCTTCAAAAATCAACTCATCATGAATTTGCAGAATCATATAGGCCTGCCAATTGTTTTGTTGCAGCTCTTTATCGATAGCCACCATCGCCAATTTAATTAAATCAGCTTGCGTACCTTGAATAGGACTGTTGACAGCTAAGCGTTCCGAAGCAGCCCGAATAGTTTTATTTTTATTAGCTAATTCAGGCAATAAACGCTCGCGACCATAGGTAGTTCTCACCTTACCCGTTGTATGTGCCGCACTTTTCTGCCATTCTATATATTCTTTTACTTTACCATAACGCTGAAAATATCTTTCAATAAATATATTCGCTGTTCGCACATCAATACCTAACTCTTGCGACAATCCAAAGGCTTGCTGACCATACATAATGCCAAAATTAACCGTTTTAGCTTGCATACGCTGCTCTCTGCTGACCTCAGAGACTGACACACCAAAAATTTGTGCTGCAGTAAAGGCATGGATATCTTCATTTAGTTTAAAAGCTTGCATAAGGGCCGTATCTTCACTCAAATGTGCCAATAAGCGTAATTCTATTTGAGAATAATCTGCCGCCAAATAACTCCAGCCATTTTTTTGCGGAACAAACGCTTGTCGAATTTGTCGACCGATTTCAGAGCGAATGGGTATATTTTGTAGATTCGGATTATGGCAAGCAAGACGACCGGTGGCAGTACCTGATTGATTAAATTGGCAGTGTATTCTTTGCGTGCGGCTATCAACTTCTTTTGGTAGAGCGTCTACGTAGGTAGAACGCAGTTTTTCTAAAGAACGGTATTGGAGCATTTGCTGAGCAATGGGATAATGATGTTCGAGCATCTCAAGTATATCTGCACTGGTTGAAAAAGAACCACTTCCACTTTTTGGGTGGGGAATATTCAATTTATCAAATAAAATATAGCTTAATTGTTGTGGTGAATTTAAATTAAATTTTTCGCCAGCCATTTGATAAATATTTTCTGAAATAATTACCAAGGCATGTTGTAAATGTGTAGAAATCTCTTCTAAATAATTAAGATCTACAAAGATACCCCGCTCTTCCATTCTGGCCAAAACAAGGATTAATGGTAGCTCAATCTGATAAAAAAGTTCTTCCATCTTCCGCTGTGCTAACTGAGCTTTCAACAGCTCCTTGATACGCATTGTGTAATCGATATCTTCACAGCAATATTCATAAACCTCATCTGGAGGCATTTCAATCAATTTGCGTTGCTTTTTGCCTTTCCCAAGCAAATCCTGAAGCACTATTTTAACTTTGCCAAACGTTTCCAATGAAAGCTCGTCCAAAGAATGTTTACGACGATGTGCATTGAGTAGATATGACGCAATCAAAGTATCAAAGCCAATATTGGCAAGGGTGATATTATGGCGGGCCAATGCATGATAATCGCTTTTTACATCATGTCCGTAAAAACTAATAGCGTTGTTACTAAACAATGGGCTGAGAATGCGACTTACTAACTCTGCTCCTAGCTTGCCGTTTAGCGGAACATACCATCCTTCTCCCACTTTTACACCAAAACCAATCCCCGCTAATGTCCCCTTAATGGGATGTTCGTCATCAGCTAAGGTAGAGAGGCAAATTTCGGCATGTTTTTGCAATTGCGACACTAATTTTTCTAAACCCTCCTCATCGTCAATTAGATGATAAGAGGTGTTAAGCTGTGTTAGAGCATTGGATGAATCGTTATTAAACTCATCCTTTGCGTTAAATTTATCATGACTTATTTCGCGCAGCAAGGTATTGAAATTCATTTGCGAATAAAGCTGACGTAAGTCCGAAAAATTAGTCGATTTTAGCTGAAAAAAATTAGTGTTATGAGGAAAATCGACATCTGTTTTAATGGTCACCAAATGGCGACTCAATATGGCATTGTTACGTTCTTGTTGTAAGATTTCCTGCTTCTTTTTTCCAGGTACTTCCTCAATACGTCCTAAAATTTGCTCTAATGTACCAAATTGTTGCAATAAGGAAGCCGCCGTTTTTGGTCCAAAGCCACTCACCCCCGGTACATTATCAGAAGAATCACCTGTCAAAGCCAAGAAGTCGATCATTTGATGTGGAAGAACGCCAAATTGTTGCTGTATTTGCTCTATGCCACTTATTTGATTATCTTTATAGGTATTAAGCATAAAAATACTTTCGGAAACAAGTTGCGCCGCATCTTTATCGCAAGTACACATATAAACAAGTGCTTGCTGCTGTGCTGCCCAGAGCGCAATACTTCCAAGCGCATCATCAGCCTCTACCTCAGGTACACATAAATGGGCGATTCCCATGCAATCGCAGAATTGCATGGCTAATTTAATTTGATCAACTAAATCTTTTGGCATCTCACTACGATGTGCTTTATAGGCTGGATAAATAGTGCGACGTGGTAAAGAATTGTTAGGGCCGTCAAAAACAGCTATCATATGTGTAGGTTGAAAATCTTTGATCAACTTTAATACCGATCGGATAAAACCAAATAAAGCATTGGTCGATTGTCCGCTTTCATTTGTCATTTGATGAATGGCAAAATAAGCCCGATAAAGATATTGGGAAGCATCAATTATAAAAAGTTTCTCCATTATCCTTTCCAATTTGTGGTGAATTTGTTTGCAAAACAAGTGCATGCCAAAAATAATAATTTTAGCGATATCATACAAAACTCAGGTTATTAGTTTAAAATGACACTTTTGACAACAATTTGGGGGAAATTTTGATAGTAGACTTCTTTCGAAATTACATTTATTTGTTAAAATTGCCTTTTTTGAGCAAATTTAATCTCAAAAAAGGCAATTTTGAAAGAATCTAATATATTTTCTATATACTCTCAAAATTTATCAAAAACTTTACTCATTAATTGCCTATTTTTGCAACTAATGCATGTGAAAATAGAGTCTAATGAGTATAAAGATAAAGATATTGATTACTCAATAGCACATCAATTTGAGGCGAAAAAGAAACTTTATGTTGGATTGTGCCTAAAGGAGCGCTCATCTTATCACCAAAAAGGCTGCGCCACCAGTTTTTATTCTCTAAATTAACCACCTGATACTGATCAGTTGTAATCCCCACTTCAGTCAGTAGTGCACGCATAGCATCGGCTACTGAATCAACTGTTTGATCAATAAATCCAATTTTAACAGCTTCTGGAGCCGGAAATACTTGCGCACCGTATTGTTGCACTAAAGCTTCTTTGCTGATTTTAGGTCGATGCGTGGTCACTAAATTAACAAAATGGTTGTAATAATAATCGACAATATTTCGATAATTCTCATCTTCGCCATCTTTCCAGGGACGTACTGGATTTAGTGCATCTTTGTCTTTACCGGCTGAAATTACCAAAGCATCCACCCCTATTTTTTCCATAAGCTTTGTGACATTAAAAAAGGCTGGAGCAATTACACCAACACTACCGATTAAACTGGTATCACTGGCAAAAACTTTATCTGCTGCCAACGCTACATACATGCCGCCAGAGGCACATAAACCATCTACATATGCATAAACTGGTGTGTTATATTTATGTTTATAGGCCATTATGGCATTGAAAATGCCATCGGCATCAAACACCGTTCCACCTGGTGTGTTAATATGCAACAATAAAGCCTTAACGCGATTATTAGCCAAAACACCTTCGCGCGATTCGACTAATTTTTTTTGCACAGTTTGCGTGTCCAACTCATCTAAGCCGATGATACCATTGATGTTAACTTGTAAAATAACTGGCACATTGCTTGCAAGCATTTCTCTTTTACCATCGGCATTGGGCAAAATCTCTTCAGTATAGACAGTGTTCAATTTATTTTCCGGCGTACTTGAAGAGCTCATGCCTAACAACACACTTATAAAAATTATACCTAAACTCAAACCAATCACCACACAAAACGCTACAAACAATGCTCTAATCGATGAATAAAGAATGGAGTCACGCATACTTACCTCAAAAATAGTTAAAACATCGGTTATATTACAACAAGCAGATTAAAGGAAATACAATCTTACATAGAACATGCTTGATCGCGAATTTATCCTAAAACAATTTTTTCTTGTTTTTTATAAAAATAATTAACAAGTAACTGCAATTTTATATTAAAAAACAAAAAAACTATAAAATCAAATAACTATTGAATACAAATTTCCTCTATTGTATTATCGAAACACCAAAAAAAGCCTATTTAATAATAATCTGAATAAGGAGTATCATGCACGTTAATAATTTATCAGTACAGACTTTAGACCCAACTAAACAGACTTTAGACCCAACTAAGGCTGGCGCTAATACAAAAATTGCTGAATTACAAAGTATAGCTTATCAATTGTATGCTGTAAGAGAAGGAAACAAAGTATTAGTAGACTGTTTAGAAACTTTAAAACTTAATGCTTGTAATTCATCTCAGGACATTTCGTTAGTTTGCACAAAAGCACGTTTAAAGAAAAAACTGAATGATTTAACAAATAATAAAAAAACTAGCGAAACATCTACTTCCAGCGAAAATAAACAAGTTATCAAAGATGCTAATGTTAGTAAGAGTGACAAAAAAAAGGGAACAGAAGCCAAAAAGTCTTCTTCAAAAACAATTAAAGCTAAAATTAGTGATTTGTCTCAGGTACAAGATTCTTTAATTAAGGCGCCAACATCGGCAGCGATGGCAAACAGCCCCGTTTTAAGAAAAGCAGTAACGTTTAATCCACCTCATGATAGCACCATTTTTGATGCTACAATTCTCCTTGTGCAAGCCCAAGAGCACATGAAAAAATCAGATGATTTTACCAGACAAAGTAATTTTATTCAGGCAAAATATGAAGCCATTTTGGCAAAAGAAAAAGCCAATAATGCAACACAATTAATAACCTGTTCTAAAAATCTTAATTTTTAATTTTTTCGCCCTTTAGACTACGTTAAAGCCTCGCCAATAGAAGATCTATAGTGAGCTTTTACGTTAGTCTAGATGGCAAAAAAATTCAGGTTAATAGCCTAATCAATTTTAGCTAATAGACTGCATTAGCTTAGTCAACATTTTGTGTTGCAGCAGGCAAACAACAAACACCTCCACCCCTAAACCACAACCAGCATCATCCATCTCTTCTCCTGATGTAGCTTGGAGATGAATGTTGGGCTCATTATTTTGATATGAAAAGAATTCAGCTATATTACTCTCAATTTTGTCCCATTCTAGGTACAACACCCCTTTGAACATAATTTTTAATTCGATTAATTCGTAGTCCGAACTCTTAATCAAATCGACAGCTTTTTGCACAAAATCGGCACTATTGCGATTAGAATTTTTTTCATCTGTATTTGGGAATAATTTGCCAATATCACGCGCTTGTTTATCGCCATGCGCAGATAATAAACAGTTTGTAATTGCGTGATACAATACATCACCATCACTACGCGCTTTAAAGGGGCCAAAAATCTTTTGCAAACCCTCTTCTAGCTGCAACCCCCCAATGACAAGTTTTTTATCTTTAGCAAAATATTCGGTATTATTGGAGATTGCCCCTTGACGCCACAACGTTAATTTTTCTTGAGCATTGAGAAAGCGGTGGCTATCGTAACCATACCCAATTTTAAATAATCGATTTTGCATAATTCCTTATGGTAACTTATTTCGAAAGGAGGCTGATGTGTATTTCCTTATGTGTTATTTGAGTGTATATGAGGTGACGCTTCAAAATCCAGTTTTTTATAACGCTCAAGCTTTCATTTAAGGCTGTAATTGGTGTAAGATAGCTGCTATTAATCTTTCTGTTTTGGTTAATAGAAAAATTGAATACTTCACGTAAAGAATGAGGACATCGCTATGTTAGATATTCGTTTGATTCGTAAAAATAAAGCCGCAGTCGAGACTAAATTAAAAACTAAAGACCCTCAAATAGATCTGGGACGTGTAAGTGAATTAGATCTGCAAATTCGCGAATCAAAAACGGAAGTAGAGCGACTTAAATCAAAACGCAATGACTGTTCACAAAAAATTGGTCAATTGAAGCGCGCTGGGCAAGATATCTCTACTTATATGAATGAAGTCGCTAGTTTTGGCGATAAAATCCAAGCCCTTGATAGTTTAATAAAAGGGTTAGAAGAGGAATTTGAGCAACGCCTAAGCAGCTTACCTAATCTACCGCATGATGATATTAAAGTTTCACAAAATCCAATCGATAATGTAATGATTAAAGAATTTGGCCAAAAGCCAACTTTTTCTTTCTCCTTTAAAAATCATTTGGAATTAAACGAAAATCTACACCTCTTTGATTTTAAGCGTGGAGCTAAAATCGCCGGTTCTGGTTGGCCAGTTTATAGAGATAAAGGTGCTCGTTTAGAATGGGCGCTCTTACAGTATATGTTGCAAATTCATATTAAAAATGGTTTTATGCAATGGATACCCCCTTTGTTAGTACGCAAAGAAGTTATGTATGGTTCAGGTCAATTACCTAAGTTTGACAATCAGCAATTTAAAGTTGATGATCAAGATTACCCTCTCTATCTAATTCCTACGGCTGAAGTCCCTCTAAACGGTCTTTTTGCTAATGAAATTATGTCTATTGATGAATTACCACTAAAATTAGTAGCCTATACTCCTTGTTTTAGACGTGAAGGTGGTGCAGCTGGTTCACAAGAGCGTGGCTTAATACGGACTCATCAATTTAATAAAGTCGAAATGTTTTGTTTCTGCAAACCTAGTGATAGTCAAACACTATTTTCTCAAATGATGGCCAGTGCCGAAGAGATTTTGCAAGGGCTAGGATTGCATTATCGCAACATGTGTCTAGTTACAGGTGATATGTCTTTTGCTGCTAGTCGTACTGTAGATATTGAAGTATGGTTACCGGGACAGAATCGTTATTACGAGGTTTCTTCTGTTTCTAATTGTACTGATTACCAAGCCAGACGCTCTAATATTCGTTTTAAAGATGAAAACGACAAATTAGAATTTGTACATACACTCAATGGTTCAGGTTTAGCCACCTCACGTCTTATGGTAGCTTTGCTTGAAAATAATCAACAAGTAGATGGTTCTGTAGTAATTCCTAAAGTATTACAACCCTTTCTAAACGGATTAACAGAATTACAACCAACTTAATATCAAGACAATAAAAATAAAAATAGAAATTTGTAAGAAAAAGCTTTTGACAAATAATTAAACCATGAAAGATAGTGATCTCGAATTAGCTGGAGCTTTGTTTGCATTTTTTGCGAGGGCAGCAGACGTACTTTACCCATCCCGTATGAATTTAGAGAAATCTAAATAACTTAGGAGGATTTTAAGTGCTAAGTGATTAGATCATAAAATGTTAATTTGGAGGCTAGTCGCCAATCTGTCATCGATCTTGAAGATTCAAATAACAGAGCTCATGTGAAACAAACAGATATATTTCAATGTTAACAAGGAAATAATATGCGTAAATGGATAACCTTCTTAATGACATTATTGGTAGGGTCTACTGTATCCTACAGTGATGCAAACGCTGGCCAAGTGAGTTTGGAAGCGGGCTATCGTCACGACAATATTAGCTGGCGTCAGCGTTTTCCTTCTAATGATCCACTATTTCGTGGTGAGCAGAAGTTTAAAAATCTGGACATCTTTCAGATTGGCGTAAATGGTCGCACAACGCTTGGCTGCAACTTATATGTTCGCGGCGATGCATATTGGGGCTGGATTTTAGATGGCTGTTTCCGCGACAAAGAAACTGTCAGAACATTCGATGAAGATTATTATTATTCATATAGTGATGATTGCGGATGTGGCGGCCAAGATGGACGTTTATTCTATAGTCGCAGTTTAGTTGATGATAAATATGTATACGGAATCAACGGTGCTATTGGCTATCCGTTCTTTTTCTGTGATTGTTCAGCTGTATTAGCACCAGTAATTGGTTACTCATTTGATGAACAAAACGTAAGAGTCAACGATCGCGGCTTTAACTTCTGCAACAATGAAGATGGATGCTGTCATCAACCATTCGTTTCTCGTTGGTACGGTCCATTTGTAGGTGTAGATTTAAACTACCGTCCAAATAATGAATGCTGGAGCCTTTTTGCTGAAATTGAATACCACTGGGGTCAATTTACAGGCCGTTCACGTGGCAACAACGATGCATTTGGCAGAGATCATTTACGTGCTAAAAATGCAAGATCATGGGTCTGCTCTATCGGTGCTGACTATGACATCTGCGATTGTTGGACAGTTGGTTTTTCTTTGAAATTCCAAGATTGGACAGCATCTAAACATCACAGAGGTACTTTAAATAGCGATATTTTAGAGTTGACCAATGTAGATACTTATGCAAACAGTGGTGGATGCTGTGATCGTTCAGCAAGTAGTTACAAATGGCATTCTTATGCTATTAACTTGACTGTTGGACATCATTTCTAGTCTTCATTTTTCCTCTAATTAGAGGTTAAAAGATAGATGTTAAACACACAAACCGCTTAAAAAAAGTCGCCTCAGGCAACTAGTTTTAAGCGGTTTTTATTTTTGCCTTTTTTGTATGTAATAACTTACCTTACGCATATCAGTTTCTAAACGTCTAGCTTGTAAATTGGTAGCTTATGTCGGCATCATTACCACTTGTTTCGTTTTTGCAAGCCGGCGCTATTATGAGTACTAATAAACAAAAAGTACTACTTCTATGGGGGTCTCGAAAATCTTATGCTCAACCACCCATTCACGGATCAAAAGCATTTGTTTATCAAAATGATTTTTTCCTTAAGCATAGGTATCCATGGCATGAATATGAAAATACTTTAGAAGTATCCATTGCCGATGCACAAATTCTCTTATCTATGCAAGATGCTTTAGCTTTACCTTTAACTTGGCACATAGATAAAAAAAATTACTTTAAAGCAGCCTTTGCAGAAATAATGTATTTTCTACAAAATGGTGATTTGCAAAAAGCAGTTCCCTACCTTTTCTGCAATGCTAAATATCGAATGCAAGCCAGCTCTTTGCAATATTGTTTAATAAACGCCTTAAATAAGATCAACCATAGCCCAGGTTATCTCTATGGTTGTTGGCATTATGGAAATGGCATTTTAGGATGCACGCCAGAATTACTTTTCCAATACGTCGCCTCTGAACCGCAAACAGTACGTACCATGGCACTAGCAGGGACACGCAATAAAAATTCAACTCTAGCCCAATTTACAGAAGATGCAAAAGAAGCTCACGAACATCAATTAGTAATAAACGGTATAACACTTGCAATGCAAAAATTTGGCCATGTTAAAATAGGGACTAGAAGCACAATAGAAGCGCATTATCTAACACACTTAGTGACGCCTATTGAAATAATTTTGCATAAAGATTTTAAATTTACAGAATTAGTAAACACACTCCATCCAACTCCAGCTTTAGGGGCATTCCCGAAAGCTTTTGGCAAGCAATGGCTGCAAAATTACAATACCATAATTCCAAGATATTATTACGGTGCTCCCATAGGCTTTGTTGACAGTATGGGTAATGCATCCTGCTTTGTGGGCATTCGCAATATTCAATGGAATAGGGATAAAATATTCATAGGGGCTGGTTGTGGTGTTGTCGCCGATAGTGTTTTTGAAAACGAATGGCAAGAAATACAAAATAAAATTGCCGCCATTAAAGGAATATTTACCTTATGACTACCCAAATTTCCACAACAGCAATTACAACACCTTTAGCTAATATCGCACAAACAGTACTAGAAGCAGTTATCGCATTAGGTGTTAGCGAATTTTGCATTTCTCCCTCAGCCAGAAATGCTGCGCTTGTGTATCCCTTGGTAAATGCCGATCATGTGCGCATTTATCACTGGACCGAAGAGCGTAGCTCGGCATTTTTTGCATTAGGTCGCATAAAAGCCACAGGTAAACCTGTGGCTGTAGTCACTACTTCTGGAACGGCCGTAGCCGAGCTTTTGCCCTCAACGATGGAGGCTTATTACTCAGGGCTCCCTTTAATATTAATTACTGCCGATCGACCACGTCATTTTCGTGGGAGTGGTGCACCACAAACAGTAGAACAGGTTGGAATATTTGGACCGTATGTACATTTGATGTTAGATGTACAGGAGGGGGAAGAATTTTATTTAAAACAATGGAATGGACGAGGACCGCTGCATATTAATGTCTGCCTCAATGAACCGCAAGACGCTCTTTGTCAAAGTATGCGACTAACTACAAATATACATAAACCATTTATACCCTCTCCAATACCATTTTTAATAGATCAACATTATCTGCACTTTTTAAAAAATTGCCATCATCCTCTCATTATTGTAAGTGCATTAGCGCAACATGAACAAGAAGCTGTAGTGGCATTATTGCAACATATAGGGGCTCCAGTCTATTTAGAAAGCACCTCTGGTCTACGCGAAGTAACAAGTATTGCCCACTTACAAATTACGCAAATTCATAAAATATGGCAACATGCTGCAAAACATGGCTATCACATTGATGGTATATTGAGGATCGGAGGCGTACCTACAGCACGTTTATGGCGAGATTTAGAAGAAAAAAATGACATCATAGTTCATTCTATTAGCGCTCTCCCCTTTGTAGGTTCATCAGTCGGTACTTTATTTCAAACCACATTAGCGCAATTCGTTAATTGGGCAACTTCTATACCAAAATTTTATGACTATCAATATGAAAATTGGCAGGCAGCTGATAAAAAAGCGCACCACGAGCTAATGGAATTATTATACTGCGAACCACAAGCCGAGCCAAGTCTTGTATGGTCATTATCGCAAAAATTGCCAGAGAAAGCTAAAATTTACTTAGGCAATAGCTTACCTATTCGAGAATGGGATTTTGCAGCCTCATTGCAAACACGACATTTTCAAGTAGCAGCCAATCGTGGTGTCAATGGCATTGATGGCCAATTAGCAACTTTTTTAGGCTACAGTTGTTCAGCCCAAAGTAATTGGGCTATTTTAGGAGATCTAACGCTAATTTATGATCTGGCTGCACCATGGATTACTTCTCAGCTAAAAGATTGTTTTTTACAAGTCATCGTAATCAATAATGGTGGCGCTGCCATTTTTAAATCTATGTTTAATCACCCAGTTTTTCAAAGCAAACACAATATTTCTTTTCAGCCCCTAGCCGCACTATGGCAATGGCAATATAAAAAATGGGAAACTATTCCTACCCACATAGCAACTGCAACAGATAAAGCAACCTTAATAGAGATCATACCTTGTGCTGAAGCTACAGAACGCTTTTGGCAAAAATATTATCTTATGTTAGATAGATGCCTTCTATAGTAATATGGGCACTGCCAGGATTTTTAGGATTGCCTAGCGATTGGGATGTTTTACAATTGCCTTGCACTGAATCATCAACTACAGTGCGTGTCAAAGCCATTAACATCATGCAATTTAATATCTTGAGTCTAGGTGATTGGGCTAGTCAATTTAATAGCTTAGTACATGCCCAGTGTATTGATCAAAATTATACTCAAAAAAATTTATTATTGGGATACTCTTTAGGCGGAAGATTAGCCTTACATGCTCTGCTGGACATGCCAAAGCTATGGGATGGCGCTATTATTATTTCTTCACACCCTGGCTTAAGCAACGAGTCTGAGCAAGCAGCTAGAATAAAAAGCGATGAACATTGGGCACAGCGCTTTTTAACTGAATCATGGTCTTCATTAATGGATGATTGGAACAATCAAAAGATCTTTGCAGGTGCCCCATTTAGTTTTCAACGCCACGAGAAAAACTATCAAAGATCACAATTAGCTGATTTACTCAAATACTGTTCACTGGGCAAACAAAAAGATTTACGCTCTCAGATCGCAGAATTATGCCAACCTATTTTATGGATAACTGGAGAAGATGATAAGCACTGCAGCGCCATAGCACGTACCATCAAATTTAATAATATGCTCTCAAATATAATTAAAATGCCTCAAGCCGGGCATAGAGCCCCCTGGCAACAACCACAGCTATTTTGCGATATACTTAATAAGTGGCTTATTAACTCACCTTACGCATAATTTGAAGAGTGCCTTTAGTACCTATCCGAAAGCATCTATAGAGTAGACACATTTTGCAAAGAGCTTAGGCTATTTGCTGCAATGTGTCTCCTTATATAGCTCTAGGCTATGTCAAAAATCACTTGTTCAAGTTATGCGTAAGGTGAGTTATTAATTGTTTAATATCTTAGTTTCAATTAAAAATTGCGGATGTTGTAAAGCAACTCTACAACGTTCAGTATGAACATTAATTTTCTTTTCAATACCTTCAAAAATGGATTCCCAATTAACATTGTTCTTTTGTTGCACGGTTTCATTAAACTGATCTAGCAATGAAATTGTCATCAACATTCCCAGTTTATTGCTACCCCAAGCAGCCTCTCCAGGAATTGAAGCGGAGGCTACGATCAATCCAGTCGTGTCTAAAAATAATTTTTTATAATTATTTTTTATTAACTTATCATTATTTTTGGCAACTTTAAGTGCCATAATCTGAGTTTGCTCAAGATCGATTATGCTACGATCAAGATCTTCAATATAAGTATTACAGGAGTCTGAGATGATAATGGATAAACGAGCATTTTTAGCCGTTATTAAATCGATAATTAACTCTAAAGGTATACTATTCCCTTTTTGACTAAACCAAAGGTTTGGCCAGACACTTGTTTTGTCGGCTTCACGATAGCCATGCATGGCAAAATATGTCACAATCACATCGTTCTTTTTTATAGCTAAATCTTTAATTTTTTTTATCACGCGACCTCGCTCAACGGCGTTTCCAACAATGCGTATTATATTTACATCAAGACGTGCATGATTAGCTGCTATTTTTAAACCTTCGTAAAATGAATCTACCCCACTCCCCATAGCAGTACCCAAAGACCTATCCCGGCTATCACCTACTAATATGGCATGTAGTGTAGCAGCTTCTGTCCGCAGAGCAACACAAGAGCTTATCAGAATGAAACTGAATAAAATAATTTTATTTTTAAATCGTAAAAACATTTCAGCTTCCTAGTTGGTTAAATTGGTAATTTATTTTAATTTTTTGAAAGTAAGAATTGAATATTTCTTTAGCTGGATCATAATCTAAAATCAAGCTATTTTCACCGTTTATTATTTTGAGCTGATTGGATGACAAACTGATCAATATCAAAGCCTTTGTCTCATTATTTTTTATAAATTTAAATGCTAATGATGGTAAGAAGACCGCTGATTTAGTTAATTCATGCACGTAATGAGTTTCATCAAGTAACAGATCTTGCAATTCTTTTTGCATACCACAGCTTAGAGTGTTTCCAGATGACAATAATTCATAAGCAGGTGATTGCGCGCTAAATTTTACAGGGATAACTGTTACTGAGTCGGGCTGATAAATAACATCCACGGCTTCTTTTCCTAACAATGTTTGCAATTTAAGTTCCTTATTCTGATCATCAATAATTTGGGAGTGCATGCTGTTGGCAAACAATACACACATAACAAAAAGCAATGTCCATACTGAATTAAAAATTTTATTAAACATAACACAAACCTTTTTAAATTAATAAAAACAAATTAATGTAGATTTAAAATCATACACTATGATGATGGACTAGCGATATAAATAACTAATAAAGATTAGAAAAGTATTTGATTGTCTTAGAACCTGTGCAAAATCTTTTTAAAAGAGTATAAAGTTTATGTTCAACAATAACCTTGACTCATTGCTACCCAAGCAATATCAATCCCGAAAAATTTGATAAGATTAAGCCTATTCTTGAGTCTGCGCGCAAAAAAACTCGACCTCGAAGCATTGATTTGTATGATGTGTTCTGCGGAATTTTGTATGTTTTAACAGGAATTAAGCGTCTCATAGCTGTCGACACGCATGCAATCCATATAACGACTGCGAATATCACGGATCGAGGTGGTTCTTTGGAAATGTTTGCATTGCATAAAGACATTTTTTTTGGATGGGGAAAACGTTCTTGTAGGCTGTTCTGCTTATGAAAAAATTATAAACTACCACAGAGTCCACAGAGCCCACAGAGGGGGTTATGAATTATTCAGCCAATCTTAATGTATCAGAAGAGATAGATAAACGTGAAACTGATCCTTTAACGGGTAATATTATAGGAGCTGCTATCGATGTACATCGTGCATTGTGGTCTGGTTTACTTGAATCAACCTACTTATTTAAAGCTCTATGGAACTTGCGCTAGAGGACTACTTATCAATTTCAATGTCAAACGTTTGGTAGAAGGCATTCGTCGAATGAAGACATAACCCCTCTCTGTGCGCTCTGGGGGCTCTGTGGTAGTTTTTATTTTTGTAATTTATTTTTTTATATAAGAAGAATTTCAAGAGAGATGATACATCAAAAAGATTCTGAAAAAAGATTCTGAACAGGTTCTTAAAAGTCTAACGTAGCCTCCCAAAATAAAAAAAATTCAAAATGGTGGAGGTTGCTTGCGTTTCCTCTAAAAATTCATTATATTACAATTAATTTTAGAACGTAACCAGATACCCTATTTAAAATTTTTTATGCTTGAAAAAGATGACGCAAACGAAGCAATGGCTGAAAGACCATTGGAGTGTGGTGAGTGCAAAAGATCTATCGCCATTATTTACACTGAAATTATTGGCGATGTGGAAACTAATACCTGCATGTGTGCTGATTGCCCAGAAGTGCAACGCCGTCTTTACGGAACAGCAGCACAGTTGCACATTGCTAATCAAATCAATCCTGTGATTACAGGGGCCAACGCTCAATTAGTATGTGGTAACTGCAGCACAACTTTGGAAGATGTCAAAAGAGGTCATCGTTTAGGGTGTGCAGAATGCTACGTAGTTTTTGAAGATATCTTGCCACTTGAAATGCACGCAGTACATTCGCTGCCAAATCAACTCTATCCATATAAAAAAGGACTCCCCATGCATATTGGCAGAACACCAGGGGAAATGCAGACTATTAATATTTTTTCGCAAATATTGGCTTTGGATGAAGTTTTAAAAGAGATGCTCAGCAAAGAGAATTATGAGCAAGCAGCTATATTGAGAGATCAAATTAAAAATCTTACTAAAAACTCCTCTTCCGCATCTAAGAGCGAATCATGAGTAATTTAAACACTACGGGGCATTCATTTTTGTGTCCACAAGGTTTATGGACTAACAATAATAATACAATTTGGCTCGGCTCAACAATAACGCTCTATCGTAATTTAGACAAGTTTGTATTTTCAGATAAACTAACGACTGACAAGCGCAAACAAATTATCGCCCTGCTTTCACCAGCGTTATTAACGCATGAGCAATTAAATGAAGTGCGCATTTTGCCTGCCGAAGAACTTTCTCCACTTGAAAAAGAATTTTTAGTTGAACATTTTTTATCCCACCAAAGCTTTCATCAGGCCCATTCAGGTGAAGCCTTTATTATAGATAAAAGCTGTACTTTTTTGGCTGTTTTCAATCTCCATGATCATTTAATTTTACAATTAATTGACGCCAAAGAAGAATTAGAGAACTCTTACGAGAATTTACTAAAAATAGAAAACAAAATAAATCAATCGGCAAATTTTGCTTTCTCATCTAAATTTGGCTTTTTGACTTCTGATGTAACACAATGTGGTACTGGATTAGTTGTTAATGTGTTTTTACATTTACCCATGCTTCGCTACAGCAATACTTTAAATCAAGTGTTAGCTAAAAACATGGCTGATGGTATTACACAGACTGGCTTACAAGGCAACCCTCAAGATATTATTGGAGATATAGTCGCCTTTCATAATAGTTACACTATCGGCACAACTGAAGAAAATATATTCACTAATTTGCGCACTTTGGCCACACATTTAGTAATTGAGGAAAATAGTCTGCGCCAACAAATGCAACAAAGCACCGAAACAGCTTCGGCGGAAATAAAAGATCGTGTAAGCCGTGCATACGCTATTTTAGTGCATTCTTATAAATTAGAATCAGTTGAGGCTTTACAGGCTCTGAGTTTGCTTAAATTGGGACTAGATATGAATTGGCTCAAAGGTGCCACACAAGCTGATTTAAACAAACTTTTGTTTTTTTCGCGTCGCGCTCATTTATTATGCCACCATGGACAACATATCGAACATGATAAGCTACCACATCGACGCGCCGAATTCATTCATCAGGCATTAAAGGGGTTGGAATTATTAATATGAATTTTTGGATTAGAATATGAATATTTCCGAGTTAGGTTGTAGCTTAAGTGAAATATATGTAGCTTCTCAAAAGAATGGCACAACGCCACCTATTTACGCTACAACTAAAGGGTATTTGTATTGTTCTGTTGGTGTATGGGGGAAGTGTGTAACAATCGGCGATTTTATTCGTGCACATTCTCCATGGTATGTTAACAATCCGCCCTCGACTGAACAAATTTTACACAACACCCTTACCGCAGTATTTGAAAGTGTTGTTTTAACTGTCTATGGCGAGCGTCAAAAACGCTTACAAGACGCCCTTTTGCAATTAAATGCCACAACTTTTGATCACACCTACAGTGAAGATCAACAAAAAAAAAATTTAAACGACCATATAAAGGGTGAAACGAACGGATTAATAGAAGAATTGCAAGTACGGTTACAAATAAGAACACCACTCAGCGAGATATTAAGCCCAGACCAGCGCCGGACAATGCGTCAAATTTATTATGAGTTTCAAGCTTATATTTTACCTTTTTGGGAAAAATTTTTAGATCAAAGCCATCACTGGCAAGATCATTTAATTGGCAAATTGCAGCCAGGTAACGCCATTATGCAAGGTGATTTTTTTAATGTTGTAAAAAGTGAAATCCACTACACCTTATTTGAGTGTATCGTAAAAGTTGATGTACCACTAACGGCGCTTGCCAAATTAAATAATCCTGCTTGTCTTTTACCCGCCGATAAAAAAGCACTCAAAAAATGGACAGATGCTATTGCCCAGTGCAGCAACAAATTGACTCCAGTTCTTATTGCTAACGCCTTGCAAGATGTAGTTATGATCTTAAATTTGCATCATAAAAATCCAATTACATTATTTGATTTACTCTCTTGGTTATACCAACTTCATTGTCCGATTTTACTCAAAGAAGATCATGAACATATGAATTGGCGTGAAGGATTAAAAAGTGGTGATGCAATTATGTGCAATCACCATACATACCATTTAGGGAATGAACTATTGTCTGATAAGATTATAAACAACGCCTATAAAGTTTTCAAATTACAAAACTTCAGAACCCAGGCGGTGGTAAAAATTGCTAGCAATCGTTTGGCATTATTGATGAATAAAAAAGATGATTCAGGCTGGGGCTTTGCTATGGTAGAAACTATAGATTGCGACTTGCAAGGCCGCTGCACCATTGTTGAAGAGCTAGAAGCACCATTGAGTCAGCACGAGTGGACAAGTACACAATGGCGTCTTAATTCTACTGATCAGCACATTGCGCTTGTTTTTGCCAATCATATAAGACACATGGTGGCTTCTAATGCTATGCCTGCTGATCTTTCACTAAATCATTTAATGTGGAAGGGAGATATTTTAAAATCCACACATGCCTTTAGCAAAGTGCCTTTTGATTATAATACTGTAGAGGGTTATTGTATCGCTTGTGCTAAAAGTAATACTTATGTGCTGCAATTTATCATGTCCGTATCAGGACTAGAACAACATCCAGTCGCTATTTACTACCGCAAAAAAGTAAATTATGTTTTGCAGACAGGTAAAACTAATTTACTCATCGATCCATTATCTCCAGAAGAACAACCAAAACAATACGAAAGCCATGTAGAAGAGCTCTGTCAGCAGGTGTTAGCATGTCGCGATGTATGTTTTAAATACCGTCTTGCCAAACTACGCGCTGACAAAAAAGGACCTCAAGTTCATGAAATAAATGAAATTCAAACTACTGTATTTGATAGGTTATGTTACCTACATTCTCAACATCCAACACCTGGAGTTTGGTCAAATGATCTATTCATAAAACAAGTTGCGGATAGTTTTGAGAATACAATGTGGCCTCCACCAGATCCTCTGGAAACACAATTATATTGGCAAGAAAATTTTAAATTAATGCGCCAGTATGAAGAAACCGCAAAAAAAGTAAGCAATTAAAAAATAGACTTCTTTTCAAAAAAAGCCAGTTTGAAAAGAAGTTTATTTTATTTTAGAGTTATGCAGGTGGCGTTTCTACCTGTAACACGATCGCGTCGATAAGAAAAGAAATCAGCACTGTTCTCATATGTACTAATTCGCGCTACTTCAATATGCTCAGGTTGTATACCAGCTTCTTTAAGTTGCCATTCACTAATGGCCCAAAAATCAAAATAATTAGGACGCACCTGGAAAGGCCAAAAAATTTGCGGTAATTCAGTACGATAATTAATAAATTCTGCTTTCAAAGGTCCCAAACTCGGTGAGATACATACTAACAAATCTGCAGGGTGTGAGTGAAAATAATGTTGCATCTGCGCTATAGCATGCGCATAAATATTAACAGCACTACCACGCCATCCCGCATGCACTGTGGCGGCAGCATGATTGATAGGATCGTAGAATAAGGCCACTTGACAATCAGCATGTTGAGTTATGATTGAAATCCCCGGTGTTTGTGTGAGTAGGCCATCGCAATTAGGTAATAAGTTAGGCGATTTATGATCGACTAATCCTAATGCTTTTCCATGCACATTATTACTGCCTACTAAACGATTCCAAGCTGGTATTGTAGCCTTCAAATGCTCTTGGATGCATTTTAAGTTAGCATTAACATTTTCAGGAACATCACCCACCTCTAAACATACATTCAGGGAAGCAAATTGACCACCACTGAAACCACCGCTGCGTAAAAAAACAGCATGCCAAACTTTGCCAGTATTGGCTAGTAAATCAAACTCTAACCATTCTAAATCATTTAATTTTTTACGGTTCATTATTGACCTGTAGATTAGGCATTAGACTTCTTTCGAAATAGGTCTATTTATAGAAATATGTCCTAATTAACATATTTAATATAATAAGCATGGAATTCATTTTTTAATTTTTCCCAACACTCTTTTAGGTATCTTGCCGCCTCCTGGGCCTGTAAAGAACGAGTGCCAGTATACAGCATTATGTTATCAATTTTAGCTATATAAGAATTGTTGCTGAGGTTTAAAAACTTCCATTTTTTGGAGCGTAGCGACAGATTTGTTGCCCAATCGCCACGCACACCAAATTGGCTAATTTTTACAACTTTTTCCGTATCAGGCAACATGCTGATTGTCAAGTGGCCTTATTCTACGATCCTATCAATCATGCTGCCGCCACAGTGCATGCGGGATGGCGTGGTGGTGGTTGCGTTATGCCAGATTCTTTTTTATAAGAGTCAATAGCTTTTTGCAATCGATCACGCTTGCGACCAATATCCCAATTTTTACCAACCACAATCTCTAATACATCTTCGGCATCAAGCGTTTCAAACTCGATTAACATTTTAGCCATCAATTCTACTTCTACCAGATGTTCTTTAATAATTTTGTAAGCCATGTCGTGCGCATTATCTAAAATTAGACGAACCTCGGCATCAATCGCTTGTGCAGTTTCATCAGAATAATTTTTACCTTGCGACTCCATACCATAACCAAAGCCATTTTCTGAACGCTTATCATAAGTCACAGCTCCAAGCTTATCACTCATACCCCATTTACAGACCATACTATGGGCTAATTGCGTAGCTCTTTCGATATCTTGCTGGGCTCCACTAGAAACGTCTTGCAAGAAAATTTCTTCCGCTACTCGCCCACCCATTAACACAGCTAACTGATCATATAATTCATGCTTCCAATAGCTAACACGATTTTTCTTTGGTAAGAACATAGTTGATCCCAAAGACATACCGCGTGGTATGATAGTAACTTTATCAACTGGATCACCACTTTTTACAATCAAGCCTACAACAGTGTGGCCAGATTCATGATAGGCCGTCGTCCGTTTTTCATTTTCATCCATCTCAAGACTACGTCTTTCTTTACCGTATAAGACTTTATCGCGCGCCTCTACTGTTTCTTGTGTAGTAACTGCAGAGCGTCCTTTACGTGCCGCAAGTAAAGCCGCTTCATTTAAAATGTTAGCCAAATCTGCTCCTGAGCAGCCTGGAGTACTACG
>Ga0206860_10010_pt1 | contig 72567 bp, 70 predicted proteins | sample Alteio_BWOrgCont_44_FD_152624 | JGI IMG/M metagenome (GOLD analysis project Ga0206860, IMG submission 152624) | Enriched cells from forest soil in Barre Woods Harvard Forest LTER site, Petersham, Massachusetts, United States -... | ecosystem: Environmental > Terrestrial > Soil > Temperate forest >...
TTCAGGAGCTTCACGGCCCGGATCGGGTTTCGGTCTATCAGGTTGTTGTTCAGCGCCCGGTTGACCACGGCCTTCAGGCAGGCGACATAGCGGTTCAACCTGGCCGGGGAATATGGGCGCCCTTTGGGTCCCTGCGGCCGGATTCGGTTGACGAATTTCTCAACTGCGTCCGGTGTCAGGCTATCCAGCGTCCTGTTCCCGAAATGCTCCACCAGGACCCCGACCAGTTGCCTGTCGTCCTTGTAGCTACGTTTGCGATTCATGGAATATTCCAGGAATCCTTCCGCAGCCTGGCGGAACGGGACCTTGGGCTTAAAATAGCGCCCTTCAGTCTGCTCAGCCATGAGCTTGTCCCTGATTTTCAGAGCCAAAGGCCTGGCAACCTTGCCCAGAGACTTGATGACCCGTTTCTTACTCCCATCCTCCAGGGTCGTGCAAAAATCCAGGATGAAAGTGCCGTCTGCACCCTTGCGAAGGTGCTCCGGCAGGTTGTTGGCATTCGGTCGTCCCATAAGGACCTCCTCATGCCCCCTAGCGCCCCTATTACACCCCAGCCACGCGAAGCCTTCAAGGCCCGCGTGCTGCGGACGCCGGCAGGCATCCGTGGGGTTTAAAAAGTTTGATTGACTTGGGATTCCCCGATGGAGCGGCCCGCCTCGGCGCTCCGTATAAACCTTAGAAGTTCGGTACGCTTGACCAAAGGGTGCTTCCCTAACTTGACCGGACTAAGCCTACCCATGGCGACCCAGTACCGCACGGTGGCCGGGCTCACCCGGCACAGCTCCGCGACTTCCTTGAGAGTCAGGAGTTCTATGACGTTCTCTTTACGCCGTTCCTTGAGCGGGCTTCCGTTTGGCTGGGTCATGGTAACTTCTCCCTTGGCTGCGCTGTGTTTGGCGACGCTTAAGCCCGGTCAACGAAGATTCCACTCCTTTGGCCGAAACGCTCTGGTCGCGGTGTTTCTCCGCGAATTCCAAGAGCGCCCTGGCCGCGAGCCTGCTGGGCCGGAAGGTTTCCCGTTCCCAACGGACCACTGCCAAACGCGAGACCTCGAGTTCCCCGGCCAGTTCCTCCTGGCTGAGGCCCAAGCCCTTGCGCAAGGCCTTGACCCATTCCCCGTTGATCTGACGACGTTCGCCGCTGAGTTTCATGGGTGACAATCTAACAAGTATCACGTGTTGCTGTCAAAGAAAAAGTAACATACGATACTTTTTTGACAACAAGGGAATAGAAACTCTATGTAGAAATGCCTCTAAAAATCGAATCTAGAAGTCAGAAGTACCAGCGACTCTCAACTCATTTTCAAACGGCTCCATGGAAGTCACCGTTTTTTGAATTAGTTCTTCAATACGCGTCATTTCCAGTTGTTCACTTAGAGGGATCGGCAGGCCAAGACTTTGCATCTGCCTCGTTGCCTCACTTACAAATAGCCCCATGCGGTCGTTGATTTGCCTCTCAAGTGCTTTCCCGTATAGGTCGATCTTCTCCTCCATTTGAAGCCACAGGTTTTCGTATACCGATTCGAGGGAGCTATTAGTCTGACGCACAATACGGGCAACTTGCCGTTTCCGTCGAGCCGTACTTCCAATGGCTAACCCAAACAATAGCCCGGCGACACCTAAGACGAGTGCAAACCCGCCACTAAACAATGCCCCAAGAATGCCCGCAGTAAACATGCCCGCCCAGGCTTCCTCGAACGATTCCGTTTTCGAGAGGTCAGGTGCAGTAACCGACGGCAATAAAATACGCATGTTCTCTGTCAAACCGCTGGCAAGCCTGGTTTGCTGCAAGGCTTTCTCCACTTCGATGCTGATTGCGGCCGCGAACTGTTTCAACCCAACGTCCAACTCAAACCACGTTTGGTTTGCTCTCGAAAGAAGCTCATCTTGTATATGCTTCTGGATCTCTGCCGACGACGGCAAAGGAACATTAGGATGAATTTGAGAAAGCCAAGTGTTCAATTCTGTCGTCAGATCCTCATATCCTTGTAGCAAATCGTCTTGAATTCGATCTTTCACCTGCACAATTCTCGCGTTCAACAATCCAAGTAACTCCCTTTGACGGGCACTGCATTTTCGCAATGAAATCTGCAACTCTTGTGCTTGCATACCATTCAGTCGTCGTGCATTCACAAGAGAGAGCAGGTCCACTCCGGCTCTCTTCAACTCAATGATTGATTGTAAGAGTCGATTCGTTCCGGTGGCATTTGTCTTGAGAAGAAAAGTCCAAAGAGCGTCATCCAAGATTTTCTGAGGCCCTTCACCCTTAGAGCCACTTTGTCTCCAATTCCACGCATCAAGCGCGCTCAAAAAAAACGGCTCTTGAGCCATCTTATCCCAGACTTCATACTTCTTGAGCTCCTTTTCAACATAGGCCTGTGTACGTGTACGCTGTTCCGGAAGCAGTACATCGGCTTTGTTGAGAATCAAGAATAAGTGATCATGCCTTTTCGACAGCCGTCTTAGATCAGAAATATTGTGTTCATTGAGTGAGAAGCCCCCATTTTGAGCAGACGATACATCGATGATGTATAAAATTGCATGAGCTGCGTCCAACGCTCGGGCGGTCACTTCGCGAATTGATTCGCTTGGATCATATAGGCCGGGCGCATCCGCAAAGGCAATGCCTCGTTCCAACACTTCGTTCACTAGATGAATCACAACACGCTGAACTTTCTTGTGGTTATCTGGATTATTCTCTTGAGTTGCAAATTGTTCGATATAATCCGCAGTGGCAGGACCAACTTCTTTCGTGCCGTCTTCCATAAAAATCTCTGCTGCTGCCGCTTCTGCCCCCACTACTAAAAGTGAAACTGCCGTTGTGGGAAGCTGCCCCATCGGGCTCACCTCCAAGCCCAATAGCGTATTCAACAACGTGCTCTTTCCGGCTCGTGCGGGACCTGTAAGAGCCACGACATAGGTGTTGAAAAGCAGCGCCTTATGGAGAGCCTGGAGCCGCGTTGTCACCGTCTCAAACCCGGCACCTTGCGCCAACTCCAACACCGCCTTTGCCTTCTCAACTACGGACGCCTGCAACCTACTATAGGTGCCAGGGGCAAGCAATTTTGTCTTTGGGCCCTGGTAGCATCTGACAAACTTTTCCATCGACTCCAGATGCCGATTATTGCTTCTGTCCAATTCAGGCAGCGATACGGCGACCGTTTGGTTCATCATCCACGAGGGATTCCTCGACGAAAGTTCTTGAACTAATTCGTCGGTCATCCAGCGGCAAAAAAACCGCGAGCTCGAGACGTGGATTCGCACTAGGAGCACGGGTTCTGTACTTGCTAACCAATATCGTATGTGTGCGGGACTAACCCGAACCTCTGCGTTTTTTTCGATCTTCTCGTCCTGTCCAGATGCTTTAAGTTGAATTGCGAATCGCTTACCAGTGGCGTCGTAATTACTGTCATCAGTATGCGCCCGAACAATTTCAACAATCCCATCAATACCGTAGTCGTGCTGTGTCCAGTCGCTCACCAGCCACGGGGCAATCGCCTGCCGAAATAACGTCCGCGAGCTTTCTTCTAATAATTTATTTGCCATGACTATAGGAAGAGTACGGCGAGAGACAGCCTTATTCTTTGGAACAGCTTGTTTCCTCGCTATTGACCGCTTACGCTTAGGTTCCATAACGTTGGCCACGCTTTCGAAAAGCTTCCTCGCCGCCTTCTAAAATCTTACAGACCTGAGAGCGGATGACAGGGTCTTCCAATCCACCCGCGATATAGGTCACTTCTGGGAGTTTGTCAGGGGCAATTCTGTTTGCCCGAGCCACGATCACCTGGTCTGAGTCGGTATTCACCACCAGATTGGCATTATGGGTCACCATGATTATCTGTCTACGAGTAGCCGCGGACTTAAAAAATGGCACTAGCTGGGAGTATACCGATTGTGGATCGAGGTTCTCTTCAGGTTGATCCACAACTAAGGGCCTGCGGTCATCTTTATCGAGGGCCAGGTATAGTGTAAGCAGAACCACCCCCCGTGTCCCCGGAGACAGGCGGTGTAAATCCACACCTTCGTACTGAACACCATATCGGATGCTGATATGGTCAGTGGAAAAGAGCCACTCTCCAAAGTCAAGAAGAGTAATCCCTTCGGCCAAGCTTGAAACAGCCTGGCCAGCATAGTTGTGCAGGAAGGCATCCATTGCTACACGGATGTCTTCGGCCGATGCAGCTTGCCATGCAGGAAGCAAAATCTTTTTGGCGGCTTCCTCGAGAGCTCCATGCCCTTGAAATGGAGGTTTTCGCAGATCAAAAATATTCTCTCCCCGTGCGATCCACGCATTTAGATCGATATGTCGGTCCACAAAGAAGGAAAGCCTGTTCAGGCGTTGGTCAGAAGCCAAGCCGTCCTTTAATGGCTTGTAGAGGTCATCCAAGATGTTTTTTTCCGCGAAGACTGCATTGAAAAGACACACATAGGCATCAGCCCGCTCCTTCTGAACTACTTTTCTCTTTTCGTTGGCCCTTTCCGCCTCGGCAAGTGCCGCCTTCGTTTTCTCCTCTTTTTGCTTTGCGATAGCGATGCTAGCTGTCAATTCGAGCCGAATCTTGGCATTCGCAGCATCAAGGCCCAGATCTTTGGTCGTCTTTTCCTTGAGCGCCTGTAGAACCTCCAGGCCCTGATCGGCTCCCGATTGACCCGCCCGCACGAGCCCATTCGCTCTCAGATGAGCCACTTTCATTTGAATTGACCTTTCTTTCTCCGTCAGGTTCGACAAGGCGGTGTCCGCCACTTTGAAGCGCATCAGCGTCCATTCTTGGTCATTCAGAATGGAACCAAACTTTGTCTTGAGTGATGCCAGTGCCTGTTCGTTCACGGCGGATTGCCTTTGGATTTCGGCAGTAAGTCCGCGAACGGACTGGAGCTTTCGTTCTTCGGCGGCGATGGCTTCCTGTAACGCCTTAAGCTTCCCCTCCGCTTCTTGGAGCGCTCTTGCTTTGTCGTCATCCCCTTTTACCGGAATGGCCGCCAACTGCTTTTCTAAATTGGATCGATCTCGTTCGGCATCCGCTGCCTGCTTTTTCAGATCTGACAGCGAATTATGAATCCGATTCAATTGGGCGATTTCATCAGTCTTAGTGCGAATAGTCTCGCGTTCGGCCGCTTGCTGATCTCGAGGACTCTCAAGCCGGACATCCCGAAGTTCATCAAAGCTGGAGCATTGTAACCGGGACTCTAATGGGATTGCGTTGAAGACGATGGTCTCCAACTCATGCACCAGGGGCTCAGAAAGTCCCTCGGGTGTGCAGAGCTGCTCGACAAATTTTTGGGATAAGTATCGAACTCGGGGTGAACCACTAACGTCTTGCAGAGGAAAGCTGACCTTTTGGGGAAGTCCCTCCCCCCATACAATTTCAGTAGAAGAGCCTCCCAGAAGATCATTGGCCTTTCCGATAAAGGAGGCATCCCCTGGGTGGTCTTCCCGTGCGTCAGCGGCGTAGGCTATCAGATCTGCTAATGCGGTTTTCCCGGAACCTCGGGCTCCAATGACAGTCACCAATCCGTCATTGAGGCGCAGGGGGCTTGTTTTCATCCAAGGAGCGCCTGCAAAAATGACCTCATGAATGACCTCGCCAGCAAAGGGACCACTCGGAGGGACATCGCCGATATACACACGCCGTTCAGGCTCGGCGAGCGTTTGCCGAAGCCCGTCGAAGGTTGGTTCCGCACGAATCCAGCAAAACCTGTGGCCGTCCGGATTCAAAACCTCGTTGAGTTTATGTGCATCCGAACCGTGTAGGCATGGCTTAGGGGTTTGACCGTCAGCCTCAAAGTCAGGGTGGTGGCCCAACCAGTATTCCCGATCGCTCGGTTTTCCTGAAAAAACGATGTGTGAAAGTCTGGAAAGTTCTTCTCGTATCGCCTTAAATCCCGCATCCCGCGACAAACCGGCTAGTCCATCGTTTCCGGCCGCAATCGCGATTAAAACGTTGGCCTTCAGCCAAGCGTCCATATGATAGAGGTCGCGTAGCTGTTCAAAATTGACCTTGAACTGATTTGCTCCTTCCTGCATCGCCACAGCTTCAGAAAGGCCGGGCTCCCTGCGAAATTGTCGCCCTAGACGGATAAGACCTTCGTCCGAACACGGGTATCTTTCGCTGCCATAACTAAACTGGAGCTGAGCCAGTTTCTCTTTCATTCTAGTAACGTGATCGGTCTGTTCTGGTGACAGTAATAGGTGCAAATTGATAGCCTGCCTGTCCCGCGTTTCCGTATTCAGGCGCAATTCGATATTGGCAAAAATTAAGGGGATCTTGGAGAACTTACCCTTTGCGCGCTTCTCTAGAACACGCTCATACGAGCGCAGTGTAAAGTAATCGGTGATGCCTAACGCCATTGGCGCAGGCGTGGCTTGTTCGATTTTTTGGATATAGCTATCCCAATCACCACTAAACTGATCGTTCTTTAGAGTTCCAGGCGCATGAATATGAGGCTCCCACCGCAGCCATCGTGATCCAACGCCCCATGTGTTATTTTCTTCAGACATTCCCGCGCCTCGAGTCCAAGTTCATCCTCTCAAAAATTCTACAAATTCAATTTCACGGCACGAACGGCATCCGCGAGTCTTTTCTTAAACTGCCCAAAAGCACCACTAGCCGAAATACCTCTAACTTCTATCTCAAGCCCGATCACCTGAACTTCACCTACACTGATCCTCTCGAACTCTTTAGTTTGACCAACAACAGGTGCCACGGAATCCGCAGGCACCGCTGGATACAGAAGCACCACGAGGTTTTGCTTCGTGGCAGTTGCAAAAGCAAGGGATTCATAGAGATCACTTTCAGCAATTCTTATTCTTTGTTCTCCAGCTCGCCCTTTGTATTTTGCGTCAACTACTTGGCCAAGGGCGCCCCCTATTTTCATGTCGGGAACCACCCAAACCGAGCCGACATTGCCAATCCCATTCCGATTGGATTTTCGAGTTCCAAGTCGTTCCGACTTTTGACTGAAAACAAGAGAAGAACCAATCTCTGCGCGCAAAGCTAAGGTCACAAGATCTTCCCAGATCTTCCAGGTATCGACTACGAATCCAGGCGCCTGAAGTTTTTTTGGCGAATAGGACATCCCAAAACCGTCCAACACATCCACGGCAAGCTCATATATATTGCTCCATTTTCTGGACCTACTTGGTAACGCCTGTCTTCTCACCTTTCGGATCTCAACCTGTGGTGCAAGTGCCTGCTCTACTCTGGCCAATTGACGTCTCGTTTGTGGCTCGCGCACGGCCGGGAGTAATGTCCGAACTGCCCCTAAAATTGTGGCGTTGAATATATTCAGCCGATCGTAGGAAAGTATTTTTTGCTGAAATCCATCATCAGAGGGCAAAAGCAGGTCCTCAGCTTCGAAATCTCCTTCAAGCATAAAATCTGTCGCATTGAATAGGCGATAGGTCTTTAGAGGACGACGATAGCAGTCCCAGTACATCATGATTACAGACTGCGCAACGAGGGTCACCAACTCGTTCTTTGTTTCGGTTCCAGAAGATACCCTATGCCGCGGCAGAAGACGTCCATTTCGAGATAACATAAGAATATAAAAAAAGTCCTCGCGCCAACTTGTCCAAGTGGTCCCCAAAAATTTCGGAGCCACTTCAATTTCATTTTTTGGATCAATTTGGATGAGACCAGCAATATCGGTTATCTTAAATCCTCCACTGTGATATGAGATTGGGTTCCGCGATAAATGAAGTTGTCCTTGAATCCTTTCTCCCATACTTAATACTTTGCTTACCAGTTTATTTCTCTCCAAAGAATCGCCGGAACCACTCAGCCACTTTCCGACTGAGCCATATTCTATGAATGTAGTTCGATTCCTCCCACCAACGGCCATGATCTAGCCCGCGATTGCGCGAAGTAACGCATAGATGGAATCTACCCCCGGCAAACCCGACCCAACTAATTCCAACCGGGCTTCATCTCCGAAAGTAGTATCTACAAGTGTAAGAGGATGCCCTTCAATTATACCGATATTAAGCGTAGCCGCAGTGCTGCGAGTATCTCCAAAAAAAACTTCATCAACATGTGCCTTTAGCATCTTCCATGAATCTACAACATCACGTAAGGCACCCGGAAGGTCTTGAGCAACCTGGGCTCCCCCCATTAGGACACCATGCCCAATTTGCATTTCCGCACCTCTTCCAATACGAATACGTTCGTTTATCGCCACCCACGCTCTGGTAGCTGCCTCAAAGACGTCCTGTGCACTCGCTGGTGCTGCTGGCAAGACGCCCTTCGCGGTTGCTGGCAACCCAAAGTAGTTTCTGAGTACGCTTTCATTCGGCTCAAGGTGATAGGGCATCCATCTGCGCAAGAAAGCGACATCCAGGGGTTCGACTGACGTATCCGCTTGATTCATAGCGGCAAGGATGTAAAGATGATGTGGTAAGGAATACTCTACCAAATCTCCATTTGCCGGAGACATAAGCTCAAATACTTGGGTATTTGTAGTTGGCTGACCATTTGGAGCCAATCGCTTGTCCGATTCGATTGCAACTATGCTGCCCCCGAACACTTGAACGGCAGGACCACGATTGATCTCGTCGATTATGAGAAGTGATGCCCCTTGGGACGTTTTCGCGTGTTCACTTGCAGTATAAAGTGTGCCTGTCACGACCCGGAAAGTAGGGGCACCTTGTGCACCGGCGCCAACGACCGGTACCAATCCAGTTATAAACTCACGATGCTTTGAGTTTTGATGAAAGACAGTTCGAAAAATTTTACGATCTGTTCGTTCTGCACTAGGCAACATAACTTGAGTCGCCACAACTGGCGGCGCCTTCGGAATGGCCACAGGAGCGCCGGGCACATGAATCGGCCCGGCTTGTTGAGAAGCCAAAAATGCTCTGGCAACTTCTCCTAGGAGCCGCGACTTCCCTGTTCCAGGAGGACCCGACAACAGAACGTTGTGTCGTTCCTTCAACATAGCCAAAATTTCTCTAGCTTCAGAAGATATATCAGGCATCGGAATACTCCCTCCCAGTCACGTAATCTATATAGCCACGTGCGACAGAATGCGTATTTCTCTGCGCCTCCAAAGAACGCAGGATCGGTTCGGAGACGCTAACGGCCCAATCCCCTGATCGTAATGAGTTTTCTGTGGCGAACTCAGGCCACACAGTATCATCATCTCGCTGTATCAAAAGCAGCACCATCCTGCCTTCATTCGTTGGAGGCAGTCTATTGAAAGGCGGGTATTTGTGCACCATGGGTATCCGACCTTCTCCAGGTCGAGGATCTGTTGGCGGCTCAAATATTGCCTCCCTCGACTGGCGGAGCTGAGCCTCATCGAGCCAATGAAAAGCTCCCACCAAAACCTCAACATTCGCCGCGGCCCCTCCACGGCGACGTGTCTCGATCCTCGTGTTGGGAAACAGGGCACTAAATATCGTCTGAAATTCTTCGAATGGGCGAAAACGAAGATCTCGAGCTCCGCCACCGGTATCGGCATCATTCGACTGAGCCTCAAACTTTCTTAGGTCCCCTTCTACAATTTCTTTGAAAACGATTCTTTTAATTCCCGCAGCCATATCAGGCATTTAAGTTCTCCACTTGAAGCGAATCTTCCTCGACAGAAAATTCCTCGGGCACATACGGGGTAGCTCCCCTGTTCTCTGCAAGGTCAACTCGTATCTGATATTCATCGCCAGGTCTTCCAAACATGTTTGCTGCACTTAGAAGCAAAAGATCCTTTGTAATCGTCGAGTGAATCTCCGACAAAATGGGTGGCTGTCCACGGTCCAACAAGGGGAAGTCGCGAAGTAGAGTCGACAATTCATTAAACTCCAGCCCGTAGGCAGAGAAAACTAATATATCAATTTCAGCTTTTGCTCGCGCACGGCCCCACGCTCCCCGCTCCGTTCCATCAAACTGTCCATTTAGTGCTCGGCTCAGTTCGACAAGTCGTCGACCTAAAAATGAATTAGGTTCTATATCTGGAAATGGGACACTGCGAAGAATGAAATAGTTAATGGTATTTGTAACAATCCTTCTAAGCGCCCAATCAAACGGCAAGCTATTCACTACGGCAAGCCATAGATACTTCCTGGCCTCACTCGGGTCGTTAGGGAAAACTACGGTGGGAACCTTATTTCCGCAAACTACGCCCCGCGGAACCAATGCCGCCATCATCGAACGTTCGTTGGTTTGCCCGGTAATGTCACAAAAGCCCACCCTTACCTGTCCCATTCGTAATTTTTGGGCCTTATTAAGATAATCTTTAGAAATCCAAAACTGCGGACCAATTTTGCTACCTACCTGGACAGTATCCCACCTAGCCTTCCGTCCGGTGCCGGTTCGGTAGACCTTGGCTCCGAACCGATGCTGCTGTACCATGCGCCCCTCCACAACAGGCACATCGGTGTTCGCCCCTTTTCGTTTGAAAAACTCCCGATCTCTTGTCATATCTACTTCCCTGGAGAACTCAGAGTACCAGGGAGAGTCTTTCAAATTCTTGTGAATCGATTTCTCGCTCATTTTTTTAAAAATTTTCCACTCTGTCTCTGAACGTACTTCCGGAACTGACAAGTCGGGTCGCAATTTTCTCAAAGTATTTTTGCCGAGAACTACAGGCGCCATCTGTTGGACTCCATCTCGAAGTCCCGATGCATGTCTGAGAAGTATATCGCCTTGCTCATGCCCCTCAGAATTTTTCCGGATCGCAAGTTTCAAGAACTTAAATCGGGTATCGATCGCAAAAAAACGTTCTTTGTTTTCCAAAATAGAGATTTCTAGCTCTCCAGTTTTTTCGACAAGCTCATTTCTAAGGTCATAGGTACCTTGAGAGCGAATCAATCCGGCGGGAACTAAAAGTCCAACCGAACCATCGGGCCGAGCCAATTTCAAAGAAAGTTCGATAAACGCCTTGTATAAGTCGGATTCTCCCGAACCAAGTAACGGATATCGCTCTGTAATTTTATCGGAGTATCCTTGGAGGCGCCTTTTCTGGACCAAGAATGACTTATCCACACTACCCTTGTGGTCGTCTCCATAGTGGCGAATTTCTCCCTTTGACTGCGCGTGCTCGTGTCGTGTCGTCTTAATTTTTTCCCAGGGCGGATTGCCAAGTACTAAATCAAATTTTCCAAAATCCAAGCCATCATCTAACAGGCTATCTGTGACTTTCCATCGACTGGCCATTTGGATTACAGCGCCAAGGTCGTCCGTAAGGGATGCAAGTGCCAGCCGGGCACCTCGAATCGCTTCAGATGAAAGATCCATCGCAAAAATGCTTTCAGCTAACCAGGTAGCGCTTCTGATCCGATCCGATTCGCATGCGGCTAAGCTTGAGGCAACAAGCAAAATACCTGTCCCAGCAGATGGATCGACGACTTTAGAGCCAGGTACCAGTTTATTTTCGAAGCCTTTGGTCAAAAACTGGGCCAATCGAAAATCAGTATAGTAGGCTCCAAGTTTTTTTTGTTCAACATGCTGTAGGGGCGACCTAGCCAATGCGCTAAGCGCCAACGGCGCCGAAATTGGGCTCTTGCCGATCTCACGAAGAAGCCCTTCGCCAACTTCGAGTAATTTATGGATGTCATTCTTATATTCGAGATCGAATAACTTCCTGAATTTAGAAAGGGAAAATCCGCCGTGTCGACTCGAAGCCGCTTCCAAAACCTCAAGCCGCAATTCATGGTTAGTCCCGCAATGGGCATCCAAAAAATTCATGGCCGATTCGAGTAGTACCTCTTCGAATGGGCGGGAAGCCTTCATGCGAATGCTCTTCGTGGTTGGACTAACTCCAACAAATATTCTGTGACTGATCCGCCAGCGTTGCTTGCAGCGATGTTTGGTCGATAGCGACCGATCTCTTTCAAAGGCATTACAGATAACTTGCCCAACAAAGACAGTGCCGACGTGAGTGGCTTAAGAGCTACATGTCCCTCGTCGCTATACGAGAGCAGAATCTTTTTGGAAAGTTGTTTCCGTATTAATTCTACAAGCGCGTCCAAGGCCCGGCGTCGATAGCAAAAAGCAGATGCCTTATCTTTCCATGGCCTAAGCCCCGTGATGCCCCCCACGGATGGCTTATCCCCCAAGGCTATCGTCTCAAGGATGTGGTAGTAAGCTGCGTATTGCCTTTTTGTATATGGTGGATCGAAATAAACCACGTCTTCCTCATTTACCTCAACTGACGAGACGTCTGAAACCGAAGTCGTGACGTCCACTTGCCTACTAAACAATTCGCGCTCTTGAAGGACCAAAATTTGAATCGCTTGCGGGGACCAGTACGATAGGAAGCAACCGTATGTCCCCGCAATATTAGCTACGCGATTACTCGCCAACAACAAATCAGCAACAAGCAGGCGCTCTTCTGCCAGTGTCAGAAGACTCTTCTTTTTCCAACTCGTGATTTTGCTACGGATCCCATCGATTCGAATCGCATTTTGTTCAGTGAAATATCTACGCTCGATACCTGTAAGCTTTTTCGATGCGGGACTGTATTGTTGCCAAATGAACCCTGCCTTTGACTTGGCCTCATTAAGTTCACGGAGGGTCTTTCTATAGCCTCCGAAGGCCTTAAAAGGTACATCTCGGAACGAAAGCAATCTGGCGTGAGACATTATGACGGCAGAACTCAAATTGTCATTTAGTCGAATAGGCCACCCATTCTTCGCCGCTGCCTCTGCGACCGCCCCCGTACCGCAAAAGGCATCAACAAACATACCCGACCGCCGCGTAGGTCGACCTACGATAGGCAGAATCCGGTCAAGTAGGCGTGTTTTAGACCCCAAATACCTAACGGACACGATTCCTCCTTATTTACTCAGGAATGGACGATATTCTTGCCCAAAACCGAGTCCAAATATAGGTAAAAGTGTTGAATTATAAGCATTTTATGATATTTTCCACAGGATACCGACGACTTAGTATTACCATACTTTTGTATGGTAATCAAGTCCAGAGTCCATGTTAAACTCCGAACTCTAAAGAACTGAATGCCTTATGCAATCGAGTTTCAAAGGCTCTATCGAAAAGCAAACCTAAGTGCTTTCTTCACTTCCCTGGCCACCAGCCCCTTGATCTGCGCGCTGGATTTGGCTCTGGCTGCCTTCAAAGCCATCTTCACCTGCTTGGCCACAAGCCTTCCGACTAGACCTATGCCACTGGAGCGCCTCGGGCGCCTTACTGGGCCCTTAGGGCGTCCAGGTCCCCGACGGTTTCCCGAGCCCTTGGGACGGCCCAGCTTCCGCTTGGCTCTGGTCCGCATAACCGATTTGCGCCCCGTCTTGGGCTTCACATCAAGCTTCAACAGGTCCTGTTCGGCCGCCTGTTTGGCGGCATCGGATTTGCTCAGATCGGGCATTTCGGCTCCTTTGAATTTCCAAGATTCTGCCCCAAATGGACGGCTCGAACAAGCCTTCCATCAAAGCACCCCTGCGATTGCCAGGGTGTGGGGGCTGCCCCCAAGCTAAACCCGTTGTAGTCGGACAACAGTGGATCTACAAACTAAAATGGATTTGTACCCACCGTTGGGGTGGGTACGACTCCTCCCAGATTGAGCATGCTCGGGGCAATGGTGGTGGCGTAGTTATTGTATGACCAGTAGCAGCCGCTCAACGGAAGGGTGAAGGTATAAGTGACGTTGTTCTGGAACGTAGTGTTGAAGGTTATCTCCGTGCCTATGCACGTCTGGCCGGACTCGAACGCGAGTCCGTTCCCATCGGGCACCGTAAGCCCGTCGGTCAAAACCTGAGTCACTGAAGTGGGGCAGTTGTTGCCCGAATCATCGAGATTTTCTACCACTGTGTTCCCACTGTTTGTGCAGTTTTCGCAAAGGAAATTCACGGCCTCCCAATAGTAGTCGCACTGCGACTGGGAATAGTTAATCGTGATCACGGGCGACCATTTTTGCGTCAAGACAATGGGGGCCGTTGCGAGGTTATGGCTGTTGCAGATGGCCGTTATTGCCACGATCACATTGCCGTAGATGGTCCACGGCGCGGTCTGGATCACCATTGAGGTGCTCTGTCCCGCCTTAAGTACGACGGAATTGCAGATCACCTGCCAGCCCGGCGGCAGGGAGCTGGAGGCCTGGTTGAAAAAAACAGTCGCGTCCTGCTGAAGGTTCGACGGATTGATGTAGGTGAGAGTAAACGTGTGGTAGGTCAGGGTTTCATCGTAGTTGAGCGGCTTTCCGTCCGCCGCCACCACGGATAGATAGCCGTAACCGATTTGCAGGTTCACGGACGCATAGGGCTGGGCCACGGTCAGAGATACGGGAACGGTGTTGGGCGCCTGGGAGGGCTGGTTTGCGATGCTGACGGAGTAGGTTCCAGCGTAGGGCTCGCTGAAAATGGCCTGTCCGGGCGCCGCCAGCGTGCTCGTAGTGGCCTTGGTCTGGCTCGCACCGTTGGGGGCCACGACCTGAACGTTTACCCCCGCGGTCGGGGAGGTGCCGTTCAAAACCGTCACCGTGATCTGTCCTTTTATGGCCGTGGACGCGACGACGGCATCGAGCGGCATCCTGGCGGTGCAGCCGACGACCCATGCGAGACAGGCGGCCGCGGCGGAGAGCTGGAATAGCCTCATGGTCGCGGCTCCTAGTAGTGGTAGACGGTTAGGTTGTCCAGCAGGACGTAGTTTCCGGAGTTGGTGCTGTTGGGGAAGTAGAGGCCTACGCCAGTGGTGGGAGCCCCCGTTGGTTCAGCCCGGTTTCCGGCCACGTTTTGAACGAGAAGGCTGCCGTCAACAGTGATGTTGGAAAGGCCCGTCGCGTGGCTCCAATAGAGGACTACATGGTGAAAATATCCTGAACCCAGCCCGCTAGACAGGGTCACTGAAGCCCCGTTTTCGTAGGTGTAAACCGTCGACGGAGCCAGGTAGCCGAAATCGGCCACGGTGTTGCCGTTGAGTATCAGCATCAATTCAGTTTTCGCGCCTGAACTGTTCTCAAAGTTGACGTAAGTGTCGAAGTAGTAGTCGTAACCGCTCAGATAGGGGAATACGCCGGGCAGGGTGTAGAGCCCGGAGCCGATGCCCACCCCTCCCGTGGACGAGGTGACGGAGAGGCTGGTCGGCGCGGACACGAAATCCGAGCCGGTCAGACCCATGACGATGTCGCCGCCATTTGCTGCATAGACCGAGAATTGGCTGGTGGGGTTGTAGCCTGTCCCGTCGAAATCCTGGTTGAGAAAATAGACCGGCGACCCGGTGCCGGGCCCTGCGGGCCCCATGGGACCGGTCGCCCCTATGGGTCCTTTGCATCCGAACAAAACGCTGAGTCCTATCAAAGCTCCAAGTGCCGCGACTCCCGACTTTCTGCTGACGCGCATGTAGTTCCTCTAAGAGAATGCCCGTGCAATCGGGCATGGCTGGGGCCCCCAAGGGCACGCGGGCTCCGCGGCCGGGGGCAGGACGATAAATTTGAATCCGGCCGCCGCTTCCAGGGCCGGGTCTTCCACCCGGCCCTCCCCGCCCGTGCCCAGGCGCCTTTAGGCGGAAGGTCGGATGGATTCGGGCCGGAATACGATCAGAAGGGAATGTCGTCGTTCTCCGGAGGCGGTGCATCGTCCGAAGCGTGGACGCCCTCCTCCCCCCCGACGGACGCCGCCGGGGCCTTGGTCCCCGAGCCTAAGAACTGCACCCGTTCCGACACGATCTCCAAAAGGGATCGCTTTTGGCCATCCTGGGCCGTCCATTCCTTGAGCTTCAGGCGTCCCTCAACCATGAGGGGGAAGCCCTTTTTGAGATGTTCGCCGCAGGCCTCCGCGGGCTTGCCCCAGACCTCCACGCTGACGTAGGTGACCTCGTCCTTCCAATCACCCGAAGCGGCCTTGTACCTCCGGTTGGTCGCCAGGCGCAGATTGGCCACTGCCTGGCCCGACGGAATGAAGCGCAGTTCCGGGTCCTTGGTCAGATTGCCGAGCACAAACACTTTGTTGAGGCTTGCCATAACTCCTCCTTCATCAGTCTGGAAAGTCCATATCAACGGCGTTCTCCGCGGCGTCGGCGTCCAGAATCGCATTGGCCGTGCCTTCCTCGAACAAGGCCCGCCTTTGGGCCGCGCTCATCCCGATCTCCGCCCCGTCTTCGGCGCGGGTCCTGCCTTCTCGGTAAAGGTTGCGGCGCATGGCGCCGGTCATGGGCACTTCCACGTCATTGGCCAGACGCTGCCAGTCCCCGGAGGCCTCCTGGAAGAGCCATGTGCTGCGGCAGGTGTCGACGCCGCAGGACACCGCGTGCCCATCCCTAGGCCGTTCCACGGTGAGGGCCGCCTCGATATGGGCCGGCAGTTCCGGCCTGCCGTGCGGCATCCTCTCCAGCCAGCAGGAGCAAAAAAACAGACCCCAATCCGGGTAGCCGGGAAAGGGCAGGATGGCGGGCTGGACCAGGATCACGGCCTGCCCTCGGGCTTCACCGGGTCCTTGTCACCCAGGAGGCCTTCCACGCTGAGGACGCCCTCTTCGGGCCCCTCCGCGATGGGCGCAGTTCCCCTCCTCCGGACGGCGCCCCGTTCCTTGCGGGCGGAGTCCGGACGAAAGCCCCTCGGAACCGAAGCCTCGAAGACCGCATTGGCGGGCGAGCGTTCGTCCGTCCCGGTCATGGCCGCCTCGTAGACCACGACCCGGTTCCGGCCCCCGTGCTTGGCCGCGTAGCAGGCCTTGTCGGCGGCCTTCATCACCGCTTCCACGTCCTCCCCGTCCTTGGGCCAAAAGGCCACGCCCACGCTGGCGGTGAGGACGCGCGGCACGAGCCGGGCATGGTTGGCCGGCCAGGCCGCCTTGTCGTCGCCCTCCGGCCACAGCAGCGTCAGACCCTCGGCGGCCAGCTCCGCGGCGGCGGCCCTTTCCAGCGCCGCGCGGAAGCGCTCGGCCAGGTCGAGCACGCCTTGGCGCGGCAGGAAGGCGACGGCGTAGAATTCCTCGCCGCCGAAGCGGAACAGGTGCGCGTCCGGCTGCTGGAAGATCCGCCCGCCTATGTTGGCCGCCTTCGCCAGGACCCGGTCCCCCCCGGCGTGTTCGTGCACCGAGTTGACGTACTTGAAGAAGTCCAGGTCGAAGGCCACGATCCCGCACTGCCGGGATGCGGAGACCTTGGGGAGCCAGTGGTCGTTGAAGCAGTGGCGGTTGGGCAGGCCCGTGAGCTGGTCAGTGTTGGCCTTGCGGTCGAGCTCGTCCGCCCGGCGCTCGTGCTCCTCCATGGCAACCCCCGTCTCCCGCAGCTCCACCTGGGCGTCGTCGTAGCGGACCTGCAGACTCTCCATGCCCCGCGTGCTGTCCAGATGGACCCGGAGCAACATGGAGTCGTTAAGGCGGTTGGTGAATTTCTGCCATAGGGTCAGGTTGGGGTACTTCAGGGCGATCTCCTCCCGCACCTTCTGCTGGGCCTCCAGGTAGATGGCGTTGATCTGCTCGCTCTCGAAGCCGTTTTCCAGGAGCGTCGAGGTCGCCGTCAGCGCGGACTTGAAGTGCCCGAGTCGGAAAAGGCAATAGGCGGCCTTCTGGGTCACGCGGGCCAGAGGCCCTTCGGTCAGGACCACGGTCAGGTGGTTCAACTCCTTGAGGCAGGCCGCGTAGTCCTTCACGGCGGCATGGCAGTCAGCCAGCACTTCGCGGGCGGTGCGGTCGTCGGGGTCCAGCCCCAAGGCCTGCTGGGCCCGTTCCCTGGCTATGTCGAAATTCCCCAGAAGAACCTGGCCGTAAGCGAGAGTGGACAGGGCCTCCTGGTGGCCCGGCGACAGGCGAAGCATGCGCTCCAACGAGTCCACAGCGTCCAGTGCAAGATTCAAACGCAACTGCGTCCGACCGATGAGCAATAAAGTGGCCGTATTCCGAGCGTCGAGCTGTTCGGCCCGCAGCAGATGGAGCAGGGCCGTTTGGGGGTCGGATGCCTCCACGAGCTGGGCGGCCTGGAGTTCGGTCCGGGCCATCTCCTGGCGCCGGAGCTGTTCGGCGGGTGAATCCGTCACTGCAGACCCTTGACGTTGGCGACCTTGAAGCCCTGGTCCGTTTCCACGACCTCCAGGAGGACCGTCACGGGCCAGAGGGCTTGGGCCCCATTGATGCCGGTGGTGTAGGTCATGGAACCCGTCAGTTGGAGCCAGTGAGTCTTGCCGTCCTGGGCGAAGAGGTAGCTGCCCGGCGTGACGCGGAACCCGTCCGTGGAGACTTGGTCCGTCTGGAGCAGGCTGATGAAGTCCTGGTCCAGGGCGTGGGCCTGGTAGTGCGCCTGGAACTCGGGCGTCATCATGTCCTCGGCCCGCTGCACCGCGGCCTGGTAGAGCGGGGCGGAGTAGTTGTAGTAATTCATCAGGAATTTGCCCGCGAAGGTGACGAGCTCCTCCTCTGTGCCCGGCCGCGCGTCGGCCCCCATCATCTGGGCCTGCTGGGTCGCGGCTGCCGTCCGCGCGGGAAACACGAATCTCACCACCAGGACCACGAATAGCAGCACGCCCGCCACCACCGCCACGGACAGCCAGGGGCCGTTGGCCTGTCCGGGCCTTTTGGGCGGTCCCACCGGGGTCAGGCGATTGGCCGGATTCATGGCGTAAAGGTCTTCGCGCACGGTCCCTCCTATGCTCCCTGGGATATGAGCAGTTTGACGGCCTCCCATGGGTCGCCGCCGGCCTTGGCCAAGGCCTTGTCCCTCCTGGGCAAGTCGAAATTCGGCTCCGTGGTATTGAGCCAGCGCGTGGCCGGGTCCGCCCGAATGGTGAGGATGTTGCGCTTGGAGCCGTAGAGGTAGAGGCAGTTGGAGAACTGGCCCTTGACCGTGCGCAGGGACGCCAAGTGGGCCTGCTCCTGGTCGCTGAGGCCCAGCAGGCCAGCCAGCTTCTCCACCACGGACTTGTCTTGCTGGTACAGCACCTTGGTCGGCGCGTTCCTCAAAATCGAGGGCGTCTCGGGGTACAGCAGCACGTCGTCGAGCTGCTGGGTCGCCATGATGCAGGCCAGCCCCAGGTGGCGGCTGCGCCGCGAAAGGTTGTCCAGCATGGTCCGACCGCTCTTGAAGAGCATGAAGAAGTACAACTCGTCCAGCACCGCGATCTGGCGGACGCCGCGGGCCTTGTTCTTGCGCCAGTGGGTCATCAGCCAGGTCGTGACGATCTGCATGGCGAGGCCCTGGATTTCCGCGTTCTCCGGCAGGCTGGAGATGTCGAAAACCCGCATCCGGCCCTCGGACTTCAGGGTGGTGCGGCGGTTGACCAGGCCCTTCAGGTTGCCGCTGACCGCGGGCTGGAGCTTCTGGAGCAAGTCGCGCCTGCGGCCCGCGTACTGGTGCTCCGGGTCCTTCTCGACGCTGTCTCGCAGCACCTCGGCGAGCTCCGAAAAGGTCGGGATGGAGGCTTGGACCAGGTTCCGGCGCTCCGTGGGGACCGGGACCGTGAAGCGGTCCGACTTCTTGCGGGCCGCCTGCTCACGGGCCGCGCGTTCCACGTCCACGTCCTCCCAGAAGAGGAGGAAACGGTGGTAGGTCTTCTGCACGGCCTCCAAAAGCAAGGAGCGCTCGATCTTGGGCAAGAACTGGCCCGCCTCGGCCATGAAGACCTCGGCCAGGCCTAGAATCGCCTCAATCTTATCCGCCTTCACGTTCCCGTTCTCGTCCAGGTCGTTGAAGTCCTCCATGTCGATGACCAGGCCCCGGTCGTAGGGAAGCACGTCCCAGACGTTCACCGCGTAGCGCCCTTCCAGGTCCCACTCCACGTAGTCCCCGCCGGCGGCCAGGCAGGAGAATTTGTAACTCTTGGCTTTGTCGATGATCGAGACGTCGAAGGCCTGCGGCGCCAGGCGGTTGAGGTTGTTGTTTATGCCGAAGCTCTTGCCGCTGCCGGGGCTGCCACACACGAAAATGTTTCCGTTGATGACTTCCCTGCTCCAGGGGTCCCAGAACACGGGCTGGTTGGCCGGACCGAAGCCCAGCAGGGTCCCTCCCTCCGGGCTATTGCTGTCAAAATCGAAAAAGGGCATCAGTCCGGCCACGCCCGTTGTCTCGGCCCAAAGTGGCGACCCGGCGGCGTCCACGCCCAGGGGCAGGCCGCTCAGCCAGTATTCCACCTGGCGGTACACTCCTTCGTCCGGGACTAAGTCCGAGAAGGCCGCGGATAGTTCGGAACCCTTGGTCTGGATCTCGGACTCATCCTTGCCAAACACGCTCAGGTAGCCGGACCACTTGCAGAAACGGACCTCCCTGCGGGAGGCCCGGCGCAGGAGCTGGTCGTATTCGCTGGCCTGTTCCTCGCTACCCTGGGTACCCTTGCCCTGGCCGATCATCACCGCGCCGACGGCGGCGGAGCGCTTCTTTTCGATCCATTCCCGGGTGCGCTCCTGGCTCAGACCCTCGACGTGGAAGGAGAAACGGAAGGCGGTCTGGGAAAGGATCAGATCGCTGACGGCGCGTTGGACGTTCGTGCCGGGAACTCGGATGAAGCCGAAGGAACGGACCAGCATGCTGCCGACCTGAAGGTGGTCGTAGCGGCGGCCCGGCGTGGGCAGGGGATTGGCGACCGGCGAGCGCAGGAGCAACTCCGCGCGGCTGGGCCTCACGCCAGAGGTGGCCCCGGCCTCAGCCAGGGCCTCTGGCGGAAGGGGCGCCAGACGCGAGGGATTGAGGGCCTCGTCCAGCAGCTCAACGATCTCCCGTTCGGTCAGGGCGGAAGCCTTGATGTTCCCGTCGCTCAATGCGCCGAGGAAATCCGCAGCCCTGCGGTCCACCTCGGCGGCCCGCTGGACCAGACTGGGCTCCGCTGGGCCGTCCACCCGCCCGTGCGGCGCCTGGTAGCTGAACAGGAGGTAGTAGCTCAGGACCGGCACGAAGGAAAAACGGCAGTAGTTCTCGAAGGATTCCTGGAGTACGGCGGGGTAGTAGCTGCGGAAGCCCGGCGCGGCGTCCGGGCTGATCTTCCGGTTCATCCTCAGCACGTCGGGCGAAGGGTCATAGCGGCGGCAGTCCACGACGACCTGGATGCGCTCCCCGGTCCGGAGCGCGTTGAGGGCGTTGGCGAAGCGCTGTACGGCCGCGTCCAGGTCCCTGCCGTCCGCCGTAACCGGGTTGAGCTTGGATGTGACGCGGTACGCCGCGACAACGTCCCTCTCGTCCACGACCAGGTGGCCGTCGACGACGCGCGGGATCGTCACCAGATCCGCCATGCCGCCCACTTTAGGCATGCCCTTCCTCCCCGAAATCCTTGGCCCAGGCCTTCGCCCTGCGTACGAGCGGCGGCGCGTAGATGTCGACCCCGCGCACCGGGCCCACAGTGAAAAACAGGAATTTCCCCTCCTGGCGGAAGCGCCGCAACAAATAACCCTTGGGCAGGTCCCGGCGATACAGGACGAACCAAATCCAGGGTCCGGCGAAGCCGCAGAAGACCGCGAAGCCCAGGGGAAGGTCGCCGGTGAGCCGGGACAGGCCCAGGAAGCAAAGGAAGAACAGGGCCGCGAGGACACCCGCAGCGAGGTACAGCTCGCCCTGGGTGAAACCGCCCCACAGCTTGATCTTGTCGTTCAAGTCCAGCGCCATATCCTGCCTTTGGTTTGGTTTAGGTCAGACGGTCTTTGCCGGACCGCCGCCCGAAGTCTTCGGACCGCCCTTTGAATCGCTTTTCTGCCGCTCCGAAAAGGAACGGTTACCGGAACCTTCCTGGGCCGGAGACCCCTGCGCGGAGGCCTGTGTACTTCCGGCTCCCCAGCGCCCACCGTTGCGCATGCCGGCGGCGGGGCCGTGCCCGCGCGGCTGGGCCAAGCCGGACAGGATATAACCCGCCCGGGCCGTGGCACGAGCGCCAACCTGGGCCGCGCCGCCCACGGCCTTGATGCCTCCAGCCGCGGCAGGTCCGACGCCGGGCAAAACCAGGGCCGCAGCGCTCGCCCGGTCCGTCACCGCTCCGATGGCCTTGGACCCGAATTTGCCGCCGTGTTCCATGCTCTTGCCCACGGCCACGACTCCGGTCTGCTGGTGCTCCCTAAACCCCGATTCCAGCGCCCTGCCGACCCCGGCGGCGATGACCCCGGTCACGGCGAAGCCGCTAATGATGCCCGCCACCTCCCGAAATTTCTTGAGCGTCCCGAACAGAAGCATGGGGAACAGGAAGGCGCCCACCAGGGTCCCGTCGAGCCCCTGAAGGCTGTTGCAGACCCCCACAATGAGCCAGGTCGCCAGCAAGAGAAGCGCCCAGAGAAAACCCCAGAAGCAAAGCTCAACGAACGATTTCAACCACTGGAAAAAGACGGGCCGGGTCCTGGGGCTCGCCAGCAGGGCGCAGGCAAGGATGCCGAGGTAATAATTGACGAGCAAACCGGCGACCTGGGCGCCCTTCATCAAAAGAAGCGCAACCAGCTCGAAGATGCCCATGACACACAGCACGATCTGGATCAGGCGGGACACGCACATCTCGATGCTGGACGTGACATAGGTGGCGGCCGTGGTCCAGATACTGCCCGCGCTCACGTTGTTGTTGGCGCCGAAGAGCCCGTTCCAAAGCGTCTGGGGGTCGAGGGTGTTACCGCTGGTCAGGGTGCCCGTGGGCGAGACTACGTTGATGGTCCCGACGCCGATCTGCTGCTGCGTAGCCGCGTCCATGGTCCCGAACACGGAGGTCTGGGTCAGGGCGCTCAGGATGGACGTGGCACTCTGGGGGAACTGGGTCGTGTAGTTGTGGACCAGGAGGGTCATCTCGTTCGCGAGCAGGATGATCCCTGTGTATAGGTAGGGGTAGAGGACCATGGTCCCGAAGGCGTAGCCGAAGCCGGCGAAGAGCCGCGTCCCGTCCTCGTTGGCCAGGGCGACCTTGAGGCTGTCCCCGGAGACGACCACGAAGGTCAGCACCACGGCGACGCAGTAGAACACCGAGCCCAGCGTGGTCACGTTGGAGGCCCAGCCGGGGTCGATGCACATGAAGGCCGGGAGGGACTGTCCCGCGAAGGTGGCCCCCTGGCCGCTGGTCACATCCCAGACTGGCAGGATGTAGTTGCCGATCACGACGTAAAGCTTGAGCACGGTCCAGGTGGCCGCGATCCAGATGATGAGAATAATGCCGCTGAAGCCGAAGACCGCGCCCTGGGCCACGAACTGGGCGAAATTCGTGAAGATCCCGCTGATGCCGCTGGCGGTCGCCTGATCCGTCTCCGCCGTGGCGCGGAGCCAGCCCGTGAGGGCCAGGCAAAAGAGCAGAGCGAGGGCGAAAGCCAAGCGGCGTCTCATAGGTTCGTGGCTCCGCCCAGGGCGCCCGTGTTGTTGCCCGATGTCGACGATCCGGAAATCGTCCCGTTGCCCGAGGGCGCGGCGTTCACGCCGCCCGTCCCCCCGCTCTGGGACGCCGAATTGCCGGACTGCGAAGGTACCGAGGGTGTCAGCGCCTTCAGGGCGGCGGATTGGGCCAATTGGGAGCCGTTGGCCAGGGCCCCGGCTGCCAGGTTGGAAGTGTCAGGCTGCGTGCCCTGTACCGCCGAGCCGATGACGCTGCCCGCCATGGAGCCAAGCGAGGCCCCGTACATGGCCCCGATCGCGGTGCCCCCTCCGAAGGAGGTGTATGCGCCGATCACCCCTCCGGCGACCGTGCCCACGGCAGTCAGCACGGAGCCGATGACCTGGGACGTGGCCGAAGTGACGGCGTTGGTGTAGGTGACGTCATCCTGGGTAGGGGCGTAGCCGGACACGTCCGGCATGGTGGTGGCATTGACTTGGTCCGCGGCCGTCTGGGCCGCCTCCTGGTTGTTGGTGCCGATGGCGGCGCCCTCCTGCTGCAGGGATTCGCCCAGGGACATGAACTGCGCATCGCCCGTGGCGATCATCTGCGCCGCGGTCTGGCCCAGAAGTGTCGACATCGGCCCTGCCATGGACGAGCCCACCGAGGCGAGCCCGGAGCCGGCCAGCGCCTTGGCCGCGTTCAGGGCCGCCGTCCGCTTGCAAGGGTCTTCAAGCCCCGCCTGCCACATGTTCTCCGGCAGACGGGGCTTCATGCGCCGCGCCGTGGCGGCCGCGCGGCGTATGCTCAGGGTCGGCTTCTCGCGGGCCAGGTCGTTGAAAAAGGCGGTCATGTCGTCCTGCTGCTGCTGCACGTTCTGGTCGGCCGAGCCGAGGTCCAGGCCGCCCCAGGCCGGAACGGCGAAGGCCAGAGCCAGCCCCAAACAAAGCGCTCTTCTCACGTCCGCCCCCTAGCGCGAAAGCAGCAGGCCGGTCCCATCGAGGATGGGCACGGCGGCGAAATGCAGAGAATCCGGGTCGTCCGGGTCCAGCACGCCGATGGAAAGTTCCACGTTCTGGTCCAGCGCGTGCCCCGACACAGAAACCTTGAACAGCTTTTCATCGTCGAGGCTTTCGGTCGCTAGCATCTTCTGCGTGCCCCTGTCCTTCACGTCCACCTCCTCGCAAAAGCCGGAAGAAATCACGGTCACGTCAAAGCTGTTGGGCGACGTTTCGTCCACGGTCACCTGGAACATTGCGAAGACCGTGCTCCGCTCCATCGGGCCGATGTGCCTTCCTCGCCAGACCGGGGCAGGGGCGGCCAGGGGCCGAATGGCCTTGGCCGTTCCTTCGCTTTGCCGCCGCCGGTGGCGGGCCTCTCCGGCTCCGTCCGCATGTCCCACGTCGTAGGGTTGGGCCGGGGTGCACATGTCGGCCAGCCCTTGAATGACGGTCGTGGCGCGGTCGAATGCGTCCGCCACGGACAGCTCCATGTCGTCCGGACCGGCGTGCCTGGGCCCGGCGGTGTCGGCGCCCGCCGCTCCGGCCAGCAGCAGAACCGGTACGGCGAGCAAAACCCTAAAATTCATAGCCCACGTCGGCCTGCACGGCGACGCACGTGTAGTCGGCGGCGATAAAAGGAAGGAATCCGACGCGCGTGGCCGCCCCATAACCGGGGGCCACGGGCTCGCCGATGGAACCCTCCCGCAGGCGGGCCAGTGTGTAGTCGCCCATGCTGTTGGTCAGGGCCACCCCATAGAAGAAGCGCGCGGGCTGCGTCGGCTGCCGGGCGCTGGTCTTGTGGATCAGGTGGACGAACCAAACGCCCTGTGGCGTCTGGACCTGACTGGGGTCCTGAGGATAGCCGCCGGTGAAAGGATTGCTGGGGTCGTCGCTCAAGGGCAATTGATATTCGCCATCCAGGCTGTCCAAAAGGCCAAAGGTGAACTTGCGTATGTCCAGGCGCAGGCCTGCGGTAGCGACCTGGGTGGAACCCCAAAAACTGATATCCTGGGCCGCGTACTCGGCCCAGACTTGGGCGAATTTGTAGGTGAAGGCGTAGGAGGCGTCCAAGCCGCCGCCCAGGGACAGGGAGCTGTACTGGAAGTAATCCTGGAGGCCACGGCTGGCGTTGAGGGTCAGGTCCGACGAACTGCCCGCCACGCCGAAGCGGACCCGGAGCTGGGCTAGGACGACGCCCTCCTGGCCGTCTAAGTCCGTCTTGGCCGCGCTCAACAGATTCGGGATGTAGATGACGGAAAAGGCGTTGTAAGGCGCGGTCACGCTTGCGTCCGCGTCCGGCACATCGGCGAAGAGACGGAAGGGCAGTGTGGCGCTGACCATGTCCACTGTCCGCTCGCCCATGGTGAGGTAAGAGCCGAAGTATTCTCCCGGCGACAGGAAGTCGCCCACGTCCCGGCGCCCGCCGGACAATGTCAGCCAAGAGCCGTGCCAGCTCGCCTCGGCCCGCTCCAGGAAGAGATTCACTCCCTCGTCGGTCGAGGACGTGCTGAAGAGGTCCAGCGAAATGTCAGCAAGAAAGTTCTCGTAGAGCTTCTGCTTGAAATCCATGCCCACGTAGGGACCGTAGAGGGCGCTGGGCGCCTCGTCCTGCTGCTGCCAGAGGTAGCCCACGGTGTAGTCCATGGCCGTCACCGCCGTATCCGTAAGGCGTGCGGCACTCTGCGTGGCCGTCTCCAGGGCCCTGGCGCCTTCGGCCCAGCCCCACAGGCACAGAAAGAGCGCCAAGGGCCAGAACCACCTGGCGCCGCACGCCTTGCCTCCCTTCCTTCCGGTCATCAGGGTCATGGGCGCTTCACTGGTGCAGTTGCATGGCTGTGTCGACTCCGCTCAAGGAGGTTCCGGCGCTGGAGGCGTTCCCGAGCCACCAGGAACCCAGGGCCCACACGCACCCCAAGATCAGGAGATTCCAGCAGGCTGTCTTGAGCTGGGAGCCGCGGTCCTCGGTGTTCTGCAATGCCCATAGCACGCGGACCAGGAGGATGATGCCGGTGATGCCGGCGATGAAGTTCACGACCTTCCACAGGAGGTTGTAGATGGCGGTGTCGGCGTTGCCCAAATAGCCGGTCGCGTGCAGGGCCACGGGAAAAAGCTGGGCCATGACCAGTAAAGCCGTGCGAAAACCTTGGTCGCGCCTCGTGTCCTTCATGTTCAACGAACCTCAAGCATATGGATGGGATGGATTTGGGCTGACGCGGCGGTGCATTCGCCACGAATTTGGAAATGCTTGGGTAGGAGAGTTTTTTTTGGGCCGAAGCCGCTTCCAGCGCGATCGAGACTATCAATGGAGCTATAAATCGCGGGAACCCTGCCGATCCAACAAATGAGGCCATCAAGGGCGTTCCCGGCCAGCAGGACCACGCCATAAGGAACGATCGTAAAGACGAAACGGGGGACGGTGATCTCGGCCAGAGCCCCGGCGAAGCTAAAAGGGTTTGTCGCGCCGCCGGTCAGGCGGGCGACAAACCGAATTTCCAGAAGCCGGGACAGCAGCGCGTAGCACCTTAGGCCTTTCATTTGGTTCGCGCCTTGTTCGTCATCCCGGCTGTCTTCTCTTTCAGTTCCTTCAAAATGCGCTGGTAGACCAGAGACGGCTTATGCTTGCCCATCTCCCAGAGGGCCACCGTGTTTTGACGCGATTGGATGCATTCCGCAAATTGCGCCTGGGTGAACCCGAGCGTTTCACGTAACGCAATAATTTCATTTTTGGTCATTCCCCACCCCTTTGACCCATGTTCACGATTGCCCGAATTAATGGCAATTTTTTTCTTTAAATTTCTTATTGAACTTTCAATAACGCTCATATATTATATCAGATTTCTCAAAACTTCTCTTGATATGCTGTAAAGGCGGGCATTTGATACCATTTGAGCCTGAGATGTCAATAGCAATAGAGAAAATAAAATGTACTGGCCCATAACCCTGGCTTTGCGTCTGCGCTAAGGACGAATTTTTTATGGCCCGAAGGGGCCACGGGCAGGCGCCAAACACTAAGGCCGGAGCGCTCTCCGGCCAGCACCGAGCCAGGGTCAAACCCACCTGTAAGCAAAATTATTTTTCTCAAATGCGAAGCTATCCGAGCTCACAACACCGCATCTGATCCACGCTTTGCACCCACCACTGCCCATCCCAATCCGTCATCCCCAACTTTAGGCCCCCGGCCCAAGCTACCCAAACGGCGCCCCTCGCGGCGGCGCGGTGCTGAACCTGGCCCCGCCAGGTTCGAGCCTTCGGCGGCCGCCCAGCCGGGCCTGCGGGGCCGGCGGCTCCATGCCCCGCCCTCCTCGCGGCCGCAGAGCCGCCGCGGGGAGCCCCGCGAGCGGCATTTGCGCCGGAGTTCAGGCTATTCCCCGCCGTCCCAGCCCTCCGGGACGCGCCTTATTCTTATGTCGACCTCGTCCAACGCGATCCGTCTCATGTCGAACGTGAAATAGTAGCCCTGAATGCGGAAGCGCTCGCGGAAACGGGCAACGAACCGCTTCGCGGCGGCTTCAGTCTTGAAGTGTTCCGGATGCGCGTAGATGGCGTCAGTTTCGTTCCAGACTGCATAGGGCACAGGAGTCACCTCAGAAAAGGAAGGGGGACGGCCCGTAGGCCGTCCCCCGGAGGGATCAGGCCGCCGCCTGAGGCATCTCTTTGTGGTAGGCCTCAAGAACGACGGCGCTGAGCGAATCGCGCCATTCTTTGCTCGCCGGGAAGTAGATGTCCTGGTACTCGCCCGCCGACGTTTTGCGGGAGGGCATGGCGACGAACACGCCTCTGTTGGTGGAGACGACCCGCAGGCCGGTCAGGTACACCGCCTCGAACAGGCGCACGCTTATCAGAGCTTTGAGGTTACCCTGGTCAGTGAGGTGGACCCGGATGTTGTCGACCCAGGCCGCCTGGGGCTGGCTGGTGGTGGCGGTGCCGTTCTCGGGGTTCTGCTGCTTCTTGTTCTTGGCCATGACGCTCTCCTTGAAGGTCCGGGGCGGAATTACCCCTTGCGTGCCATGGGCGCGGCCCCAAAGGCCCCGCGCAGGGGCACCGGCTCACGAGAGCGGACGGTCAGGGAGCGAGCGTGGGATCAGCCGGCGGTCTGAAGGACCCAAGGGCGGTGCTGCGCACCGGGCCGAGCAGGGCCGCCAGGCCCGTCGCGACAAGCCCGAAGCGGACCATTGGCGCGAGCGTCACGCCGCGCCCGAATTAGGCCCCGCAGGGGCCGCCGCGAGCCCTGGCCCCGAGTTGGCCGTAAGGACGCAGCGAAGGGGAAAGGCCGACCTGATAGAAAGGAAGATGAACGGCAAAGAACAGAATGGGACAAAGTCACAAAAGAAGGTCAACGAAGCCGCTTTTCCCATAGCTGCATGGTTTCTACAAGCCCTGGGCGGAGTTACAATGTGGACGAAAAAATAAGATCAGTATTTAACCTTGTATGGCTGGAAGTGGCTATTAGGGTGACTAAGAACAGGCTCAAGATTGAGCCTTAGTTCACCTGAAGCAGAATGTTAATCCGAAGGTTTTGAATGAGAAAATTTGGTCAAGTCTTTGGGATTGTGCCGCAAAGGCGCGCCTGGTGGCGCCGCCTGGTGGTTTGGTTTAGGCGATTTCGGAAACCAAAAGATCCAATTCTCTCGGCCCTGAAACCGAAGGATGCTCCCACGGGGATGGATCGTTACCAAGCGGCAGCCTGGGCAAGTCCGTATTGTTTGAATCTCGTGGAGGCGGGCGCCGGGGCCGGAAAGACATTCCTAGTCGTGGAGCGGGCCAATCTCCTTATCAAGCTGGGCGTCGAACCTGAGAAAATAGCTTTCGTCACTTTCACAAACGCCGCAACGGATGAATTGAAGGCTCGGCTCGTTGAAAAGCTTGGCCACGACGTGGCAAGCCGGATGGTCATATCGACAATTCATTCATTCGCAAAGCTCATGGCCAAAAATTTGGGATTGCCCACTCAGTACGCGCTCTACAATAAAACTAACCCCAAGGATCCGTACCGTCTCGCCTGGAGACGCGTCATGGAAACCGCCTTGGCCGGACCGGACGGCTCAAATTTCGCTATGACAATGCAAGCCTGGCTCCTAGAGAGGGACATGTTGCGTGAGGGCCTTCCTTTCGAACATATTTACCCGGAGCTCCACGGAGAGCCCAACATCGGGACAAAGGTTGGCGTAAAGGTCCGAAGCAAGGCTGAAAAGGTCATCCTTGAACGGCTTGTGGATGCCAAATTTTTCGTGAAATACGAATGGCTGTTCCTGGGGGGAAAATTCGCATTCCGCCCAGACTTCTATCTGCCCACATCCGGAATATTCGTGGAATACCTTGGCCTCTGGGACCACGAGGATCCTGTCATTCGGGATGGTTATCGGGCCTGCTTCAAGCATAAGCGTTTCGAGATGTTGCGGCTGAATCTAGTCAAATCCTTTGTAGCGATCTATCCATCAGAGCTCAGAGATGGTTCATGGTTCAGAAAGGTAGTGGCTGCGTCATCCCTCGGCGAACCACAAAAGATCGAAAAGATCCAGCGGGAGGTCCTGGATTTGGTGAGAAGCAGGCTGGATCTCGTCATCGAGCTGGCCATAGAGGTCGCTGAGCATCTGCTGCGATTTGAGGATCGGAGCGGCAAATCGGTCACTTACAACCCTGCGGTCGCCGGATTAGTCGATTTGATCAAGAGAATGCATGTGGACGTAATCAATCAATTGATGCTTGAGGAAGAGCACGAGGCCGATTCCTACCTGGCGGCTCTAGCAGCCTACTTACAGGGGAATACCGAGAGGGCCAAAATTGCCCTTGGGAACATCCAGTATCTTTTTGTGGACGAATTTCAGGACGTCTATCCGAGTTTATTCTCGATGTTGCTGCCCCTGTTCGAGATTTCAAAACCTTTTGTGATCGGGGACGAGAGGCAGAGCATTTACGGATTCCTGGGTGGTTCGCCTTCCTTCATCAGGTACCTTGAAAAGTGGCTTCCGGGAATCAAACGGTATCGCCTTCCAGTAAACAGGCGGTCCACGCCGAATATAATTAGAGTTTCAGAATCCATTCTGCCGCCCGGCATGCTCAGGGCAGAACCGAAGAAGACAGACGACATACCAGTCCGGAAGGTCATCAGCACCGACGAAGCGATAGATGCGATGGCGATTCTCTCATATGCCCGATCAATCTCCGATGATGTGATGGTAATCGCCCGGGTAGGTGCCGATACCGCGCCGGAAGCCAAGGCCTACGAATCGGCTTGCAAGGCCGTCGGCGCAAAATTTAGCACTTTTCACGGTTCCAAGGGCAAAGAAGCTGACACCGTGATTGTTGCAGGTCTGGTCAGCCGGCCTCGGGGGTCCTGGAACATTCCGCCCCGCGCTCAGGGTCACCCGCTCATTGAAGCCATTAAAAAAAGAAACGGCGGCCAGAGCATTGAAGACGAAGAACGCAGGCTATTGTACGTGGCAATGAGCCGCGCAAAGCAGCATATGTTTCTAGTAACAGGCGTGACCGAATCCGCTCCATTGGCGGCAGAACCATTGGGAAGGTGTCAGGAGGCCGTCATTCGGACTCAAGATCAACATTAGGAACGCACCATAAAATTTCGGCCCCTAGTCGACGACAGGCCGATCTAAGGACCGCAGTCACGTTCGCACCCAGCCGCAGATTGACGATCAGTTCGGCCAGCCGCTTTGCGCATAGCTGTAGAACCTGTTACCTTCCCCGATAATGACATGGTCAATCATCGGAATGCCCAGAATGTCTGCGGCGTTGCGGATACGGCGGGTCAGCGCGTGGTCGTCAGGGCTGGGCGAAGGGTCGCCTGAGGGGTGATTATGCGCGATGGCGACCGCCGCGCCGTGGGCGTACAGGACCGGAAAAAAGATCTCCCTGGGATGGGCCAGACTCTGGGTCAGGGTCCCCACGCTGACCTGGACGACCGCAAGAGGCCGGCGGCGGGCGTCGAGAACGATGGAATAGACCGCCTCACCGGGCAGGTCCTTGGCATGGGCCCGGACCATCGCGGCCAGGCGCTCCGGCCCTCCTAAGGGGTCTGTGGCGATTATGGGAGCGTCCTTGACCAAAAGGACGCGGCAGTAATGCGGTTCGATGTAGGAAAAAGTTCGGCGGCTCATGAGTGCCTCGGAAACGGGGGTTGGCTGTCACTCCCCAGGCAACCGAGCCGTCCCGAAGGCGGGCGGCTGGCCGCAGGCCGGATCAGCCGTCGGCGCCAGCTCCGCAAGGCCGAGTTTCGAGGCCGGGCCGAGCCGGGGCAGGGGCCCCGTGCGACAGCTCCGAGCAGGCAGGGTCCGCGTCACGCGGACCGAGACAGCAGCGGCAAAGCCGCGCCGCGAGTTGCGGCGCCGTAGGAGGCGAGGTCGCCGTGCAGCCAACCCCCGTCTCCGACGTCCCTCGTGAAATACAAGATGGATTTTTCAATCTGACTTCAAAAAAATCCTTAATCACCAAGAATTTTTTGCGGCCGGTCTAGACCAATCTTTCCTTGATCAATTTTATACGGTTTTCAAGTAAGTAAGGGGCAAAGTTCTTATCCCGCAATTTTTTGTCGCCCCGATTTCGATAAATATTCTTTTTATCGTCAAATCCGAAACCGAACATTGCATCAGGGCGACCTTTGCTGGTCTTACATGAAGACATAAAATCTTGCATTTCTTTAAAATCAAACAGAATGGTGCAGTCCTCATAATAGGTTTTTTTGGACTCACTCTGATTTAACGGATATATTCCAACAAGCAAAAAGAAATCTGCTTCTCTAGGGACTTTAAAGCGGTTAAACCATGTGTTGAATTGATAGCGTCGAGTCGTTTCCCTCTTCGGTATTTTAGGGGTATAAACACGTGATGCTTTGACTTGAACAGTAACAACGCGAGTTTTGCCCTTGGGCATTCGGCGAATTATCGCAAGATCTATTCCCCTCTCCTGTCGCGACGTCGGAATAAGGACCGAAAATCCATTTGACTTGGGGCGTAATTCTGCCTGAAGCCGTCTCGCCATAAGAAATTCGGACCATTGAAGCGTAAAGACGGGATTCATTCATTCCTCCGATGTTCCCTGTCCAAATTGAAGCTCGAATAGCCTATGGCCTATGCTCAACCACGGTGGATCGCGTCCACCATGCCGTATTCTAGTGCCTCTTCCGGCGTGAGCCAAGTGTCAACGTCCCTCAATAAGCTCCGCTCCACCTCCGTCCTATCCCGAAGCTTGGTATGCTTAAGGTAGTGCGCGACCACGCGCTCGTGGAGCAGATCCTCCATCTTGCGGCGGGCCAGCATATCTGAATAGTTGCCCAGCGACATACCAGAAAACCGGTGGGACAGGAGAGTGCTGTTAGGCGTCACGCCGCGACGGCCCGGCTGGCCGGCCATCAGCACCAACAGGGCCATGCTGGCCACGGTCCCGATACCAGTGGTGGCAAAGGGAATCTTGGACCAGCCCATCAGATCTATAAGCCCGAAGCCGTCCATCACCGATCCGCCGGGGCTTGAGATCAACATCTGAAGGAAGGGCAAACGTGCCTTGATGTTGGCACGCAGTATGTCCTCTTGGATCCTGCGAACGGACTCGCGGTCGATTTCCCCAGACAGAAAAAGCAGCCCTTTTTCCTGAAGATTCTCTTCCTTGATTTCTTTATTTTCCTTGGGTTCCTTTTCCATCACATCCCTCTAAAAAAGCAGTTTTACGTTCGGTTTCAGCCCACGCAGATGGAATTCGGCAGCGCGTTCGGCGTCTTGACAAGTCACCGTAGCCGCATCCGATTCGGCCTTCCGCCGAAGGCAGGCAATAAAAATGGCCTCGCGCAGTACCACACCGGCCCTGTAGGAGTCTCCGCTGCACAAGTCACGCAACAACTCCTTGACCCCGTCCGCGAGCACCCAAGGCTCCAAAGGGGCAAAAACATCCCTCCCCCACCGGACGAAATCGAATTGTCTGGTCTCCAAACGTATGGTTCCAGAGACTCTGGGGAGTGGCGGACGGTTGTCGCCCTCAATCAACAGCAGCCCTGTGCCTGTGTAATGGAGAAATTCCATCAAAGCCGAGCTCTTGCCGCCAGGTTCTAGTTCCGTGGCATCGCAGGCCAGGACCGGAAGCACGCCCGCGCGCCAGGCGCGGCTCAAATTGACATCCAAATATTCGACGCGACTGGGACGCCCCTGTTCACGTTTTTCAAAGGTCAGCGAATGCAGGCTCTCCCAACGCATGTCGAGCCCCGCGACCTTGGAGACCAGTACTGCGGCGTTCATTCCAGCGTCCATGCCATTGAACTCCAACGCCACCTTGAGATCAAAGCGTACGGATCCGGCCGCGTCCGGGAGTCCGGCGAGCATCTTGAGCTTCAGACCCAAGGCCACCAGTTCGCGCCGCGACTTCCGGTCTATGCACCGTCGCGCCGCGTCTATGTTGTTGAAATAGGGAACGTCCTGCCAGTCCAGGTCTAGATTCACCTGGGCTCTGGCTTCCGCATCAATACCCGCCGCATCGATGGTTTGCATTCCCCGGCTATCGGCCCTGGCAGCGGCGTTGCGAATGAGCCCCCCGGTGAGTTCGTAACGACGCGCCGCGGCTTCTACGGCTCCTGGGGCCGCCGGGGTCCGGAGATTGCGTTTCCAAAGCTCGACCCGCTGTTGTGTGTCCGGCATCTTGAATCCGATCTGGACCTGAAAACGCCTCTGGAACGCCTCATGCAACCTGCACCAGTCCTGGTTCATCGCCCCGATCACCACGCCGGGGTGGTCCTGCAGGATCTGAAGCAACGCGGCCGAGCCGGAGTTCGGGCCGCGCCGCATTCCCTCCGCCTCCATCCAACGTCCGCACTCATCCAAGAATAGGACCGCTCCCTCAATGCGTGCCGCGGCCGCGGCACGTTCAAAAAAGAGGGCGTCACTTTCCTCGCGCCCAGGACGTGCTGAAAGGAACGGAATCCCCAATTCGCCGGCGATAGCCTCGGCGCTAACGGTCTTGCCGGTCCCGGCTCGGCCCCAAAGCACGGCGCATCGGTTCGGCGCATCGGCTTGCCTGCACAGCTTGATGAATGACTCCAGTTCCTTCAGCACCGCGGGGGCTAGGACCAGGTCTGTTAGACGTTTTCTGGGACGGTCGATGGACAGATTCTCGTCCAATTTCCGGGCATCCGAGCCGTCGCCGGGATAAAGGAGACTGGCCAGAAACGGTGTGAGGCGGACGCCGCCTTCTAGAGGGGTGGCCGCGTCGCCGCGGGAGATCAAGCGCCGCGAAGTCAGGGCCCCCTGAGGAAGCAGCCTTTGGGCGATCTGCGCCCGCCACGCTTCGCTTTCGCCCCCCAGCCAGGCCACCATGCCTTCCGCGCTCAGCGTCCAGATCGTGCGGTTCTCGTGCGCTCCCGTTTGAAAAATTAGGCAATTTTTTTCGCGCAGCATACGGCGCAGGCCCAGGTCCTGGCCTTCAAAATATAGGGCGGCCAGAATAAGGCGGTCCAACGGCGACTCGGTTAGACGGGATACCCGCCCGGCCACCGAGGTACGGTTGCCGCTTTCGGCGGCTAATCCGCGAAGAGCCTCGTCGGGTTCTTCTCCGGTCTCGGCCATGCGACGCAAGGCCGACATCCAAGCGAAGTCGGGATCCGGGTTGGACGATGATTGGGCGCACACGGCGGAAGAGACGGCTAGCGATGACATAGGGAACATCCGAACGAGAGGTGCGTATTTTTTTACTTAACTTATCTTACAAGGCACCTTGGACATTCAGAAAATTCAACAACGCCAATGGATTTAATTCTTATCAGCACGGCGGGCCCAAGGGCCATCTGGTGAAAGTGCCTTTTTAAAAATAGCCAGCATTCCTTCCGGCATACCGGTCACCTGAGCATCTGCGATTCTGCTTCCCGTGGGATGGGGGAAAGCCAAAACCAATAAATTGTCGAACTCCACGTAGCCAAAAGAACATGATTTTCCACGAATCCCCACCGGTCCGGACGAAACCAACTCTGGATTTTTAAACTTGCCAAAGACTTCAGAAAATTGTTTCAAAACTTCTGGTTGAGTCATCACATGGTAAAGGCTGGTTCCCAAGAGCAAAATTAATCGAGGGCGAAGTATTTTTAATACAAGCAACAACGCCGGAGTTCCATCGGCAATATCTTTGGCAGTGGTGGTCGTGGGAGACGGCTTTTCTTGAATAAGCCAATTCGTGGATTGAAGGGCCGTTTCAAACGAGGTCCTTTTGTCGGGGTCGTCAACAGGGCAATCGAGCAGTCTGAGAAAGGTCGCAATTCGCGACCTGTAACGTGATCGTATTCTTCCTTTGTCATACCCATAAAGAAGACGAGGTGCCCGATTGGTTGGGTTTTCATTTTTATTCCTCCAATCGCCCCATTCAGGATCCTCTCTCCGAGTCGGCTTGTCGTTCTTCCCGATGCCGGTTTCAATACCAAGAAGAAGAGCTCCCCCCACTTGCTCATCGAGCGGCTCCATTGAAAACCACCATTTGGCCGCGGTCTCGGATTCCCACCAATGGGTCATTCCAGTGTCTCCGACAGAGCCATGTCCTTAACCTCATTCAGCAGTTCAGGGTGGAAGCTGTGCAACCCCAGAGTCCTTATCGGGCTCAGTCTGCGGACGAACTCTCGCAGATCGCCTTCAGAGGCATGTCCGCTTGCATGCGCCCCATCGTCCATGACTCTGGCGCCCCGCGCGGCCAGGAGCCCTCAAGCGTACCACGACGAGCAAGCATGGCGAAGACAAACGCGCGTTGCCAGGGGGCTCTTATTTCGGGAGCCATGGCTTACCTCCGGAGGATAGCGTTGATCGCTCTCCCCAATATATAGGTGTCCTTGGACAATGGAATTCATCCGTATTTCAAAGGATTTTAGAAAGAGAAGAGAGGTTCTCACAGACGTATCAGAATTCCTGTGCAGGTGGTAAATCCAGCACAGGAGTTCTGAAGTGAAGCTGCCCTAAAGCCTATTTCTCTTGTCCCTCCTCTTTCGTAACAACTCCTCCCGTTTTCCAATAGCCGCCATTTCCTCGGCCGTGAATTCGCCCAACACCACTGCCTCTGCATCATCGGATACCATCTTGTTCCCCTCCCGCCGGAGACCAAAAGCCTTCAAGGTCCGTGGGTTGGTCATGTCAGCTTGCTCGAATCCATATCGACTACCCTGGGGCTTGTCTGGAACTGCCCTGACAAAACGTTGATTGGTCGGATGGCAGTCACACATCGACTTCCCAGACAACTTCCTGTAGTCGCTTAGTTTCCCACACCAATCCCCAAACGTTAAACCTTCGGGGAAAGCCATTGATGTGTGTTTTTCTTTGCACCAGCGGCATTTTTGGATGATGCCCGAGATTGTATTCGGATAGGAATGCAGGCCACCACATTGCTCGCAAACTCCCGTCCATCCACATGCTCCACTGAGAGGAGACCCCCCAACGAAGAAGACCAGGACACTCTTCTCGTTCTTGCATTGCGGACAACCATCCCTCATCCCACCCAACTTCCACGCCCTTAGCAGCGACCCCAAATCGAATCGATTCATTTTGAATTCCCCAAAAATGCCAAAGGGTATTCCGTCAAAGGCATCGGGTGGTAGATCCTCTCGGACTGCTTGATATGCAAAGCGCCCCAAGATCTCAAAGCCCTTTCTGAAAAACTGCTTGGAGTTGGGGTCAAGGTCTGGTCCCTGAACCGCCTTGGCGAACTCATCTAACCACTGTTCTGTAGACATGAAAAAGCCCTCCTTGTGGGTGAAGGAGAGCTGACGCATCCGTGCTTTGCCTCGTGTGAGGCCACATCCGCCAAAGCTTAGAAGTGCGGGCCCTGGCGAGACCACCTTGCCCGGATAGGCAGGTTGGCGTGGGCGTCAGCCCAACTCTTGATGTTTCTGGTACTTGAAACGACGACCGAAGGGTTTATTTCGGCTCGGAGGACCGGCACAGCGAAACGATCAGTGCCACGAACCCTATCGCCAGCAGCAAGCCCAGGAACGCGCCGCCGCCGTTTCCGCCATGAATTCCGTGCATGGGACCCCCAAGAGAAAAGAAGTTATTGGAAGACACTACGGGATGCCAGGTACATCGGAATAAATCTTGTAAATAAAGGGTTTTTCAATCTAAGCACGACCGGCCAAATACTCGATCTCGTCCCTCCAACGCTTTCTCACTTCTTCCGGCGACAGAACTTTGACTTCATCCACCATCGGCAAAAATGTCCGCACCAACCAGTCGGTCGAGGCGGACATGATCGTTGTGTCGCACCACCCGTCCTTAGCCACCTTCCCCACCCTCTTGAAAGCCTTTCTCCATTCGTCCGCCAGCTTGCGGGTGACCCGCAGTTTGACCTCAGTTTCCCTGCCCGTAGGCTGATAGATACTGAGATCGCGGGACCTGGCCGCCTGGAGATCAACTCCCTTGGGCCACTCAAAGACATGGTCCGTGACCACGATCTTCGCCATATGGCCGATGGCGAAGGTGCGCAGCGCCTCCCGCTGGCGGTCGAAGGTGAGCACACGCCAGGCGCCGTTGTCGCGCCTCAGGGAGAGAGGGTCGGCCACCCTGCCGGCCGACTTTGAGGAGGGCCCCCGGTATTCGAAGGCCAGGGTCCTCCGTTTGTTGAGCCCTTCCCTGATTAGGGCGACTTTAGCGCGGACGGCGGACGGGTCCGAAGGATGGTAAAGAAAATCCAGATCCGTTACTGAACCTCCGGCCGCCTTCCGAAGTCTGGACGCCAACCGACGGCAGGCCTCCCCGGCGCCCGGCTCCACAGCCAGGCTTTCCAGCGCGTCGGCTGCGAGGATGGCGTCGGCCTTGCCAAGGCGGGACAGCTGAACCAGTGCGTCTGCTCCTTGGGACCCGAGTATGCGGGTCCCTCCTGCATCCTGGTCGAAAAACAACTGGAGCGGAAGCTGCCCGGCCGGGGAGAAGTCCTCCGCCTCGGTGAGCCTGCGTGCCAGCCGCAGCAATTCGCGGATGTCGATGCCGTATCTGGCCTCGACCTCCCGGATCGTGGGCGGACGACGGCCACGGCCGCGGGCGCCCGCTGTCAGGATCGTGAGCACGCGGGCCAGGGTCCACACCACCCTCTTTCCCCTGGTCGAGGCCCGCCTCACAGACACGCCTTCAAGAAGGCGGCGAATTCTGACCGCATCTCGGGCGGCCCCAGGATCTCGGCGTAGCGCCCGTATCCAAGGACCATCCGGTAGAAACGGCGCGGGGAGCTGACCGCAAACTCGGCCTTCACTGCACCGTCGGGGTAATCCTCCACCACGGCCCAAGGGGCCCGCTCCCTCAAGCGCCAACTTTCCTCGGCCGCGATCCGGATCTGGACCTTCCGCAATCCCTCATTTTCCAGCCTAAAGGCGTTCCGGTTGGCATGCTCCTCGAACACGAATCCCTTTGGCGCACCAAAAAACAGCTCCGCGCTGGCCTCAAGGCGGGCGATCTTGGCCACAGTGAAGGTCTTGGGGACCTGGTCGCGGTGGCACATGGCCACGACGTAAGGCCGGCCGTGGTGCAGCCATCCGCCGATGGGGCTGATGACCCTGGTCTCCACGGTTCCGGTACGGGACGGATAGCTGATCTGGACGGCCGACTTGACCCGGGCCATGGCCATGAGGCGGGACAGGCGCGCGTCCAAGGCGCTGGACTCGCGGTTCTCCCCCTGCCCTTCCTGGTCAAACGGGGCGTGGAAGGCGAGTAGGTTGGACAGGACTCGGGCGCTCGGCGGCGCAAGTTGCTGGACGACCACGGGGTCTTCCAATAATTCGCGCAGCCCGCTCGCTTCCGACTCGCTCAGGCAAAAATCCGCCGGAAGCGTCTCGCCCGTGCCCGCGACGCGGTACCGGTCCCCACCGTCTTCCCCCGACGATAGGATGGGCAAACCGAGGCCCGCCAGGGATTCCATGTCACGGGCCAGCATTTTCTTCGCTGCGACCGCCTGTTTCCCAGTTTCTGTCGGATAGAAGGTTTCCAAACGGCCAAAAATATCCTCACGGGATAGGCCACGTTTCGCCCCGGCCAAAAGGGCCATCAGGGCGAGTTGACGTTCGAGGTTTTCGGCCATAATGGTGGGAACCTCGTTGCTGATTAAAATGCACCCCGATCATATCCTCACCAGCGATTCGTGTCTGCCCTCAGTATTCTGAGGGCAGGAGAATACAGGTCGAGGCCCGGTCACCGTCGTCGCCTTTGGCTTCGGTGATGACCCAAACCCGGGCAGTGCTGGTGAGGCAGTACCGGGAAAAGACTCGGCCACCGTTCTGCACGGCCTGCCTGTTGGCCTCTCTGTCTTCAGGTGCCATTTCGGACCAGTCGCCGTCGACATGGCGGTCTAGAAGGTCGCTAGGGGCTACGCCCTGCTCGGCCAGGACAGTGATCGCGCCGGGTGTGATGACGAGCTGGCCCAGGTTGAAGAGTGGTTGTATGAATTTCATGGTCGGCTCTGAGTGGCGAGGGGGCGGAATGCCCTTCTCGCCCCGCCCAGCGGGCCGATGGCACGGACCTGGCGTCAGGCTTTAGCCGGGACCGTCCGGCCCCTGGACGGACGAGGCACGGAGCCCCACGCCGCGGGACGCGGCGCCTCGACCGACACCGGCCCCGAGGAGCCGAAGGATGAGGATTCGCAGGGGCGCGGCCTCTGGACGCGCTCGCCGGATGACGGGACTAAGGTGGGGCGGGCCAGGCGCGAGCGTCACGCCGCGCATAATTAGGCCAGGGTCCACCGGCCGCCGCCCCATGGGGCTCCTGAAAGCGGGACGGGCCTGAGGAGAGGAAGGGCAGGACGAATCCGAACCATTGGAATAGTACTGAAGACATGAACGACTGAAAGCGCGGGAACTCCGAAGCACCTGTTCCCTTTCCTTATCTTCCGGTCCACATCAAAATGCTTTTTTCAGTCCACGAGACGACGCCTACGGCGACGTCTCGTGGACCACCTTATCCGAGATTGGCGGCACCCCTTCATCACGTCCTCCGCCAATCTCGGCCGCCTTTGACCTTAGACACTGACAACACACAACCCACACCCCCACCCTAGGTTCGATTCCCTCATTGGTAATTACTCAAAAACCATGGTCATGTCATACGAACCCACCCGCTACTTCACAACCCATTCACAGTCTATGGGAGCGGGTGGGTTCGTATGCTCGGAGGCGCTGGCCGACGAGAATGACCTTGGTTTTTGAGTGCTTTTTCCGGTTGAGGGGGGCTTGTGTAGCATAAAGGGGGAGCCCTGCTCTTCTCCAACTTGCGTCAGCCAAATTTACCTGCCGATTCCGAGATGTCACTGACTTGGATCGTGCACCACGAAACACATCTCCACGGTACAGAAAGTGCAGCGCTGCACTTTTTCGCGGGAGTCCCGGAAAAATTTTCTCGATTCGTACCACAGGACTTGCGGGCGTCCCCCCCGCTGTGTAGGATGCGCCCTTCACCACTGACGCGACGCAGAAACGAGGATGCCATGACCGAGACGCACAGCCGCGACGATGCACGCCGCTATACAGCTGAATTTAATCCGCTAATTATTATTCACGCACACGGGCGAGCCCACCCGCGCCCGCCAAACAGTCTAGACCCACCCAACCTTTAGCGGCGTCCGCCCCTTGTCCGTCCCAATGGACGCGCCTCCACACCTGCCCCGCCGCAGTTTTACGCCATGGCGTACAGACGCGCCCAGGACGAGCCCCTTTGGCTCCAGCCCGTGTCTTTCCGCGTCCCGCAGGCGCTTCCAAAACTCATATCCCCTCCGAAAGGGGAATCCATGAAAGTTCTGTCCCTACTCAACAACAAAGGCGGCGTCGGCAAAACCACCATCAGCACCAACCTGGCGGCGCAGCGGGCCCGCGGAGGCTCGACCACCCTGCTCATAGACCTGGATCCCCAGCAAAACGCCAGCGAGGCCCTCGGTGTCGGACGCGACGTACCCGGCTTCGACAGCTACCTCAACGGCGGCGTCGACCTCGGGCAACTGGTCATGGAGCAACCCGGCGATCCCGTCAATCCGAAGACCAAAATCCCGGACCTGTACGTCGTTCCCGCGGGGCGGGATCTGCAAACCGAGGCGGACGCCCTGTCCGACGAAAACCTGGACGGCCACATCGCCCGATTCAGAGCTTCTCTGACGGAGTTCGACGCCGAGGCCAAGGCCCAGGACGCAAAGCTGGACCTGGTCGTCCTGGACCTGCGTCCGGGTCTGGACCGCATCACCACCTTGGGCCTAGCCGTCAGCAATTTCGTCCTGGTGCCCCTTGAGTGCGCTGAAAGTTCCCTGAGCGGCCTCATCGCCTTGGACGCTTTCGTGGACCAGGTGCGCAACCGTTTCAATCCGAATCTCGAATGGAGCGGGGCCTTCGTAAACAAATACCGGGAAAACGACAGCCAAAAACAGTTTGTTGCCGAAGTCCGCGCACTGCTCAAGCGGCGCCTGCTCTCCACCATCGTCCCTTTGAACCAAAACCTCGCCGACGGCTACACCGCCCGCTGTCCCGCCGTCAGCTACTTTCCCGCCAGCGACGGAGCGAAAGCGATACGGGCGCTTTCCAAGGATCTCTTCTTCAACATGGGGCTATGACATGGCCAAACCCTTGCCGATCAATTTCAGCAAAATCATCTCCGGAAAGCCCCTGCAGGGCGACGGCATCCACTCCAAACCGGTGTTCCGTCTCCTCGTGCTCCGGGCCGACCAACTCAAGGAGCCGGACACCTCGGACCGGGAAGAGTCCCTTAAAGCGGATTGGGACGAGTTCCTGGCCTCGATCCGCTCCACGGCGGGCACTAGCCAGCAGGGGACCGGAAATGTCACGCCGATCATCGCCGTGGGTGTCCAGGCACCTTATGAAATCGTCGCCGGCCGCAGACGATACCTCGCATGCAAGGAACTGGGCCTGCCCATAGACACGAAGGTGTACCCCTTCCTGAGCGACGATGAAAAGGCCCGGTTCAAGTATTCCGAAAACTTCCAGCGCAACAACTACACACCACATGAAATCATCGCGAACGTCCGAAGAGAGCTCGCCCAGGGCAGGGATCGGGAGTGGCTATGCGGCGCCTTCGGCAAGTCCCTTCGTTCCATCGCCTCTTACATATCCATCGCCAAGGACGCCCGCATGGCCGAAGAGGTCAGTCGCGGTCTTTCCCTGCGCGAAGCCTCCCGCCTACAGCAGGAATTCGGGGATGGCGCCGCGAACGAAGCTGCCAAACTGCGTCAAACCGGAAATTCCACGGATCAGGAATCCCATCCGTCCCCAAGCTCAAAACGCAAAAGCGCCGGAGAAGTCAAAGCCCGGAGTCCCTTGGTCACGAAAGTCGTGCCCGGCACCAGCGTTTTGGTGCGTTTCGACGAAAGAAGGGCGGCTCGCACTGACCTCAACGCCTACGCCAAATGGCTGGACCGTGAGCGCGAAAGAGTCGGAGCCCTGATCGGCGCCGCCTCCCGGCGCAAGCAGGCGGGGGCATAGCCGTGGCCGCCTTGGAGTGGTTCTTCCCCGGCATGGCCGCCGCCTTAGGCGGCGGGGGACTGCTCCTGCAGAAGCACCATCCCCGTTTCAACAGGAAGAAGACGGGCCGCAGGCTCAACCCCGACCAGAAGCTATCTGCTTGGGAGCTCGGCGAATTTCCGCTGATGTTCACCCCGCCACCCAGGCGTTTCATCCTCGGGGAGGAGGCCCGCTACTACCACCTCGCCGCCATCGGGGCCTCGGGCACAGGCAAGAACCGCTTCTTCCTGCTTCCCTGCATCTACCAGGACATTATCCGCGGGGCGTGCGTCATCATCATAGATCCGAAAAACGCCATGCTCAGGCAGATCGCGGCCTATGCCGCGTCCTGCGGCCGAAGCTCCCAGCTCCGCTACCTAGACCTATCCAATCCGGCCAGGTCCTTCACCTATTCCCCCTTCACCCGCGACGATCCAGGCCAAATGGCCGAAAGCCTGCACACGGCGCTGTTCCAGGACGACACCACCCCCACCCCCTACTACCGTGACACCGCCCTGACCTGGTCCTACGGCATCTTCGCAATATTCCACCACCTCCAGGCCTGCCCAACCTTCGAGCAAATCCGGCGCCTGGCCCTGGATCGAGACGCCCTGAAGGTGCTGATTGGGCAGGCCCCTGACCTGCCCGCGTCCAAAGAGCTCTACCAGGAATTCCTGTCCAAAAGTCCCGATGAATACACCGAGCTGATGCGGGGCGCATCCAACAAGCTCACGGCCATCACCAGCGCCAAATACGCCCCCTTGGTCAATACGACCGCCCCGAGCATAGACCTGGGGGAGGTTCTCGCCAAAAATCAGATCCTTTATGTGGGCACAGCCAAGGACATGTACCCGTCCAGCTCAAGGCTGATTTCGACACTCCTCTTGATGGACCTGCAATCCCGCCTCACCGCGCGTTTCAACAAGCCGGTGCGCCCCTGTTTCCTTTACATCGACGAATTCGCGGACGTGATCTATCCGGATGCCCGGGACCTGATCGCCAAGGCCAGGGACGCGCGCGTGGGAGTGGCCTTCGCCCACCAGTCCAGCGGGGACCTGAAAAAGTACGGCCCGGCCGTGGCGGAGGGTATCTTTGAAAACGCCGGAAGCAAGGTGATCTTCCGCCTGGGCTCCGCGGAAACGGCCGAGCTGTTCGCCAAACTGGCGGGCACCTGGACCGAAAAAAAGGACCTAGTGAACTATTCGCTCGACGGCCCAGCCCTCTTCGCCGGCAAGGTCGCCAAGGGCGTGACCACGGTTGAAGGGGAGACCTTCCTGATCCATCCGAACGAAATGAAAAATCTGCCGGTGGGCGAAGCCTACATGATCCTGCAACGGCTGGGGCCACGGCAGATCTTCCACGGGCGATTGATCGACGTGGACAGGATCGGCATTCCCCCGCTGGCTGAGGGCGAAGTTCCACCGCCCACCGCGGGCCGGGTCCGAAAGCCCGTCACACTGGACCCCTTAGCACCAGCAGACGGACCGCCAACGTCCAAGCCCTCCGAAACCAATGCGCAAGCAACCGAACCCCCGACGCCCAATCCCTCCAAGATCAATGCAATGGGCTGGCTCGCCAAGAAAAGAAAAAAGAAGAAGCATGAGCCTTGAGCTGACCCCCAGGGACCTTGCGCTGCTTTGGACGACATGGCAGAACCGGCTCATGGCACCGCGGCAGTACCTCCGACGCTTCTGGCCGGACGCCACGCAGCAGGCGGCCTCCATCCGGCTGTCGGCGCTGAAAAGCGAGGGGCTTCTCAGGCGCACCCTCATTCCCTGGAACGTCGACCGGCACATCTACACCATATCCGCCGCCGGAAACCGGGCCCTGGTTGAGGCAGGCCTGCTGGGACCGTCCCAGGCCCGCGACTTCCCGCCGAGGCCCCAGGAATTGACCAACGCCCTCATGCACGACCTAGGCGTGGTGGACCTGCGCATCGCGCTGGAACTCACGGGTGCCAACGGGGCCACGTGGGTCTCGGACCACCAATTGCGGCAGGCCCGGCGCTGGCGCCTTGGGAACACTCGCGTGGCCGATGGGATGTTCGAGTTCGAGGCGCATGGCCGGGAAGGCCGGGGCGTCCTCGAATTCGAGCGCCAGTCCTACCGGCGCCCCAAGATGACCCAGGTCCTGGCCCGCTTACGCTTCGACCACGGCAACGACACCATCTTCTTCGTGGCCCGCAGTGAGGAACGCGCCCGGCGCGTCTGGGCCTGGGCCGCCGAAGCCTGGACCTGGGGCGACAGGCCGGAACGTTTCTTGGTGGCCCCGCTGGAGGCCGTGCTCAAGGATGGGCTGGACGCCGGGTTCGTGGACCTTAGGGGAGAGGTATTGGGGCCTCTAAAGGGCTCCCAGGCCGTGAAAACGCTATTGTGAGGCCTGTTTCTGAAAATTTTTGTCGCAATTTTTTGCACCACCCGCGAAGGCACGACCGTGAGAAGACCTACAAATACGCCAGATTGAAGCTCGGGAATCTGAATAATTAACCAATGGCAGCAATGCTTTTCATAGTTACAGGGACAAAATGGCCCGTTAACTGTCCACAAAAGGGGAGAAAACGTAAACGAACAGTTGCCTTCTATCAGGGGCTTTTGAGGTAATCCCAAAAGAAAGCCAGCAGGCAGGCATAGCCCATCATTAGTGTGGCAATTTTTCCAAAAAAGCACGCAAGGGCTGGGATGGTGATACTCCAAGGATTGTGGCCCTTTGCCCCATCTATGTCTGCTGGAATCCGCCCATCTTCGCTTAGAAAAATCCACTTGCAGATACACTGTATCCAGCGATCGTACCAAGGCCAGTCTTTGTCCTTATGAAGGGCTATTAACTGGTTTTTCAGATAGATGCGACCCCAGAGGATTGTCTTCAATAAGTACTGAAAGATGTCCAAAATTAGTGTCGCCACGAACATAACAAGGGCAATTTTCAGGACCAAGGGGAGATCCACGCGGCGAGTCGCCTTGAGGTCGTAGAACCCCCAAATAATTGCTAGGCCGGCGATGGCGAGATTGCGGGCGACATTGCTCAAGTCGCCGCTGGATTCCTCGTAAAAGGTCCGTGCGGTATCTTCCACTATGGCATCCGGCACAACTTTCGGCATTGGCGGTTCGGAATCTGGCATTTCTGATTCTTCATTCATTTCGGCCCCGGACTTTTGGGGGGGCGATAAGCTCCAGTTTTGGTACTTCCAGGAGGTTCATCATCAGCATCAAGGCGTATTTGGTCCCGAATGATGATTGGACCAAATACAAGCGTGATAATTCTGTATAGGTTTGGCTCGTTCTCTCGATACCTGACTTCAATGTTACTTCTGATTGGAACCAGGAAATTTCGATCAGCCACTGATACAAGATCGGGGTGCTCTTTTGCGAAAAATTCTTGAACAGCGTCGAAACTGATTCCTGTAATTCCAACGATATCGGAAATGGAAATTACTTCGGATTCGTAGTGTTGCCCTTCCTGCTGACAAATCCAAAGTGCCGCAAGCATTTGGATGTGCTCCGGCATTTGCCCTCTCTTGTATTCTCTTAGACGATTGTATTCGTCGGAACCAAACAGAGGGCCATGCCTCGGCAAATCAAACAATACACCTCGGTCCATGGCATCGTGGTAAAGCGCCTGCGCGACCAACAAATTCTCAAAGATGAAACTGAGGAACGCTGTGCCACTTTCAGCCTGTGGGGCGGGGATGTTGCTGAGGACCTCGTTATCCAGGGGATGACGAATCTGGATGTGAGTCGTTTTTCGGTTGGGTAAAAGCCGGAAGCGAATCTCTGGGAAATAATAATTTTCTACATTATTGAGTGTAAATTGATACGTGTACCTGCCCACTAGCCCTCCTTACGTACCCCAGAACTGTTCCGGCTAACCATGCGATCTTAATTTTTAAGGTAACTTTTTCGGTAAAAAGGCGCCATTGAAAAGAATATCGGCTCCCCCTTGCCAGAGCCGAAGCCATTCTAAAACAGCTCCTCCTGCTTCCGCAAGGCACCCCAGGGCTCCTGGATCAGCTCAAATCCTTGGGAACCATGGACTTTGAACGCCTGGGCGATGGTTTCCGGAGCCCTGAGGGCAGGATCCAGCCACCCGTCGACTTGGGCATCATCCAAAATGACGGGGGAACGGCTATGGAAGGCCGCTACCAGATCCATAGGGCCGATCGTCAATACAGCCACCGACTCCAGGCCCAGAGAATCGTTTCGCTCCCAGATCGCCGCCAGCCAGAATCCGCCGCCGTCCTTGGATCGTACTTTGTATCGGTGCCTCAAGGGCACTTCCTTGTCGGGGAACTCGTAAAAAGCGTCCACCGGGACCACGGCACGCCGGGCTAGGATGGCCTTCCGAAAGCTGGGTTTATCAAACACTGACTCGGTCCTGGCGTTGTAGCAGTGCCGGCCGTACTTTGTGCCCCGTTCGGCGGGCACCCAGGCGGGCACCAGGCCAAACTGGCCGTCCACGGCTTCCCGGTCACCGGTCGCGGGGTTCACGCGGCCAAAGGCCAGGGTCTGCAATGGAAACCTGTCCCTGGGGTCGTCCAGGTCGGTTTGGGAGCGGATTTTCAGGCCGGCAAAGTAGAACTTATTCTTTGCACCTTGGGCCTGCATGGCTGATGCACACATAGGGCATTATCCCTTGGGAGACTTCCACCATTCAAAGCCAGACATGGCGCCGGGACCAATCGCTGGGGCTTCACTGGGACTCAGGGCCCATTCCATATGGGAGGCCGCCCAGCCATCTATGCCGCCACCACTTAAAACCCGGTCGAGTGAGGAATAACCAGCTCCAAGTCTGGAACGGATGTCGATGTCGGTTCTCCCGGATTTTTGGATGACCTCCTCCAAATCCCGCGCATCGGCAAAATAGAGATTTTCATCCGGACGCCAAATCTTCAACGTCAGCTTCGGGACCGCTTTTGTCCTTCCTCCCACGTATCCCTCCCAGGGACAGTTCGCCGCTCTATACCTTTAGTCCTCTGCCGACCTTTCATATTCCTTTCATATGGCCTTTCATATTCCTTTCATACTCTCCCAGTTTTTGTCGGTGTTCACCAGCGCCTCCCATCAAAATCATAAAGCCCTTCCGCGGTTCCGGTACAATTTACCGTTGCCGCGGAAGGGCTTTTCGACGCTAGGGGGCGTTGGTGTTTAGAAGTTTGTAATGCCTGTTTTTACTAGAGCGTCGATTTTCGCCTTAGGAAACCGCTGCTCTATCCAACTGAGCTACGAGGACGCTTAGTTTGCAATGCTTTTTCTACTCGCCTTGCCAGCTTTGGGGCTTGTGTAGCATCTGTGTAGCAGAATTTACGGTTCCAAGCTCCAAAACTTCCCCGGAGGGGTCTGTAGTATCGCAAGGAGGCCCGGATAATTTCAACTGCTTCCTTTTCTGCCTGCGCATCTCGGTCACGGCCATTTGGTTGATATAGCGCATGGTCGTGGTGATGTCCTGGTGGTGGAGCATGTCCCGTATCTCCAGGACCGAGTAGCCCTCAATGGCCATTTCCGTGGCAGCGGTCTTGCGGCAGGAATGTAGGGTCAGGTTCAGGAGTCCGGCCTTGGCGCAAGCCGCCTTGAAGGCCGATACCACGGCCGAATAGGGGACTTGGCTCGGCTGCCGTGGCACCTTGCACCGTTCCGGCTGGCGTAGGCTATCTCCTTCCGGCCATTGAAACACCAGATCGCCGTCCTTCTTGCCCTGGCAGAACATCCGGAATACGTGGAAGGCCTCATCGGTCCGAAGGTCCACGTCACCGGCTTTCTTGTTCTTGGTCTGCCAGCCCTCCAATTGGACAAGCCGGTAGTCCAGCTTCACCTGGCGCTTCCTGAGGCTCAGACATTCCTCGATCCGCATGCCCGTCGCCCAGAGGACCTGAACAATGGACTTGAGCAGTTGGGGCGGGAAATGCTTCCGATTGGCCGGCAAATGCTCACAGGCCTCCAAAAAGCGCCTCTTGCTGTCCGGATCGAACCAACCCCTCGGGGACACAGGCTCTTTGGTCCTATGCTTGCGCCGGACAAAGGGATTGCGCTTGATCACGTCCTGGTATTTGTCTTCCCCTCTAGCCCAGTTGTAGGCGGCGTTGAAGGTCTCCAGTTCGCGGTTGATGGAGCTTTGGGACACCGGCTTGGCTCTTTCGCCCCTGCCGACAAACTGTTTGGAACGCCAGAGACGGTAATGGTGAAGGTCCTCAGAGCTGATCCTGTTCAAGTCCTTCTTACCCAAAACCATCTTCAAGTGCTCCAGGTGAGGCCGAACCTGCTCCCCTCGGGAGTTCTTGCGCCCAATCTGCCACTCCCGGTAGTCGTGGGCCAATTCTTCGAACGTATACACCCGTTTCAGGTTGTCAAAGACCAGTCCCTTCGCCCGGACCGCCGCCTGCCGGTCTGCCAAAATGCGCTTGGCTTCCGTCAGGCTCTCGGTCTTGGTGGACTCATGGACCCTCCGGTTCTCGGCGTCCACGAACGAAATCCACCAATGGGGCGACAGGCGTTTGGTGCCGTCCGGATTGGTGCCGGACGCTTTGCGGTAGGGTTTCATAGGCTTTCTCCTAGCCCTACCGTTTTCCGCATCAGTATTTTATCTGCTTTTGGGGGCTCCACAAGCGCCTTAGGACGCTTCGGCACGGGACAGCCGGCGTCCAGCCACTCCATGATCTCCTTGGGGTGAAAACGTAGAACGGACTTCTTACCCAGACCTCCCATAGCCCAGCGCTTGCAGGGCATGAGCCCCGCCTCGGCGTCGCGGTATATCTTGGATGGACTGAGCCTGGCGAATTTGGCGACGTCCTTAACCGTCCATAGGTCCCTGGATGCAGACCCTGAGCGCGCCCGGCGCTCAACGAGCTTTTCTTTGCGGCGTTCCTGTATGAGGGACCCGTGGACCTGGATCATGGCGGACTCTCCGTTTTCGGCTTCGCTGAGGTTTACGAACCGTTAGCCCAATCGACGGAGTATTTTGTTTTCGCACCTGGGCTTGGCTGTTACGGCATTGTGCCGCGAAATCCAAGAGAGCCCTGATAGCGAGTTGGGAGGGTTTGAAGGTATGGAGCTCCCATCGCGCCACCGACGCGCGCGAAACACCCAGGCGAAAAGCCAGTTCTTCCTGGTTCAAACCCAGGCTCTTTCGCAGGGCCCTGATCCAGTCTCCGTTGATCTGACGACGTTCGCTGTTGGTTTTCATGGGAATTATGATAGTTTTTTGCGTTCAATAACGTCAAACGAATTGAAAACAAAATCTTTATTTAAAGTTCAATAAGAAATTTAATATGATCTTCAATAATAAATTACTAGAGCGCGATCCAATCCTTCAAATACCAACTAGATTTGTCGCGAGTATCGTATACGTTCCAAGTATCAACTACCTGACCCTCCATTCGACCAAACCACATCTGCGGATATAGGCCGAAATACTCTTGCTTGCTCGCAATATTGTCGGTTCCATCCTGATTCACAAAATAAAGAGCAATCTTGTCATATCCTTTCGATCCATCTGCAAGCCCAAGTTCCCAAGGTATCCATTTGGATGAGTAAGTATCTGGCGACATCATTATGACAAACTTCGGAATCTTGATGATATTCTCTTTCAGATATGGCGCGGCTTCTGTCGATGGAATTCCGGATAGATTTGCATCCTTTCGGTCAACAAAAACTTTGGCGTTAAACTCGATCTTAAAAAAGCTCAGCGTTCCTTCGATAGCTTCATCGGATTCCTTAGACGAATGTGACAAAAATATTTTCGTATCGTGGTCCTTCTTAGCAGCTTCAACCTTCAAAAATGCTCTGCTGCTCCTATTCTCATTAGGCAAAGACCGACTTCTCCGAGCATAATCGGCAAGTTTTGCAAAAGTCATTATCGCCATTTAAGCCTCCAAAACTAGGAATTTGCTCTTCTCATAGGTCGAGAAAGATCATATTCGCAACTCTCTCTGTCATTAAATGCGTTTTCTATAAGTCTAGATAGCATAGCGGGATATCCAAACATTTTTGACCAAGGCACCACTGTGATCTGGACACTTTTTGCAATCAGATTATCAATGATTCTTGCGGGTAAAAATGGGTACAATTCTTCAAATCCGATTCTATCTCTAATCTCGATCCATGCTTCGACCTCGGAAAAGAGGTCTTCTTTCTCGCCCTTATGAGAAACCGTGGCTCGAAAGCAACCAGTTGTCGGAAGAAGCACCACAATTATTCCAGACTTCTTGTTGATCGCACCATCAAACATACTGGAATAAAGTTCCCAGTCTACATGTTTTCTCGTAGATGTCTCCACTCCTGCCAAAAGTATTGTTACTGTCGAATCCATCAAATATTCATCCCGAATCTTAACTCTCACCTGCTCGTCGGATAACTCATCACTTATATCCTCAGTATCCACAGATAGATCGATGAAGACAGGCTCTCGCTTATTCCATGCCGTCAACAAATCTTTATATCCTCGATCTTTTCCGTGATGAAAACTTATGAAAACTCTGTGCATTGGAACCTCAAAGGCAGCCGGAGACTAGTTTCCCGATACCTTATTTATAGCGGCCTGCAACTGATCGTGATTCCAAGTAACAAGCTTGACCTTATGCTCAATAATAGCAGCCGGCAAATTCGTAGGCCGAGTATCACCTTGATACATAGCAATCACTCCCTTGCCAAGTCGGATGCTTTCGCGTATTTCCCAGTCTACCCACTTACTTTTAACCGCGGCATTCGATAAATAAACAATCGTTACTGACGATTGTCGAATTTTTTCACGAATACCCCTCTTGATATATTCAGCGTCCTTGCTGTCAAATGGCTCTTGGATAGACCAGTCATTAAATTCGATATCTGTATTTTCATTTTTAGCTTGGGCGCGGAGAAGATTAACTTCGTTAATGTCTTCAGTCGCAAAACTAATGAAGACATTGCTCTTTCCTTCTCCGCTACCCTCCCGCAACGATTCTTTTGCAGCTGCCTCGAGACTCTTTAATTCGTCGGGAGTCAAACTACGTCCACCGCCACCGCCACCCATACTAAGCCCCCTTCGTAAGATCGATTCCGCTTAAGCTAAACTCTATGCATGCTACACAGACGCCACAAGGTTCTTTTGAACTCGCCTGGCATGATGAAGTGCCCTCGAGATTACGTGCCTTCGCCATTTCGATAATATCTCGCTTGGTGAATCTAATTAGCGGAGCCAAGACAGAAATCTTACGACCCAATGCAATTTGTAGAGTTGATTCGCACGATCTAAAAAACTTTTCCGTCTGGTCAGGAAAGAGACGATACTCGTCGTTAAGTATCCCGATACATACTGCATTAGCGTCCTTGCTATAGGCATAGGTTGCCCCAGCAGTCAAAAACATCATATTTCTGCCTGGCAAGAATGCATCGTCATTGATTGATCGCGAGTGATTCGTCAATCCCGAAGGAATAATTTTTCCATATCCGCTAATATCCATCTGGATAGGGACTGGGAGCCCATGTTTCCTGTGCACATCTTCGCAAGCTTTCCACTCTTTTTCATAACACAACTGCCCATAATTAATGAAAAGCGGATGCTGCTGAATACCTTCCTCTCTTACCATGATAGACATGAGCGTCGAATCGAGTCCACCTGACACAAGCGTCACTAGGCTCATATCATTTTTTCCTGTCCGGCGACTCGAACAACAACCCACACAGCTAGATCAAACTCTGCCACGGAGAATCCGTGTTGCCCAGCGTGCTCCGAAAAAGCCAATTCGGCATATTCGTATTCCTTCAGCGTTCTCGGCATCCCGGAACCCTCCTCCATCATTCCCTGATGAGTCATGTATTTTAAAACATGGGTATCGAGCACTGCCAAATTTTCTGAGAATCCAATATTTCTCAGAAAAAGACTAGCTTGTTTAGGCCCAAATCCCACAAGAGTTTCGGCCATAGTTTTTCTCAGAGAAAAATCACTTACAGCGCCGCTGAGCATTTCAACAATCGAGCCGAATTCGTTCTCAATGGACTTCAAACAAGCCCGAAGCTGTCTCGACCTTTGATGCCGAAACGGGTATGTCCCACACGATTTAAAGTTAACGTCCGTCTTGTCACCTAAGGCCTGTTCCATCGCAGCTTCATGATCCGCATCTGGCATCCTAAGCCATTTCAATGACAGCAACCCGCGTTGATCCAGACAATTAGCTGCGCCATAGGCCGACTCAAAGCGCACCCGACTTCCAAGTAGACACGACGCCAATTCGGTCGCAAGTTTTCGCTCTGTAAGACTTTCCCACCTACCACTATTTTTGTAACGGGGGCCAATGCCCCGACAGACTTGGACCGCCGCATGTCGGATTTTTTCTGCAATGACCATGTTTAAGCATTCTCCACATTTAACTTCAAGCCATCTACAAAGGCCTTCGATGTGGCCCGTTCCAACCATTCTAGGTTCACCGCAGTCGAAATCCCAGCCTCCAAATTTAACATAAAACTCCTCATATAGTCCAAGTTGCTGGCCAACACACGCCGATCATACGGCAAAGCGAGAGTTTCGTACCGCTCAGGTTTCTTAAGGAAGTCCCAGTGCTGGAAATGGCTTAGCTTGCCATCACGGTGATTCACACTTGTTTGACACCATTCAAGTCCGTCAAAGCTATCAGCGCCTGCCAGCGAATAAATCATGATTGATACTGGATTGCCGGTACCAAGCAAATGGAGGGGGACGTATGCCTGCAATTCATTTAATTTTTTTCGAATGCCTGCCACAGTTTTAGCTCTATTACTTATGCCATCGCCTAAACAGCGTTCGGGTACAGCAATCATTGGTGGTCTGAGCTGCCGAGCCACTTCAACTACCGTATCGGCTATGGAACCAAATGTATCGTGTACTATAGGCAAGACAGTACTATTCACGATGTAAGTTTGATTGCGTAAAACTCGAGCGACAACGTCTTGGGAATTTAAGCCTGAATCCGCACCAGGACTTTGATTATCAAAACAAAATGAAAACGCTCCGGACACTTCGCCGGATACTTTTTGAAAGTGCTCTTCGGTCCATTTGCGATCCGTGCGCCAGAATCCCTCATAATTGCCGCTATCCATCAACACTACGCAATTTGATTTTCGTCTCAACTCTATGAGATTCTTGAAACGCAGCTTCTCTTCAGAGGAGGAGTAGTAGTAATCGAACGCAGAAAACAAAAACAACGGGTGATTAACCGCGCCTAAGAGTTCCAGATAGTCGATTGGCCGAAGGTTGGTTTTCACACTGGAAATCGACGGGAAGAAACAGGGCAACTTAAGCCGGCCCTGCATCACAGGAATAGACTCAGGCCTCGTAATCACCTCTTCCTCGCCATATTTAGGACTTGGACCTTAACTTCTCGACGAGCACACCACATCGTGTGTTCGCGAGAACAAGCCTCTTCAACCTGTTTCACCAATTCGCAAAAATCCTTGTCACTTTTCTTGACATCTACGAGTGACTTGAGCTCAACTAATTCTTGACCAGCCATTGAATAGGATTGTGCGAGTTCATCATGTCGTTTGCTTTGCGTCCAGGTAAGAAGGGCTCCAGCTACCGCAACAATCGTAGGAATGGGATTCAGGGGCCACCCTAAACACGTTACATACGCTATCCCTAGTCCAACTGCTAATATGTGGAGTACGACAACCGCCTTGACCCAATAAGTCGCTTCTTGTTTGTGAAAAGAAGCTTTATTCAAATACCAGTTTTTTTGATTGATCAGACGCGTCTCAAGATAGATCTTTTTTCTGGTGGCCAAGCCGAATTTTCTAACAGTCCTCATTTCAGCAGTTATTTCATCAGCAATATTTTCTATTTTTCCGAGCATTTTAATTTCCATTCCGGGTCTGGCATTTCGAATATCCTTCAATTCGTCAATAAATGCTTTCTCCGCTTCGTTGTTTGAAAGACTTCGCTGGAATGGAGGAACACCAATAACGAAACGCCACGTCGCGGTTTTGACAGATTCTGCAACAGCGCGGCAGTCAAACCAGGTCTTGTCGTTCCGGCGGCTTCTGATGATCCAAAAGATAGCTAGCGCACCCAAAATGAATATAACCGCAATAACGGATACGACGCCCTTTGCAGGTGCCTGGAGACCAGACGCAATCGCCCCAGCGAGTGACGCAAGAACAAGACAAACAAGATGGGCCCTTTGAAGCTTGAAATGGTCCGCCTGGGCTGCATTGGAGGCAGCGTCACTTCCGCGATATAGTTTGGGGAAATGTTTATCGTCTTTCATCAGAACTGTCATCCCCATCCCCCAGTAGCTATTTCCGACTATTCCCCGAGTTCCAGCGCCATCAGCAAGTCCCGCATCAGCACAAATGCCTTTTGAGCCCTAATCTCCACGTCCGCTTCCGACAGGCCCTGTATGGCTCTGGCCGCGAACAGGCTTCCCTTGTGTTCAGGGCTTTGAAACTTTTCCCTGAAGATGCCCAGGGCTTCCCGGACCAGTCCATGGTCCTTGTGCGGGCGAAGTTGTTCTGCCAGCGCCGACAAGCCTCCAGGGTATTGGTCCAGGCAGAAGATGATGTCGAAGCCGTCCTTGGACTTGTCCCTGTCCCTCAGGGCCATCGCTTTCATCACCAGAAATGGGACGATGCCGGCCACCCGCAAACGCACCCTGTCCTGGGCGCCGTCAGGCCGGACGCCTACCAGTTCCTGGAATTCGGCTTGCTGGGGCAGGTCAAAAACCAAGTCAGCTCCGCGGGCCTTGCGGGCCATCAGGTCCTGCACCTTCTGTGTTCGGCGTGAAGAGCCGCTGCCGTCGTATTCGCCGGCCAGCAGGTCCACCTGCACCTCAAAGGGCTCGCCATCCACGGTCACGGTCTTGAAAAAGGAAAAAGGGTGGCGGACGACATCCTTGCGGACATAGCCAGCCCCATTCAACAAAGCCTCTACCCTCTCGTAGGCGTCCGCGCGAAGTTTCTCGTGGTCGAGCACGAAGTCCACGTCGTAGCTGCCCATATGCGGTTCGGTCGCGTCAGGCAGCAGCAGGGGCGGCACCCAGCCGCCTACCAGGACCAAGTTGTCACGGTACTGGCCAAGGACCGAAGCCAGTTCAACGATGACCGAATGCGAAGCCCTGACGGCCGGATCAGACCACACGGGAAAGTTCTCCTTTGTTGTAGTTTTCCAGCCAACGCTCCCGCACCTTTTCAGCGGCTTCTTCCCCACGCATGGGTTCACGCAGGAGGTCCAGATAGGTCTGGATCAGGCCAGTAGCATAACGGTCCCCCACTTGCTGGGCAAAGACAAAGGGAGTGTCATTTTCCGGGATGGTCAGGAAAATATTGGCTCCCTTCTCCGCCGGCTCCATGGTGATAGTGGTGCTTGCCGCAATGTCATGTGGCCGGCCTTGGATATAAAATTGGGCTCGAAGGTGGCGCACGAAGGGCGCCCAGGCCCGGGCCGCGGAGAAGCTTGCCAGCACAATGGATTGCTGGACCATCTGAGCCCTAACCGCCAGTGTGTTTTCTATTTCACGTTGGTCCGCCAAGGAAAAGTACCGGAAGGTCTTTTGACCCTTGGGCTCGTAGGCCTTGGCCAGGGCATCCAACAAAGCCTCGGGCTGGGTCAGTTTGAATTGTCCTCGCGCCGGCTTTTCAGCCCAGGCTTGCGAAACCAGCCATTGGCTGACCTTGAAGACCTGGCCCATGCTGGCCTTGCAATGGGTGGCCAAATCCTGCATGCGCCAGGGGCCCCGGCCGCCCTCCAGAAGGCCTATGGCCACACGCTGGACGCCGGTATAGGACAAGGACCGTTCTGGCAAGGCTAGGCCCGTAGGGCCCTTTCCTTTGCGGGCCGTCACGGTGTGGCGGAGGGACACCCCCCCGACAACCAGGCTTAGATTTCCTTCAAGGTCCACCGCACCGACTCCCTGGGTGCTACATAACTTGATGGCTTCATCGGAGAGAAAAGGGGCAGCCAAAACTTGGTAGACGCGGGGAGCATTGGAAGCAGCTTCAGGGCGCTCTCCCAGCCACGCCTTGACCCTGCTAGGCTCGGCCAGGGTCTTGATTACCAACTGAAGTTGATAGTCGCCATCGGGCAGGGAGAGCGTTAAAATGGCATCGTAGCCGGGGTCCGACCCAAGGCTGACCTGTTCATCGCCGATCTGGACCTGCTTCAACTCGGATAAGGCTTTTTTCAGCCTTTCCAAGTAATCATGGGCAGCGATGGCATCCACTATTTTCACGTTTTCTCCTTTTTCACTACGTAGTGAATATATACTAAACGTGAAAAAAATTCAATATCTAAACGTCCTTTGATTCAATTAATTCATTCTTTTTGTTTCGTTTAATCCCTTTGATTTCAAAGCTTTTTCAAGACTCATTTATTGTGAGCCAGAATATCATTGGTAATAAAGGGTATTTCAAGATTCATTCTTTAGATTCAATAAATAGTTCGGGTGCTCATCGCATGAATCCCAGAACGGACCCTAACGCCTAACAAGAACATCTCCGTTCCGGTAAACCTTGCCCGTCTGCACTAAGTCATCGACCTGTTGATTCAGCCTCTTTCGAATGTTCCTTCCGAATCGTTGGAAACCAGACAACTTGGATAACTGCCGCAAGAAGTCGCTCAAGGTCAAAGTCCCATCCAGATCCCATTGAAAACTATCAATATCAGGAAGCGAGCCAATTGAACTATCCAAACCTTCGATCTCTAGGTCTTCATCGCCACGGTCGATCGAATCGGTCGCGTTAACATCCTCAGCTATAAGGGCATTTAACTCATGGACCAAACTCATGTCCTGCCAAGACGCTTGTATTTCGGGGCCTTCGGGTTGGATATCCATATCTTCAAGTTTTTGAAAAACCGGCTTCATCGCATTGTCAGGGTTCCGATAGAATACGCTCCCTCGAATTCGAACGAACGTCCATCCCAGCCTTTCAAGTATCGTTTGACGTTCAATGTCTTCGGCAAGTTTATCGAGCGGATGATACCTGTCGCCGTCGCACTCCACTGCAAGGCGCTTCCCTGTACCCTCGATAACCATGTCTATCCGATAGTAGCCAACGTGCCATTGAGTCTTAACACGGAAGCCCGCGCCGGTTAGCCGCTTCAGGACCTCCTTCTCAAAAGGAGATTCCGTCTTCCCTGCCTCCTGGCCGAAAGCGCGTATTGTGGCCGAGGGATCCTTGACGTGCTGAAGCAGTTTCATCCGGATGTCCTGAGGCTTCAGATGCAGGTCCGGGTCAAATGAGTGAATCACCCAAAGCTGATCCTTCGCGCGACTTGCGGCCACGTTATAGCGTTTCTTGGTGGATTCAAAAGCGCCATCACCTACTGTTCGCAAGAGCCCCTCGCCGTCAATGGGGGCATTCTCAACCATGGAAAGCAAAATGATGTCCCTCTCATCACCTTGAAACTCGCCTGAGATGCCGGCCTGAATGCGCCTTTTGTTTATCTCGATGCTCGAAATTTCTTTCAACAAAAGAGTCTGAATGGCAATCGCTTGCGTCTCCCCAATCATCGAAATAACACCGATGGTCTTATCCACATACTTCGGGTGGACGATCATAGCCTTAATCAGATCAATGATGCGCCGAGCTTCCACATCGTTTGTATCGCGCTCCCTGAGTCCATTGACCCTTACTGAGACACAGGCCGGCTTGATCACAGTCGAATTCGACTCCCGTAGGGGCTTGATCTTTCCTTCATAGGACAGCTGATTGCTGAACGCGATGATCTCAGGCACGCAGCGAAAATGCTCAACAAGCCTGATTGCATCCCCAAAAGATTGCCGTCCGATGTCATAGATCGACGACATGTTGTCAAACAGGTGGGAATTCGGAATGTCATGCAACATCGCCTGGCGAAGGTTGTCGATGGTCGCATGCGCTTTGCCAACACCCAGGGGCGTGACCTGTTCATGGTCGCCAACCACGACTACCTGTTTGGCCATATAGAGCGGAATCAATCCGTTAAGATCGGCCTGGCTAGCTTCGTCAAGAATAACGACATCAAATTTGGTGGTTCCCGGATCAAAGCTTTCCGCCACGATCGAGATGGGCATGATCCAAACAGGCACCGCCGAAACGCACTCTTTCATGAGTTTCCGAGCCGAGACCTGAAGAGAATGCCGCCTCTCGACTTGTCTCGTATGGAACAACTTCTTGGTGGTATCAAGCCATCCGACAAGGGCCTGTCGAACCGAATGATTCGATTCGAGCCGTTCTAGCTGCCTGCCCCAAGCTTTCGAATCAATGAGTGCCTTGGTGACTTCGCGCAAAGTAGCCCTGACCTTGTCCACCTCGGCCTGCAATTCGTGCGCGTCCAATTTGTCCCGTTCCAATAACTCGTCATGGAACTGACGCCAAATCCATGCCTTACCTATGTCCCCCGGCGTTTGATTTGCGCCATGGGGGCCCATCCTCAATAGAATCTGGTCAACCCATCCCGGGGCTACCAGCCGCAACTTTTCAGTCAGTTCATCCCGCTCCCGGACCAAAGGCCGTACCACTTGGAGGCGGCGGACATAGTCCAACGCATTTCTATACGCGTTAATGTCCAAGCTTCTAAGGGCCGAAATGATCCGCGCAATGCTCCCGCTACCGGGGTCATCCGCCAAACTTGATAAACTTTGAAGCGCCAAGAAACCAGCTTCACATTCTTTCAATCTCCGACGCCCAATCTCTGCCCGAATCAGATCAGCGAGGCTTTGGGTAACTAGATCTTCTATAGCTCGGTACTCCGCCACCTGAGAGGCTGCGCGAGGAACTCCGGCCAAAAGTTCGTCAAAGGCTAAGCTTTCGGCGCGAAGTCGTTCAGCAAGCGGACCCCAAACTGCCTGATACCAATCCAGGCATCGTTGAATTTCCGGCAGAAGGGCACGGCAGCTCAATTCCGGCTCTTGCCCCAAGGAGCCAAAACTGTGATCGCTGCGAGAACCAACAAGATGGTCCCAGTGGACTCCAAGCTCCTCACGTAGCTTTAGTAGCTCGGCATATGCTGCGACCGCCTGGAAATGCTCCCTGTGAGTAGGCTGTCCACTTGAAACACGCGCGGACCGAATTAACGTTCGCCATTCGGAACGAGTAGCGAGTTGTAAGAATCCAAGGCCTTTGCCCGAATCCAAATGGGCCCCTATCTCCCCGGCAACTGCAATTGTCCGTTGCAAATTCAACTTGTCGCCAGCTGATGCGCGGTGATGTAGGTAAATCGAATGACGTCTATTCGCTTCGACGGCCGATTCAACCGCTTGGATAAGCTTTTCCCAGATAGCTCGATCAGCCCCGCCATGTATGCCATCCGTGATGGCATACGGGCGCCATGCCTGGGCTCGCAGTTGTTCAGAGAACTCATGCCCCAGGTCTTCCAAAATTTTGGTCAGCGATTCACTGGGCTTCGTATCACCTTGCCAGCGATGACTTCCAAGCGTCAGATCTGCAGTCAATATGGCTTGGTATTCGCTCACCATCATTTCGAATTGCTTTTCAGTTGGGAGCGTTCCAAGGTCCGGAAGTGTGAACCGGGAATCATGCTCTTCTGCCGGCGTATACATTTGACCCAAATTATAAACCCGACCAATCTGGCTATCCGCAAGAGTCAAATCGGCTCCCAGTTTCACCGGCGCAGGAATCCAGGAATGCATATCACTATTTTCAGCGACATATCGGGCAGCCTCGGATGGTGAACTATGTCGGGTTCCCACCTCGAGCTCTCTATACTCGTTCTCCAGCGCCCTACGGAGTTTATCTTTCAACTCCTTTTCGCGGTGAAGCAATCGGCGGCGTGCCTCGTCGCCGAGACGGGCCTTCTCCATAAGGCTTTCTACAGAGTCGCTTGTGAGGCGTTCGGTAATTGAGCCTATACTGGATTCGAGTTGGCGGCGGGCACTCTGATCGCTCCCAAGTACCGAGACCGCCAGAGGCCGGAGAACCTCAGGAACTTTATCGTGAAGCACTCGCAATGCCTTCGCCGTTTGGGCCGTGACCAAAATGGATTTGCCTTGCGCCAACAAATGCCCAATTAGATTGCCGATGGTGTGGGTCTTGCCCGTGCCGGGAGGGCCCTGAACCAGAACTGTCCCACTTCTTTCAAGTTTCCGGATAATCTGTAATTGTTCATTGTTAGCCTCTTTGGCCAACAAGATATCTTCTTCACTATGGACAATGGCCGGCCGATCGACATCCTGAGCAACCATTCCGGCCTCCTGAACCTTCCACTCCTCAACGGTACCGGTCACCTGGGCCAAGGCAGGCGGGAATACCACCTGCTTATCGATATCTTCTAGGATCTTATCGACCGCATTTGCAATTCCAGACACGCGTTTCCGAAGAACCAAAACGCAGTCCCGATAGAGTCTCGGCGTGCTATTGGGTCTGTCGGCCGGAATTTTCTCAAGGTATTCACCTTTCAACGGCGCCAACGATTGGATAAGTGAACGCAAGAATGCGTCTGTATCTTCATATCCCATCGGATGAAAACCAACTGTCTCAAGTTCCATAACTCTGGCTTTGATGGACGAGTGTTGAACACCCTTAAGGTCCAGGAAAAGTGACTTGTACAGCTCTGTATCCCTGTCGCCTTCCCGAACACTAAACTCGGGGACCTTGGGATCAAATGTCAGTTCAACACGCTTCAAAAGGACTGGGTGCTGGACAATAACCGGACTTACTTCATTATCTGACACCGCCTCCCAAAGCAAATGGCCATCAGCAATCATCAGTTCCAGATCTTCACCGCCTTTTTCAATGGCAGTATAGAGGCCATAGAAGTCCTCAAAGGTTTTCATGGCCTCTCGAGCAGCTAGTTCAGGGCCGATCCAGGCAGCCCTGCTAACGAGCCAATGTTTGAAATCGCTGACGCGTATCGGATCGGCATCAAATCTTTGGGTCGTCGTTTGGCGGTCTGGTTCATTCCTATTCAAACTCTCAGCTACGCTGGGCTGCTTCTTGGGGTCATCCCAACCTGTCATCAACCAGCCTTGCAAGCTTTCAGGTGGGCTGGGGCAATGGGTCAACTTAGGGCGACGCACACGAACAAGCTGCTCCGGAATCTGCAAGCCTTCTTCAGACTTTGTAGGACGTATGATCTGAAGAGTCGGGTGATTGGGCAGACGGCTCAACCAGATAGTCTTCTCTTGGGCCTCGAGACTTCGGACAGGCCTATACCGCATTTGAGTTGCCTCTTTGAGGAACTCAAAAAGCTGCCGTATCCTGCCCTTCATTCCGATAATAGGCGCCTTTGGAGACTCATTTTTGGGAGATTGCAGGCGGGTTGGCTCGATAGCTGGCGCAGGTTCACTGGCCCGCACCTTAATGTCCTTCACATTCAATAAACGCTTCTTCGTCACCGTATCAATAGCCGGGGTAGGGTAGATCGCATTGGGGCCAAAGCGCTCCCGTACCTGGGCAGCTATCTCTTCAACGCTGTCGCCGTAGATGTAATTAGTAGAATACTCCGACACGTCCGTCCATTCCCCCTGGCGATGGTTGTTTGGTACATTGTCTAACTGCAAATGTGGCTGGTCAAAGCCTTTGAAGTAGCAAGCGGAGAGCCCGCAGGCCGTCCAAAACGGTTACCACCAAATGTTACAACACCTGTAAGTCCAAGATTCCAAGGAGCGTATATTGATTCACTCTAATACACACCCCTCAAACTTTGTCACCTTTTTCCTGCTCTCTTCTTCCAGATCACTCCTTCCAATTTCACCTTGATATCTCCTTCCTGTCTCTGCTCAAAAACCATTGTCATGTCATCCGAACCCACCCAGTCAACTAAACATCCACAGTCTAAGTGAGTGGGTGGGTTCGGATGCGACGAGGCGCCAGCCGAGACGAATGACAATGGTTTTTGAGTGCTATTCCTGTTTGGAGGGGGGTTGTGTGGGCGCAAGGGGCAACCTTCATCGTCGAGCCCGCCACGCAAGCGGATCTCAGCCTGAAAGTCCTCCAACGTTGGAATTTTCTCCGACCCAAGCAGACCCCTGAGCCCAGCATATCCTCGTCACGGAGACGTTTCTGTTATTGAACCTTCAATAATTTGAATCGACGTCGAGGAACCAAAAATTTTTCGACGGCCAGTCGCTTCCGCCTGGAAACTCGGCCAAGTCTGATTGAATATCTTGGCTCACGCCTCAACCAGAAAGAAGAACCGTGGGCATTCGACTTACCTCCAGAGATCATGCCCTGCTATGGGTGACCTGGCAGAACCAAATTATGTCGCCTCGCCAGTACCTCCGGCGCTTTTGGCCCGACGCCTCGCAACAGGCAGCCTCCAAACGGCTGGTGGAATTGAAAAACGAGGGGCTGCTCACCAGTAACTTCTTTCCCTGGAACATGGACCGCCACATCTATACCATCACTGCCGCCGGGAACAGGGTCCTGGTGGACATCGGGCTCCTGGACCTTTCCCTGGCTCGCGACTTCCCTCCACGGCCCAAGGAACTAACCGCCACGACTCAGCACCACCTCGGAGTCGTGGACCTCCGCATAGCCTTGGAGGAGACAGGCGCGAACGGAAGCACCTGGGTTTCGGACCACCAATTGCGCCAGGCCCGGCGCTGGCGCTTCGGGAATCCCCGCGCTGCGGATGGGATGTTTGACTTCGACGCCCATGGCCGGCAAGGCCGAGGCGTCCTCGAATTTGAGCGCCAATCCTACCGTCGCCCCAAAATGGCGGCCATCATGTCCCGCTTAAGAGCCGACCACGACGGCGACACCGTCTTTTTCGTCGCCCGCAGCGCGGAACGCGCCCGACGCGTCTGGACCTGGGCCGTCGACGCCAGGACCTGGGGCGACCGGCCCGAGCGCTTCCTGGTCGCCCCGCTTAAGGAGGTGCTCAAGCACGGACTCGACGCGGGATTCGCCGACCTTGACGGACGGCGGTTCGGTAGTCCGGAGGTGTAGAACAAAGACGGCGGCCGTCAGTTGGGAAATATAGTCGCACCAGATTTCACAAACCGAAACGTTTCGGTTTCTTTAACGCGGACCTTGAGACCACTTGGTGAAAGTAGAGCGGTGCACTTTTTGCCATGGTACATGGGCTATGTGGCCGCTGGCAGGACGAAACATATATGGCCTGGCCTGTGGACCCAGCCAGGCCCAGCGGCCACCGACAGATCGGGACTCGGCGCTGCCGGGTCCCACCACGCCCACGCCAAAACGCCTATAATGGAACTATCTTCACGCGCGTAGAGAAACTCAGCTTTTCGAGGAAGCCTTATGGATACATCGATCGAAGAGTCGAAAAAATACTTTGACCACTTGATGGCTGGTCCAAAAGTCGATGCGACTATCGAAAAAAAGCTTGAATGGGCTGGTCAGTGTATTGACTGCGCCGAAACACTAGCTTTCAGGAACAATGTCGAAAGTTCGAGAGTTCTTCTCAATAAAGCTGAGTCTCTTCTTACCGAAGCCCAAGGGACAACCCTACAAAAATCAGTGATCGCGAACGTTCTCTATTATTTCCTCGGCGGCATGTGGTGTGGACGAGTCCACCTAGAACGCCTTGAAAAAAAAGACCCTTATTTTACCAGCTCCGAATCAGTCTCGCGGGCCATCTATTTCTATAGATTGTGCCTTTCTGAGGATTTGAAGCCGCTGTTAGAGCCACGGCGGCATAGCGAGACGCTCACCAATTTGGCCAATATGCTCAATAGCGCCGGGAGATTCATCGAGGCAATCGAAACGTGGAAAAAGTCCCTTCGGATAGATGAAGCCAACGGCATGGCATTGGCAAATATAGGACAAGGCTACTATTACTACGGAAACATTCTGCAAGATCGGGGACATCGAATGTTTCTCTGGAAAAAAGGATATGAATCCATCAAACAGGGACTGCTCCCCGAGAAGCAAGGCGTCCATCCCACAGCACTCACCCATTTCACCGAGCTACTGACATTCCTAGAAAAAGCTGTTGGCACTATGAGCCTTCCCGAAGATCTTGATAAAAATATCCTCGGCGAAGACGAGGAAGAATTGCGCTACAAGACTTGGGTTCTGAAGAATACGTTGTTTCTAAATCCTCTTAACGATGCTTATCCAAATTCCATTTCCGGCCGGGATGTCCTTTCGTTGCCCGATACTCTGGTGCCGCTTTCCGAAGAGAAACACACGCCATGGCGGCACGGCCTTTTTGATCAGCTAAAACAAGAATTCGTCTCCGCCAGATTCCTGTTTTACGAAGGAACTAAAAGCAAACACGGCCACTATTCGGACCGCCAGGTACGCATGTATAACTCGTTGGACTATCCGGCATATGGCCTGGGAACCGAGAAACTTAAAGCCGCCTATCGGGGACTATTTTCGATCTTGGATAAGATCGCATATTTTCTCAACTTCTACCTTGGCTTAAATATCCCGGAACGCGATGTCTACTTCTCGAGTTTTTGGTACGTCGATCGCCAGCCACGGAGCAGCCGGGTCAGAGCAGATATTATCGGTTACAAAAATTGGCCGCTAACAGGGCTCTACTGGCTCAGCAGGGATCTCGCACTAGCAGAGGGACAAGAGCTTCTGGAACCGGAAATGCAAGATATCGGCAAAATAAGAAATGCTCTGGAACACAAATTTCTGCGCCTTCATACAGAAGGGTCAGGGCAGAATATATACCAGGAAACTCCTCTTTCAGTCGATCTGCCTCGGATAGCTTTCGAAAAAAAGGGGCGTCGGCTGCTAAAACTCGTCCGGGCAGCCCTGATCTATTTACACGGAACCGTTTATACTGAGGAATCACGCAAACGAAAGAAGGCCGCAGAAAACAACGAACTAATCCCACCAATACAGATGCATACGTATGAGGACTCCTGGAAACGTTAACATCCGCTTTTGTGTTGTTGAAGGCTTTGGCCGCCTTTGCTTTCTAGACGGCCCTAATCTGCCCCTCGGTGTTTCCTTCACTTCCCTGATAGCTTATAGAGTTACCCTTGTTTCAGACCCTAGCGACCGGGCATTAGGTCTTTGCCTTACACCGCCTAGCCAATCACTTTTTCATTTAGTTGGGGCGGCAGATTCGGCGGCCTGAATCTACGAAGAATCTGGAACGGATTAGAACTTTCGTAATCCGACCATTTTAAAAAAACCGGGACAAACGTACCAAGCAAATGCTGCCTTCGCGGATCATTGGGGGAAAACAGGTCCACGTGCTTGCCGATTTGCACGTACAAATGCATAGCCAACTGATCTAAAGTCGGAATCGCGTCGGCCGTATCAAGAACAGTACCCCTGAAGGTATCAGATAGCGACGCCCCAAACCTCAAAAGGTCGCCAGCAATATCCGAGATTGAAAAAGTCAGTGAGCTTGAAGAACCATTGAACTGATCATGTGCAACCGAAGCCGAAACCCACTGCCGCAATAAAGTCATAAATCCAGATCGAAGTGCCGCAAGTTGAGCCGATTCAATGCAGTTAAAATCAAGAACAACCCTGCTTTCATAGGCTCGCTCGAAGTATACCGATTGAACCAAGTAAGCCTCAAATTCCTTTAGGATTCGCTCCGATAAAAAAGGAATCGGCCCCGGAAAAGGAAGCCTGGGTCTGCCCGGAAATTGATGATCCACCAGAAGCTGCGCCACATGGGTCGCCTCGTGCTCAAAAACATCCTTAGGCGTGCAAGCACCTTTCGAAACTTGGATCAACGGAGGCGTATAAATTTCTGGATATGACTTTTGATCAACCTGCCTCCAGGGCACTGCCATTGCGTCAAATTCCTGCCGATTCCGAAGGTCTTCAAAGACGTCTGTTACCAAAAAATGGTGACGAAAAATCTGTGAATCGAACCACGACCACTCCCCATCATATTGGGCGGCAGCAAATGGTTTGCACGCCTCTTCGTAACTTGCCGCCACTTCTCTTAAGCCAGATGAAAGACGCTCGACTATGGCGGCAGCAGCAACTTTATCCGCCTCGGTTGCCCAACTACCCGGGTTTAAATTCATATCGCATTCCTAAAGGCCACGGTTCGACCGAGGACGGAAGTCTCATCCGCGCTACAAAATGCGGCGATCGACTCTCTGAAATCATAACGATTTAAAGGCATGCGGTTCCTCCCTCGTTTCAATGGTCCCTATAGCCCCTCCGGATCGTGGGGGCGGGACCGCCACGCTTCTTTCATCGTTACATCGCTCTAATAATAACGAATTTCCGATGCCAAACTTTGTACTCGCTTCAGCGCCTCGGCATTCTGCGATCTGGTATAAGCATCGACTAAGGCGTCAATCGCCGGGAGCCGCGGGCAGAAGTAGTCCTTAGAGCGCAGAGTCGCTTCGAAAGACTGTAACGGCCTATTTCTCCCCAAAGAATTCATATGCACAAGGAACGCCTTTATGTCCTTAACGTCCGCTTCGCCCACCTCTACGACCTGCGTCAAAAATCTTGGATTCAGCACAGCACGTTTGCGGTAGTACTCGATCACCGGAATGTAAGCGAAATGACGGTCCGCAGCCGTGCTCTTGGCTTGGGCTTCAGCAAACTCTCTTTTCATTTTTTCGTCGGCCCCTTTGTAGCGCACTTGGCATCGGGATAGATTCGTCAAGAGACCGCTGATCGTTTCTTGGACCTTCTCGTTAGCCGGTAACTTGGTCCTAAACCATTTAAAAAATATGGCAGCCCGCTCGGCGACCTCAGGGAAACAAAGAGCGATCCCTAACCGTTCCAACCCCTTGAAATTTACCCACGGAAGGCCCGGGTTATCCGCCTGAACGAAGACCTGAAGGACAGCCAACTCAAGGGACAGCAGATAGGGTTCCCTATCCTGTCTTTTCTTATACGCCTCATCATGGGCCTTACGGATTTGCACATCTCTCTTCAAGGGATCGCGTATCGCCGCATAGCTATTTTCGAGATCCTCTCGGGACTTGGGCAGAGAGTATTCGTTATAGGTGGCAACCTCCGCCAATACCCCCCAAATCAACTCGACCGCCTCTTCCCTGCTTTCGAGTGTCCTATACCCTTGGGCAACAGTGGCAGCTTCCTCCTCGAAACGCGCGCGGGCTTCTTGCCGCTCTTTTCGCATTTCTTCCAAGTCTTCTTGGCTAGGCGCGACGATACCGCCGAATTCGACCGAACCGAGCGTCACCTCCTGAGCCCGGCCCAATGGCTCCTTGGCGTCAGCCGACTGCTTGAGAATCAGAAAAACCAATCCAACAAGGACAACGCAAACCACAAACAACATTTGACGCTCCTAAATCGAATACATTGGCGTCCCCCGCCCGCGATAGCCTAGCCTCTATTGGGGAAGCCTGACACAAACTCAAGAAGACGAGGATACCGTTGCTCTATGGTTTTAGGGAGGCTTTTTTGTGTAGCGCTGGTGTAGCAAAATTCCGCTAAAACGATGCTAAACGCGCCTAAGTCCGGCGAAACGGGAATGCGGAAAACGGCAGAGCTGTTAAGGTTATTCCCGGTTTTCGCTTGCACGACAAGAACTTTCAAAAACGCATTTTTCAAATTAGGAAACCGCTGCTCTATCCAACTGAGCTACGAGGACACTTTGATTGCAAGGGTTTTTCAGGTCACCGCCGCACCCGGCACAAGAATGTAGTATCGCAAAGCCCGACGGACGATTGCAAGCGCTTCATTAGGCCGGCGGCAGGCCCTCCAGAAGACCACTTTCCGGCTTTTCCGGGGCCATCATGGAAATGCAGATTGTACGAACTTTTTACCGCGCCTTAATTATCCCATATCTCGAAACAGTCCAAAAAAAACGTGGGGGTATTCTTGCGCGGCGTACCGCGACCCCCTATGATTATTGTGAATTGCAAGATCGTCGCGTTCCCTTCGCGAAGATCGTTCACCAGGAGGCTCCCGTGGCACTCATTGATGAAAGCACGGATAACAGACCGGCGCCCGCGCTGTCAGAAGCGGATGACGCCCAACTGTCCAAAGAAGCCCTGGAGAACCGCCGTTTTGAGCGCCTGAACGCGGCTTTGGACATCAAGTACCGTGTGATCGGGGCCGAAGAAGAGGCCATGCTCCTGAAGCAGGACCAATACGTGGCCCCCAAAGCTGTGAAAGCCAGGACCTCGGAAATCCGTGATTTCACCAAGATGGCTGAAGACCGTCAGGTGAAAAGCGAGGACATCAGCCTGGGCGGCATGAAGATCTGCGGCAATATGCTCATCCCCATGGGCTCGCACCTCTGGGTCCAGGTCAGCCTTCCGGAGATCCCCATTCCGATGAACGCCATCGCCGAAGTGCGCTGGCGCAAGCCCGTCGGAACGATGTGGAGCACGGGATTGAGCTTTTCAGGCATCAGCAAGCCCGACCTTGAAAAAGTCGACCGCTACCTCACGCTGCAGAAACGCGCTCAGATGGAAATGCGTAATTCGAATTGAAGCCGTGCTGATACACCAGACCCTGGATTGCCCCTATTGTGGCGAACCCAACGACGTAGCGGTCGATCCCGCCGGCGGCAAGCGCCAATCCTATGAGGAAGATTGCCAGGTATGCTGCCGTCCCTGGTCCGTGAACGTGCGCATCGACGGAGCCGGGGAGGCCTGGATCAGGCTCGCCGCGCAGGATGACGTCGAAGACAACGAATGACCCCCTCCAAAGAATCCGCCGCCTAAACGCCCTCCACCGCCAGGAATTCAGCGACCGCCGCTCCGGCCCTCAGGCCCTTGGCAGCCTGGTATTCCGCGGACTGATACCAGTCCTGGGCGTGGCGCAGGCTCGGGAATTCGATGATGACCATGCGCCGGGCGTCCACGGGCCCCTCCAGGGCGATGGTCTGGCCCCCCCGAACCACGAATTTGCCCCCGAACTTGGCCACCGCGGCCGAACTGGCTTCCCCGTATTTTTTGTACTGTTCGAAGTTGCTGACCGCGACGCGGGCCAGGACATAGGCAGGCATGTTTCCCCCTCTTTTTTTGTAAAAAAAACGGCGCGCTTCAGGCAAAATATTCCCACAAGCCCCGCGATAATGCCAAAAAAAATCCAGCGATGCCGGACCCTTGTGAGGCGGACATGACCCATTCACGCAGCGTTTTCAACAGCCCCATCGGTCCCTTGACCTTGCTGGCCTCGGACCGCGGCCTCGTCGGGATCCTCTGGCCGCATGAGTCCAAGACCAAGGCCCCCTCCGCAAGCCCCGGCGCCAAAGCCAAAGCGACCCTCAAAGAATGCGCGCGCCAGCTCAAGGAATACTTCCAAGGCGCCCGGACCGGCTTCGACCTGGCCCTCGATCCCCAAGGCAGCGACTTCGACATGAAGGTATGGAAAGGCCTGGGCCGCATCCGCTATGGCGCGACCCAAAGCTATGGGGCCTTGGCCACGGCCCTCGGCAGGCCGAAAGCGGCCAGGGCCGTGGGCGGCGCAACGGGCAGGAATCCTATCCCCATTGTCGTGCCCTGCCACCGCCTGGTCGGGGCGGACGGGAGCTTGACCGGCTTTTCGGGGGGCATGGGCGCCAAAAAATGGCTGCTGGAGTTGGAATCCGGCGCCCGGAAAAAGCATGGGCTTTGACCAGCGTTCGCACCGCCGCATTCCCCTGGGCGGCACCATCCGTTTTTGGCCCTATGGAGAAAACTTCGGAACCGGCACCACGGGGGCGGCCCTTAACCTTTCGGAAAGCGGCCTAGCGTTCAACAGCGCGAAATCGGCGGCCAAGGGCAAGCTCCTGCAAGTGGAATTCAGGATCCCGAACCGGTCCGACGCGCTGCGCCTCCTCTCCGAGGTGGTCCTGTGCGAAGCAGGCCCGCCCGAGCAGGGCGGCTGGCACGTGGGCGTCCATTTCCTGGAACCGTCCGGCGAGGATTTTGTCGCGGTGCGGCGCCACCTATTGCAGACCACCGATCCAAAATTGGCCGCGGCCACGGGCTGGGGCAGGGTCCTGCCGCCGGGCAAGCCCGCGATCGCGGTCCAGTACCGCGAACTCAATCCGGAACAATTCGATCTCTGGAACGGGGATCGCAGCTTCCTTCTGGCCGAAGAGCTTTGGGCCCTGACCCGCTTCAAGGACCTCCTTGAGAGCGCTGTGGGGGACGCGACTCCGAACAAGTTCCGTCTGTGGGGCTCCCTCCGGCTCCCTGAAAAATCAAAGGCTTGGCTGGAACTGGCCCTGCTCAACGGCAGCCTGCGCCTCTTGTGCGATACCGTCTGGACCAGGCAGGAAAAGGGCGAGGACCCTGAAGCCGAATTGCTGGTGCTGGCCTACAACAAGCAGGACGCGGAGAAATTGGACCGAGAAATCTGAAAAAAAAGAAAACAATAAAAAAAGCCCCTACGCCTTCCGGCATAGGGGCTTTTCTAATTGGAGCGGGATATGGGGCTTGAACCCACGACCTTCTCCTTGGCAAGGAGACGCTCTACCACTGAGCTAATCCCGCGCACCGCCGTTCTAGGCGGGTGGTACGGCCCTTAGGGCCTAGGCTTTGGGCACGGTAGGGATCGAACCTACGACCCGATGATTAAGAGTCATCTGCTCTACCAACTGAGCTACGTGCCTGCAGGGACAAAGACTATAAGAAGGCTGTTTGACGCTGTCAACAGCTCCAAAAGGCAAAAAACGGGCCAGTGGCACCCGTTTTCCGCCGATCTTTGGTCACGAAAGGAGTCGAACCTTCGACCTCTGCCTTCGGAGGGCAGCGCTCTATCCAGCTGAGCTACGTGACCGAACCGGACAGGCCCCGGATCAAGGCCTGTCCCCCGGGATAACATGGGGTGGATGAGGGGACTTGAACCCCCGACCCCCAGATCCACAATCTGGTGCTCTAACCAGCTGAGCTACACCCACCATGCGTCAGGCTTCGAACCCTGAAAACGGGCATGTTTTATAGCCTTTACAGGGCCGTTTGTCCACCCTTGAGGCCGTCCTTGAATAATCTGGCCCCGGCGCGAGTCGAACGCGCGACCGGCAGATTAGAAATCTGCTGCTCTATCCAGCTGAGCTACGGGACCGTAGTGTTTACAGGCAGTAGTATCCCCGCGGTCCCAGGCAGTTTCAACCGGTTCCTTTTCCTAGGTCCCCAATCGGCGCGGAACGGCTAAAAAATGGCGGCCAAGGCCGAGGCTTGCTCATGCACCAAGGCCGGCTCGGCCTGCCCGTATTCCAAATTCACCTGGCCGGCGTAGGACACGACCCGGGTGCGGAATTGGTCGTAATTGGCGTCGTTCTCAGTTATCTGGACATCCGTAACCAGCACATAGGTGACGTCGCGGGCGGCCATGGATCCGGCGACCAGGCCGGCGAGCAATCCAATCCCTGTGCCGTTGCGGCCGCCCACAATGGTCCCAAGCACCGCACCGCCGAAGCCGGCGCCAAGCACAGCGCCCATGTCCGCGTTATCCCGTTCACCCACATAGCGGACATTGGCTTGGATGACGTAGTACGCGGCCTGGGGCGAGGACAGCACGGTATAGCCCTCGGCCTGGAGCCTATACCGGAGAGCGGCCTGCAGGTCCTCCCCGGCCTCGCCATCGGTGTCGGAGCTGTCCCGGACCCGCACAAAAACGGTCTTGGACGTCTGGTCTGAGAGGTTCAGAAAAACGCTATTGGACATGCGGGTCCGGACATCCACCGCATCCGGGGGCCCCATCGTCGCGCAACCAGCCGCCAGCCAGACGACCACAAGGAGTGAGAAGGCTCCGCGCGACCGCAAGATAGAGGATTTCATGGCCTGCCCTTTTGTAAGTGAAAAATCTTTTAACCATTGTAGTAGCGCTGTCTGACCTATTGCAAGTGCCTGGCGGCACCGCTTACAGGACTTTACAAAAAAAGCGGATCATAGGTCCCGGACGGTGATGCCTTTGACCGCCGAAATGGTGAGCCAGATTCCCAGGGCGATCATGAAGATGCCGAAGGCCAGTTTCATGCGGGATTCACCGGCGCGCAGGGCGAATATGGCGCCCAGCCAAGCCCCCAAAAAAAGCCCCAAGGCGGACCAAAGCGCGCCCGGCATGTTCACCTTGCCCTGATGGTAGTACTGCAGGACAGCGGCGATGCCGACCGGGGGCAGGAGGATCGCCAGGCTCGTGCCCACGGCCATCTCCTGGCTGAAACCCGCCAGCAGCACGAGGGCCGGCACGACGATCACCCCTCCGCCGATCCCAAACATGCCGGAAGCGAGGCCCGAAAC